>Ga0209573_1000589_pt1 | contig 72865 bp, 66 predicted proteins | sample TNRBio252014_DNA_FD_185870 | JGI IMG/M metagenome (GOLD analysis project Ga0209573, IMG submission 185870) | Wastewater treatment Type I Accumulibacter community from EBPR Bioreactor in Madison, WI, USA - TNR Reactor_6/25/2014_ DNA (SPAdes)... | ecosystem: Engineered > Bioreactor > EBPR >...
CGCGGACACGGTCGGATAGACGTCGGAGACCACCACGAAGGCTTCCGGATTGCGCCAGCCCGGGTAGATCTCGTCATTGACGTTGGGCCCCGCCTGCATGTTGTTGGTGGTCGAGGTCCAGTAGCACTTGATCTTGCCGTCCTTGAGCGCGCGGCTCTGCGCCACCGCGTGGTAGCCGATCCTGGGCGAGATCGTGCCTTCGGGCAGCTTCCAGATCTCCTCGCTCAGGGCGCGGTGCATCGGGTTCATCACCACCATGTCCGCCGGCAGGCGATGGGCGAAGGTGCCGACCTCGCGCGCCGTGCCGCAGGCCGAAGGCTGGCCGGTGAGCGAGAACGGGCTGTTGCCGGGTTCGCTGATCTTGCCCACCAGCAGGTGGACGTTGTAGATCATGTTGTTCACCCAGGTGCCGCGGGTGTGCTGGTTGAAGCCCATGGTCCAGAACGACGTCACCTTGCGGCTGGGGTCGGCGTACTGCTCGGCGAGCTTGAGCAGACGATCCTCGGGCACGCCGGAGAGCTTGGAGACCTTCTCCAGGGTGTATTCCGAGACGAACCTGGCGAAGTCGTCGAAGCTGCAGTCCTTGGCCGCACCGGTGTCGCCCTTGGGCTTGCCGTCCGCACCCGGATAGCCGTTGCTGGCGGCCTTGGTCTCGAGCGGGTGGTTGGGGCGCAGGCCGAAGCCGATGTCGCCCTCACCGATCTTGAACTTGACGTTGCGCTCGACGAAGGCCTTGTTCACCTTGCCGTTCTGGATGATGTAGTTGCAGATGTAATTGAGGATCGCCAGGTCGGTCTGCGGCACGAAGATCATCGGGTTGTCGGCGAGCTCGTACGAACGATGCTCGAAGGTCGACAGCACGTGGACCTGGCAGCCTTCCTTGGACAGGCGGCGGTCGGTGATGCGGCTCCACAGGATGGGGTGCATCTCGGCCATGTTCGAGCCCCACAGCACGACCGTGTCGGTATTCTCGATGTCGTCGTAGCAGCCCATCGGCTCGTCGATGCCGAAGGTGCGCATGAAGCCGGCGACCGCCGAAGCCATGCAGTGGCGCGCGTTGGGGTCGAGGTTGTTGGTGCGAAAGCCCGCCTTCATCAGCTTGGAGGCGGCATAGCCCTCCCACACCGTCCATTGGCCGGAGCCGAACATGGCGACGGAATCGGCGCCGTGCTCCTTGATCGCCTTCTTCCACTTCTGCTCCATGATGTCGAAGGCCTGGTCCCACGAAATCGGCGTGAACTCGCCGTTCTTGTCGTACTGGCCGTTTTTCATGCGCAGCAGCGGCTGGGTGAGGCGGTCCTCGCCGTACATGATCTTGGACAGGAAGTAGCCCTTGATGCAGTTCAGGCCGCGGTTGACCGGCGAGTCCGGGTCGCCCTGGGTGGCCACGATACGGCCATCCTGCACGCCCACCAGCACCGAACAGCCGGTACCGCAGAAGCGGCAGGCGGCCTTGTCCCAGCGCACCTTGGTGCTGCCCGCGGCGCCCTGCTGGGCCTCGGCGACGACCGGAATGCCGATGCCGGCGGTCGCGGCAGCCGCGGCGATCGCGTTGTTCTTGATGAATTCGCGTCGATTCATGCTCATGTCAGACCTCCGTCAATTCCAGACCTTCGTCGGTGTATTCGTAGGCTATCGTCAGCCCCTGCACCTTGGGCAGCAGGTTCACCGCCAGGATCGAGTCGGTGACCGACCAGCCCGCGCCGTCCTCGATGGTGATGACGATGTTGCCCTTCTCGGCGGACTGCCCGTGCAGCTCGACCCCGGGGACCTTCTCCAGGCCCGCGATGATCTCGGGGAAATCCGCGGGAAAAGCCCGCACGACCAGGCTTGCAATGTTCATCTTTCGCTCTCCGTGGGGAGGGGGTTGCGCGCGCGCGTGTCGATCGCACGCGTCGGGCACGGACCGATGCAGGCGCCGCAGGCGGTGCACGCCGCGGCATCGAGTTCCGGAAACGCGACGCCCCCGAGGCGGGGACGGAAACGGATGGCACCAGCGGGGCAGGACTCGCCGCACACCCGGCACTCGACGCCGCGCACGGCCAGGCAGGCCTCGCCGATCACCGCGACCCGCGCCCAGGGCGCGGCGCCCGCGTCGTCGCGGACGAGGGCGCGCGGTTCGCACAGCGCGACGCAATCGGCGCAGAAAGTGCATTCGCCGCGACTGAAATCGACCCCGGGGAAGCCGCCCTCCATGCGCCGCAGGATGCCGGTCGGGCAGGCTTCGATGCAGCGATCACAGCGCGTGCAGCGCGTGACAAAAGCTTCCTCCTCCTGCGCCCAGGGTGGGCGCAGCGCGGGCTCGACGGCGCGCGTGCGTCCGCGAAGGAAGCTGCGGCGAGCGCTCGGCGCGCGCGGGGATGCGGAGGAAGCCAAGGGTGATCCAGCGGTTTTTCCAGCCGCCATTACACTCCAGCAAAAGCCGCCAATTGTTGACCCGGGTCAACCTGCGAACGCCTCTCAACAAGCATCCGGAGCACCTGATCAAGGCCGCGCCGGGCGCTCTTGCCAGGGATGCGCCCGCCACCCGGCCGCTCAGCCGCGCATGTGCTCCACGGCCCACACCGCGGCCTCGACCCGCGAACGCAGCTCGAGCTTGCGCAGGATGTGCTTGACGTGGACCTTGACCGTCCCCTCGGCGATGTCGAGCTCGCGCCCGATCTGCTTGTTCGACAGCCCCGCGGCGATCTTGTCGAGAATGCGCACCTCCTGCTCGGTGAGGCCGGCGGTGCCCACCGACTGCGGGCGCGTCTCGCTGCGCAACGCCGCAGCGAGCAGATGGTTGAGCTGCTCGGGGATGACCACATGCCCCGCCGCCACCGCCTGCAGCGCCTCGAGCATCGCCTCGGGCTCCATGTCCTTGAGCAGGTAACCCTCGACGCCACCGCGCAGGGCCGCGACCACGTCCTCGCCGGAGTCGGACACGGTCACCATCACCACGCGCGCATCGATGCGCGCGGCACGCAGGCCGCGCAGCACCTCGAGCCCGCCGGTGTCGCGCATGTTCAGGTCGAGCAGGATCAGATCGGGCCGCAGCGTGCGCGCCAGCGCGAGCCCCTCGGCGCCGCCGGCGGCCTCGCCGACCAGCACGAAGTCGGGAACCCTCTGCAGAAGCTGCACCAGCCCACGGCGGAACAGAGGGTGGTCATCGATGATCAGCACGCGCTGGGTTTCACTCATGCCTTCGCCTCATCCTCAATACCCGCGTCCACGCCCGCGCTCACCGCCGGGACCGCGGTCGTGGCGCGAAAGCGCACGCACACCCGGGTGCCGGCGGCCCCGCCGGACGCGATCTGGATCTCCCCGCCCATGCTGCGCGCGCGCTCGCGCATGATCGCCAGGCCGTGATGATTGCGGCTGTCGGCCGGCGGCTCGCCGATGCCGCAGCCGTCGTCACTCACCACGAGCCGCACCTCGCCATCCGCCCCGCCGCGCAGTTCGACGCGCGCGCTGCACGCCCCCGCGTGGCGCACCATGTTCGACAGCGCCTCGCGCACGATCTGCAGCACGTGCACCTCCTGGTTGGGGCTCAGCAGACAGGGCCCCAGGTCGACCTCGAGCGCCACCTCGATCCCGCCGCGGGTGCCGTAGTCGCGCGCCGCATCCTGCATCAGCGTGGCGAGATCGGCCGACAGGCCGAGGCGGAACGAGACCAGCAGCTCGCGCAGCTGGCGGTAGGCGGCGCTGATGCCCTCGCGCAGGTCGGCGAGGATGGGCCCGGCCTCCGCGGCGCGCGCCGGCTCGGCCAGCGCGTGCTGCAGCAGACTGACCTGGATCTTCATGTAGGAGAGCGCCTGGGCGAGCGAGTCGTGCAGTTCGCGCGCGATCACCGAGCGCTCCTCCTGCAGTGCGAGCAGGCGTTCCTGCTCGCTGCGCCGCGCCGCGCCGAGCGCCATGCCCATGTGCCGCGACAGCGCCTCGACCAGTTGCCGTTGCCAGTCTTCGAGCCGCACCCCGTCGGACAGCGCCAGACACAGCATGCCGTAATGGTGTTCGCGGTCGCGCAGCGGAAAACGCAGCAGCGTCGGCGTATGCAGCGCCACCCCATGGCCGTCGGAGCCGGCGCGGCACGCGCGGCAGGCGTCGTCGCCGCGCGCGGCGCGGTCCGGGCATGGGCCCATCGACGAGGCGATCAAGGCCGCTGGCCCGCCGGAACGCGGCTCGATGCACACGAAGGAGCCCTCCAGCCCGGCAATGCGGTCGATGTCACGCAGCGTCGCCTCGTAGGCTGCGGGCGCGGCGGGTGCCTGATACAGGCGGGCGATCGCGTGGTAGAGCAGTTCGAGCGAGCGATTGCTGCGTTGCAGTTCGGCGGTTTTCTCGGTGACGCGCTGCTCGAGCAGGTGGTAATGGCGGGCGAGCTCATCGGCCATCAGATTGAAGGCGCTGCCCACCTGGCCGAGCTCGTCCTCGCCGGTGTAGCGCACGCGCACGCCGAAATCACCGCCGGCGATCCGGCGCGCGGCGTCGAGCAGGCCGCCGAGCGGACGCAGCAAGGCGCGCTGCAGCAGCAGGATCACCACCAGCACGACGACCAGGGTGACGCTCGCGGCAAACATCAGGATCCGCCTCAGCTCGTCGATGCGGCGCCCGTTTTCCTGACCGATGACCACGAGCAGGGTGTCGACCTGGCCGACGAAAGCCTCGATCTCGGCGAGCAATTCCTCGACCTCGCGCGCATGCGGCGGCCCGTGGCCTGCGAGCATCTCGATGCGCGGCTTCACCGCACGGTCCCAGCCGGCATGCACCCCGCGATAGGTGGCCGCGAAGAGCTCCCCCGGGGCCTCGTCCACGAAGCGGTGCAGGGCTGCGGCCTCGAGCTCGCGCTCGATGTCGGTGATGGTCCCGCGCACCGCCTCCGATATGCCGGCACGCCCGTTGAGCGCCTCGACCGCGATCAGGTTGGCGATGCGTCGGGTATGGCCGCGCAGGTTGCTGGCCGCCTCGATCGCCTGCGCGCTGCCCAGGCTGCGGTCGACGACGAGGAAGGACGCGCCCATGCCGGCCAGCCCGATCAGCGTCATCGCCAGCAGCGCCACCGACACCAGCAACATGATCGAACGCCGGACGAGCAGGCGGGGAACCGCCAGATGCATGTCGAACCTCCTCCCGGACACGATTCCGGACAACAACGTGGACATACCCCTTCCACCTCGATTGCGCACCGCCCGGCCCGGCACCAGGCAAACTTTCTACCCAACTTCAATCACTTGACGATAAGGTCGCATACCTCCTTGGAGGTATGCGAGCGCGCCACGGCATCCTCGGAACGGACTCCGCGGTCAGGCAGCCCGGGAACCAGCGGCTAGTCTACCGAGCGAAAGCACCCGTCGACGCCCGCAGGAGACCCGCATGAGCAGCACGACCCGCCCCGCCCCCGACGACTGCAACCTGCTTGCCCGTTTCGCCCCCTTCGACATGCTCGAATCCGCCGAGCGTGCCCGCATGCTGACTGCGGCGCGCCCGATTCACGCTGCGCGCGGCGAGCTTCTGGTCCAGCAGGAGGACTGTCCGCGCGGCATTTACCTGGTGCTCACCGGGCGCGTCAAATGTTTCGTGCTGTCGCCTTCGGGCGGCGAGAAGATCGTCCGCCTCGCCGAGCCCGGCAGCTTCTTCGGCGAGGAGGCCGCGCTCATCAACCGCCCCCACGTCGCCAACGCGCAGGCAATGAGCTGTAGCGAGCTGCTGCTGGTGCCCACCCCCGCGTTGCGAGCGGCGATGGTGAGCTCGACCGCCTTCTCGGTGTCGATGAGCACCCGCATGGCGGCGGCAAGCTACGATCTGATGTCGACGATGCAGGTTCAGTTCCAGCTCAGCGGCACGCAGCGTGTCGCCCACTACCTGACGCGACTCGCCCCCGAGGACGCCGAGCGCTGGGAGATCCGCCTCGACACCGACAAGCAGACCATCGCCGCCCAGCTCAACCTCACCCCCGAGACGCTGTCGCGCATCCTCTCCCAGCTCACCCGCGACGGCATGATCCAGCCGCGCGGTCGCCGCGGCATGGTGCTGAGCGAGCTGTCGAAGCTGCGCAGTTGCGCCGCGCACTGATCCGCGGCGCGCTCACTGCCCCGAGGTGAGCGGGCGCACCTGCGCCAGATGATCCGGCACCGCCAGCCAGCGCGCCAGGATGCGCCACACGTCGGCGTCGAAGGCGCGCGGCGTGGTGGCAAGCACCGCCAGCTCCGCTTCGTCATCGGCGCTGCCCAGATGGCACCAGCGCTCGAAGCACTGCAGCCGCCGCAGCCCGCCGGCGCGGAATTCCTCCACCACCACCGGCCCCGCCCACGGCCATGGCTTGACGCCGACCCCGGCGAGCGCCCCCGCCAGGCGCACATCGTGCTCGGCCGGCGACTCGCGCCGCGCACAGACCCCCGCGCAGCGTCGTGCAGCGTAGGCGGTGCATGGGCCGCTGCCCCCCTCGAGGCCGAGCCGGCGCGGGCACAGCCGGTACAACAGGGCCAGCTCGCGCAGCAGGTTGTCGGCCTCGCGCCGATTGCGGAACACCCCGAAGAGGCCGTCCCAGTCCGCCGGATCGGTGCCGGCAACCGGCACCGCCTCGAGGATTGGCGCGCGTTTGCGGCCAGGCAGCAGGCGCAGCGCGAACGCCGCCCCGGCCGGCTCCTGCGGCCGGTTCCAGGGCGGCTGCAGGCGGCGCAGCAAGGCGTTCTCGCGCAGCGAGGTGTCGAGCTCGCCAGCGGTCTCGATCCACTCCACTCGCTTCACCCGTGCCGCCAGCTCGGCATCGCGCCCCTTGCGCGCACCCGCGCCAAAATGCTCGCGAACACGCGCGCGCAGGCTCTGCGCACGACCGACGAAGAGCACCGGATCGCGGCGGCCGGCGGCAGGCGGCTCGGACTCGGCATGAAAGAGGTACAGGCCGGGCGCATCGGGCAAGGCCTCGAGCACCCCCTCGGGCAGCCCCGGCGGCTGTGCCGGCGCCTTCATCGCACGCTCGGCAGCGCGCGCCAGCGCCTCGGGCGCGAACCCGGCCTCGAGCTGGCGCACGAACTGCCACAGCACCTCGACGTCGCCCATCGCACGATGGCGTGCGGTGCACACGAGCTGGTGGCGCTCGATGAGCGCATCGAGGCCGTGGCGGTGATGCTCGGGATACAGCGCACGCGACAGCTTGACGGTGCACAGCACCGGCGCCGCGAAGTCGCGCCCGACGCGCGCAAAGGCGTTGCGGATGAAGCCGTAATCGAAACGTGCGCTGTGGGCAACGAACACGCAGCCGTCGAGGAGCGCGGCGACCGTGTCGGCGAGCGCCTCGAAGGGCGGCGCGTCGGCCACCATGGCGTCGGAGATGCCGGTGACCGTCTCGATCAGCGGCGGAATCGGCTGGCCGGGGGCGACCAGGCTCTCCCAGCGCGTGATCACCTCGCCGTCCTCGACGCGCAGGATGGCGATCTCGGTGATACGGTCGCGCACCGGATGCGCGCCGGTGCTCTCGACATCGATGAAGGCCAGGCTGCGCGGCAGGCTCATGCTCGCCCGCCCCGCACGATCATGGGAATCGACACCCACGGCCGCCGACCCTGCAGCGCTGAACAGCGCTGCGTGTCGGCCTGTGGCACCGTGTCAGCGCGATGGACGCGCAGGCTCAGTGGTTCGAGTCGTAGTAATAGGGCTTGACCGGCACGCGCGCGGCGGCAAGTCGCTGCTCGTCCGCGACGCTCTGCGGCTTGTCCCACCACAGGGCGCGCCCCTGCTTCTGCTCGTCGCGCTGTTCGGGATGCTTCTCCATCCACTCGCGCATGAACTTCGTGTGATCGGATTCGTACATCGCCATGTCGGGCCCCTGTTGATGTCATTGCAGCACTGGTCGTGCAGCGGTCGGGCAGCATTCTAACAGCGCGCGCGCGGATCAACCCACACGGCCGTCGGCCTTCACGCGCCCGATGCGCACGACTTCCGGCACACGCCGCACGCCGCGCATCACGCACGCGAGGTGCATGCGGTCGCGCACCTGTACGGTGAAGTTGAGCGCGGTGTAGTCGCCCTGCCCGCCGTCCATGCTGACGCTCTGGATGTTGCTGTCTTCCTCAGCGATCGCGCTCGCAACGCGCGCCAGCACGCCGCGCGCGTTGTGGCTGAGCACACGGATGCCGACGTCGAACAGGCGATCGACTTCGACGTGCTCCCACTCCACATCCACCCAACGCCCACGGTCGCCGCGCACCTTGGCAACGTTCGGGCAGTCGTGGGTGTGCACTTCCAGCCCCTGCCCCTTGCGCAGCGTGCCGATGATCGGATCGCCCGGGATCGGATGGCAGCAGCGCGCAAGCTGCACCGCCACACCTTCCGAGCCGCGGATGGTGATGGCGCCGGCGGGCTTGGGCTTGACCACGTCGGGTCGGCCGGACTCGAGATCCTGCGCTTCGGCCAGGCGGCGGGCGACGATCACCGGCAGGCGCTTGCCCATGCCAATGTCGGAGAACACGTCTTTCTTGTGGCGCACACCACGGTCACGCAGGAAGCGGTCCCAGGCGAAGGTGGAGATCTGGCCGAGCGTGAGCCCGTGCGGACGCAGCGCCTGGTTGAGCAGACGCTCGCCGAGGGTGACCGATTCGTCCTGCTGCGCGTTCTTCATGAAGTGGCGGATCTGCGCACGCGCCTTGCCGGTGCGCGCATATGACAGCCAGGCCGGATTGGGGTTGGCGTGCGCGGCGGTGATGATCTCGACCTGATCGCCGTTGCGCAGCTCGCTGCGCAGCGGCATCAGGTCACCGTTGATGCGGCAGGCCACGCAGCGGTTGCCGACGTCGGTGTGCACCGCGTAGGCGAAATCGACTGGCGTCGAACCCTTGGGCATCGAGAAGATCTTGCCCTTGGGCGAGAACACGTAGACCTCGCCCGGGAAGAGGTCGATCTTGACGTGCTCGAGGAACTCGGTGGCCTCGCCCGAGGCCGATTGCAGCTCGAGCAAGGACTGCAGCCAGGTGTGGGTCTTGTGCTGCAGCTCGGTGAGCGTCTTCTCGTCTTCCTTGTAAAGCCAGTGCGAGGCCACGCCGGTCTCGGCGATGTGGTGCATCTCGCGGGTGCGGATCTGCACCTCGACCGGCATGCCGAAGGGACCGATCAGCGTCGTGTGCAGGCTCTGGTAGCCATTGGCCTTGGGGATCGCCAGGTAGTCCTTGAACTTGCCCGGCACCGGCTTGTACATCGAGTGCAGCGCGCCGAGCGCCAGATAACAGCTTGGCACGTCCTTGACGATGACACGGAAGCCGTAGATGTCGAGCACCTGCGAGAACGACAGGCGCTTCTCGACCATCTTGCGGTAGATGCCGTAGAGGTGCTTTTCACGCCCCTGCACCTCGGCCACGATACCCCATTGCGGCAGGCGCTCCTCGATGCTGGCGAGGATCGTGCCGACGACCTCTCGGCGGTTGCCGCGCGCGGAGCGGATCGCCTTCGACAGCACATCGAAGCGCAGCGGGTACTTGTTGCGGAACGACAGCTCCTGCAGCTCGCGGAAGAGGTCGTTGAGGCCGAGCCGGTTGGCGATCGGCGCGTAGATCTCGAGCGTTTCGCTGGCAATGCGGCGGCGCTTGGCCGGACGCATGTGGTCCAGCGTGCGCATGTTGTGGAGGCGGTCGGCGAGCTTGATCAGGATGACGCGCAGGTCGCTCGCCATCGCCAGCAGCATCTTGCGGAAGTTCTCGGCCTGGGCCTCTTCCTGCGAGCGGAATTCGATCTTGTCGAGCTTGGACAGGCCATCGACCAGCTCGGCCGCCACCTTGCCGAAGCGCTCGGCGATCTCCGCCTTGGAGATGTGGGTGTCCTCCATCACGTCGTGGAGGAGCGCGGCGATCAGCGCCTGCGGGTCGAGATGCCAGTCGGCGACCAGCGAACACACCGCTACCGGGTGGCTGACGTAGGGCTCGCCGCTGACGCGGAACTGGCCGGCGTGGGCATCGGCGGAGAAGTGATAGGCCGCCTCGACCCGGCCGACGTCTTCCGGCTTGAGGTAGGTCTGCAGCTTGGTCTTGAGCTGCTGGAAGTCGAGCGACAGCACGCTCGACGGAGGCGGGCGGAAAGGTTGGGGGGCTGGGCCCGCTTCTGCGGTATTCATGCCACCCCCGGGCGGGGTCAGGCCTGGCCGCGGTTGAGTATCTCGAGACCGACCTTGCCCGCCGCCACTTCACGCAGCGCGATCACGGTGGGCTTGTCGTTGTCCTGCGGGTCGAGATCGATCTGCGGCGTGGCGCCGGCGGTGAGCTGGCGGGCACGATAGGTCGCTGCCAGGGTGAGCTGGAAGCGGTTCGGGATCCTTTTCAGGCATTCTTCGACGGTGATGCGGGCCATGTTCAATCCTGTTCGAGAAAGTCGAAATATTCGGGATGCCGCTGGTGCTGCTTGGCATAGCGCAAACGCGCAGCCCGCACTACGGCGACCAGATCGTCGAGCGCGGCATCGATTTCGTCGTTGATTATAACGTAGTCGAATTCCGCCACATGGCGCATTTCCCCGCGCGCGCCAAGCAGGCGGCGGCTGATCACCTCGGGGCTGTCGGTGGCGCGCCCGACCAGGCGGGCCTCGAGCGCCTCCATCGAGGGCGGCAGGATGAACACGCCGACCGCGTCCGGAAAGTGCTTGCGCACCTGCTGCGCGCCCTGCCAGTCGATCTCGAGCAGGGTATCGCGCCCGGCATCGACCTGCCCCTTGAGCCAGACCCTGGAAGTGGCGTAGTAGTTGCCATGGACCTCCGCCCACTCGAGGAACTCGCCACGGTCGCGCAGACTGCGGAAGGTGGCCACGTCCACGAAATGGTACTCGCGCCCGTCCTGTTCGCCCGCGCGCGGGTCGCGGGTGGTGTAGGAGATCGACAGCTGCACGCGCCGATCGCGCGCCAGCAGCCCGCGCACCAGCGTGGTCTTGCCGGCGCCCGAGGGCGCGGTGACGATGAAAAGGGTTCCTGCCATGGGGCGTCCTCGTGTTCCGCGGCTGCGGGAGAAGAGCGGCGCGCGGCGCGCGCCGCCTCCCTTACTCCAGGTTCTGCACCTGCTCGCGTATCTGCTCGATCAGCACCTTCATCTCCATCGCGATGGCGGTGATATCGGTCGCGGGCGACTTGGAGGCGAGCGTGTTGGCCTCGCGGTTGAGCTCCTGCATCAGGAAATCGAGCCGCTTGCCGGCAGCACCACCGCTCTTCAGGATGCGCTCGACCTCGTCGAGGTGGGTGGCGAGGCGGGTGAGCTCCTCGTCCACGTCGATGCGCTGGGCGTAGAGTGCGACCTCCTGGCGGATGCGGTCCTCGTCCAGGCTGGCGACCGCGTCGCGCAGCTTGGCGGTGAGGCGCTCCTGGTACTCGACGACCACCGCCGGCATGCGCGGCGTGGCCTGCGCGACCAGCTCGCGCATGCGCAGCACACGCTCGCGGATCATGTCGGCGAGCTTCTCGCCCTCGCGGCGGCGGGTGGCGACCAGCTCGTCGAGCGCGGCGTTGGCGAGCTCGACGATCGCCGGCAGCATCTCGTCGAAGCCGAGGCTGTCGTCGGCGAGCATGCCGGGCCAGCGCAGCAGTTCGCTGACGCCGAGCGGCGCGGCGTCCGGGAAGCGGGCGCGCAGCATGTCCTGCGCCGCGGCGAGCTGGTCGAGCAGCGCACCGTTGAGCGCCATGCTGCGCGGCGCACCATGGCCGGACTGCAGGTTGAGCCGGCACTCGACCTTGCCGCGCCCCAGCCGTGCGGAGATGCGTTCGCGGATCGCGGGCTCGGCGGCGCGCAGGTCGTCGACGATGCGAAAACCGAGGTCGAGATAGCGTGAGTTGACGCTGCGCAGTTCGAGGTGAAGGCTGACACCACCCAGGTCGCGCGTCTGTACCGCGAAACCTGTCATGCTCTGGACCATTGGGCGCTCCGGGGATTGCGCCCGATCGATTAGACTGGGCGCCTGTATCAGGATTGAAACCGCGAAAACCGGGATTCTAGCGCCCACGAAGATGCCGCCTCAAGCCAACTGCGCGCTGCCACAAGGGTTTCAGCTCGATCAGTACCGCATCGAGCGGCAACTGTCGCTTGGCGGTTTCTCGATCGTCTACCTCGCCAACGATGCCCACGGCATGCCGGTGGCGATCAAGGAATACCTGCCCAATTCACTCGCCCTGCGCAAGGAAGGTGAGACCGAGCCGCAGGTCACCGATGAGCACCGCCTCGCCTTCCGCTATGGCATGAAGTGCTTCTTCGAGGAGGGACGCGCGCTCGCCAAGCTGATGCATCCGAACGTGGTACGGGTGTTGAACTTCTTCCGCGCCAACGGCACGGTCTACATGGTCATGCAGTTCGAGCGCGGGCGCACGCTGCACGACTACATCCGCAAGCACCGCGGCGAGGTCAAGGAGGTGCTGATCCGCGCGGTGTTCGCGCGCATGCTCAACGGCTTGCGCGAGGTGCATTCGCACAAGCTGCTGCACCTCGACATCAAGCCGGCCAACATCTACCTGCGCAGCGACGGCACGCCGGTGCTGCTCGACTTTGGCGCCGCGCGCCAGACCCTGGTGAGCGAGCAGCCGGTGCTCAAGCCGATGTACACCCCCGGCTACGCCGCCCCGGAGCAATACGAGCGTCGCGACCAGCTCGGGCCGTGGACCGACATCTACAGCGTGGGCGCCAGCCTGCATGCCTGCATCACCGGCAGCCCGCCGCCGCGCGCCGACGAGCGCCTGCGCGAAGACATCCTGCAGCCGCTGGCCCGGACCCAGGCCGGGCGCTACAGCAGGCAACTGCTCGAGCTCACCGACTGGTGCCTGCACCTCGACCCTCATCAGCGCCCGCCGAGCGTGTATGCGCTGCAAAAGGCGCTGCTCCAGCGCGAGCATGCCGCCGAGCGTCCCGAACACTGGTTCGCGGACCTCGGCACCCGGCTGAAATCCTTCATCGGCCGCGGCTGACGAGAGGCAACCATGCGTTTCACCATTTACCAGGAAAGCCGCATCGGCAAGCGGCGCAGCAACCAGGACCGCATCGCGCACTGTTACTCGCGCGACGCGTTGCTGATGATCGTCGCCGACGGCATGGGCGGCCACCTGCACGGGGAGGTCGCCGCGCAGATCGCCGTGCAGCGCATGACCGAACAATTCCAGCGCGAGGCGCGGCCCACGCTGCCCGACCCCCCGCTCTTCCTGTCGCGCGCGCTCGACAGCGCCCACCATGCGATCCTCGACGACGCGCTCGACCGCCAGTTTCCCGAAGCGCCGCGCACCACCCTCGTCGCCTGCGTGGTGCAGCGCGGTGCGGCGTTCTGGGCGCACGCGGGCGACTCCCGGCTCTACCTGCTGCGGCGCGGTCACCTGGTCACGCGCACACGCGACCATTCGCGCACCCAGCTGATGATCGATCAGGGCCTGCTGCTGCCCGAGGACGCCCACCACCACCCGGGCCGCAACCGCATCTATTCCTGCCTTGGCGGCAACTACACGCCGCAGGTGGAGTATTCTCCGCGCACCCCGCTGCGCGACGGCGACCTGCTCGCGCTCTGTTCCGACGGCGTCTGGGGCGCGACCGATGACGACGGTCTCGTCGCCAACCTGTCTGCCGGCGTGCTCAGCCAGGCGGTGCCACGGGTGATGGATCTCGCCGAGCGCAACGCCGGCCAGAGCGCCGACAACCTGTCGATGGTGGCAATGTGCTGGCACGACGAGAACGCGGTCGGTGCGGCGAGCGCCGAGTCGATCTCCACCCGCACCATGGACCTCGACGGCTTCGAATCGCGCCTCGACCTCTCGGGCACGGGAAGCGGCGCCGGCGGCGACCTCGACGAGGACGACATCGAGCGCGCGATCCGCGAGATCAACGCCGCCATCAATAAATTCGACACCCAACGATAGGACCCGACATGCGACCCAGCCAGCGCCTGCCCGACGAACTCCGCCCCATCCGCCTCACCCGCGGCTTCACCTGCCACGCCGAAGGATCGGTGCTGGTCGAATTCGGCGCCACCCGCGTGCTGTGCACCGCCAGCGTCGAAGAGACCGTGCCCGGCTTCCTGCGTGGCAAGGGCCAGGGCTGGCTCACCGCCGAGTACGGCATGCTGCCGCGCGCCACCCACACCCGCAGCGCGCGCGAGGCCGCCCGCGGCAAGCAGAGCGGCCGCACCCAGGAGATCCAGCGCCTGATCGGGCGCAGCCTGCGCGCGGTGGTCGGCCTCGACGCGCTCGGCGAGCGCCAGGTCATCATCGACTGCGACGTGCTGCAGGCCGACGGCGGCACCCGCACCGCCGCGATCACCGGAGCCTGCGTCGCGGTGCACGACGCGCTGGTCGGCCTGGTGGCCAGCGGCAAGCTCGCCCACAACCCGATGCGCGAGCTCGTCGCCGCGGTGTCGGTCGGCATCCACCAGGGCATGCCAGTGCTCGACCTCGACTATGCCGAGGATTCGGACTGTGACACCGACATGAACGTGGTGATGACCGAGAGCGGCGGCCTCATCGAGGTGCAGGGCACCGCCGAGGGCATGGCGTTCTCGCGCGCCGAGCTCAACGCCCTGCTCGACCTCGCCGAACTCGGCGGTCGCCAGCTGTTCGAATTGCAGCGCACCGCGGTGCGCACGGCCATCCTCACGGCCTGAGCCGCAGCACCCGACGCCCCGGCTCGACCTTCGCCGCCCGACTTTCGTGGCCCCCGAGCGCGCTGCCAGATTCCTGGCCGCCGCCTCCCGGCCCGCCAGGAGAAACCCGCCATGAGCAAACGACTCGTCCTCGCCAGCAACAACGCCAAGAAGGCCGCCGAGATGCAGGCCCTGCTCGCCCCGCTCGGCATCGAGGTCATCCCGCAAGCCGTGTTCGGCGTCGGCGAGGCCGAAGAGCCGCACCCCAGCTTCGTCGAGAACGCGCTCGCCAAGGCCCGCCACGCCTCCGCCGCCACCGGCCTGCCCGCGGTGGCGGACGACTCCGGCCTGTGCGTGGAAGCGCTCGGCGGCGCCCCGGGGGTGATCTCCGCCCGCTTCGCCGGCGAGCCCAGGTCGGATGCGCGCAACAACGCCCTGCTGCTCGAAAAGCTCGCCCACCTCGGCGCGCCCGCCCAGCGCCGCGCGTATTTCTATTCGACGGTGGTGCTGGTGCGCCACGCCGAAGACCCGCGCCCGCTGATCGCCGATGGCGAATGGCATGGCGAGATCCTCCCTGCCGCGCGCGGTGAGGGCGGCTTCGGCTACGACCCGCTGTTCTGGCTGCCCGAGCTGGAACAGACCGCGGCCGAGCTGGATTCGGCGCTCAAGAACACCCTCAGCCACCGCGGCGCGGCGATGCGCCACCTGCTCGACCGTCTCGCCGCACATCCGCTTTGAGCCCACACGCGCCGCCCGCAACGGAACACCCCTCGCCGTGACCACCCGCCGCATCATCCCGCTCACCCCCGCCGCCAGCCCCGCACGCGCCGTGCGGCTGCCCGAGCGCCCGCAGTTCGAAGCCCCGCCGCCGCTGTCGGTGTACGTGCATTTCCCGTGGTGCGTGAAGAAGTGCCCCTACTGCGACTTCAACTCCCACGCCCCGCGCGACGGCGGCATCCCCGAGCAGGCCTGGCTAGCCGCCGTGCTCGCCGACCTGCAGCACGCCCTGCCCCAGGTCTGGGGCCGGCGGGTGCACAGCGTTTTCATCGGCGGCGGCACCCCCAGCCTGATGTCCGCGCAGACGCTCGACGGGCTGCTCACCGGCATCCGCATGCTGCTGCCGCTCGATCCGCTCGCCGAAGTCACGCTGGAGGCCAACCCCGGCACGGTCGAAGCCGGGCGCTTCCGCGACTACCGCGCCGCCGGCGTCAATCGCCTGTCGCTCGGCATCCAGAGCTTCGACGACGCCATGCTGGCCAGGATCGGCCGCATCCACGGCGGCGAGGAGGCGCGGCGTGCCATCGACGCCGCGCGCACACACTTCGAGCGCGTCAATCTCGACCTGATGTACGCCCTGCCCGGCCAAACCCTGGACATGGCGCTCGCCGACCTGGAGACCGCGATCGGCTTCGGCGTGCAGCACCTGTCGTGCTACCACCTCACGCTCGAGCCCAACACGCCCTTCGCCCACAACCCGCCGCCGCTGCCCGACGACGACACTGCCGCCGACATGCAGGAAGCGATCGAGGCCCGCCTCGCGCAAGCCGGCTTCGCGCACTACGAGACCTCCGCCTTCGCCCGTCCGCACGAACAGAGCCGCCACAACCTCAACTACTGGACCTTCGGCGACTACCTCGGCATCGGCCCCGGCGCCCATGGCAAGCTCTCCAGCCATGAAGGCATCCGCCGCGAGATGCGCCACAAGCACCCCGGGCGCTACCTCGAAGGCGCGGCGCGCGGCGACTTCATCCAGGAAGCGCGCGAGGTCTCGGTGGCGGAGCTGCCCTTCGAGTTCATGATGAACGCGCTGCGCCTCACCGAGGGCGTGCCGGCCAAGCTGTTCGCCGCGCGTACCGGGGTGCCGATCGAGGCCGTCACCGATGAACTGGCGCGGGCACGCGAGCGCGGGCTGCTGGAGATGGCGGCAGGGCAGTTGCGGCCGACGCTGCAGGGGCGGCGATTCCTGAACGAGTTGCTGCAGGTGTTCTTGCGGGATTGACGTCCTGCAGGCTGGGCCTGGGTGGCAGCGCCACCGCCATCCCACATCCAGAGCCAGGCCCAGGCTCAAGCCCTGACCGTCGAGTTTGACCCGAGTGGGGCCTCTGCCTAAGATCCTTGCATGACTTCGCCCACCGACATCGACAGCGCGACCCTTGCCGCGAGCCGCCTCTTCCTGGAGCGGATCGCGCGCAGCTACGACTACGCCGGCGCTTTCCTGTTCGGCAGCCGTGCGCGGAAGACCCACCGTACAGACAGCGACGCAGATGTCGCGGTCCTGCTGCGTGGCATGCCGGCACAGTTTGTCAGCACGAAGCTCGCGATGGACGACATTGCCTACGATGTCCTGCTCGAGACAGGCATCCGTGTCCAGCCCCTGCCGGTCTGGGAAGAAGAGTGGGCGCACCCCGAGCGCTACTCGAACCCCCGGCTGTTGCAGAACATCGCACGTGAAGGGGTGCGCCTGTGAATCAAGCCGAACTGATGGCCAAAGCACGTCGTGCTGTCTTGTCGGCCAAGGTGCTGCTGGATGCAGGCGATGCGGACGGCGCCTGCAATCGTGCCTACTACGCAATGTTCGATGCCGCCCGCGCGGCCCTGATTGCCTCGGGAGCGCCGGTGGAAGCCGAGTTCGCAAGGACTCACAATGGACTCATCTCTGCGTTCAGTCTTCATCTGGTAAAGACCGGGCGCGTCCCCGTCGAGCTGGGCAAGTCGCTCAACAAGGTCGAAGACTTGCGCCTGATCGCCGATTACAAGGGAGAGCCGCTCACCGCACCGCAGCAATCTCATTCCGATAGAATCCCGCCACGCCACCCGAACCGTCGGGTCGCGCATCTACAGGAGAATTCAGCACATGTTCGATCAGGAAGACAGCGAACTCAACGTCGTGATGGGCGTGGTGTTCGGCATCATCGCGCTGGTCATCGCCTTCGTCATCGGCCTGGCCGCCAACCAACTGGGCGGAAAGCAGGCCGTGTCGGCGGTGGCAGCGCCCGGTGCAGGCGAGGTCGCTTTCGTTGACGTCGCCGAAGTCGGCGCACCGCTGGTGAAAGTCCATTTCGACGTCGGCCAGACCACGCTGCCGGCGACCGCGTCCACGCAGATCGCCACCGTGGTCGCGGCCCTCACCGCCGCGCCCAAAGCCAGCGCGCTGCTGTCCGGCTTCCACGACGAGACCGGCGGTGCCGCGGTCAATGCCGAAGTGGCGAAGAACCGTGCGCTGTCGGTGCGCCAGGCGCTGATCGCCGCCGGCGTCCCGGCCGAGCGCGTGCTGATGCGCCGCCCCGCCGTCACCCTGGGCGGTACCGATGCCGCCGAAGCGCGTCGCGTCGAAGTGCGCGTGCAGTAAGTTCGCCGCAGCCGCGCGAAGTCGAATCGAGGGCCGGGCATGCCCGGCCTTTTTTACGCGCGGCGCTCAGGGCAGCAAGCTCAATGCGAATGCCGGTGGTGGATGTCCGGAAAGTGCGGGTGCTTGTGGACCATGGCCTCATGGCGGTGCCAGTGCTCGTGCGGCTCGGCGCCGGTCCACGCGAAATCGTGTTCGTGCTGGTGATGCTCGTCGTGGACATGCCGATGAGCGTGCGCCATCGGCTGATGCACGTGCTCGTGCTCGTGATGCTCCGTGAGGTGCAGCCAGACCCCCAGGCCCATCAGCGCGGTCGCCATCCAGAACGCGAGCGAGGTCGATTCGCCCAGCAGCACGAGTGACACCGCCGCGCCGATGAAGGGCGCGGTCGAGAAGTACGCACCGGTGCGCGCCGTGCCCAGGCCGCGCAGCGCGAGCACGAAGAGCACCAGGCTGATCCCGTAGCCGAGCAGGCCGACGGCCATGGTGCCGAGCAGGATCGCCCCGCCCGGCAGGCTCGCGCCGAGGGCGAAGGCCAGCCCGACGTTGACGCCGCCCGCCACCGCGCCCTTCGTGCCCGCGATGAACAGCGCGTCCGAGGCCGACACCCGCCGCGTCAGGTTGTTGTCGATCGCCCAGCACAGACAACCGGCCACGATCGCGAGCGGCCCGACCCAGTCGCTGGTGCCGCCCTCGCCCCCCGACCACGACAGCACGGCCCCGCCGGCCACGATCGCGAGCATGCCGAGCACGATGCGCCGATCGGCGTTTTCCTTGAACACGACCCAGGCGATCACGGCGGTGAGCACCGCTTCGAGGTTGAGCAGCAGCGACGCGGCCGAGCCGCTGGTGCGGGTGAGGCCGAACATCAGCGCCAGTGGCCCGAGCACGCCACCGAAGAAGATCGCCCCCAGCAGCCACGGCCATTCGCCCCTGGCCAGCCCGGACGGCCGCCAGCCCCGATCGCGAATCAGGCGCGCAACCACCAGCCCGAGCCCGCTGCCGAGGTAGAGCAGACCCGCCAGCAACCACGGCGACATCTCGCCGACCAGCAGCTTGGCGAACGGCGTGCTCGCGCCGAACAGGGCGGCTGCGAGCAGCGCGTGGATCACGTGGATGTTGTTCATCGCCTTTGTCCGGACGGTCTGTTCTCCACCCAGCAGGGACGATAGCCGGAAAAAGCCCGCCGACGGCGGGTCAAATCCGGGCAATCACGACAGCTTCACCCCACGGTATAGCCGCCATCCACGACGATCTCCTGCCCGAAGATGTTCTTCGCAGCATCCGAGGCCAGGAACACCGAGAGCTCGGCGATATCCTCGGGCTGGCCGAACGCGCCGGGCATGAGCCGGGAATTGATCTTCTCCGCGACCACACCCAGGACCTCGGGCGGCAGGCCGACCGTTCCCCACAGCGGCGTGCCGATCGGGCCCGGTGCAATGGAATTGACCCGGATGCCCTGGGGCGCGAGCTCTGCGGCCAGGGTCTGGGAAAGGGACTTCAGCGCCGCCTTGCTGGCGCTGTAGATGGCCAGCCCGGGGAAGCCGACCTGGGTGAGGAAGGTGGTGATGAACTGGATCGATCCGCCCTTGCGGATGTGGGGAACGAACAGGCGCGCGGTTTCCGCCGCCCCGAAGAAATTGACCGAGAACTGGGTGTTGAAGGCCTCGGCGGTGCTGTCCTCGAAAGACACGACGCGCGCGATGCCGGCGTTCGGGACGACGATATCCACGCCGCCATGGGCGCGCACGGCTTCATCGACCAGGCGCTTCAGGTCCTCGGGGTTCGTCACATCGCCCGCCACGGCCTTGACCTGCCCGGGATAACTCGCCTCCAGTGCCTTCAAGGCGTCGAGATTGCGCGCAAACGCCACGACCAGGGCGCCGGCCTCTGCATATTTCTCGACGATCGATTTCCCGATTCCACTACTGGCACCCGTGACGACTGCCACCTTGCCTTCAAGCGTCTTCGCCATGTCCTGCTCCTCAAATGATCCCGGGGTCCGGGGTCGGGCAAGAGTGTTTGAAACGAAAGCAGTTCTCGTTGACGCTGATCAAGACGGTCCGGCGCCGCAGGCTCAGGGCACGAGCCTCAGGCCGACGAACAAGGTGAGCAGGGCCAGCGCCATGCAGCCCCCCGCCCACCAGCCCGCGCCCCGCGCAGTCCTGGCGAAGAACCCGACCGGTGCGAGCCCGACGAAGATCATCGTCACGCCAAAGTGCACCGCATCGCCGTCGAACAGCGGCCCCGCCATGCCGAAGCGCGTCGAACGCGCCGGCGCAAACTCCGTGACGACCGCCAGCACCCCCAGGGCCACAACCGTCAGGCTGATGAGGGCAAAGAGAAAGCGGGCGACCGGATCGGGCCGTCGCTTGTCGGGCGTCTGCTGATCAGCCATCGCCACAGCACCCGGGTTTGCGCACACCCGGCGCGGCCGCTGCGTCGCTGACAGGGCTCAGGGATGCGGACGCGGCAAGCAGCGCGGCCTTGAGGATCAGCGCTTCCGGAATCGCCTCGAAGGTTTGCGCTCCCACTTCCAGTGTCCGGCACTCCGCGCCGCCACAGGCCGAGCAGCAGGTGCTCTTGCCAACGCTCGCGCCGAGCCAGTCTTCAATCGAGCGCCCGGCAATCCAGATCCGGTTCGATTCGGATGGCATCCCCTTGAAGGCGTCGAGCGCGATCTCCCGCGCTTCCAGAACGGGCTCGATGCCCAACGGCCGCAGCGCTTCCTGAAGCTTCGGGATCACCCGGGCGATGGCCGCTTGTGTGCCGCCACACCGCTCGCAGGTCGCCCCCTCGGGCGTGACGAGTCGCTGCCACAGGATATTCAGGGTCTTCATGCTGATGCGATTACTTATGGGGCAGTGACGGGAACGGTTGGCAGACGAGTGCGGCATGGATGCCGCCAGCGGCAAGGTGCTTCGGGGTATGTTCTGTCGGCTGACGACCCTGACCCGACGGTCGCTGATGCAAAGTCTGGGGGCTCCTTCCCGGGCGAACCCGCCGTTCAGGAGCCACTCAGCTACCGCTGGCGAATTCGTAGGATGTGTGACGGTCCTGTCATTGGACGAAACGGCGTCGTCTGTCCAATGTCGCGCGTGCTCCGACCGAAGCGTGGAAGGTCCTGCTGCGAAGGAACGACTGGATCCACCACCAAACCGATCTCCGATAGTTCATGACATAAAGGACAGCTTCAGACGTTGAGCGGCGTCGGCGTCGGTCTGTGCGTCCAGCGCAACCGCTGCCTCGACACCGTAGACCATGGTGCTCTCCGTTCTACTGCCTCGAACTTCCCGGTCCCCGCAGCACAGGAAGGCGGTTGAAATATCAAGCGTGGATGCTATATAGGAACTTATGCGTCTGGCCTGATGAACGAACCGAAGGGAGAGTCTATGGGAACGCTTGACCCACGGCTGGAATGCTTTCTGCAGGTGCCAAACGAAAAACTGGTTCCGAGAGCCTTTTGGTCGCTTAATGTCCCTGAGACCGTCGCTCAAGCTCGGACTCGGGTGTTCGTGAGGTTGGCGAGCGGTGGCAGCGTGCAGGCGCTCGCCAACCAGCCCGGCGTTCTTGTTCGATCGGTCTTGGGCAATCTAGTTACGGCGGAGGCAAGTGCTGCTGGCCTACACGCACTTCGGTCCTCACCCGCAGTCCTCTATGTCGAAGCCGCACGTCCGTTGATGCCAACGCAGTTCGAAGCCCGTGGTCATGCAAAGACGGAGATTCCTTCTGGACCACTTGCTGAGACAGGGCAGAATGTAATCGTCGGAGTGGTTGACTGGGGATGTGACTTCACCCATGACGACTTTCGATCTGGCACCGGCAGCACGCGACTGCTTGCACTCTGGGATCAGTCCGCGATTCCAAAGGGCGGCCGCCGCGCGCCTAATGGATACAGCACCGGAGTTGAATTCGACTCAACAGCGATCAATGAGGCCCTGAAGGCCGCTGACCCCTTCGCGACACTCGGCGTCGCGCCACCGGGCCTGACAGCGCACGGTACACACGTCCTCGGGATTGCAGCCGGAAACGGGCGGACAGCACCGGCACAAAACGTGCGGGGTATGGCGCCGGAAGCCGACATCATCTTCGTGCAGCCCGAAACGGGCGATGTCGAGATTACAGGCGGGTTTGGAGACTCGGTCCATCTAGCCGAAGCTGTTCAATACATCTTCTCGAAGGCATCTGCGCTTCGACGGCCGGCTGTCGTCAACCTGAGTATGGGTACGAACTCCGGGCCTCATGACGGGACGACACTCGTCGAGCAGTGGATTGATAACCTGCTCGCGACGCCGGGACGAGCGGTTGTTCTTGCATTAGGGAACGAGCATCACGAACGCTTCAACCGCACCCACTCCGAGGGAAAACTGTCTACGGGCGAGCGACAAACACTCTATTGGCGAGTCCTCGCCAACGACCGGTCTCCAAATGAAATGGAGATCTGGTACTCCGGCAGAGACCTCTTCGAGGCAGAGATTGAGTTGCCGAATGGGAGCCGTCTTCCCGTAGCGCCTCCCGGCACCAATCGCATTGACACGATTTCCGGCAGTCGCCTCCGTGTTTTTCAGGGCAACACCCTACACTCGCCGCTAAACGGAGACAATCAGATCAACGTGATCGTGCTGCCGGAAGTCGGGGCCGCGGTCGATCCCGGCGTTTGGCAAGTCCACCTAAAGGCTCTCCGTGCCCGCGACGGGACTTTCGACGCTTGGATCGAGCGCGACAGCATGCAGGGCGGCGCTCGCATGTCGAGCTTCCTCGGTGGTTCATACGTGCGGCGTAAGACTCTGGGAAGTATCCAGTCAGCGCGCCTAGCGATCACCGTGTCGAACTACGATGCGGTCACGACGACGCTTTCAGACTCGACCAGCTTCGGCCCAACTCGGGATGGTCGCCACGCGCCGACTGTTGCTGCTCCCGGGGTCGACATCTTGGCGGCCAAGTCTATGTGGCGAACCGACCTTGTGGATCGGCAGCCCTACGTGGCATTGACGGGCACTAGCATGTCAGCGCCCTATGTCACTGGCGTGGTGGCCTGCATGCTACAGAAGAACCCGCGGCTGACAGCAGCGCAGATCAGAGGCATCCTTGCAGCTCAAGCAAAGCCTGCTCCAGGCTTCTCGGACGACTGGAGCATCGATTGGGGAAACGGCCGGATTGATCCGATCGACACGCTCGCCGCCACCCCCACGTACGCGCCAGACGTAGAGCCGCCAGTCGCGCTGTTTACTGCACCGATTGGCCTCGCCGATACGCTCTGTGAAGCCACGCATTCTCACGTGGAGGGGCCTTTCTATCGTCCCGGCGCACCAGAGACGCTGGATCTCTATCCGAAAGACAGTCGAGGACCGATCCTCTACTTCGAGGGCTTCGTTCGGAATGAGACCTGTGAACCGCTATCAAATACGCGTGTTGAGATATGGCAGGCCGACGATCTCGGTCACTACGACAACGATGATCCGAGCCGCCCTCCCGCCCCGGACGCATATCGTTGCCGGGGGCAACTTGTCGCCGATTCTGAGGGTCGCTTTAGCCTAAGAACGGTCCTACCTGCAAATTACAAGGTGGATCCGACGGGCGACTGGACCCGGGTGAAGCACTTGCACTTTAAGCTGTTCGCGGCTGGACACGCCCCTTTGACGACGGAGATTGCCCTTCTGCCGGACGAGTTCACGGCGGTAGACCAACTATACGATCCAGCCCTGTCGGCTGAGCTCAAGGAATCTGCCGTGGAGGATGGCCGCATCGCGTGGCGAGCGGAGTTCCACTTTGTCTTACAGGCTGCGTCGACTATGGGCTACGCGTTTACCGTCAGGTTGTCGCACGTATCGGGTACATATTAGGAAGGTTGAGGAGGCGACATGAACCCTTTCGCTGGCGTGTGGACTTATCGAAGCTACTTCAATCTACCGGTCGTCGAGAAGTTCGATGAGTTACGCTTCGCTGAGGCCGAGCTCACATTGAACGAAGGCGAGACCTCCGACCTTCTCACAGGTAGGCTCAGTTTCGGTGCCGCCTATCTGGAGATGATCGCCTTTGTCACAGAGGGAAGCGGCCAACCCGGCATCCGTATGCGGGCAACTGGCGTGAAGGACACCCCTACGGAAGGTTGGATCTACGATTATGTTGGGAACATCGCAGCGTCATGGGAGCATGGCGACGCGCAACGACCCGCCATTATCGGCACTGTGATTCGCACGGCCCCACATGAACCGCAGCGGGTAGCAGGCTTGTCCGCCTCCTTCATTGCGGTCCACCGGAGCCTTCCTGCGCCCTTGTACAAGCTTCCCGATATTGTCTTGACACACTTTGCGGGCCGCCTGCATCGACTCCATCATGCCGCATGGCATGGTATCCGGAACGGATGGGATCTCATGAGCCCGGAAAAGCGCAAAGCTGTCGCCGACCTCGACTGGGTCGCCCCCCGGCCCGCTCGCTCCTATGGAAAGGACGGGGTCTTCAAGGCTCCTCACATCGAAAACTCGTCTGGAGAGGATTTCCTATTTTTCCACCGGCAGATGGTAGTCGCTTATAAGGATCTGATGAAGCGAGCCGGGCAGGAGCCTATAGAGTGGGCGCTCCTTCCGGAACCAGGCGATCCCGAGAATGGCGTGCCACCAATGTGGCCCATTCCTGGCTCAGTAACTTTCGAGCGGCGCTTAGCTGCACTCAAGACCGATATCCATTACTGGTCGCGTATGCGCTGGTGGGATCAGGAATTCAAGGATCCAACCTATCTTGCGACATTAACGCTCGGAGAGCTTGGATCACTTATTGAGTTCAGCGTTCACAACGACATGCATATGCGATGGTCTGCTGCACCGAGGGATCCAGAAACCAATGCTATCGTACCCGGTGGGCGACCACAGCACGACTTCTCTACCAAGTGGGACTCTCCGCGATATGACTGGCTGGGTGAGTTTTATTCGTCGCACGTCAATCCGTTCTTCTGGCGGCTACATGGATGGATCGATGATCGAATCGAAGACTGGTTTGCCGCTCACGAGGACCGTCATCCAGGCGAGATCACACGGATGGCAAAGGGGGGCGTGAACTGGTTCGGTTCCGGTCGGTGGGTACAGGTCGACAAACCGTGGGTCTGGCCAGACTCTCTTGGTGGTGACGGAGGTGGTCACGGAGGTCATAGACACGATAACCACGTTGGGGATGGTGCCCCAGGCGACGGCCACGACGATTTGGAGGCCAGGAGACTCGCCAGTTTGGAAGCCATAGTCGCCGTGCTTTATCCTCCACCGCAGGCTAGGCAGATCTTATCGACCGTGGTCGAACGGTCCGAAGCCGCTTTGAATAGGGCACTGAGCACCGTTGTAGGGTTCGGTGACACTGGAGCCGACTCTCGTCAGGTTGGGCGTGACCGTTAGCGGGAAATCGTTGCCGCGACATGACCGGGGACCAGTTGGTACGTGAATCCCTTACGATAGCCTCAGCCAAAGCCGCTGCGCCCGCGGTTTCCCCGTCGGGCAGTCCGATGAATGAGTGTGACCTGGTTCCGATTTCGATGGAACTGAGTGGATCGGCAAAAAATCTTCACCCAGCCTCGTCAATCATACGGCGATGGAGTGCCCGATCAAGCGGAGCGCTTCGCCGTTATAGCGTTTCGAGCGACAGCGTCCGAGGCAAGCGTCCTTCAGATGCTGTCGCCTGCCAGCGGCTTCGAGCCCCTCCTTCTTGCCATACTTTGGACAAAACGGACAGGGGACTGACCGAAGGGCTGCAGCCCAAGTGGAGCTGCCGTTCGAGCGGCAACTCGACCTGCGGGCCGAACGGCGGGTCGTGGCCGAATGTGTGCGTCCGCGTTGAACGCCTCCACCCTCTACCGTTTGTTCTTCGCCCGAATATAAAGCACCTTGCTCGTCCCACCTGGCGCGCCCCGCTCCTCGGTCACGAACAGATCTTCCCGCCCTCGTACCAGATCAGACAGCTTCTTGTACCCGTGAAGCCGCGAATCGAAATCCGGCTGGATTTTCTGCAGATAGCTGCCGAATGTCCCGAGGTGAGCCCAGCCGGAATCGTCTGCCGATTTCTCGAGCGCTTCCATCAGAAAGTCGGTCGGAAAGGCCGGCGGCGCGATCGCGGTAGCCGACACCGGGGTCACCTCGGGGGCCTCGACCGCGGGCGATGATCCGTTCGCCGACGCACTCGCTTCAGCCGCAGCCGGCGGCTTGCGCAGCACTTCGGTGAAGATGAACTTGTGGCAGGCGTTGCGGAATGCCTCGGGCGTCTTCTGCTCGCCGAATCCATAGACCAGCAATCCCTCTTCCCGCAGGCGTACGGCCAGCCCGGTGAAGTCGCTGTCGCTGGTTACCAGGCAGTAGCCATCGAAGCGGCGCGTGTACAGCAGATCCATCGCGTCGATGATCATGGTGCTGTCGGTCGCGTTCTTGCCGGTCGTGTAGGCGAACTGCTGGACGGGCTTGATCGAGTAGCGATTCAGGACCTTCTTCCACGATGCGCTGGTGGGCGAGGTGAAGTCGCCGTAGATCCGCCGGACCGTGGCTTCGCCGAAACGCGCGACCTCCTCGAGCAGGCCCTCGATGACGCCGGCCTGCGCGTTATCCGCGTCGATGAGGACGGCGAGACGTTTGGCCGGTTCTTCGGCCTCGACCCGGACGACTGTTCTCGGCTGCATGGATCACCTATCGAATTCGACTATGCGTCGAGTATAGACGGCGGGGTCGGGCGCGAACCGCGGCGTATTCCGCGGACAGGACCACAATGTCGGACTTATCCCTTTTCGGGCGAACCTGACATAGGCTTCACGAAGGTAGTCCAACGCATCTCGCCTTACGAGCGCCTTCTCGATGTGCAAAGCTTCATGCTGATGCAATTCCTTATGGGACCGACGGATTTCACCCGGCGCAAGCATCGGGGCCCTGCCCCATCAACATGGCCGGGACTGTGCCGACGGCTATGTTCGTCGGCGTGGAGCGGGCTTCGACGCGCGCCGTTGACCGTAAACGTTTTACCGCAGAACATGGCGCAAATAACTGTTTTAAGGTCGCTGTATGCAAAATGTAGACGGATACGCCGGATATAAGTGGCTGTCGGAGGCGTATGACGTGGCGCCGGTGCAGCCCTTTCGGGTCCGCAGCGTCATAGGCTCAGCGCGCTCCAGCGCGGCGTCAAACGGCTTCACGGTCGAGACGTACCCAGCACATTACCAGCCGGATACGACGCTGAGCGCGCACCTGACGTTTGCGCTCAAGTATGAGGGCGTCGAGCTGGATTTTCTCCACCGTCTCTTCGAGGTCACCGGACCTGAGCCGATCGCCAAATGGGCGCTGGAAGAGCCCACGGGTGCGTACGCGCGCCGCAGCGGCTTCCTCTATGAGTGGCTCACCGATTCCATCCTGGACGGGGTGGGCGACGCCGGTGGGAACTACGTCGACTTGCTCGGTTCGTCCCGCTACCTCACCGCGACGGTGTCCGACAAGGTGCGCCGCTGGCGCATCAACAACAACCTCCCGGGCACCCGCTCCTTTTGCCCGATGGTCGCTTTTGGGGGGCAGGGCCCGGCTGACCCGGCGCCACTGCGCGCCGAGATCGACAGCATGGTTGATCAGTTCGGGCTCGAGACGATCGAGCGTGCTGTCAACTGGCTGACCGTCAAGGAGAGCAAGGCCAGCTTTGCCATCGAGTCCGAGGGTAAAGAAGAGGACCGCATCCGCCGCCTGGCGGGCGCCATGAGCACGCACTGCGGCAGCATCGAGTCCGCCCTCACGGAAGAGGGGATGCTGATGATTCAGCGGGCCATCATGGGCGCCAAGATGGTGGGCGCCAAGCCAGGCATTCGCCGGTCCCCGGTTTTTGTCGGGCACACCAACTCGATCTTCGAGCCCGTGATCGACTATCTGGCGCCGCACCATGAAATGGTGGCCGAGATGATGGAGGGACTGCGTGCATTCGAGCAGCGCACCCGTGGGCAAAACCCGCTGCTGCGAGCGGCGGCCCTATCCTTTGGCTTCGTCTACATCCACCCGCTGGGTGACGGCAATGGCCGGCTCTCGCGCTTCCTGATCAACGACATCCTTCGGCGCGATGACTTCCTGCCAGCACCGGTGATCCTGCCGGTCTCGGCGGTGATCAGTGAGAACGCTATACGGCGCGCCGCCTACGACAACGCCCTGGAACACCTGTCGCGGCCGCTGATGGCCTCAATGAATTCGGTGTGCAAGTTTGGCGCGACCGTGCAATACGAAGATGGTGTCAAGTCCAAGCTGCACGTAGCCGACTGGAACCGGGGCCTGGCTACCTGGCGCTACGCCGACCTTACCTTCCAGTCCGAGTACCTGGTCGACGTCATCCGGCACTCGATCCTGCACGGACTCAAGGACGAGGCCGTGTACCTGCTGCGCTACGACACCGCGCGCGACAGCCTCAAGGAAATCATCGAGGGCCGCGACGAGGACTATGCGACGATCATCCGATCCCTGGTGACCAACATGAAGGTCAGCGGCAAGCTGCGCAAGACGTATCCCAGCGTCTTCAGCGACGAAGCGCTGGCCAAGCGCATCGAGCGCGCGGTCTTCAAGGCCTTTGAGCTGCTGCCCGACGATGACGATGATGACGATGAAGTGGTGCCGCGCCTGGATGTGGTGGCCCGATGAATTTTAGCGGTGTCCCGACAACCGACATCGGCCACGACCTTGAACAGACTCACCCCCGCCCAACGCCGCGCCACCTGCATCCACGAGGCCGGCCACGCCGTGGCGTTCGCGCTCGGCGGCGTATCGGTCTACCGCCTGGCGGTCGCCGACGCAGGGGCCGCGGCCTGGCGCACCGACATCCGCAACGGGCGCATGTGCACCGGCCTGTGGGGGCTGTGCGAGAAGGCGGACCTGGTGCTGCCGCGGCAATTCCTGCGCTGGCTGATGAACGAGGGCTGCCTGCATCCGGACGGCAAGGGTCACCCGCAGCTGCTGCAGCGCCCCGAGGGGCGGGCGCAGGTGGAAGGTTTCAGCGCGCGGCTGCAGCGCGAGATCCGCGCGCAGATGGTGGGCCTGATGGCCGGGCCGGCGGCCGAGCAAATCTTCACGGGCGAGGCGGTGCACCTGTACCCGGCGGGCGAGTTCGATGAAGTGCGGCAGGCGGAGGATCTGTCCTGGCTGCTGCCGGCGCGCGACGCGTTTCAACACGCAGCGGCGCTGACGGTGCGCACCTTGCAGCGGCCGGATGTATGGGCCGCGGTCGAGCGTGTAGCGGGCGAACTCGAGCGTGCGGGCACGCTCACCCACGGCCTGCGCGGGCTGCTGCCCGCCGCCCTGCCCGACTGGCCGCCCGGCGGCGCCGCGGTTTAGTGCAGCGGCGCGAGACCCCGCCTACCGCCCCACCCAGCCGCCACAGACCGGGAACACCTGGCCGACGAAGCAGTCCGCGGCCGGGCTGCACAGGTAGGCCGCGAACAGCGCATCCTCGCGCGCCGACACCAGCCGGCCCAGCGGCACCTCGCGCGCCAGCCGTTCCTGGAAGCGCGGGTTGGCCTGCACGTCGGCGGGGAAGTAGGTGGGGTTGTCGACGAAGTTCTGCGCGACCGCATTGACCTGCACGTTGTGCGCCGCCAGCTCCACGCCGATCGCCTGCACATAGGCCAGTTGCGCCCCGCGCGCGGCGCTGTAGGTGGAGGCGCGCTTCATGCCGCGCAGGGCGGAGGCGCTGCCCATCACCAGGATCTTGCCGGCGCGGCGCTCGACCATGGCGGGCGCCGCGGCGCGCACCAGGCGTGGCAGCGGGTCGACCAGCGCGGCGAAGACGTCGCGCCATTCGGCATCGGTGACGTCGAGCGCCGCGGTCGATGGGGCCTTGATGGCCAGGTTGGCAACCAGGACGTCGATGTGCCCGGCCGCGTGGACGATGCGCTCGGCGGCATCGGCCTCGACGAGCTCATCGGCGCTGGCGATCACCTCCGCGCCCTGCTCGGCGAAGACTTCGCACAGCACGGGGCCCATGAAGGCGATGGCCTGGGTGATGAGGACGCGCTTGCCGGCCAGTGCGTTTTCCATGATCCGTTCCCCCGCTTGTTTGCAACGCGCGTGCATGCAGGCTGCGCTCGTTTACTTATAGCAGGCGGGGGCGGGGGCGGGGGCGTCGCGCCTGCGGGGGCAGAAGTTCGCGGCTGCCGCCGCTCCTACATGGGAACGCCGCGGTTGGGGCCATGTAGGAGCGGCGGAAGCCGCGAACTTTTTCAGCTGCCCCGCAAGGCGCAGCGCGGCAGGACGGCTGTTGATGCAATTGCCCTGCGCTCGCGCCCCGCGCTGGGGCGGAACGCCCCCGCGCGAGCGGACGAGGGTTCAGCGCCCGTCGCGCAAGGGGGCATCGGGCTCGGCACGGCGCCCTTCGTCCATGCGCCGGATCGCCGCCTCGCCCTGGCGGGCGAGGCCGGCGAGGCGGTCGATCTGGGCGTCGAGCTTGGGCAGGGCCTCGCGGCGGTAGCGCGAGAGGTCGTCGATGGCGCCGAGCACGTCGGCGAAGGCCTGCTCGAGCTGGCCCATGTCGAGCATGGCCGAGGAGGCGCGGGTCTGGATGTCCACGCCCTGGGTGCGCAGCGCCTGCGCGGTGCCGGCGATGAGCGCGGAGGTGGTCTGGTTGAGCGCGGCGACGCGGTCGAGCACCAGGCGCTGGTTGGCCAGCCCGAGCGCGACGGTGACCGCGACGTTGAGCGCCGACACGGTAACGTTGATCGCGCGGTCCACACCGCGCACCAGCTCGCGGTTGTTGCGGATCACGACCTCGAGCGCGAGCACGCCCTGCTGGCTCACCGCGACCTGCTGCTGCAGGTCGACGATGCGCTGGCGCAGCGGAAAGAGCAGCTCTTCCTCGACGAAGGAGCGCCGCGGCGCAGGCAGGCTGGCGGAGGCGGCCTCGCGAACGAGGCGGCGGTCGATCATGCGGCCGAGTTCGACCTGGCGATCGAGCTGGGCGAGGATGGCGCGCAGGGATTGCTGATCGTCGGCGAGGGTGAGGTTGTCGCGGCGCAGCATGTCGGCACCGCCCTGCAGATCGCCGATGATGGCGTCGAGCGCGTCCTGCGCCTTCTCGTATTTCTGGAAGTAGCGCTGCATCGGCTTGCCGACGCCGGGGATGAAGGACAGCGCGCGCGACAGGCCTTCGCCGCTCAGCTTCTGGCGCGCGGGGTCGAGGTCCTGCATCTTGTCGCGCAGCGCGAGCAGGGCCTGGGCGACCGGGCCGCCCTCGTCGCCCTGGTGGGCGAGCTTGCGGATCGGCGCCTGCAGCATCTCGCTGCGCCAGGCGGCCTGGCGTTGCAGCTCGATGCCCATGGTGTCGACCGCCTCGCGCTGGCGGTGGAGCGCGTCTTCGCCGGCGGCGAGCGCGTCGCGCACGAAGGCGTCGGCCACGGGGGCGAGCTGGGGGTCTTCGGGCGGGTGCTCGGTTGACTCCTCGGGCTGCGGCGACAGGATCTCGCGCGCGATGTCCTCGATCGGTGGCAGCGACAGGCTGGAGCGCGGGCGGGCGCTGCCACCCGGCTGGCCGCCACCGTGCTCGCCTGCGGGGGCCTGGAACACGGGGTCGAGAAGGGACAGCAGCGGCAGGCTCATCGCAGGGTTTCCTTGGGTCAGGGTTTGCGGTCGTAGAGGCCGGCGCGTTCGGCGAAGCGGCGCAGTTCCTGCAGCGCCTGCTCGGTGACGCCCGGGGCCTGGCTGCGGCCGGTGTCGATGCGCGCCACCGCGACCGCGACGTCGTCGAGCGCGGTGAGCGCGGCCTCGTTGCCGGCGGCGATCTCGGCGAGCCGGCGTTCGGTCTCGTCCGCGAGGGCGAGGCGGCGCTGCAGCGCGTCGCGCTCGGTGGCGCCGAGGCGCGCGCCTTCGCGTGCGAGGCGCGCACGCACGAAGTCGGCGTCCAGCCCGGTGCTGCCGTGCACCAGCGCGACCATCGCCCCCAGCCCGGCGGCGGCGCCCTGGCCGACCTCGCCGACGAGCCCGCGGGCACGCTCAAAGGTGACCTCGCGCGCATCGAACTTGTCTTCGAGCACGTCGAGCGCGCGGTGGTAGCGGGTGTACAGGCGATCGGCCTGCACCGCGAGGTCGGGGCGGCGCAGGCCGACGAGCTCGCGCTTGACCTCCCACAGCTGCATCACTACCGCGTCGGCGCCGGTGGGGGCGAAGTCCGCGTCGAGCGTCAGCAGATCGCGCTCGCGACGCGCATCGGCCATCTCGCTGCGCTGGCGTTCGCGCTCGTCGGCGCGCACGCGCCCGGCGCGGCCGGCCCGCCAGCGCCGCCAGCGTTTCTCGATGAAGAGCTCGACCGGCACCGCGGCCAGGCCGGCGAGCCAGCCGCCGAGGCTGGCGCCGAAGCCGCCCCACAAAGACGTCATCAGCAGCAGCATCGCCACCGCGGGCATCGCCACCGCATAGCGCAGGATCACCTGCCAGCGCGAGGCGACCTCCTCCGGCACCACGAGCCGCGGGTCGTACAGCCCGGCCATGAACCAGGGCATGAAGGACACCAGCAGGCCGAAGGCGAGGCCCTGCAGGAAATCGAACATCGAGGCCTCCGGGTGAGTAGGAGAATAGGCAGGAATAGGGGACAGACCCCTATTCTCCGGGTCTGTCCCCTATTCTCCGGTAAAACATCGCGGCTTCCGCCGCTCCTACAGGGGGCCCGCGCCGACGGGGGCGCCGCGGCTTACGCGACCGCCGGATTAAGTGAATAGGTGCCGGTGAGCCTGGCTTCGGCGAGCACGTGGCCGGCGATCGCGGCGCGCACGTCCTGACCGGTGAAGCGGCCGTCGAGCGTGCAGCGCGCCACGTCGAGGGCGTACAGCGTGAACACGTAGTGATGCACGATCTCGTCGTTCCACGGCGGGCAGGGTCCGTCGTAGCCGTGATAGTCGCCCTTCATCGACTCGTCGCCGGCGAACCAGGCAGTGTAATCGTTGATGCCGTGGCGGGCGCCGAGCGCGGTTTCCGGGCCGGGCTTGCCACCGGGGGTGACCTCGGCCGAGAAGTGTCCGGCATCGATCGCACGCAGCCCGGCGGGCAGGTCGACCACCACCCAGTGGAAGAAGTCGACCCGCGGCAGGCTGGCGGGCACCGTGCGTCCTTCCTGGTTGACGTCATCGCCCTTGCTCGGCACGTCGGGGTCGTGGCAGATGAGCGCAAAGGACTGGGTCCCCGCCGGGACGTCGGCCCACGACAACTGCGGGTTACGGTTGCCGCCGAGGCAGACGTGACCTTGGTCGGCCGGAATGCAGAAGGCAAATTCGCCCGGAATGCGGGCGCCGTCGGTGAAGCTCTGGCTGGTGAGTTTCAAGGCATCCTCCTTGCTGTTCGATGTGGGACCGTGATGGCTGGGTTTCAAGGGGTGTCGCACAGACAGTGCAGGTACAGGTGGCGCGGATCGTTGAAGCGCAACAGGGCTTCGGCGGCACGCTGCACCTCGCCTGCGGCCGCAGCGAGCGGGGCGGGCGCGGCGCGGCTGGCGAGGTCGATGCCGAGCTCCTCACCCGCGCGCAGCAGCCGGCGCAGCAGGCGATGTTCGAGCGATTCGCCAGCCTCCGGCCACACCACGTCGTAATCAGCGAGCCCGGCGCGCGCGGCCGCGGCCTCGATCGCGTCCCCCAGGCCACCGAGCTTGTCCACCAGACCGAGGCGGTTCGCCGCCTCGCCGGTCCACACGCGACCGCGCGCGACCGCGTCGACCTCTGCGGTACTCATCTTGCGCGCCTGCGCCACCACCTCCAGGAAGCGGCGGTAGCCGTGATCGATACTGAGCTGCATCGCCTCGGCCGCCGCCGGGTCGAGCGGGCGGCGCGGGTCGAGCGCGCCGGCGAGCGGCGCGGTGGCCACGCCGTCGACACCGATGCCGAGCCGGCGCAGCGGTTCGGAGAACTCCGGGAAGAGGCCAAAGATGCCGATCGAGCCGGTCACGGTGCCGGGCGCCGCCCAGATCTCATCGGCGCCGGCGGCGATCCAGTAGCCGCCCGAAGCCGCCACCGAGCTCATCGACGCAATCACCGGCTTGCCCGCCTCGCGGGTGAGCTGCAGCTCGCGGCGGATGAGCTCGGACGCCCACGCGCTGCCACCCGGGCTGTCGATGCGCAGCACGAGCGCCTTGACGTCCTCGTCCTCGCGCGCCTCGCGGATCAGGTGGGCGAAGGTGTCGCCGGCGACCACGCCCGCCGGCTCGGCGCCGTCGACGATGGTGCCCTGGGCGACGATCACCGCCACGCTGGCGGCCGCGTCCGCGTCACGCGAAGAGAGCAGGAGGTAGTCGTCGACATCGATGCTGCGCGGCTCCTTGTCGTCGGTCGCGATGCCGACCGCCTCGATCAGGCGCGCACGCCACTCGTCGCGCGTGCTGAAGCGGTCGACCAGGCCGGCGGCGAGCGCCGCCCTGGCCGCGTCGCCACCACTCGCCGCGAGCGCATCACGGATGTTATTCACATGGGCATCGACCGCCTCGGGCGTCAGCTTGCGGCTGGCGGCGATGTCGTCGCGCATGATCCGCCACAGGCCGTCGAGCAGGTCGCGGGTGGATTCGCGGTCCTCGTCCGACATGTCGTTGCGGGTGAAGGGCTCGGCGAAGGACTTGTACTCGCCGACGCGGAACACATGGACCTTGACCCCGAGCTTGTCGAGCGCGTCCTTGAAATAGGTGCCGTAGCGCGCCAGGCCGCGCAGCAGCACGAAGCCGTCGGGCGACAGGTGCACCTCGTCGGCCACCGAGGCGAGGTAGTACTGCGACTGGGTGAAGCGCTCGCCGCGCGCCAGCACCGGCTTGCCGGCGGCCTTGAACTCGGCGATCGCGGCGCGCAGCTCGGCGAGCTTCGAGAAGCCGCCGCCGACGAGCTCGTCGGTCTCGATCACGAGCGCGGCGATGCGCTCGTCCTTGCGCGCGCTGCGCACCGCCTCGACCAGGTCGGCCAGCCGCAGCTGGCCGGCGGGGGCGCCGCCGGCACGCAGCAGCGCGAGCGGCGGCTCGAGCTCGGCCTGCTCGACGATGGTGCCCACCGGCCGCAGCACCAGCGCCGCCCCAGCGGGCACCTCGGGCTCGGGATGGAAGAAGAACGACACCAGCACGCCGATGCCGAAAATCAGCAGCGCGTAAAAGACCCCGCGCACGACCAGGTCGAGCAGGCGCACGAACATGCGCAGCACGTTGTAGATGAAGCGAAACAGACCTCGTATCACGCCGCGGTTTCCTCGGATGGCGAACGGTTCATTCGGAGCGGCGGCGGAACACGAGGTCCCACACGCCGTGACCCAGCTTCAGACCACGGTTTTCGAATTTCGTCAGCGGCCGGTAGTCGGGGCGCGGCGCGAAACCGTCGGCGGTGTTGTGCAGCCGCGGCTCGGCGGAGATGGACTCGAGCATCCAGTGCGCGTAGTCCTCCCAGTCGGTGGCGCAGTGGAAATAGCCGCCGGGGGCGAGCTTGCTGGCGATCACGGCGACGAAGTCGGCCTGCACGATGCGGCGCTTGAAGTGGCGCTTCTTGCGCCAAGGGTCGGGGAAGAACAGATGCACGCCGGCGAGCGCGCCGTCGCCGATCATGTCGCGCATCACCTCGACGGCGTCGTGCTGCATGATGCGCAGGTTGGTCAGATTGCCTTCCGCGATCAGCTTGCACAGCGCGCCGACGCCGGGCGTGTGCACCTCGATGCCGAGGAAGTCGTGGTCCGGCATCGCCGCGGCGATCTTTGCCGTGGTCTCGCCCATGCCGAAGCCGATCTCGAGGATCTTCGGCCCCTTGCGCCCGAAAGCCTCGTCCAGATCGAGCGGCGCAACGCGGTAGTCGATGCCGATCTTCGGCAGCATGTCGTCGAGGTAGCGCTGCTGCGCCTCGGACATGCGACCCTGGCGCAGCACGAAGCTGCGGATGCTGCGGCTGGAGAAGCGGTGCTCGGGGCTGTCGCGGCCGATGATCTCGACGCCAGCCACGGGCTCGGTGCCGATTTCGCTCATGAACCGATCAGCCCCTGGGTCGGCGAGCTCGGGTCGGCCGAGTAGAACTTGCGCGGCATGCGCCCGGCGAGGAAGGCCTCGCGCCCGGCCTCGACCGCCTTACGCATCGCGCTTGCCATCAGCACCGGGCGGCCGGCGGCGGCGATCGCGGTGTTCATCAGCACGCCGTCGCAGCCCAGCTCCATCGCGATCGCGGCGTCCGACGCGGTGCCCACGCCGGCATCGACCAGCACCGGCACCTTGGCGTTGTCGATGATGAGGCGCAGGTTCCACGGGTTGATGATGCCCATGCCGGAGCCGATCAGCGAGGCCAGCGGCATGATCGCGCAGCAGCCGATGTCCTCGAGCATCTTCGCCTGGATGGGGTCGTCGGCGCAGTAGACCATGACGTCGAAGCCGTCCTTGACCAGGGTCTCTGCGGCCTTGAGCGTCTCGGGCATGTTGGGGAACAGGTTCTTGGGGTCGCCGAGCACCTCGAGCTTGACCAGCGCGTGGCCGTCCAGCAGCTCGCGCGCCAGGCGCAGCGTGCGCACCGCGTCGTCGGCGGTGTAGCAGCCGGCGGTGTTGGGCAGGATGGTGAATTTTTCCGGCGGCAGCACGTCGAGCAGGTTGGGCTCGCCCGGGTTCTGGCCGATGTTGGTGCGGCGGATCGCCACGGTGACGATGGCGGCGCCGCTGGCGTCGATGGCTTCACGCGTCTCGGCGAAGTCCTTGTACTTGCCGGTGCCGACGAGCAGGCGCGAATGATAGGCCTTGCCGGCGATGACCAGGGGGTCGTTCATGTTGAGAGCCTGTGAGGGTTTGTCTGAGAAAGAAAAATCCGTTGCGGCGACAAGCGCCTGTAGGAGCGGCGGCAGCCGCGAACAAGGCATTCGGCATCCGCGGGGCGTTCGCGATCCGCGGACCGTTCGGTATCCGCGCCCTCGCGTCGGAAGAAGCGGGGTCGCGGTCGGTGGGCGCCTTGTTCGCGGCTGCCGCCGCTCCTACAGGGGGGCGCGGTGGCGCTGCGCCTTCAGCCACCCCCGACCGCGACGACGATTTCGAGTCGGTCACCGTCGGCGAGTTTCACCTCGGCGTGGCGGGCCTTGGGCACGATCTCGCCGTTGCGCTCGACCGCGAGGCGCTTGCCGACGAGGCCGCGTGCCTCGAGCAGGGCGAGCACCGTGAGTTCGGGAGCCAGCGCTTCGGGCTGGCCGTTGAGGAGGACCTGGATCATGGCTTGCGAAGGGCGGAAACAAGGCAAAAATCTTATCACGCCGGCCGTTTGACTTTTCCCTTCACGGACGCTAACTTCCGGGCACTTAGCGCCGATTTGATCAACAGCTTGCGGGCGCTCAACAAATACGGCTAAAGCGAGGGCACCCAGTCCGCGTTTGTAGCCGACTGGGTTTTTTGTTTTGCAGATGACGAAAATGATCCCACCCCAATCGGTCGGCGTGGTCGCGCCGCAGCGGGCCGAGTTCGCCGAGCCGCTCGCGCTGCGCAGCGGTGGCACGCTGGACAACTACCACCTGGTCTATGAGACCTACGGCACGCTCAACGCCGAGCGCAGCAACGCGGTACTGGTATGCCATGCGCTGTCGGGTTCGCACCACGTCGCCGGCACCTACGCCGACGCGCCGCACAACGTGGGCTGGTGGGACAACCTCATCGGCCCGGGCAAGCCGCTCGATACGCGCAAGTTCTTCGTGATCGGGGTGAACAACCTCGGCGGCTGCTATGGCTCGTCCGGCCCCAACCAGATCAACCCGGCCACCGGCGCGCTGTGGGGCGCCGACTTTCCCTTCGTCACCGTGGAAGACTGGGTGGAGTCGCAGGCGCGCCTAGCCGATCGCCTCGGCATCAGGCGCTTCGCTGCGGTGGTGGGCGGCTCGCTCGGCGGCATGCAGGCGATGTCGTGGGCGCTGCAGTTTCCCGATCGTGTCGGCTGCGTCGCGGTGATCGCCGCCGCGCCCAAGCTCACCGCGCAGAACATCGCCTTCAACGAGGTCGCCCGCCAGGCCATCCTCACCGACCCGGAATTCCACGGCGGCCACTACTACGCGCACGGCGTGGTGCCGGCGCGCGGGCTCAAGCTGGCGCGCATGGTCGGCCACATCACCTATCTGTCCGACGACTCGATGGCGGAGAAATTCGGCCGCAGCCTGCGCCACGGCCGCAACACTTACAGCTACGACGTCGAGTTCGAGATCGAGTCCTACCTGCGCTATCAGGGCGACAAGTTCGCCGGCTACTTCGACGCCAACACCTACCTGCTGACCACCAAGGCGCTCGACTACTTCGATCCCGCCTTCGAATACGGCGGCAACCTGCCCGCTGCGCTCGCGCGTGCCACCGCGGATTTCCTGGTGGTGTCCTTCACCACCGACTGGCGCTTCTCGCCCGCGCGCTCGCGCGAGATCGTCTACGCGCTGCTGCACAACAAGCGCAAGGTCAGCTACGCCGAGATCGACTGCCCGGCCGGCCACGACTCCTTCCTGCTCGACGAGACGCGCTACCACAAGCTGCTGTCGGCCTGGTTCGACCGCATCGAGGCATAAATTGACACAACCCCCACGCTCACTGCGTTCGCTGCCCCCCGAGGGGGCGTCAGTACGCTTGAGACGGTTCGGCGCATACTGAATTGATACAACCCCCACGCTCACTGCGTTCGCTGCCCCCCGAGGGGGCGTCAGTACGCTTGAGACGGCTCGGCGCATACTGATATGACCTCCTACCGCTACGACTATGAAGTGATCACGCAGTGGATCGAGCCCGGCGAGAAGGTACTCGACCTCGGCTGCGGCGACGGCGACCTGCTCAAGCACCTGATGCAGGTGCGCCAGGTGCAGGGCTACGGCGTCGAGAACGACCCCGACAAGCTGCTGGCGAGCGTGAAGAACGGCGTCAACGTGATCCAGATGGACCTCGAGAAAGGCCTGGTCGGGCTGGAGGATGGCTTCTTCGACCACGTGATCATGAGCCTGTCGCTGCAGGCCATGCACAACACCCAGGGCATCCTGCACGAGATGCTGCGCGTGGGCCGCGAGGCGGTGGTGAGCTTCCCCAACTTCGGCTACTGGCGTCACCGCCAGAGCATTCTCAACGGCCGCATGCCGGTTTCGGAGAGTCTGCCGCATCAGTGGTTCAACACCCCCAACGTGCGCTTCTTCACCATCGCCGACTTCGACGCGCTGTGCGAGATGAACGGCATCGCGGTACGCGAACGCCTGGCCTTCGACGAAGGCAAGCTGATGCTGGACGAGCCGAACTTCCTCGCCAGCGTCGCCGTGTACCGGCTCGGGCGCGACGGCTGAGGCCGACGCGCACGCGATGCAGCAGGGCAGCCAGGCCGTCCTCGTCGCCACCGGGGCACTGCCCGCGCTGATCCGGATCGCGGCGGCGCTGACGCTGCCGGTGTGCCTCGCCCTGCAGTCGGTCACCCCTCGGCCATGCGCTCGGCCTCGACGGCACGCAGACCTTCTGGGGCCTGCTGCTCGTTGGCGCAGCCATCGCGGCCCTGATCGGCTGGCAACTCCTGCCGCGGCTCGGCCGCCGCCACATCGCCCGCCGCAGCAGTGATCAGGGCCTGACGCTGGAAGCGATGTGGCTGCTGTTCGCGGTGGTGCAGTCGGTAGGCTTCGCCTTCGAGGGGCTGGCCTGGATGGCGGCCGGCGTGATCGCATTCGGGGCCTGGAAGCTGGTCACGATCGCCGGGTTCCGGCTGGCCGGGCTGGGGCAGCCGCAGGGCCGACGCGCAGCCCTCCACGCCGACGCACCGCCGCAGCGCTCACCCGCCCTGCTGCTGCTGCGCGTGTTCGCGCTCGGCGCGCGCAGCGAGCGCCTGTTCGATGCGCTCGGCAAGCGCTGGCTGCGCATCGGCAACATCGACATGATCGCCGGTCCCGACCTCGCCACCACGGCGGTTGAGCCGCACGAATTCCTCGATTTCGTCGGTGGCCGGCTGTCACGCCAGTTCGTCCGCGACGAGGAAGACCTCGCCCGCCGCTACGCGGCACGCGCGCTCGGGCCCGACCCGGACGGCCGCCATCGGGTGAACGAATTCTTTTGCCACGACGACACCTGGCGGCCTGCCATGCTGTGCCTGGCCCAATCCGCCGATGTGGTGCTGATGGATTTGCGCGGCATCACGCCGCACAACGAGGCTTGTCGCTACGAGTTGCAGCAGTTGCTGGATTTCGTGCCGCTCGAGCGCGTGATCGTGCTGGTCGATGCCGACGCGCCGCTCGACTTCATCGGGCGCACGCTGAAGACGCTCTGGCAGGCGAGCCGGCCGGACTCGCCAAACCGCAGCGCCGCAGCGGCGCGGGTGAAACTGCTCGAAGACCAGGGCGGAACGACGCTCGCACGACTGGTTCACACCTTGCTGGAAGCGCACGGCCGGCCGCAGCCGGCGGCGCGCTGACCACTCAGCCGACGACGAAGTCCGTCACGTCGACCCGCACCACCGGGCGATCAAGCGCAGCAGCGGTGCTCAGGGCGTACTTGTGCGCCCATTCCGTGCCCTGCTCGAAACGACTCTCGCCGCCGTATTTGGCGACGTTGAGCACCATGTCGAGCACCAGCACCTTGCCCATCGGGTTGGACGGCGTGCACTCGAGCTCCTCGAACTCGGTGGCGAGCCAGGTCCGGGCCTGCTCCTTGGTGGTCGAGGCCACATCGGCCTCGCGCAGCGAGAACTCGTACTCGCGCTCGCCGCCAAAGACCACGGTCACGGTGTAGGACATGAAAAACGACCTCCTCGAATCGGGATAACTGCGTTTGTCGGCATTGTTGAGGCAGAACGGGCCGGACGCAAGCAAAGTATCGAATTGTGTAAACCGGACGGCCGCGGATGATCTGCGATAATGCGCGGCCCTGCAACGCCCCCACACCCCTTGCCTTTCCCGCTCCCCATCGCCCTCGCGCGCATCTGGCGCATGTCCGCCATTCTGGTCGTCGGCTTCGCCTCCGGCCTGCCCCTGGCGCTGACCGGCCAGGCCATGCAGGCCTGGCTGACGGTCGACGGCGTGGACCTCGCCACCATCGGCTTCTTCGGGCTGGTCGGCATCCCCTACACCTTCAAGTTCCTGTGGGCGCCGCTGATGGATCGCTTCGAGCCGCCCTGGCTCGGGCGTCGCCGCGGCTGGCTGGCGCTGACGCAGTTCGCCCTCGCCGCGCTGCTGTGGTGGATGGCGACGCTGTCGCCCACCACCACGCCCGGGCTGTTCGCCGCCGCTGCGGTGGCGATCGCCTTCCTGTCGGCCTCGCAGGACGTGGTGGTCGATGCCTACCGCACCGACCTGCTGCCCGAGGAAGAGCGCGGCCTGGGCGCCTCGGTGCACGTGTTCGCCTACCGCCTGGCGATGATCCTGTCGGGCGGCATCGCGCTGATCTGGGCCGGACAATGGGCGTCATGGCCGCGGGTGTACGAAACGATGGCGCTGATCCTGGCGGCCTGCGGCGCGCTGTCGCTGCTGGCGCTGCCGCGCGTGTCGGCGGCGCTGAAGCCGCTCGCCTCCGACCCGAAGCGCGAACTGATCGGTTTTGCTGCAATGCTCGCCGGCGTTGCCGCCGGCTACTGGATCGCCCGCCAGGCGCTGATCCTGATCGGGCTCGACCCCGACGACGCCAACCGCTGGATCCAGCTCCTGTTCGTGATGGCCGAGATCGCGCTCGCGCTGCCGCTGGCGTGGTGGGCGGCGCGCCGTGCCGGCTTCGAGACGCTCAACCGCTCGCTGTCGAGCTACTTCGCGCAGCAGGGCGCCGCGGCCTTCCTGGCGCTGATCATCCTGTACAAGCTCGGCGACGCCTTCGCCGGCAGCCTGACCACGCCCTTCCTGATCAAGGGCATGGGCTTCTCGCAGGAGGAGGTCGGCATCGCCAACAAGGTGATCGGCATCTGGCTCACCATCCTCGGCGCCTTCATCGGCGGGCTGATCATGACCCGGCTGGCGCTGTACCGCTCACTGCTGCTGTTCGGCGTGCTGCAGCTGGTGTCGAACTTCGGCTTCTACCTGCTCGCGCAGCTCGGCAAGGGCGCGTGGGGCGCGGTGATGATGCCGGCCTTCGACTGGGGCCTGGTGTCGCTCGATGCGCCTGCTGCGCTCGACCTGCTGCTGCTCACGGTGATCGCGGGCGAGAACATCAGCGGCGGCATGGGCACGGTGGCCTTCGTCGCCCTGCTGATGGGGCTGTGCAACCAGCACTTCACCGCGACCCACTACGCCATGCTGTCGGCCTTCGCCGCGGTGGGGCGGATTTATGTGAGCCCGCTGTCGGGCGTGCTGTCGCAGAGCATCGGCTGGCCGGCGTTCTTCATCTTCTCGATCGTCGTCGCCGTACCCGGCGTGGTGATGGTGTGGTGGCTGCGCGACGCGCTCGCGCGCCTCGGCCGCCCGCAGGCCGTCGGCGCGATGGACGACTGATGGCGCAGGCATGGCGGCGCCCCATCCCTTCAAGCTCCTGTTCTGACCGATGACCGCACACCTCCTGATCGATGCCGCGCGCCAGCTCGCAAGCGCGGTGGACGCGCTGCCCTTCGCGCCCCCCGTCACCCACGTCTACAACCCGCTCGACTACGCCTGGGAGGTCCACCGACGCTACCTCGAGCGCTATGGCAGCGGCCGCCGGCGGGTGGTGTTCGTCGGCATGAATCCCGGCCCCTTCGGCATGGCGCAGATCGGCGTGCCCTTCGGTGAGATCGCCAGTGCGCGCGACTGGCTCGGGCTCGAGGGCGCGGTCGGCCAGCCGCGCACGGTCAACCCGAAGCGCCCGGTGGAGGGCTTCGCGTGCACACGCTCCGAGGTCAGCGGCCAGCGCCTGTGGGGCCTGTTCCGCGCCCGCTACGGCGCGCCCGAGGCTTTCTTCGCCGAGCACTTCGTCGCCAACTACTGCCCGCTGGTGTTCTTCGAGGGCGGGCGCAACCTCACCCCCGACAAGCTGCCGATGGCCGAGCAGCGCCCCTTGCTGGCCGCCTGTGATGCGCATCTGCGCGCGGTGATCGAAGCGCTCGAACCCGAGTGGGTGATCGGCATCGGCAACTGGGCTGAAAAGCGCGCCAGCGAGGCCCTGGGTGGGGCCAGCGGACTGCCCGGGCTCAAGTTCGGCCGCATCCTCCACCCCAGCCCCGCCAGCCCCGCCGCCAACCGCGGCTGGGCCGAGGCGGCGACGAAGCAGCTGCTGGCGCTGGGGGTCTGGCGGAGCCCGGGGTCCGTTGCGGATTGAACAAGCCAGGAAAGTTCGCGGCTTCCGCCGCTCCTACACGAGAACCGGAGCCGCGTCGGTTCGTGTAGGAGCGCCGGAAGCCGCGAACGGTCGTTTCCTGTAGGAGCGCCGGAAGCCGCGAACGGTCGTTTCCTGTAGGAGCGGCGAAAGCCGCGAACGGTCGGTTTCTGTAGGAGCGGCGGAAGCCGCGAACGCTTACCGAAGCCGCAGTTTCAGTGCCCGAACACGTCCGAATCCAGCATCTCCGGATCGGGGCGGTCGAGCGCGCTGATCGCCGCCAGCTCCTCGGCGGTGAGCGCGAAGTCGAACACGTCGAGGTTCTGCGCCAGGCGCTCGGGGTTGGACGACTTCGGCACCGGCACATAGCCGAGCTGGGTGTGCCAGCGCAGGATGATCTGCGCCGGGCTGCGGCCGTAGTGTTTGGCGACATCCACGATCGCGGGGTCGGCCAGCATCGCGTTGGCGCGGCCGAGCGGGCTCCAGGATTCGGTGACGATGCCGCGCGCCGCATGCACCTCGACGTGGTCGGCGCGCGCATGCCAGGGGTCGAGGTGGATCTGGTTCACCTGCGGGCACAGACCGGCATCGAACAGGCGCTGCAGGTGGGTGGGCTTGAAGTTGGAAGTACCGATCGCGCGCACCAGGCCGGCTTGCTGCAGCTTCACCAGGCCTTCGAAGGCCTCGACGTAACGGCCCTGGTCCGGGTTGGGCCAATGCACCAGGAAGAGGTCGATGTAGTCCAGGCCGAGGCGCTCAAGGCTGGCCTCGCAGGCCTGGCGCGCGCCGTCGATGCTGTGCCACTTGCGGTTGAACTTGGTGGTGACGAAGACCTCGTCACGGGCGACGCCCGCGCGCCGGATGCCTTCGCCGACGCCGCGCTCGTTCTCGTAGTTCTCGGCGGTGTCGATCAGGCGATAGCCCATGTCGAGCGCGCGCGCGACGGTCTCGGCGGCCTCGGCGTCGTTCATCGGCCAGGTGCCCAGACCGAGCCGGGGCATCTCGACGCCGTTGGAAAGCGTGATCAAGGGAGCGGGAGCGATGTTCATGGAAATCTCGATAAAACGGTGAGGGGACGACAGGATTCCACATTCGGGCCCCTCCGTCATCCTCGAGCGCGCGGGCGAGCGGTTCGCGCGAGCGTCCTCGTGGGAGCGGGCTCGCCCGCGAAAGCGGCGGCCGAGCAGGCGATGTTCGCGGGCGAGCCCGCTCCCACAGTACCCACCAAAGCATCTCCCGCCAGCACCTCCCACCAGCGCTCTACCGGCCGCGCTCACTCGATAGACCGGCCCTCGCCCGCCTCCTCGTGCGTGCGTCCGTCGCGGATGTGATAGATGCGGCGGAAGGTGGGGATGATCTTCTCGTCGTGGGTGACGACGATGATCGCGGTGTCGAACTCGCGCGCCATGCGGTTGAGGATGCGGATGACGCCGAGCGCGCGCTCGCTGTCGAGCGGCGCGGTGGGCTCGTCGGCGAGGATCACCGGCGGATGGCTCACCAGCGCGCGCGCGATCGCCACCCGCTGCTGCTCGCCGCCCGACAGTTGCGACGGCATGGCGCGGGCGCGGTGGGCGACGTCGAGCGCCTCGAGCAGCGCCAGCGCCCGCCGCCGCGCCTCGGCGTTGGGCCGCCCGGCCAGCATCGGCAGCAGCGCCACGTTGTCGAGCACGTCGAGGAAGGGGATCAGGTAGGGCGCCTGGAACACGAAGCCGATGCGGTCGCGGCGCAGCGCGCGCAGGTCGCGGATCTTCCAGCCCGCGTCGTAGATCGTCTCGCCGCCCAGGGTCATGCGCCCGGCGCTGGGCTCGATGACCGCGCCGAGGCATTTGAGCAGCGTGCTCTTGCCCGAGCCGGATGGCCCGATCAGGCCGACGACCTCGCCCGGGGCCACCGTCATGTCCACCTGCTTCAGGGCATCGACCGCGGTGTCGCCGCTGCCGTAGCGCTTGCGCACGCCCTCGATGAGAATGCCCGCCGCCTGCGCAGCCGCCGATTGCGCTGCATCGACGCGCGGCGCGCGCACCGCCTCGACCTGCTCGCTGCCACCCGGGGTGTGCTCGACGATCGTCATCTCAGCCTCCGATCGCTTCTGCCGGATCCACCCGTAGCGCGGCGCGGATCGCGAGCACGCTGGCGAGCACACAGATCACCATCACCGCGACCAGCGCACGCACGGTGTCGCCGGTCTCGAGCAGCACGTATTTGGGAAAGGCCGGCGCCCACAAGGTGGCCGCGATCTTGCCCACGACGAAGCCGATCAGGCCCAGCCCGAGCGCCTGCTGCAGGATCATCGACGCGATCGTGCGGTTGCGCGTGCCGATGAGCTTCAACACCGCGATCTCGCGGATCTTGCCCAGGGTCAGGGTGTAGATGATGAAGGCGACGATGGCCGCGCTGACGATGGCGAGGATGACCAGGAACATCGCGATCTGGCGCGCCGAGGTGGCGATCAGCTTGGCGACCAGGATCTCCTCCATCTGCGCCCGGGTGTAGACGGTGAGCCGCTGCCAGCGCCGGATCGGCTCGGCCACGCGCTCGGGGTCGTAGCCAGGGGCAAGCTGCACCAGCACCGCGTTCACATAGGGGTTGGTGCTCTGCGAAGCGATCACCGCGTCGAGCAGGCCGGGCACGCCGGGGCGGTTGAGCGCGGGATTCTGCGCGGTGCGCGCACGCTGGCGCACGATGGCGTCGTTGTCCTTGAGGAACTGCGCTTCCTGCGCGTCCTTGAGCGGAATGAACACCATCGGATCGCCGCCCGAGGACACCATACGCCGGGTGAGCCCGACCACGGTGTAGTCGTTGCGGCGCACGCGGATGCGCTCACCGAGCGCGAAGCCGGCGGCGATGTCGGCCACCGCCTCGTAATGGCCGCGAGTCAGGTGGCGGCCGGCGAGCAGATGCACCGGCTGGCCGGGATTGCCCGGGCCGTCGGGCGCCACCCCCACCACCATCGCGCGCACGTCACGCGCACCGGGGCCGGTCTGGCGCACCTGCATGGTCAGGTAGGTGATGTTGGCCGCGCGCGCCACGCCTTCCATGCCGGCGATGCTGCGCCAGATGTCGTCGTGCACGCTGGACGATTCCGCATAGGGGCCGAGGGTGTCCTGCTGCACCACCCACAGGTCGGCGCCGCTGTTGTCGAGCAGCGCGCGGGCGTCGTCCACCATGCCGCGATAGACGCCGGCCATGGTCAGCGTGACCCCGATCAGCAGACCGAGGCCAAGGCCGGTGAACACGAACTTGCCCCAGCCGTGCAGGATGTCGCGTCCGGCGAGGCTGATCATGGCGCCACGCCCCCGATGCGCTCGACCACGTCGATGCGGCTGCCGGCCTTGAGCGGCTTGTGGCTGTAAACGACGACTCGCTCGCCGCCGTTAAGCCCGTCGAGTACCTGCACGCGACCTTCGAGGTCTGCCGCGCCCAGCCGCAGCGGCACGAAGCGCAGCTCGCGCGTGCCCTCCACCACCCACACCCCGAGCCGGCCCTCGGCACGTTGCACGGCGGCGTTCGGCACCAGCGGGCGCGCGGGCAGCGCCGGCAGGGCGACGGTGAGTTCGGCGAGCTCGCCCAGCGGCGGCAGGCGCGCGGGCGGCTGGGCAAAGCCGATCTTGGCGATCACCTCCTCGGTGACCGCATCGGCGAGCGGCTCGACGCGCACCACCGTGCCGTCGATGCGCTCACCGGCACGCGAACGCAGCACGATCTGCGCCGGGAGCTCGGCAGCAAGCCCGGTGGCGCGCTGCTGGTCGAAACGGGCATGGATCCACACGCTCGCCGGCTCGACGATCTCCACCACCGCCTGGCCGGCCACCACCGTGGTGCCGGGGTCGGCGTCGCGGCGCACGACCAGGCCATCGACCGGCGCCACCAGGCGCAGGTTGGCACGCTGCGCGCGCAAGGCGTCGCGCTCGGCGCGCAGCCGGGAGAGTTCCTGCTTTGCCGCCTCGGCGCTCGCGGTGGTGGCCTGATGCGCGGCGGCGGCGCCGTCGGCCTCCTGGCGCTTGGCGGCGGCAGCCTCGCTGCTGACGCTGTTCGACTGCAGCAAGCGGGTGTAGCGGGTGGCCTGCGCGTCGGCGAAGCTGCGCCGTGCGCCGACCTCGCGCACCTGCGCCTGGGCGGCGAGCACGTTGGCCTCGGCCCGGCGCAGCCCGGCCTCCTGCGCGACCAGACGTTCGTCGAGGTCGATCGGGTCCATCTCGCCCACCTCCTGGCCGGCACGCACCGCATCGCCCGGCTGCACCGCGACCGTCGCCACACGGCCGGCGAAGGTCGGCCCGATGCGATGGGTGTAGCGCGCCTCCACCGTGCCGATGCCGAACAGCGCAGGCGCGAGCGCTTGCGATTGCACCGCCGCCACGGTCACCGGCACCGCGGCCAGCGGGCCGGCGCGCAGGGCGACGAAGACGAGCAGGCCGGCAAGCGGCAGCAACACCGCGAGCAGGCCGAAAAGCCGCCGATTGGCAGCGAACCAGTTCTTCATGGGTGCCTCCGGATGGCGCGCAGGTAGAGCGCCAGCACGGCCGGCGCCTCGCGGCTGATGCGTTCGGGTTCGCCGGCAAGCAGCGACTGCATCACCAGGCCCTGGACGGTGCCGATGAACAGCGTCGTCGCCGCATCGAGGTCGATGTCGGCGGTGACCGCGCCCGCCGCCTGGCCGGCTTCGAGCAGGGCGCGGACACGCTCGCCGTAGCGCCGGATCAGGGTCTGCGCCATCCGCTTGGGCGCGCTCGCCTCGGCGCGCTGGAGCTCGCCGAACATCATGCGTGGCACGCCGGGGTGCTCGAGGACAAAATCCACGTGAGCGAGGAACATCGCACGCAAGGCGTCCAGCGCTGTGGGCGCGCCCACCACCGCACGCTCAATGCGTGCCATCAGGCGCTCGGCCACCCACTCCATGACCGCGGTCCACAGCGCGTCCTTGGTCGGAAAGTGGCGGAACAGCGCGCCCTGGGTGAGCTTCATGCGCGCGGCGATCGCAGCGGTGGTGATCTCGCTCGGGTTCTGCTCGCCGGCGAGCGCGATCACCGCCTCGACCGTGACCGATCGCCGCTCGTCCGCTGGAAGGTGTTTTGCACCCATGGCACTGCGCCCCCCACTTAAGTGAGTAATCATTTACTCACTTTTAAACGCAAAGCACAAGCGCGGTGCAACACTGCGGCCATGGGCAGCGGTGCATCCTGGTTCCACGTGAAACAACGCCGGCAACAACCATGAGCCAGCCCCCTGCTCCGCCCGCTTCGAGTCGGCGCACATCGCCAACGCCCGCCGGGGCAGACGGGACTCCGCCTGCCCCGGCGCAAGCCCATGGTCAGCCGCGGTCAGCCGCCGCGCAGCTCGTCAGTCAGACGCTTGAGGTCGAGCGTGCGCGCGCGCTCCGCGATCTCGGGCGCGTAGCGCGCCTGCAGGCCCTTTGCCTGTTCGAACAGCCCGGAGAATGTTTGCTTGAGCGCTGCCGCGTCGAGCGTGCGCCCGCCAGCGTAGTACTGCACCGCGACCTTGCCGATGGCCCAGGTCGTGGCGAAGGAGAACGCCGAACCGGTCGCCTGGCTCCCGACCGCACGCCCCGCACCACCGAGCACCTTGCCGAACAGCCCACCGATCAGGCGCCGACCGAGTTGCTCGACGTACTGTCCGGTCATGCCGACACCCGCCGCAGCGAGGAAATCCTTGATGTGGCCACGGTCGAGTTCGTAGCCATGTGCCTTGCCGATGCGATACACCAGCCGCAGCTGCAGCGGGATGATCGCCATCGAGGCCATCGACTGCGGCAGCAGTTCCAGCGCGCCATTGAGGACCGCGGCGTGGAGGATGATCCGCTCGAACTCCTCGGCAGCGGGCACGCCGGGCGCCGCGCCCGCTGGCCCGAAAGCATCGCGCCCGGGTAGCCCGGCGAGCGCTCCACCGGCCGGCGCGGCGCTGACCGCCTCGGCCTCGCGCACGAAGGAATCGGCCACGGGGCGCGCCAGGCCGAGGAACTCGGTGAGACGCTCGAGGAACTGCTTCTCGCGCTCGTCGAGCGCACCGTCAGCCTCGCACACGCCGACCGCGAGCTCGAAGGCGAGCTGGCGCAGGTTCGGTTCGCCGAGTTCGGCTGCCGCAGCTTCCAGCCCGAAACGCCCGAGCAGCACGTCCTGGTAAAGCGCGATGAAATCGATCTTCACCTCACGGCCGAGTGACTCGGCGACCTTGCGCACATGATCGCGTTCGTCGGCGCCCTGGTTGCCATCGGCGAACGCAGCCAGCAGGCAGATCGCGACGAGAGATCGGGTTTGCTCGGGGGTCATGGACGCACTCCTCAGGGAAAGCACAGTAAATGGGGCTGGGCGCAGCCCCTTCAAGCACGCCTGACATCCTGTCACCAATTGGCGTGCGATGGCCTTCGACACCACAGCCTCTGCCGCGTGCCCGGATTTCAATCGCGCGGCGCGGGCCGCGCGCGCCACCACGGCACCCGCGGCCGCTGCAAGCACTGCGCGTAACGCGCGCTTCCGGGCCTTCGCAGTCAACATCGATCGCTGGCCGAGCAACGGCCGTACCGCCATAATCTGCCACCACCGTACTCGAAACCCGCACCAGCCATGCCCAGCCAAACCATCGAACATCTCTTCGCCAACAACCGGGACTGGTCCGAGCGCATGCACGCCGAGGATCCGGAGTTCTTCACCCGCCTGGTTAACCAGCAGACCCCCGAATACCTCTGGATCGGCTGCTCCGACAGCCGGGTGCCCGCAAACCAGGTCGTGGGGCTGGCGCCGGGTGAGGTCTTTGTCCATCGAAACATCGCCAACGTGGTGGTGCACACCGACCTCAATGCGCTGTCGGTCATCCATTACGCGGTCGAGATCCTGCGCGTGAAGCACATCCTGGTCGTCGGCCACTACGGCTGCGGCGGTGTCAAGGCGGCGATGAACGACAACAAGACCGGGCTCACCGACAACTGGCTGCGCCACATCCAGGACGTCCGCGACCGCCATCTCGAGCGCCTCGAGCGCATCGAGAATCCGCTCGCGCGGGCCGACCGCCTGTGTGAACTCAACGCCATGCACCAGGTGGTCAACGTGTGCCAGACCTCGGTGCTGCGCGAGGCCTGGCAGCGCGGCCAGGGCGTGACCGTGCACGGCTGGTGCTACAGCCTGCAGGACGGCCTGGTGCGCGACCTCGGTGTCAGCGCCAGCAACCGCGAGGAGGCGATGGAGCGCTATCGCGACGCCGCCGACTGCGCCGACTGCTGAGCACCACCACGCAGCCATGGCCGAGCGCATCGGCATCGACCTCGGCGGCACCAAGATTGAGCTGGTCGTGCTCGACGCGGACGGTAGCGTGCGCTGGCGGCGCCGCATCGCCACACCGCAGGGTGACTACCGCGGCACGCTGCAGGCGATCGCCGCCCTGGTGCACGAGGCCGAAGCAACGATCGGCAAATCCGCCAGCATCGGAGTCGGCATCCCGGGCTCGCCCTCGCCGCGCGACGGCCGCATCCGCAACGCCAACTCCACCTGCCTGAACGGCCAGGCGCTGCAGCACGACCTCGGGGTCCTGCTCGGGCGACCGCTGCGGCTTGCCAACGACGCCAACTGCCTGGCGATGTCCGAAGCCACCGACGGTGCGGGCAGCGGCGCGCGCACGGTGTTCGCGGCCATCCTCGGCACCGGGGTGGGCGGCGGCATCGTCGTCGAGGGCCGGCTGCTGGTCGGCGCCAACGCGGTTGCGGGCGAATGGGGCCACAACCCGCTGCCGCTGCCCGATGTCCGCGACCTGCCCTTGCCGGCCTGCTATTGCGGGCGCGCCGGCTGCATCGAGACCTACCTGTCCGGCCCCGGCCTGGCCGCGGATCACCTGCGCCATCGCGGCGAAGCCCTCGACGCGGCCACCATCGCCAACCGGGCCGCCGCCGGCGACAGCCCCTGCATCGCCACCCTCGAACGCTACGAAGCCCGCCTCGCCCGCGCGCTCGCGGGCGTGATCAACCTGCTCGACCCCGACGTGATCGTGCTCGGCGGCGGCCTGTCGCAGATCGCGCGGCTATACGACAAGGTGCCGCGGCTGTGGGGCGAGCACGTGTTTTCGGACACGGTGACGACGCGACTGCGACCCGCGCGCCACGGCGACGCTTCCGGCGTGCGCGGCGCAGCCTGGCTATGGCCGGCGACGGCGTCGTAGGAGCGCCGGAAGGCGCGAAGGTCGCCGGCAGCGGCGTTGTAGGAGCGCCGGAAGGCGCGAAGGTGGCCGGCAGGGCCCTCACAGCCTTCACGACGTAGGAGTTCGGCGGTCGAGACCAGCTTGCCGGACGAGCCCTCCACGCCTTCTCGCAAGCCTCACACCTCCAGAGGATCCACATCGAGCTGCCAGCGCAGCTCGCGCCCGGTACGCTGGCGGTACAGCACCGCCACCCAGTCGGCCAGGAAGGCCTGCAGGAGGCCACGCTGGTCGGCCTCGAGCAGCAGCTGCGCGCGCTCGCGGCGCGCCAGCCGGGTCATGCGCATCGGCACCGGATCGCAGAGGCGCAAGCCCTCCGGCGCACGCTCCTCGGCGAGGCGGCGGGCGTGGCGCAGGAACTCCACCGCATCCTCGAGCGCCGGCGCATCGGCGCGCAGCATCGCCTGGTGGGTAAAGGGCGGAAAGCCTGCGGCACGGCGCTCCTGCAGCGCCATGCGAGCAAAGCCATCGAAATCGTGGCGGCAGAGATGCAGGTAAAGCGGATGCATCGGGTACTCGGTCTGGATCAGCACCTCGCCCGCCAGCGTGCTGCGCCCGGCACGACCGCCGACCTGCATCAGCTGCTGGAACAGGCGCTCGGGGGCGCGGAAGTCCGCGGCATGCAGCGAGGAATCGGCGCCGATCACGCCGACCAGGGTCAGGCTGGGGAAGTCGTGGCCCTTGGCCATCATCTGCGTACCGACCAGGATGTCGGCCTCGCCGGCGGCGATGGTGTCGAGCAGCTTTTCCCACTGCGCGCGGGTGCGCGCGGCGTCGCGGTCGACGCGCAGCACGCGTGCCTGCGGGAACAGCTCGACCACGCGCGCCTCGACGCGCTGGGTGCCCCGACCGAAGGGCTGGATGTCCTGGTTGCCGCAACTCGGGCAGGCGTGCGGAATCGGACCGTCGCAGCCGCAGTGGTGGCAGCGCAGGCGGCGGTCGGCGAGGTGCACGACCAGGTTCGCGGTGCAGTGCGGGCAACGGCTGACCCAGCCGCAGGACGGGCAGGACAACACCGGCGCGTAGCCGCGACGGTTGAGGAACACCAGGCTCTGCTCGCCGCGCTCGAGACGCTGCGCGATCGCGGCCTGCAGCTTCGGGCTGAGGCCTTCGTCGAGCTTCAGACGGCGGGTGTCGATGCAGCGCACGACCGGCAGCGTGGCCGCCACGGCGCGCTGCTTCAGCGTCTGCAGCGCGTAGCGTTCGCTTTTCGCGTGGTACCAGGTCTCGAGCGAGGGCGTGGCAGAGCCGAGCACCACCGGCACGTCGCGCTGGCGCGCACGCCACACCGCGACGTCACGCGCCGAATAGCGCACCCCCTCCTGCTGCTTGTAGGAGGCGTCGTGCTCCTCGTCGACCAGGATCAGCCCGAGCCGCGGCAGCGGCGCGAACACCGCCAGCCGGGTGCCAAGCACGATGTCGGCGCGGCCGGTGAGCGCCTGCACGAAGCCGCGCGAGCGCGCGCCGTCGGCGAGCGCGGAATGCAGGCTGACCACATTCGCAGCCGCAAAGCGTTGCGCGACACGCTGCTCGAGTTGCGGGGTGAGCGCGATCTCCGGCACCAGCATCAGCACCTGTCGCCCCTGCGCCAGCGCATGCGCAGCCAGGCGCAGGTAGACCTCGGTCTTGCCGCTGCCGGTGACACCGTGCACCAACCAGGAACGGAAGCCCGGCCCGCCGGCGCGGATCGCATCGACCGCGCAGACCTGCTCGGCGGTCAGCGCCGGGAGCGTGCCGGTAGCGGAGGCACCGCCGCCCTGCTCGCCGTCGGCGATCGCCAGCCAGCCCCGCCGCAGGAGCTCACCGACGGCGTCGCCGCCCTCCATGGCACGTACCACGCTTCGCCGCCACGGCCCGCTGCTGACCGCCAGCCCCTGCAGCAGCGCGAGGGCCTTGCTCGCCCGCTTCGCCGCGGCGAGCGCGTCCCGCCCTGCGGCGCCGATCTCGAGCAGCGGATCCTCGTCCGCGTCGCTGACGCCGTCGGCGCGCCGCAGGCCCGGCGGCAGCGCGAGCGCGACCACCTCGCCGAGCGGCGCGTGATAGTAGCGTGCGACGAAGCCGACCAGTTCCAGCCAGTCCGCCGGCAGCGGCTGAACACCCCTCTGGATGTGGTGCACCGCCTTCAGCCGCGCGGGCTCGACCTCAGCCTCGTCACCGAGCGCGACGATGAGTCCGGTGCGTTCGCCGCGTCCGAACGGTACCTTCACGCACCGTCCAACGTCGTCCGCATCCGCATCAGCGGCCGTGTAATCAAACACTTGCGGAAGCGGCACGGGCAGGGCAACGCGGACGATGGCCATGGATCGGCGGAGAACTCGGTAAAACCGCTTTAAGGTCAGTGCCTTAGGCGCATTTGATGAGACCGGACGGAGGAAACGGCCGACAAGTAATTGGGCCGGAATGGCCCTTTTGGCTTGTCCACAAAATCTGTGGATAAGTTTGTGGGAAAGCTGGGTGAATCGCCCTCAAACCTGCGCCGCACAAGGCTTTTCGTCACAATGCCTTAACATTACGCGAAAATTTTTTCTTTTAACTTCAGTCACTTGGAAAACGTCTGGGATAGCAACCCGAGTTGGGCGCTAATGCACACCGGAACGGCAGAATGTGCATAAGTCAAGCCCGAAAAGCACGATTTGGTGCTTGACAGACGGCGGCGCCGGCGTGCCCACCGCCATGCCGCCGCCCGCAGCGCTCACGCGCCCGCGCGCATCGCCCGGCTGTGAGCGTGTACGGTATCCACCAGCACGCTGACGTTCTCGGGCGGCGTGAATTGCGAGATGCCGTGGCCGAGGTTGAAGACATGGCCCGGATGATTGCCGAAGGCATCAAGTATCCGGCGGGTCTCGGTCGCCACCGCCGCCGGCGGGGCGAACAGCACGTTCGGGTCGAGGTTGCCCTGCAGCGCCACCCTGTCGCCGACCAGCTGGCGCGCACGGCCGATGTCCATGGTCCAATCCAGGCCGACCGCGTCGCAGCCGATCGCGGCAATCGACTCCAGCCACAGGCCGCCGCCCTTGGTGAACACGATGCTGGGCACGCGCTGGCCGTCGCGCTCGCGGATCAGGCCGGACACGACCTGCTCAAGATAGCGCAGGGAGAATTCCTTGTACGCCGCTTCGGAGAGCACGCCGCCCCACGAATCGAACACCATCACCGCCTGGGCGCCGGCCTCGATCTGGGCGTTGAGATACTTGACCACCGCCTGCGCGGTGACCTCGAGGATGTGGTGCATCAGGTCGGGACGGCTGTAGGCCAGGCTCTTGACCTTGCGATAGTCGGAGGACGAACCGCCTTCGACCATGTAGCAGGCCAGCGTCCACGGGCTGCCGGAGAAGCCGATCAGCGGCACGCTGCCGTCGAGCGCACGGCGGATCTCGCTCACCGCGTCCATCACGTACTGCAGCTCGGCGTGTGGATCGGGGGCGGAGAGGTTGCGGATCTCCCATTCGTCCTTGAGCGGGCGCTCGAAGCGCGGCCCCTCGCCTTCGGCGAAGTACAGGCCAAGGCCCATCGCGTCGGGCACGGTGAGGATGTCCGAGAACAGGATCGCGGCGTCGAGGTCGTAGCGTGCCAGCGGCTGCAGGGTCACCTCGCAGGCCATCGCCGGGCTCTTGCACAGCTGCAGGAAGCTGCCCGCACGTCTGCGCGTCTCGCAGTACTCAGGCAGGTAGCGGCCCGCCTGGCGCATCAGCCAGACGGGGGTGTGTTCGGTGGGCTGGCGCAGCAGGGCGCGCAGGAAGGTGTCGTTCTTCAGGCGGCTCACGTCGAGTCCTCTGTTGGGGCGGTCATGCACAAGGCGTGATTATCGCCTGTCCGGGCGCCGAGCGGGCTTGTCGGCGGTCAAGCAGGCCGGGCAGGCCCGGTCAGCGTCGCCAGAAGGTCGGGGTGAGCACGACCAGGAAGGTGAAGATCTCGAGCCGGCCGAGGATCATCGCGAAGCACAGCACCCACTTGTGGAAGTCGCTGAGCGCCTGGTAGTTGGACGCGGGCCCGACCAGGCCGAGCCCGGGGCCCGTATTGTTGAGGCAAGCCACCACCGCCGAGAACGCCGTGATCAGGTCCAGCCCCGCCGCCGAAAGCACCAGCGTCAGACTGACGATACTGACCATGTACATGAAGCTGAAGCCGAGCACCGCATGGAGGATGTTCTCGGGCACCGGGGTCGTTCCCATCCGCACCGGCCGCACCGCATTGGGATGCAGCGAGCGCACGATCTCGCGGAACACCTGCTTGTACAGGATCATCGCGCGCATCATCTTGATGCCCCCGCCGGTGGACCCGGAACAGGCCACGAAGCTGCCCAGAAAGAGGATCCAGATCTGCGCGAACATCGGCCACAGCGTGTAGTCGTGGGTGGCGAGGCCGAGCGAGGTCGAGATCGACACCACATGGAACGCGACGTAGCGCAGCGCCTCGCCAAAGTCGGAAAATACGCCCTGCGCCAGCACGTACACCGTGAGCATAACGATGCTGAGCGCGAGCACGCCGAAGTAGAACGGGATCTCGGGATCGCGCCGGTACGGGCGCGTGGAGCGCCTGACCAGGGCGAGATAGTGGGTGGCGTAGTTGAGCCCTGCGAGCAGGGCAAACACCGCGGTGACGATCTCGACAGCGGGGCTGTCGAAGTGGCCGAGCGAGGCGTCGCGGTTGGAGAAGCCGCCCAGGCCGGCGACCGAGAAAGAGTGGATCACCGCATCCCAACCGTCGAGCCCGGCCCACCGCAGGCACAGTCCGCAGGCCACCGTCAGCAGCAGATAGGTCAGCCACAGGCCCTTGGCGGTCTCTGCGATGCGCGGCGTCAGGCTGGCGTCCTTCATCGGCGTCGGCACTTCGGCCTTGTAGAGCTGGCGGCCGCCGATGCCCAGCAGCGGCAGGATCGCCACCACGAGCACGATCACCCCCATGCCGCCGACCCAGTGCATGAAGGTGCGCCACAGGTTGATCGAGATCGGCAGGTCGTCGAGCCCGGTGAGGATGGTGGCGCCGGTGGCGGTGAGGCCGGAGACGGCCTCGAAATAGGCATCGGTGAAGCCGAGGTCGGGGATGTAGGCGAGCAAGGGCAAGGCGCCGAACAGCGGCAGCACCACCCAGGTCGCCGCCACCAGCAGAAAGCCGTCGTGCACGCGCAGATCGCGCCGCTTCGAACGCGTCGCCGCCCATAGCAGCAGCCCGGCGACGAAGGTCACGAACAGGCCCTGGTCGTAGGCCAGCGTGGCGCCGTCGCCCAGCCAGGCCGACACGACGAGCGGAAAGCTCATCAGCAGCCCGAAGATCATGATGATCAGGCCGAGGGCATTGAGTGCGGGGTAATACGCGCGCGCGCGTGCGTCGGAAGACATGTTCAGAGGAAGTGGAAGCCGACCTGGAACAGCTTCTCGACCTTCTGCACGAGCTTCTTGCTGGTACAGAACACGATCACGTGATCGTTCTCGCGGATCACGGTGTCGTGGTGCGGGATGATCACCTCGCGGCGGATCACGCGGCCCTCGCCATTGATCTCGTCGCGCACGATGGCGCCGATGCTCGCACCCCGCGGCAGGGTGATGTCCTCGATCACGCGCCCGACCACCTTGGAGTCCTTGCTGCTGCCGTGGGCGATGATCTCCAGCGCCTCGGCGGCGCCGCGGCGCAGGCTGTGCACCGCCACCACGTCGCCACGGCGCACGTGGGCGAGCAGCGTGCCGATCGAGGTATGGGCAGGCGAAATCGCGATGTCGATCGGCCCCCCCTGCACCAGGTCGACGTAGCTCTTGCGGTTGATCAGGGCCAGCGTGCGGCGGGCGCCCATGCGCTTGGCAAGCGAGGCAGACATGATGTTGTCCTCCTCGTCGTTGGTCAGCGCGACGAAGAGGTCGGTCTCGTCGATGCCCTCGGTCTCAAGCAGCTTCTCGTCGGTCGAATCGCCGCGCAGCACGAGCGCGTGCGACAGCTGCGAGGCCAGCATCTCGGCACGACCGCGGTTAAGTTCGAGGATCTTGACGTGGTAGTTCTCCTCGATCGACTGCGCGAGGCGGAAGCCGATGTTGCCGCCGCCGGCGATCATGATCCGCCGCATCGGCTTGTCGGAGCGACGCAGCTCGCGCATCACCTGGCGGATATGCACGGTCGCCGCGAGGCAGAAGACCTCGTCACCGGGAAGGATGAGGGTTTCACCCTCGGGCGTGATCGGCTCACCGTTGCGGTAGATCGCGGCGATGCGCACCTCCACGTTGGGCAGGTGAAAGCGCAGGGCCTTGAGTGGGTGGCCGACCAGCGGGCCGCCCTCGAAGGCGCGCACGCAGATCAGGCTGACCACGCCGTCGGCGAATTCGAGCACCTGCAGCGCCTCGGGGAAGGCGATCAGGCGCTTGATGTAGTCGGTGACGACCTGCTCGGGGCAGATCGAGAAGTCGACCGCGAAGTTATCGTCGTTGAGCAGTTCGGGGTGGTCGACGTAGTCGGTCGAGCGCAGGCGGGCGATCCGCGTCGGCAGGTTGTAGAGCGCCTTGGCGATGCGGCAGGCACACAGATTGGTCTGGTCGGACTGGGTGACCGCGATCAGCAGGTCGGCATCCTCGGCACCGGCCTCGCGCAGCACGCTCGGCGATGCGGCGTTGCCGCACACGGTGCGGATCTCGAGACGCTCGCGCATCGAGGCCAGGTATTCCTCGCTGGTGTCGACCAGCGTGATGTCGTTTGCTTCGGAAACCAGGTTCTCCGCCACCGACGCGCCAACCTGGCCCGCACCCAGAATAATGATCTTCACCTGTGTTCCTGGCAGTGTCCAAGGCGCCGATTCTACGCGTGCAAGGCGGGCCGGCAAACGTGGACGTTGCGCCGCAGCATCAGGCCTCCTCGTGGCGGCGGCCTGCCTGCAGGCCGAGCTGCTTGAGCTTGCGGTAGAGATGGGTGCGCTCGAGGCCGGTCTTCTCGGCCAGGCGGGTCATGTTGCCGCCCTCGAGGCGCAGATGGTGCTCGAAGTACATGCGCTCGAAGGCCTCGCGCGCTTCGCGCAGCGGCTGGTCGAGCGACACACCGCAGGCGCCCGCGCCCAGATCCGGCGGCAGCAGGCGGCGTACCTCACTGGCGCCGATCTCTTCCTCCAGGGTGCCGAGCGCGAGCGACTTCACGGCCGCGCGCAACTCCGGATACCCGCCCGGCCACGGAAGGTTGCGCAACTGGTTGAGCGCCGCCGTCGACAGGCGGCGCAACGGCACCTCGCCCGCCTCGACCAGATGCAGCAGCAACTGACTGGCGAGCTCCGGCAGATCCTCGCGCACGTCGGCGATCGACGGCGGCGCAAGGCTGACCTCGAAGATGCGGGTGAGCAGGCCCTCCTCCCAGCCCTCGCCGACCAGCGCCTCGAGGCTGCGGTCGGTGGCCACCACCAGGCGCAAGTCGTAGCGCTCGAGGCGGTCGAGCGCGAAGGCGAGGTTCTTCTGCTGCGCGCGTGACAGCCGGGCAAGCTCGCCGACGAACAGCACGCCACCCTGGGTGGCCTGCAACTGCGAGATGTCGAGCGGCACCGTTACCGCGGCGAGGTCGAGCCAGGCCGCATTGGGCGCCTGCACGCTGCGCGCGACGAGCTCGGCGAGCGAGCCTGCACCGATGCGCAACAGCAACACGCGCGAGCTGCCGCTGATCTGCTCGAGCCTTCTGCGCAGCTCGCGCAGCGGCACCGAGCGATGAAACGCAGCGAGCGTGAGCGCCGACTGTGCGCCGGGCGCCTGCGGCCGCTGCAGGCCGCGCTTCACCGCAGCGAGCAGCTTCTGCAGCGCAATCGGCTTCTCGAGGTAATCGATCGCGCCGATGCGGGTGGCCTCGACCGCGGTGTCGATGGTGCCGTGTCCGGACATCATCACCACCGGCATGTTGAGCTGGCCGTTCGCCGCCCATTCCTTGAGCAGGGTGATGCCATCGGTGTCGGGCATCCAGATGTCGAGCAGCACCATGTCCGGCTTCACCGCGTTGCGCGCAGCACGCGCAGCGGCAGCGTTCTCGGCGAGCAGGATGTCGTGCCCCTCATCGCGAAGGATCTCGGAGAGCAGCTCACGGATACCGATTTCGTCGTCAACGATCAGAATCTTTGCCATTTTTCTTCGTCATGCTTCCTTGTTTTCAGCCAGCCGCAGGCGAATGCGGACTTCCGCACCCGCGCCATCGCGGTTGCTCAGGCGAATCTCGCCGCCATGCTCGTCAACGATCTTCTTCACCATCGCCAGGCCGAGGCCGGTGCCGCGCGACTTGGTGGTGAAATACGGCTCGAAGGCACGCGCCAGCACCTCGGCCGGGAAGCCCGGGCCATTGTCGCGGAACAGCAGGACGGCACGTTCTCCGTCGCGCCGGGTGAGCACCTCGATCGCGCCTTCGTCCTGACCGCCGAGCGCGTCCTGTGCATTCTGCAGCATGTTATGGATCACCTGCCGGATCTGCGTTGGGTCACCCTGCACCGGCGGCAGCCCGGTGGCGAGTTCGGTGCGGATGCGCACCACCGTGCTCTCGTAAAGATGCAACACCTCGCGCACCAGCGCGTTGAGATCGAGCGGCCCGAGATGTGGCGCGGGCAGGCGGGCGTAATCGCGGAAGGCGTTGACCAGGTTCTTCATCGCCTCGACCTGATTGACGATCGTCGTGGTCGCGCGCTCGAGCATCTCGCGTCCGTTGTCGTCGAGGCGGTCGGCGAGCTTGAAGGCCAGACGCTCGGCCGAGAGCTGAATCGGCGTGAGCGGATTCTTGATCTCATGTGCCAGCCGACGCGCTACCTCGCCCCACGCCGCGGTGCGCTGCGCGGCAATCAGGCTCGAGATGTCGTCGAACACCACCACCAGACCGCCACCGGTGCTCGCAGGCAGGCGCGAGCCGTGGATCAGCAGCGTGCGCGGCGTGCTGTCGCGGACCGGCAGTTCCATCTGCTTCTGCCAGTCACCCTCGTTGGTCGCGAAGCCCTCGCGCAGCACGTCGCGCAGTTCGGCCTCGCGCGGCCAGGCGTCGAGCGGGATGTCCTCGAAGCCGGCGAGGTCGTCATCGAGAATCTGCAGCGCGCCATGGTTCGCCGCACGCAGGTGCCCTTCCGCCGAGAACGCGAGCACGCCGGTCGACAGGTTGGCGAGCACGGACTCGAGGTAGGCACGTGCCGCCTCGACTTCGGCGCTGCTGCGCTCCGCGGCGCCGCGTGCCTCCTGGAGCTGGCGGGTCATGCGGTTGAACGACTGCGTCAGCACACCGAGCTCGTCGCTCGCAGGCAGCGCCTGGCGCGGGCTGAAGTCGCCCTGCGCGACCGCCTGCGTGCCCTCGGCCAGGATCAGCAGCGGCTGCACGAGCCGGCGTGCGATCAGCACCGCGACCGCAAGCGCGCCGAGCAGCGCGAGCAGCAGGGTCAGGCTGAGGGTGACGGTATAGATCCGCTTGAGTCCGCTACGCCCCAGGGTCAGCTGCTGGTACTCGCGATAGGCTTCCTGCACGGCCTCGGCATTGCGCCCGAACGACTCCGGCACCGGCTGCAGCAGCATCAGCAGGTTGGATTCGCCGGCCAGCGTGCGCACCGGAATCTGCGTGATCACCCGGATCACCAGGCGACCATCGGGCTGGCTGACCACGGTGTCGAAGTGGCGGCTCTGGCGCGCCTGGCGCAGTTCCATCGTTGCGGGCAGGTCCGGAATCAGGGTGTTGCGGGAATCGGCTGCGGTCGCCAGCACCTGGCCGCCAGGCGTGAGGATGGTGGCGCTGCTGATACCGGCCTGCTCGCGCAGCCGGTTCAGCCGAGTCGCTGCGCCCTGCCCTGCACCTTCCAGGTCCAGCACCATGTCGTCGGCCTTGTCACGAACCTGGCTCACGAGGTAGTCGAGCGCATTCTGGCCGAGGGCAATGCCACCCTCGAGCGCAGCGTCGACCCGGACGTCGAACCACGACTCGATGCTGCGTACCACGAACTGCAGCGACACGCCGTAGATCACCACGCCGGGCACCACACCCATCAACGCGAACATCAGCACCAGGCGCAACTTGAGGCGCGAACCGAACTGCCCGCCGCGATACTCGCGCCAGAGCTGACGCAACTGCATGCCGACCAGCGCCGCCAGCACGACCGCCATCGTGCCGTTGAGCGCGAGCAGATAGGGATAGCGGGTGGCGAACAAGGTCGTGTTCGCGCTCGCCGACGTGAGCAGGAACAGCGAGATGCCAGCCAGCGCCGCGGCAACGACGAGCAGGGCGCGCTTCATCGGAACCCCGGCGCCCCGGGCAGGAAGGTCCACCGTATCCACTCGGTACCCAGATTCCAGTCGCTGCTGCCGATCGCGGTCACCTGGAAGGGCTTGGGCAGCTGCGAGGTATCGAGCCGGAAGCGCAGCGCCACCTCGTGCGAGACGCCCGCTTCGAGCGCACCGGTTTCGGCCACCAGCCAGTTGCGCACGCGCTGCATGGTGCGCACCACATCATCGAGCTGATCGAAGCTTTGGTGAAGATTGCCGACCGACAGTCGGTAGCTGCGCGTGATGGCGTGGTAAGAGACGCGATAGTCGAGGCTGCGCCGGGCCACCGTCTCGTTGAGCCAGTACCAGCGCGGACGCTCGATCACCACCTCGGTGGTGAAGTACAAGGACACCCCACGCACAACCGCATCGACCAGACGTGGGTTGAGTTCGATGTCGATATCGGCATTGAGCACATAGCCACCATCGCCCGGCACGATCTCGGCGCTGCGGATCGTGCTTTCCGCGTGCGCGAACGACGCGCACAGCACGAGCAAGGCGACCGCAAGCAGACGCAATGCCCGCTCAGGAACGCTTGCGAAGAAGCGCGTAATAGAAGCCGTCATGTTCCGCACAAGGCAGGAGCTGCAGATCGGGGCGTCCGTGGATGGCAAGCGTTTCCGCATCCGCGTGACGAAGAAGGAAGCGGGCGATCTGCCCCGCGTTTTCCTCGTGAAAGACCGAGCAGGTCACGTAAAGCATTGTGCCACCCGGCGTCAGCGTGCGCCAAAGCGCGTCCACGATTCCGGCCTGGGTGGCAGCAAACTGCGCGATGTCGGTTTCGCGGCGCAGCCATTTGATGTCGGGGTGGCGTCGTACGACGCCGGACGCGGAGCACGGCACGTCGGCGAGGATGCGATCGAAGGGGCGGCCGTCCCACCACGCGTCGAGGTCGCGGCAGTCGGCAACGCGAACCTCGGCCCGCAGGCCAAGGCGCTGCAGGTTGCGTTCGATGCGCTGGGCGCGCACCGGATCGAGCTCGAGGGCGAGCAGTTCGACGTCGCCGCGCTCCAGGATGTGCGCGGTCTTGCCGCCGGGCGCCGCGCAGGCGTCGAGCACCCGCTCGCCGGCGTGCGCGTCGAGCAGCCGTGCTGCCCACTGTGCGCCGGCGTCCTGCACCGACAGCCGACCTTCGGCATGACCGGGCAGGCGCGTCACCGGCAGCGGGCGCTCGAGCAGCAGCGCATCGTTGTCGAGGCGACGGCTGGCGAGCTCCGCTTCCGCCAGCGCAGCTTCGGCCGCCGACAGCGTCGTGCGGCGCAGGTTGACCCGCAGCGCCATCGGCGGGCGCTCGTTGCCCGCAGCGAGCACGCGCGCCCAGGCGTCGGCCAGGCCGGCGCGCAGCCGCTCCACCCACCATGCGGGGAAGGCGTGGCGGGCGGCCGGGTCGGCATCGATCCAGGCCTGCCATTGCCCCTGCTGGCGCAAGGCGTTGCGCAGCACACCATTGACCAGGCTACGCAGTCCGGGCATTGACTCAGCCGCTGCGGTGACCGCCTGATCGACCACGGTGTGCGCCTGCTCCGGGCGCTGGCGCAGGCGGTTCACCGCCACCAGCAGCAAGGCACGGGCCTCCAGCGGCGGGGCGGTTTGCAACAGATGGTCGAGGATCGCATCGCCGCGCGCGTACTCGCGCAAGGTGCTCCAGGCGAGATCGCGGATCGCGCCACGCGTTCCATCCGCCCATTGAGGGTGGTGGAGCTGCATGCGCTCGAAGGCGTCGGTAAGGTTCCCGCCCTCGATCACGGTGACCACCAGTTCGGCGGCGCGCGCGAGCTCAAACGCCAGGCTGTCGGGGACGAGCGCGACCCTGGGCGTCGGTCCGGGGCGGGCGTTGCTGCGCGGGGCGCGCGGACCCTTCGCGGACGGGTGCGCCGTCCGGCGGTCGTTTCGGATAGGTGGCTTCAAGGTCGGAGGAGAAATGCAGAACGGCACGCCAGAAGGCTCAGGCCAGCAGCGCGCGCAGATGATTGGGCAGGGCGAACTGCGCACAGTGTACCGCACCGTTGAAGTGCTGCAGGCGCTCGATGCGACGTTCGACCAAGCGACGATCGACCTCGTCCGCGGCCAGCCGCTGCGGGTCCAGGGCGTCGGAGGCGCAGGCCATGCCCCACAGGCTGCCGTAGAGCGGGATATAGAGAAAGTACGGGCGCACGCAGGCGAACACGGGGCGCAGACGGGCGACGAGTTCGCGCACGCGCCCGGGCTGAAAGAACGGCGAGCCGATGTGCAGGACGATGGCCCCACCTTCGGCGAGCAGCGCCTTGCATGCGGCAAAGAAATCACGCGTATGAAGCGCTGCGGCAGGACCGACCGGGTCGGTCAGGTCGAAGACGATCAGGTCGAACCGGTCCGCCTCTGCGGGTCCGTACTCGCGGACATATCCTGCCCCGTCGCCAATGCGGATCTCCACGCGTGGATCGTCGAGGGCGCCGCGATGGACGCCGGCGAAATAGCGCCGCGAGATGTCGATCACCTTGTCGTCGAGTTCGGCGATCACGACGCGTTCGATCGTGCTGTACTTCAGGAGCTCCTCGGCGGATCCACCATCTCCCCCACCCAGGATCAGGGCACGACGCAGGCCGCCGTGGGCGACCCCAGGAACGTGGACCAGGCTCTCGTGATAGATGAACTCGTCGCCCTCGGAGGTCATGAAGCAGCCATCGAGGCGGAACAGGCGCCCAAGCCGCGGGGTCTCCCACACCTCGTAGGCCTGCCAGCGCGAACGCCCGGCCTCGAGCAGGCGCGCACCCTTCAGGAAATGGCCTGCATCGTCACACAGCGACTCGACGAGCACGCCATCCGGCAATCCATACACACGATCGATCATCGCTCAGCCCCTGGTTTGTGGCGGCTGTTCCACGTGAAACATCGACCCTCAGCGGAGGAAGGTGTCGTACGCGAGGCGCGCAATCAACACCGTGACCACCGCAAGGAACATCTTGCGCACAAACCCGGTTCCGTGTCTGAGCGCCATTCGCGAGCCCAGTATGGAGCCGATCAGGTTGCACACGGCCATCACCGCGGCCAGCTTCCACATCAGCTCCACATTCCCGACAAAAAACGAAATGGCGGCGAGATTGGTCGCCACATTGAGAATCTTGGCCGACACCGACGCCCGCAGGAAATCCATGCCCAGCAGGCGGATGAACAGGAAAATCAGGAAGCTGCCGGTCCCCGGCCCAAAGAAACCGTCGTAAAACCCGATCACCCCGCCGACCCCAAGAGCGATCGCAACCGATCGCCTTCCATGCTCCGGTTCCCGCGAAACGGCACCAAGATCCTTGCGCAGGAAGGTATAGAGCGCCACAAGCACAAGCAGCGCCAGGATCAGCGGGCGCAGGATTGCAGGATCCAGATAGGCGACCGCCTTCGCGCCATACCATGAGCCGACCAGCGCCGCGATCGCACCCGGCCCGGCGACGCGCCACGGAATCTCGACGCGCCGACTGTATTGAACAGCCGCACTCGTGGTACCGACGATGCTCGCGAGCTTGTTGGTACCAAACAGCGTGGCGGGCGCCGCAGAGGGAAATGCAGCAAACAGGGCCGGTAACTGAATCAGGCCGCCTCCGCCGACGATCGAGTCGACAAAGCCGGCGAACAAGGCGGCCAGGCCAAGCACGACGAAAAGAAATTCGGTATCCATGGGAGGTGTTCCACGTGAAACAGGGCGACCTTCACAGCCGCCCTGCCCAGAGCCCGCTATCCGCCCAGCGCGCCCTCGCTATTTTCCGATGCAGAAGCGCGAGAAGATCACGCCAAGCAGATCGTCTGCAGTGAACTCGCCGGTAATCGCGCCGAGAGACTCCTGAGCGAGGCGCAATTCCTCGGCGAACAACTCGAGCGCGTCCAGCCGCCCGCCCGCCTCCACCACATGGCGCAAGGCCTCGCGCAGCGCGCCCAGGTGCCGCTCGCGCGCCAGGATCACGTCCTCGCCGTGAGCGTGCCAGCCAGCGATCCGCAGCAATTCGCTGCGCACCAGCTCGACACCGTCTCCGCTCCGCGCCGACACCTGCAGCAGCACCCTTCCCGCCTCCTCGCGGCGTGCAGGGGCGGCCCCGACGAGATCGATCTTGTTGGCGACGGTCACCCGTTCGATGTCCGCTGGCAGGCGCGCATCGATATCGGCATCACCCCCCGCGCCGGCCTCGACCAGATGCAGGATCACGTCCGCCCGGTCGATCTCGCGCCAGGTGCGCTCAATGCCGATGCGCTCGACCGTGTCCTCGGTGTCGCGCAGTCCGGCGGTGTCGATGATGTGGAGCGGGATGCCTTCGATCTGGATCGTCTCGCGCAGCGCATCGCGCGTGGTGCCGGCGATGTCGGTGACGATCGCGCGCTCCTCGCCGGCAAGCTGGTTGAGCAGGCTCGACTTGCCGACGTTCGGCGCGCCCACCAGCACCACGTTCAGGCCGCTGCGCAGCAACGCGCCCTGGCGCGCACGATCGAGCAGGTTTTCGAGCGCTTCGCGAATCGACCCCAGCCGCGGCATGGCGTGCGCACGCTCGAGGAAGTCGATCTCCTCATCCGGAAAATCGAGCGTCGCCTCGACCAGCATGCGCAGATCGATCAGCGCGTCGCCGATCCGGTGCACCTCTTCGGAGAACTGCCCGGACAGCGAGCGCACCGCGGAACGCGCCGCCGCCGCCGTGGACGCCTCGATCAGGTCGGCCACGCTCTCGGCCTGGGCGAGATCGAGCTTGCCGTTGAGAAAGGCGCGGCGGGTGAATTCGCCCGGCTCGGCCAGGCGTGCACCAAGCTGCAGACAGCGCTCGAGCAGCATCTGCATCACGACCGGGCCACCGTGGCCCTGCAGTTCGAGCACATCCTCGCCGGTGAAGGAGGCGGGCCCCGCAAAATAAAGCAGGATGCCCTCATCGATCGCGCGCTCTTCAGCGTCGAGAAAGCGGGTCAGGTGCACGCTGCGCGGCCGTGGTTCACGGCCGCACAGCGCAAGGGCGAAGGCGCTCAGGCTGGCGCCCGAGACGCGGACGACACCGACGCCGCCGCGCCCCGGTGCCGTCGCGATTGCGGCGATCGTGTCAGGCAGGCTTGCCGGCTGCCTTTGCACTTTCGATCATCCGCGTGATCTGCCACTGCTGGGCGATCGACAGGCAGTTGTTGACCACCCAGTACAGCACCAGGCCGGACGGGAACCACAGGAACATGAAGGTGAAGATGATCGGCATCGCCATCATGACCTTGGCCTGGATCGGATCGGGCGGGGTCGGGTTGAGCTTCATCTGAATCAGCATGGACACGCCCATGATGATCGGCAGGATGAAGTACGGATCCTTGGCCGAGAGGTCCTGGATCCAGCCCAGCCACGGCGCATGACGCATCTCGACGCTGCCGAGCAGCACCCAGTAGAGCGCGATGAACACCGGGATCTGCACCAGGATCGGCAGGCAGCCGCCGAGCGGGTTGATCTTCTCGGTGCGGTAGAGATTCATCATCTCCTGCTGCATCTTGGCCTTGTCGCTGCCGTACATCTCCTTCATGCGCTGCAGGCGCGGGCCGAGCACGCGCATCTTGGCCATCGACTTGTAGCTCGCGGCCGACAGCGGGAAGAAGATCGCCTTGATCGCCACCGTGACCAGGATGATTGCCCAGCCCCAGTTGCCGGTCAGCTTGTGAAACCACGACAGCACCCAGAACAGCGGCGCGGCGATCAAGGTCAGCCAGCCGTAGTCGACCACGAGGTCCAGGCCCGGGGCGATGCCCTCGAGCTTGTCCTGCTCCTGCGGACCGGCGTACAGCCGGGTGGACACCGCGCCCTCGGCGCCCGGCGCGATCGAGGCCACCGGCAGGATCACGCCGGCAGAGAACAGATTGTTGCCGAGTGCGCGGGCGAAGTACTCGCGCTGCTCGCCTTCCGCTGGCAGCCAGGCGCCCACGAAATAGTGCTGCACCATCGCCACCCAGCCATCGCTGGCGGTCTTGGGGAACTTGGCGTCGCCGTCGGTGATGTCGGCGAACTGCACCTTCTGGAACTTGTTGGCGTCGGTATAGAAGGCCGGGCCGGTGAAGGTGGTGACGCCGAAGGCCTCGACCTGCTCGGCCGGATTGCCGTCGCGGGTGAGCTGGAAGTAGCCGTGAGGTGCGATCGCCTGGCCAGAGCCGTTGCGGATCTCGTAGGACACGTCGATCAGGTAGCTGCCGCGGCTGAAGCGCATCACCTTGGTGACCTGCACGCCACCCTGTTCCGGCGCCGGCAGGCGCAGCACCACGCTGTCCTCGCCATCCTTCAGGCGCAGATCGCCCGCCGGTAGCTGGAAGGTCGTCTTGTGCGTCGGCAGGCCTTCGCCGATCAGACCGGACTGGGCCGCATACTGATGGCGGGTGGTGCCGTCGTCGAGCAGCACGAAATTGCCGCCGGCCTCGCCGCTCGCCTGATGCTGCTTGAGCTCGAGGCGGACGATGTCACCGCCCTGCGCCGAGACTTCGGCACGCAGCAGGTCGGTCTCGACCACGACGCGTGGCGCGCCGGTCGGCGTTGCGGACTGCTCGACCGGCACCACCGGCTGGCCGGGGGCGGCAGTGAGCGTCGGCGTCGGCACCGCGCCGTCGGCAGGCGCCGCGGCGCCGGAGGCGGCCTGCTGCTGGGCCGCGGGCGGTTGGTTCTGCTTGACCCAGCCCTCCCACAGCATGACCAGCGAGAAGGAGAAAATCAGGAAGAGGATGAGGCGGCGTTGATCCATCGGATTCGTTCTGTCTCAGGTCAGGGAACGGGATCATACCCGCCCGGATTGAAGGGATGACAGCGCCCCACCCGTTTGGCCGCCATCCAGCCGCCGCGCAGTGCACCGTGGCGCTGGATGGCCTCGATCGCGTACGCGGAACAGGTGGGATGGAAACGGCAGTTGCGGCCCAGCAGCGGACTGATCGCGTAGCGGTAAAAACGCAACAGGGCGATCAACACCGTCTTCATTGCCGGGGCAACCTTTGCAGAAGGGTGAGCAGGTCGAGATTGAGTTCCGCGCGCGTGGCCTTGGCAACCGGTGCATGCAGCCGCACGACCAGATCCATGGCCGGGAGGTCGACACGCTGGCGGCGGAAATTCTCGCGCGCGATACGCTTCACCAGGTTGCGCACGTTGGCGCGCTTGGCCAGCTTCTTCGCGACCACCACGCCGAGGCGTGCCGTGTCGAGACCGCTGGGCCGGTAATGCAGCATGTAGAAGCGCCCGCGCAGCGCTCGCCGAAAAGCAAAAACGGATGAGTACTCATCCGTTTTGTGCAATCTGTGAGCGCCGCGAAAACCCTGGTCAGCGCTCGTGGACGACGTCACCTCAGACGGCGAGGCGATGACGACCTTTCGCACGGCGTGCGCGGATGACCGCACGCCCACCACGGGTCTTCATGCGGACCAGGAAGCCATGGGTGCGCTTGCGGCGGACAACGGAGGGCTGATAAGTGCGTTTCATGATCGGACGGCCAGTGTTAGGTCAAACGCGAGAGTTAAATGGATAATCCCATGTTTGTCAATAAGAATTTTTGAACGGCCCTGTGGATAAGTCTGCCCTGGCGGTTTAGAATGGCGCCTTTCCGTGCCACGCCAAGCCTCTGCCCCAGCGCAGGGCGAAGCATGCACAGCGCGCCGCTCGAGCGCGCTGCCGGCGCAACTCCCCGACCCGAACCGCCACCCGGCCGATCGCCCTCTGGCGCCGCGCATCATCAGTCCTGCTGCATACCGAACCGACGCGCGCCGCCCTGACATCCTGCCCCCCACCATCGACGCCCACGCCGTGACTCAAGATTTCTGGTCCTTCTGCCTGTCGCGCCTTGAACAGGAGCTGCCCCAGCAGCAGTTCAACACCTGGATCAAGACCCTGCGGGCCGAAGCCGGCGAGGATGGCGCGTGGACGCTTCTCGCACCCAACCGCTTCGTGCTGCAGTGGGTGCGCGAGCGCTACCTGCGGCGCATCCAGGAGCTTGGTGAGCAGTTCGCCGGCGCACCACTCGCGGTCGATCTGCAACTGCCCGCCGCCGGCGCCGCACGCCCGGCGCATCCCACACCCCTGCCGGTTGCGGCCCCCGCGCACACGCCAGCCCCCGCACCGGTGACCGAGGCAGCCACCGCCGAAGCCGCAGCTGCCGCCCTCGACACCGAACCAGTCGAAGACGCCGAGCCAACGGAGCCGCCCGTCCGCCCCCGGCGTGCCGCCGCGCCGCGCTCCCACGGCGGCGAACCGAGCTCCGGCCTCGAACTCGCCTACGAGAAGACCCGCCTCAACTCCGACTTCACCTTCGACACCCTGGTCACCGGCCGCGCCAACGATCTCGCCCGCGCCGCCGCCATGCAGGTGGCGCAGAACCCGGGCACGTCCTACAACCCGCTGTTCGTCTACGGCGGCGTCGGCCTGGGCAAGACCCACCTGGTGCACGCCATCGGCAACGCGGTGTTCAAGCACAACCCGCGTGCGGTCATCCGCTATGTGCATGTCGAGGACTACTACGCCGACGTGGTGCGCGCCTATCAGCAGAAAAGCTTCGACGCCTTCAAGCGCTACTACCGCTCGCTCGACATGCTGATCATCGACGACATCCAGTTCTTCAATAACAAGAACCGCACGCAGGAAGAGTTCTTCCACGCCTTCAACGCGCTCACCGAGGCGCGCAAGCAGATCGTCATCACCTGCGACACCTACCCCAAGGACATCCAGGGCCTGGAAGACCGCCTGATCTCGCGCTTCGACTGGGGCCTCACCGTGCAGATCGAGCCGCCCGAGCTCGAGATGCGCGTCGCCATCCTCAAGAAGAAGGCCGAAGCCCTGCGCGTGCTGGTCGACGACGACGTCGCCTTCCTGATCGCCAAGAACCTGCGCTCGAACGTGCGCGAGCTCGAGGGCGCACTCAACAAGGTGGTCGCCTATGCCCGCTTCCACGGCCGCCAGATCGGCCTCGAGGTCGCCAAGGAAGCGCTCAAGGACCTGCTGCACGCGCACAACCGCCAGCTCTCCATCGAGCACATCCAGAAGACCGTCGCCGACTACTACAAGATCAAGGTCGCCGACATGCACTCCAAGAAGCGCACGCGCGTGATCGCGCGCCCGCGCCAGGTGGCGATGTGGCTGGCCAAGGAACTCACCCCGATGTCGCTGCCCGCGATCGGCGAGGCCTTCGGCGGCCGCGACCACACCACCGTGCTGCACGCCTGCCGCACCATCACCGAGCTGCGCCTCGGCGATGCCCAGCTCAACCACGACGTCCACGTGCTCAACCAGGTCCTGCGCGGCTGAGCCACACCACGAATCAATTTCCGATCAACTCATCGACCCGATCTGACGCCATGCTCCTGCTCACCACCACCCGCGATGCGCTCCTGGCCCCGCTGCAGTCGGTTGCCGGCATCGTCGAGAAGCGCCACACGCTGCCCATCCTGTCGAACGTGCTGATCGAAAAGCACGGCGACCAGCTCACCATGCTGGCCACCGACATCGAGATCCAGATCCGCACCACCACCGGCGGCCACATCGGCGGCGAAGACGCCTCGATCACGGTCGGTGCGCGCAAGCTGCAGGACATCCTGCGCGCCTTGCCCGACAGCACTGACGTCAGCCTCACGCTCGACGACAAGCGCCTCACGGTCAAGGCCGGCCGCAGCCGCTTCCAGCTCCAGACCCTGCCCGCCGCCGACTACCCGAGCCTCAACCCACCCGCGGACGCCAGCGCGCGCCTCACCATCGGCCAGCGCACCTTCAAGCGCCAGCTCGCCCAGGTCTCGTATGCCATGGCGCAGCAGGACATCCGCTACTACCTCAACGGCCTGCTGATCATCGCCGACGGCGGCGAGCTGCGCATGGTTGCCACTGACGGTCACCGCCTCGCCTACGCCGCGTCCGACCTCGAGGCGCCGCTCAGTTCCCAACATGCGCAGCGCGCCGAAGCCATCCTGCCGCGCAAGACCGTGCTCGAACTCAGCCGCCAGCTCGCCGACAACGACGACCCGCTCGAGATCCTGCTCGCCGGCAACCAGGCCGTGTTCCGCTTTGGCTCGATCGAACTTGTCACCAAGCTCATCGACGGCAAGTTCCCCGACTACGAACGCGTGATTCCGCAGGCCCATCCCAAGCTCATCAGCTTCGCCCGTCAGCCGCTGCTATCCGCGCTGCAGCGCGCCGCGATCCTGACCAACGAGAAGTTCCGTGGCGTGCGCATGGTGCTCGAGGACGGCCTGCTCAAGATCGCCTCGACCAACGCCGAGCAGGAAGAGGCCCTCGACGAACTCGAGATCGACTACCAGGGCGACAAGCTCGACATCGGCTTCAACGTCACCTACCTGCTCGACGTGCTCAACAACCTTTCGTCCGAGACGGTCGACTGGCGCTTCAACGACGGCAACTCCAGCGCCCTGATCACGCTGCCCGGCAACGACAAGTTCAAGTACGTCGTGATGCCGATGCGCATCTGACCCCCTGTAGGAGCGGCGGCAGCCGCGAACCTTCGTGCGCCAGCGCCAGACTACCCGGGAGCGACGGCAGAAAGCTCGCAACATCCGCCGCCCCCACGGGCACCCGCAACGCCCGCTCGACCGCAGCACCCGTTCTTTACGAATCACCGAGATGACCATGTCCGAACCGCAAGACCAGCCCACCGCATCCGCCAAGGCGCACGAAGACTACGACGAAACCAGCATCCAGCAGCTCGAAGGCCTGGAAGCGGTGCGCAAGCGCCCCGGCATGTACATCGGCGACACCTCCGACGGCACCGGCCTGCATCACATGGTGTTCGAGGTCGTGGACAACTCGATCGACGAGGCCCTGGCCGGCCACTGCGACGACATCGTCATCACCATCCACGCTGACAACTCCATCTCGGTCACCGACAACGGCCGCGGCATCCCGGTCGGCGTCAAGATGGACGACAAGCACGAGCCCAAGCGCAGCGCGGCCGAGATCGTCATGTGCGTGCTGCACGCCGGCGGCAAGTTCAACCAGAACAGCTACAAGGTCTCCGGCGGCCTGCACGGCGTGGGCGTGTCCTGCGTCAACGCGCTGTCGAAGTGGATGCACGTCACCGTCGCCCGCGACGGCAAGCGCCACCTGCTCGAGTTCGAGCGCGGCAAGCCGCAGAACCGCGTCATCAACGTGGTCGACGGCGTCGAGGTCAGCCCGGCGCGCGTCATCGGCGACACCACCAAGCGCGGCACCAAGGTGCACTACCTGGCCGACGACGAGATCTTCGGCACCGTCGAATACCACTACGACATCCTCGCCAAGCGCCTGCGCGAGCTCTCCTTCCTCAACAACGGCGTCAAGATCCGCCTCATCGACCAGCGCACCGGCAAGGAAGAAGACTTCGCCTTCGCCGGCGGCGTCAAAGGCTTCGTCGAATACATCAACCGCAGCAAGACGGTGCTGCACCCCACGGTGTTCTATGCCACCGGCACCACCCGC
>Ga0209573_1000590_pt1 | contig 72823 bp, 68 predicted proteins | sample TNRBio252014_DNA_FD_185870 | JGI IMG/M metagenome (GOLD analysis project Ga0209573, IMG submission 185870) | Wastewater treatment Type I Accumulibacter community from EBPR Bioreactor in Madison, WI, USA - TNR Reactor_6/25/2014_ DNA (SPAdes)... | ecosystem: Engineered > Bioreactor > EBPR >...
GGCAACGCGGGCCTTGAAGGCGGCATCGTGGTTCCGGCGTTTCGACATTCTGATCTCCTCTGCGATGAAGACCAGCAGACATCAGATCGTGGCTTCCGTCAGTGTCCGATTTTAGGGGAGTAGCTCACTTCGCAAACCTCCGAATGGCAGATCGAACCGGCCCATTTCGCCGAACGCTGTGCGCTGTTCATCATCATCGCGCTGGGCGAATCCATTCTCGTCACAGGCGCGACCTTCGAGAAGCTGGCCTGGGATGTGCCCAACAGCCTGGCCTTTGCCTCGGCGCTGGCGGGCACGGCGGCGATGTGGTGGATCTATTTCAACATCGGGCAGGAACGGGGCGTCATCGTCATGAAGGGATCGGAAGATCCTGGCCGAATCGCCCGTGCTTACACCTACCTGCACCTGCCCATCGTGGCGGGGATCATCGTCACGGCGGTGGCCGACGAGTTCGTGCTCGCCCATGCGACCGGCCATGCCGATGCCAAGACCCTCGCAGCGTTGGTCGGCGGGCCGTTTCTCTACGTTCTGGGCTGTGGCTTGTTCAAGAAGGCGACCGCCGGCTGGTTTCCGCTGTCGCATGTCGTGGGGCTGGCGCTGATCGCGGCGACGGTGTTTGCGGGCGCTGCGGCGCCGCCGTGGCTGCTGTCGCTGCTGACCGCGCTGGTGCTGATCGTCATCGCCGCCTGGGAGCGACTCTCGCTCGGCGCGGACGCCGTGACGAAAATCGGCCACCCGCGCCACAGGGCCAAAACCACCGGATCGGAGTGAAGCGGAAAAATGGCTCCCCGAGTAGGATTCGAACCTACGACCATTCGATTAACAGTCGAATGCTCTACCGCTGAGCTATCGGGGAATGAGGCTCGCCGTATAGACAAGCTCGGCAAAGCTTGCAACGGAAAAGGTGAAAAAGCCGTTGCCTTTCTGACCGGCTTGTCGGGACCGCCGGGGCGGCCCGCCGAAATGCGCCGCCATCTGCGCCTTTTTGCCGCGAAGGGGCGGAATGAGCGCCGCGTAAGCAATTATTTCACTCAATGCGGTGTTGTCTGTTGCAATCCGAATGCGGCTGGTTATTACAGCGGCAGCCTCGATTGGCCTCGTGGCGGAATGGTTACGCAGAGGACTGCAAATCCTTGTATCCCAGTTCGATTCTGGGCGAGGCCTCCAATCGCTCCTGTCTCTCCTAAAGGATTGCTGCTTAGCGGGCAGCGCGGCCTTGCTTTTCGCTTCCGACTGCAGCAATAGCAGGGGAGACGTTGCAACGCTGTGGTTTTGCCATGACCGATTTCGCCGCCGCCCGCCGCACCATGGTCGACAACCAGATCCGCACCTACGATGTGTCGGAAAAGCTGGTATTGGCCGCGTTCGAGGCGGTGCCGCGTGAGCATTTCGTGCCCGCGGCGGATGCGGCGGTCGCCTATATCGACCGCGAGCAGATTGCCCGTGACGGTGCAACCCGTTTGATGACGCCGCTGGTGCTGGCCCGTCTGATGCAGGCGCTGGAGCCGGCGCCGGGCCAGACGGTGCTTGATGTCGGCTCGATGGGCTACGGCGCGGCGCTGTTCGCCAGTGCCGGCCTGAAGGTCGTCGCCACTGCGACGGACGCCGCCGCGGCAAAGACCGCGCTCGCTGCCGCCGGCGCAAGCGGTGTCGAGGTGATCGGCGCCGATGCGGGCGCGGGCGCGCCGAAGCAAGGACCTTACGACATCATTCTGGTGCATGGCTCGGCCGAAGTGGAGCCGGAGTCGCTGCTGGCCCAGCTCAAGGACGGTGGCCGTCTTGGCATCGTCATGGGCACCGGCCGCGCCGGGCGTGCCACCGTGTTCCGCCGCATCGGCAACACCTTCAGCCGGGCCCGCGCGTTTGATGCGGCGGCGCCGGCGCTCGCTGCCTTCGCGCGCAAGGCCGAATTCGCCTTCTGATCCCGCCTCACCGCCGCTTTCGCCCTGCGCCCCGCAGCAGCGGAATGGCGCACGTGACCGATTTGTCATTTGACCGGCCCGGCGTTGCCCGGCAGGCATTTACAGACTCAACGAGATGGTTAACAACCGTTAACGATTTCCATTCGGAGGCAGACTGGTGAGTGGCATGGTCTTGAGGCAGCGGCGACAGGCGGCACTCGCGGGCGCGATGGCACTGGCGTTTGTTGGCATGAGCCTGCCAGCAGGGGCGGAGACCATACACGGCGCGCTGGCGCGGGCCTATCAGGCCAATCCGGACATCAACGCCCAGCGCGCCACCACCCGCGCGGTGGATGAGGCGGTGCCGCAGGCGCTTTCGGGCTACCGGCCCAAGGTGACTGGCTCGGCCGACATCGGCTACACCGATCAGAAATCGCACGCCGCGGGGCGGCCTTATTCACAGGACGATTACGGCCCGCGCGGCCTGTCGGTCACGCTCGATCAGGTGCTGTGGAACGGCGGCCGCACCGGCAACCAGATCCGTGGCGCCGAATCACGCGTGCTGGCGGCGCGTGAGACCTTGCGCAACACCGAGCAGACCATCCTGCTCAATGCCGCTACCGCCTACATGAATGTGTTGCGCGATACCGCGCTGCTCAATCTGCGGCGCAACAACATCGAGGTTCTGACCACGCAGTTGCGGCAGGTCAGCGACCGGTTCCGTGTCGGCGAAGTGACGCGGACAGATGTCGCGCAGTCCGAATCGCGGCTGGCGCGCGCCCGTTCGGATGCTTTTGCGGCGGAATCGAACCTGAAAACCTCGGTCGCCACCTATCAGCAGATCGTCGGTGACGCGCCCAAGAAGATGTCCCCGGCCCAGTCGGTGGAAAAGCTGCTGCCGAAATCGCGCGAGGTGGCGGTCGCCATGTCGCAGCGCGAGCATCCCGCGATCATCGCCACTTTGCATGGCGTCGACCAGCAGCAGCTTCAGGTCAAGACCGTCGAGGGCGAGCTTTATCCGACGCTGACCCTGTCGGCGACGGCCTCGCGCCGCTATGACAACCAGGCGGCGGGCAGCGACCTTTGGCAGGGCTCGGTCGTCGGCCGCCTGTCGGTGCCGATCTATGAGGGCGGGGCGGTCTATTCCCGCGTGCGCGAGGCCAAGGAGACGCTGACCTCGCAGCGCATTCAGGTGGATGTGCAGCGTGAGCGCATCCGGCAGGCGGTGGTCAGTTCCTGGGGCGCGCTGGAGGCCACCAAGGCCCAGATCAAGGCGGCCGAGGCGCAGGTGCGCGCGGCGGAGATCGCGCTGGCCGGCGTGCGCGAGGAGGCCAAGGTGGGCCAGCGCACCACGCTCGATGTGCTCAATTCGCAACAGGACCTGCTCGACGCGCGCGTGGCGCTGGTCACGGCCCAGCGCGACCGGGTGGTCGCCTCCTACAACGTGCTCGCCTCGGTGGGCGGCCTGACGCTGCGCAAGCTAGGCATCAATGTCGCGTCCTACGATCCGAAGGTGCATTACCAGCAGGTGCGCGACAAGTGGATCGGCACCGGTACGCCGGACGGGCAGTAACGGTCATCCACTGGCAATTTGGCGCTCCGTCTTGCCGCCGCCGCACGGCCTGCAATAGTTGTCTCCGCGCCTCGCACAGGGGCTGAATCCTGTTTGGAGTGACCCATGAGTTCGTCCGCTGCTGCCAGCGCTCCGCAACCGCCCCAGCGCGCTGCCGAGCCCTCGATGGAGGAAATCCTCGCCTCGATCCGCAAGATCATCGCCGAGGATCAGAAGGCATTGGAAGTCCGGGCGGGCGAGGGGGTCACCGCGCCGCTGACCATCGCCGGGCCGGCCGAAGCTGCTGCGGCAGCCGCGACGGCGGACAACGCGGATCAGGACGACGATGATGTCCTCGATCTCGGCCCGCCGGCGCGCGCCGGTGCGCTGCCGGCCGAGGAACATCCGCTGATGCCGTCGCTGCGCCCCTCTGCGCCGCAAGCACCGGTGTCGCCGCCGCCGCCGCCGGGCGCTGGCCTGTTGTCGGATTCCAGCGCTCAGGCAACGGGCGCGGCGTTCCAGTCGCTGGCCAATGCGGTGTTCACCCAGAACGCCCGCACCATGGACGATCTGGTCAAGGAGATGCTGCGGCCGATGCTGAAGTCCTGGCTCGACGAGAACCTGCCGGCGATGGTCGAGCGCTTGGTGCGCGCCGAGATCGAGCGCGTGGCGCGCGGCGGCCGCTGACCCAGAATAGGGCATATCCGGTTAACACAACGCCCCGGTCGCCGTGCCGGGGCTTTGCTTTTGCGGCGCCCTTTGTGCAGCGAAACCTGCCGTAACGGCAGGCGCGACGCGCGATTCGCTGATTCGTGCAGGTTCTGTTTCCGTCCCGGTCCAACGGTTAACGCCGGAGGTGCCTGCGGGCTCGGCGGATTTAGTTATGTCTCCACATCTCGATCAGATCGAGCACCCGCGCCGGGCTCTGATAGCCTTCGGTAATCAGCGTCCAGGCGGTGCCGTCGCCGCGCCCGGCGATCAGCGTGGGAAAGCCGGTGGCGCCGACCCGCTGCGCGATCATGAAATCGCTCATCGTTTCGGTCTGCGCCTCTTCGGAGTTGAAGGCCGCGATGAACTCCTCTGCCGGCATGCCGTTGCTGTCGGCGATTGCCGCCAGCACGGTCTCGTTGGTCACGTCCTGATTGGCGGCATAGAAGGCGCGCTGCACCGCCTCGAAATAGGGCAGCGCCAGCGCCTCGTCGCGCATGCGCACGGTGACCACGGCGCGCGCCGCCGGCTCGGTGTCATAGATGAAGGCCGGCCGGTCGAAAAAGCTGAAGTCGAACGACTGGCCCGAGGCCTTTTCCACATGCTGCCAGTGCTCGCGGATCGTGGCCGCGGTCTCCGCGCTCATCGGCTCGCTGGTGCCGGGACGCAGCCCGCCCATGATCAGCCGAACCGGCAAGCCATCGCCATGCACCTGCCGGATCGCCGCCAGCACAGGCTGGAAACCGTAGCACCAGGAACACATCGGATCGACGAAGGCGATGAGTTGCGGCTGGGCCATGGCGCTCTCCATTCGTGTCAGGGGCGGCGCGAGGGACGGGCAAGCCCGTCCGCCGCCATCAGTGCCCGTTCCGGTTGGAATGGGCGCCGCCGGGCGCGTGCCCCATGCGGTCCACATAGGCGATGCCGATCGCCGAAGCGATGAAAACCATATGGATGATCGTCTGCCACAGGATGCCTTCGCTGGTGTAGGCGGCATTCGGCTTGCCGAGGTTGCCGGCCTCGATGAAGGTGCGCAGCAGGTGGATCGACGAGATGCCGACGATGGCCAGCGCCAGCTTGATCTTCAGCACCGATGCGTTGACGTGATCGAGCCATTCCGGCTGATCCGGGTGGCCCTTGAGGTCGAGCCGCGAGACGAAGGTCTCGTAACCGCCGACGATGACCATCACCAGCAGGTTCGAGATCATCACCACGTCGATCAGCCCGAGAACGATCAGCATGATCTGCTGCTCGGTGAAGGCGGCGGCAGACATGACCAGATGCACCAGTTCCTTGAGGAACAGGAAAACATACACCGCCTGCGCGACGATCAGGCCGATATAGAGCGGCATCTGCAGCCAGCGCGAGCCGAAGATCAGTCTCGGCAGCGGGCGCAGTTCGCGCGGCAGGTCGCTGGGGTTCTTATCCATGTCAGATCCGTGTTTCTGGGGGCCTGACAGACAGATAGGCGCCTGCGCCGGCCCTCGCAAGAGGCGAGGGCAGGCGGGCTGTGGAGGGCTCGCCGGTCAACGCGCCTGGATCAGATCGGAGTCGATCAATCTTCGGTGAAAGTCGAGGATTTCCTCGCGCTTCTCGCAATCGTGGTAGCGGCCCTTGCACACTTCGAGCAGCCGCCGCCGCTCGCGATGCGAATCCGACAGCGGCAGGCGCGCCGCTTCGAGGACCAGCGTTGCCAGATACGGTACATCGACCACCTCCTGCCGCGGCAGCAGCGCCGGTCGGTAGTTGATGCCGTTGACGGCGTAATAGGTCTGGTAGCCGATGGAGTCAGGCGGCAGCACCACATCCTCGGCCTCGGTGCCATCGGTGTAGTTGAGATAGACACGCGTCGACATCGGATGATGATCGCCATACTGCACGATAACGAACCGCTGGTCCGGGAATCGGCGTTTCAGTTCGGCCGCGAACCAGTCGAAATCGCCTTTGGCAAAGGCCAGGCGGCGCAGATACTCGTGCATCTCGGGATAGGTGCCGGGGCCGCCGCCGGGCACCGTCTCCTCCGGCCAGTAGGTGACGTGATAAGGCCAATGCGTCGCCATCGTCTCGATGAACGAGAACAGCGGCTTGTCCGACTGGCCGAAATGCTTTTCCATCAGGGTCAGCGCATTGCCGTAGTAGAACCGGTCGCGCTCGTTGACGGTGCGCGCGCCCTGATCCTTCATGTCGAACATTTCGTTGAGCCCGGTGCCGGCGAAGAAGCGCGCGGTCTGCACGAAATTGCGCAGCATCGGGTAGAACATGACATTGCGATAGCCGCAGCGCTCGAGCGCCTGCGGCAGCGTATCGCCGATCTTGCCGGCCATCAGCGACTGCACGAACTGCCGCATGCCGCCGAACGAGCGCGTGGACACGCCCGTCAACAGCGAAAACTCGGTCATCACCGAATTGCCGCCGTAGGTCTCGACGCGCATCCTGTGCAACCGTCCGTCCCATGAGCGAAAGAACGGATCGAGGCTCTTGTCATAGGAAAGCTGCGGGAAATACTCGGGCGGCACAATGCTTTCCTGATGGATCAGGATGATATGCGGCGGCTTCTCGGCGGTAACGCACGAGGTCGGCAGCGTGAACCGCGGCGCCTGCGACGGCCCGGTGGCGGCATCGATCAGTTGACCCTTGGCCAGCGTCTCGATCGTCTCCGACCACGAGATGATGAAGGACGAAATATACTGGCCCTCATACTCGAACTGCGAGTGCCGCCGCTCGCCCATCAGCACCAGCCCGCTCCAGCAGATCAGAGCGGCGAGCAGAGCCACCGCGAATGCCGGCGCGCGGCGCACCTGCGTTCCGTCGATGCGCCAGGCCAGCCAGCCCACCAGACAGGTCACCAGCAGCGCGCCGCCGATTGCCGACGCCTCCTTCGGATAATGCGTCAGCAGGAACCAGACCGTGGGCAGATCGGTGACATAGAACAGGATGTCATAGGCGTGCAGGACAAGGTTCATCGCCGCCAGCTTGAGCGTCGATGCAAGCTTGATCGCCCCTACCACCGCCACGGTGACCAGTGTCGCAAACAGCAGCCGCCGGGTCAGCGCTGCCAGCAGCGCGGCAAGCGCGATGGTCGCCCCGGCGGCGATCAGTTGCGTCGGCAGGCGTCCCTCGGTCCAGAAATAGTTGAACGACAGCAGCGCGGTAACGATCGCCACGATCACCCAGACGGTGAACGGGTCCACCCAGCCGCGCGCCAGCCAGCCCGGCGCGGCCGCGCCCGCAGCTTCCCGTTTCGATGCCTGATCGACCGATGCGTCCGACAAAGCGGAATGACCTCCTCGCGACAACGGCCGCGCCGCCGTCATCGTTCCGTCACACGATCATATTTGTCGGCTAACGCCAATGAATATCGCGTGAAAGCGAGGGGGCTTCACGCCCATCGGCGCGCTGCAAAGACGTGGAGGATCGGGCCAAGCCCGACCATGACGCTTTGCGCGAAAGGGGGCCTCAAATATCCACCAGCTCTGCCGCGAAAGCCGCCCGCTCCTGAATGAACACGAAGCGCGCTTCGGGCTTGTTGCCCATCAGGCGTTCCACCGTCTCGGCCGTGTCGGGCCGGTTGTCCGGCGCGATCTGGACCCGCAGCAGGATGCGCTTTTTCGGGTCCATCGTGGTTTCCTTCAATTGCGCCGGCATCATCTCGCCGAGGCCTTTGAAGCGGCCGATCTCCGGCTTCTTGCCCTTGAATACCGTGCCGAGCAGCTCGGCCTTGTGCGCATCGTCGCGCGCATAGATCGATTTGCCGCCGTGGCTGATGCGGTAGAGCGGCGGCACCGCGAGATAGAGGTGCCCGTCCTCGATCAGCTTCGGCGTCTGCCGGTAGAAGAAGGTGATCAGCAGCGAGGCGATATGCGCCCCGTCCACATCCGCGTCGGTCATGATGATGACCTTGTCGTAGCGGAGTTCGCGCTCCTTGTAGTGGCTGCCGGTGCCGCATCCCAGCGCCAGCATCAGGTCGGCGAGCTGCTGGTTCTGGGCGAGCTTGTCCTTGCCGGCATTGGCGACGTTGAGGATCTTGCCGCGTAAGGGCAGCACGGCCTGCGTCGCCCGGTCGCGCGCCTGCTTGGCCGATCCGCCCGCCGAATCACCCTCGACGATGAACAGTTCCGACCCATCCGCCGCGGTTGAGGAACAATCCGCCAGCTTGCCCGGCAGGCGCAGCTTGCGCACGGCGGTCTTGCGCTGCACGTCCTTCTCAGCCCGGCGGCGCAGGCGATCATCGGCGCGTTCGATGACGAAATCGAGCAGCTTCAGCGCGGCGGCCGGGGAGGCGGCCAGCCAGTGATCGAAGGCATCGCGCACCGCGGCCTCGACGATCTTGGTCGCTTCCAGCGTCGCCAGCTTGTCCTTGGTCTGGCCGACGAATTCCGGCTCGCGGATGAACACCGACAGCATCGCGCCGCAGTTGACCATGATGTCGTCGGTGGTCAGCACCGAGGCGCGCTTGGCCTGGCCGATGCGCTCGGCGTGATCCCTGAGGCCGCGCAGCAGCGCGACGCGCAGGCCCGCCTCATGCGTGCCGCCTTCCGGCGTCGGGATGGTGTTGCAGTAGGACGAGACGAAGCCGTCGTCATAGGCGAACCAGGTCATCGCCCATTCGCAGGCGCCGTGGCCCTGCCGGTCCAGCTTGCCGGCGAAGATGCCCTCGGCGGCAAGGTCCTTGCCCTCGATCTCGCGCGTCAGATAGTCCTTCAGCCCGTTGGGGAAGCGAAAGGTCGCCGTCTCGGGAACGTTCGAGCCGTCCTTGAGCAGCGCCGGATCGCACTTCCAGCGGATCTCGACGCCGCCGAACAGATAGGCCTTCGAGCGCGACATCTTGAACAGCCGCGCCGGATCGAACCGCGCCTCGGCGCCGAAAATCTGCGGATCGGGCCGGAACCGCACCTTGGTGCCGCGCCGATTGTGCACGGGGCCGAGCGATTGCAGCTTGCCCTGCGCATGCCCGCGCGAAAACGTCATGCGGTAGAGCTGGCGATCCTTGGCCACCTCCACCTCGACGATTTCCGACAGCGCATTGACCACCGAAATGCCAACGCCGTGCAGGCCGCCCGAGGTCTCATAGACCTTGGAATCGAACTTGCCGCCGGCGTGCAGCGTGCACATGATCACTTCCAGCGCCGACTTGTCCGGGAATTTGGGATGCGGATCGACCGGAATGCCGCGCCCGTTGTCGGCCACGGTCAGCGTGCCGTCGCCGGCAAACTCGACCTCGATGAAGGTGGCATGGCCGGCCACCGCCTCGTCCATCGAGTTGTCGATCACCTCGGCGAACAGGTGATGCAGCGCCTTTTCATCCGTGCCGCCGATATACATGCCCGGCCGCCGGCGCACCGGCTCAAGCCCCTCCAGCACCTCGATGTGCTGGGCGGAATAGTCGCCCCCGGCGGCCGACGGGGCAGCAGGCGGTGCCTTGGGCGCCGCCGCTTTGGGCCTGTCGCCGGCTGCCTCGGGCTTGGCCTTCTTCAACAGCGCATCCGCCTCGGCCACGGCGCGGGTGGCTTTGGCCAGCGCCTCGGAGGCGCGCGCCTTGTCGTCCTTCACGAGCGATTGCGCGGCCTGTTCGAGTTCGCCGAAAAGATCGCGCGCAGGGCCGGATTTGGACGTCATGAAGCCTCGGGTCAACGCTGGCAAGTTGCGGGTGATTCGCACGCGCAAGTATGCCACGCCTCAGGGCAAAGCGCGCGTTCCCCCCGGTCGTCTCAATACAAGCCCTATTGGCCGATCTTGCCGCCGCCCTTCCTGGTGATCGCTACCACCGAGGGGCGCGGCGGCAGGTCCGGCTTGAAGTCGGGCCAGCGGGTGGCCGGATCATCCGCGGAGGAAAAGCGCGCGAACGGCGGGTAGCTCGGCCCGTCCTCGCCCGGATGCTGGATCGAGACGAACAGCGTCTCCTCATCCGGGGTGAAGAACGGCCCCGTGCATTCGGCGCCCGCCGGCACCCGGTAGAAATGGGTGGAGCGGCCGCGTGCCGGCCCTTCGGTTTCCACCACCCAGATACCGTCGCCGCGCTCGGTCTTCTTGGGCTCGTTGCCGTCGGTGGCGACCCACAGCCGCCCGCGGCTGTCCATGACCAGATTGTCCGGCATGCCAAACCAGCCGTTCTCGGTGGTGGCGGGGTGGAAGGTCGCGCCCACCTTGGCATCCCTGGGATTGCCGCACAGCACCAGGATCTCCCAGCGGAACTTGTCGGCGGTATGCTCGCCGTCCGGCGCGATCATCTCGATGATATGGCCGAACCGGCTTTCGGCGCGCGGGTTGGCCGCGTCGACTTCGCTCGGCTTGCGGCGGTCGTTGTAGGTCAGGGCAACGTAGATCTTGCCGGTCGTCGGGCTGATCTCGATGTCCTCGGCGCGATCCATCGGCGTTGCGCCGGCCCTGCGCGCGGCCAGGCGCGCATCGATCAGCACATCGGCCTGGCTGGCAAAGCCCTTGTCCGCCGTCAGTTCGCCGCTGCCCTGCACCAGCGGAATCCAGGTGAGCGAGCCGTCCTTGTCGAAGCGGGCGACCGACAGCGTCCCCTCGGTGAGCAGGTCGAGATTGGCGGCGCGGTTGTTCGGATCGAACCGGCCCTTTGAAATGAAGCGGTAGATGAACTCGTAGCGCTCGTCGTCGCCGGAATAGACGACGACGCGCCCGTCCTTGCTGATGATCGGGCAAGCGCTCTCATGCTTGAAACGGCCGAGCGCTGTGTGCTTGCGCGGCGTCGATTTGGGATCGTAGGGGTCGACCTCAACCACCCAGCCGGCGCGGTTGAGTTCGTTCGGCTCCTTGGCAACGTCGTAACGGTTGACGAACTTGCCCCACTGGAAGCGCCCGTTGCTGCCGTAGCGCTTGTGGTTTTCCACCTCGGGGTGAGTGTCCGGCAGCTTGCCGGTGAAGAACTGCTGGATGTTCTCCTCGCCGGCAAGCCAGGTGCCCCACGGCGTCATCCCGCCGGCGCAGCAGGCCAGCATGCCGCGCGCCGTGCGCCCCTCGGGGTCCTCGCCGGTCTTCATGCGCGCATGGCCGGCGGCCGGGCCGGTGAGCGCAAACGGCGTGTCGACCGTCAGCCGCCGCGCATGCGGGGAGCCGGCCACCACCTGCCACTGACCGCCCTTGCGCTCGATCTCGACGATCGAGCCGCCAACGGAGGCCATCTCCACTTCCATCATCTCCCTGGTGATCTTGCGGCGAACCTCCGCCATGTCCTTGGCGTTCAGCCCGACGAACATCAGTTCGGAGTTGCAGTATTCGTGGTTGGCGCACAGGAAGCCGCGGCTTGACGGCGGATTGGCGCCGGGGGCAGGGACGAAGCACAGGTAATCGTTGTTGTGGCCCCACTGCTGCGCCTGGCTGGCCCCGGTCTGCATCTTGGGATCGAAGGCCGGCGCTCCGGGCAAGACCGGATCGCCCCAGCGGATCAGCACCTGCCGCTCGAAGCCTTCCGGCACATGGTCCGTCTCATCGAGGCCGGCGAGGACTTCCTTGAACGGCAGGGCAGGCAGGCTCGCCTGCGCGGCAGCGGGCAGACGCCCCGCCAGCAGAACGGCCGCGCCGCCCGCCAGCACGCCGCGTCGCGACAGTCGCGCCTCGACGACGGTCGACATGGCTTGCGAAGCGGCCCCAGCCGCCCCCGCGACCGAAATTTGCCCCTGTTGGTCACGCATGGCCGTCCTCCCTGACGTTTGGGGGTTATCCAATCACTGCCGTTGGCCCAACGCAAATGCCATTTGCCGCCGGCTTGCGCGGTCCGGCAAACCAGCTGTTAACCGCCGGCATGTTCAATCGACTCACCATCGGTGTGGAGTGGTGTCATGGCTTTGAAGAACCGGCGAAACAGGGAATATCAGGATCGGCGCCTGGCGCGCACCGCCGTGGCCGCCGGCTCCGCCTTTGGCTGGATCGAGCCTGACAAGAGCAATGCCGAGCGCATCGCCGAATGGCAGGCCTGGCGCCGGCTCGTAGCGGTGTGCGTGCCGCTGGCGATGACGCTGCCCTTTGCCGCGTCCTTTGCCTATCTCTATATCGGCTGACGGGTCCGGTCTCGACGCTGAACGCCTTGGGAAAGCCGCACTTTTGGGTTTACCGGGATGGCAAAGGGTGAAATACCGCTCTTCATTCTGGTGATCTCGTGACGGACCCGACCATGCCCCGCACCGGCGCTTCCCTGTCGATCGCGCTTTTTCTGTCGCTGGCCGCGACCGGCGCCGCACAGGCCGACAAGATCAAGAACCCCGTCGCGGTCTTTTCCGGCCTCGACAAGATCACCGGCCGCATCATTGCCTTCGAGGTCGCCATCGACGAGACGGTGCAGTTCGGCTCGCTGCAGTTGACCCCGCGCGTGTGCTATTCGCGCCCGCCTTACGAGACCCCGCGTACCGATGTGTTCGTCGAAGTGGACGAGGTGACCTTCGCCAACGACTACAAGCGGTTGTTCACCGGCTGGATGTTTGCCGCCAGCCCTGGGCTGAACGCCGTGGAACACCCCGTCTATGATCTGTGGCTGACCGAATGCAAGGGCGGCTCTGAGATCATCAAGCAGGCCGAGGAAAAGGAGGAGGAGCCGCAGATCGTTCCGCTCCAGACCGCCCGCCCGCCCAAACCCGTGCAGCCGGTGGAGCGCCGCGCCAATACGCCGGCGCCCGCGCGTCCGCAGCCCTCGCAGAGCTTCTTCCCGACCAACCAGCCCGCGCAGAACGCGCCGCCCGCTTCCGGCGGCGGCAGCCGGCCGCTCAACCTCAACCCCGGGTTCGATCCGGCCCTCCGCGGCAACTGAGCCTCACCCCGTCGCCTCCAGCGCGGCCAGCGCCGTGCTGCCGGCAATCGGCGCACCCTCCGGCCAGACAAGGTAGTTGCCGAAGCCGTTCACTGCCGGCTTCAGCAGTCGCTGATAGGCGCCACGCGGAATTTCCACTGCGCCGAACTGCTTGAGGTGATCGGTCATGAACTGCGCATCGAGCAGCCGGAACCCGCCGGCCCTGAGCCGCGCGACCAGATGCACCAGCGCCACCTTCGACGCATTGCTCGCCAGGTGAAACATGCTCTCGCCGAAGAATGCGGCGCCGAGCTGCACCCCGTAGAGCCCGCCCACCAGCTGCCCATCAAGCCGCACCTCGACGGTGTGACAATGCCCGCGCGCGAACAGTTCGCCATAGAGCGAGCGGATCAGGCCGTTGATCCAGGTGACCTCGCGCCCCGGAGCAGGCGCCGCGCAGGCGTTGATGACTGCGGCGAAGTCGCGGTTCACGCTCACCTCGAACCGGTCGGACCGCACGACCTTGGCGAGAGAGCGCGGCACATGAAAGCCGTCGAGCGGAAAGATGCCGCGCATCCTCGGCTCCACCCAGTGCAGGGTCGGATCGTCGGCGCTTTCCGCCATCGGGAACAGGCCGATGGAATAGGCCTGCAACAGCACGTCGGCGGTCAGAAGCGGCGGGGTATCGTTGCTTCGGCTCATGCCTGAGGATAGCTGGCGCAGCGCGCTTGTCCACACATGCAAGCTGCCGGCACATTGAATCATTTTCTGAGATAGTCGCGAAAAATGGCGTTATCTCAATATGATATAGTGTTTTTCTGGAATATGACTCAATCTCTGAACAGCCCGCATCGCCGCGCGTTTGCCCGTTCCGGCAAACCGCCGGTTCGAGGAATGCGATTTTCGAGAATGCGCAGGCGGCGCCGGTCAGACGCCTTCCATGCCACCGTTGCGCAGGAAGTGTTCCAGCCAGTGGATGTCGTAGGCGCCGTTCTGGATGTCCGGGTTGCGCACCAGCGTGCGGAACAGCGGCAGCGTCGTCTCGATGCCGTCGATCACGAATTCGTCGAGCGCGCGCCTCAGTCGCATCATGCATTCGGTGCGGGTGCGGCCGTGGACGATCAGCTTGCCGACCAGCGAGTCGTAATGCGGCGGGATCGAATAGCCCTGATAGACGGCCGAATCGACGCGCACGCCAAGCCCGCCCGGCGGATGGAAATAGGCGATGCGCCCCGGCGAGGGCCGGAAAGTTGCCGGATGCTCGGCATTGACGCGGCATTCGATGGCGTGGCCCTCGAACTTCACGTCCGCCTGGCGGATCGACAGCACGCCGCCGGCGGCCACTTTGATCTGCTCGTTCACGAGATCGATGCCGGTGATCATCTCCGTCACCGGATGCTCCACCTGGATGCGGGTGTTCATCTCGATGAAGTAGAAATTGCCATCCTCGTAAAGGAACTCGATGGTGCCGGCGCCGATGTATTGCAGGTCCTGCATCGCCTTGGCGACGATCGCGCCGATTCGTTCGCGCTCCTCGGCATTGAGGGCGGGCGAGGGGCTTTCTTCCCACACCTTCTGGTGGCGGCGCTGCAGGGAACAGTCGCGCTCGCCCAGATGGATCGCGTGGCCCTTGCCGTCGCCCAGCACCTGCACTTCGATATGCCGCGGCTTTTCGAGATACTTTTCGATGTAGACGGCATCGTCGCCGAATGCCGCCTTGGCCTCGGTCTTGGCGGTGTGCAGGGCATCGATCAGATCGGCTTCCGTGCGCGCCACCTTCATGCCGCGCCCGCCGCCGCCCGCCGCCGCCTTGATCAGCACCGGATAGCCGATCTCCGCCGCGACGCGCTTGGCCTCGTCGTCATCATTGATGCCGCCTTCCGAGCCCGGCACGCAGGGAATGCCGAGCCGCAGCGCGGTGCGCTTGGCCTCGATCTTGTCGCCCATGGTGCGGATATGCTCGGCCTTGGGGCCGATAAACCCGATCTTGTGGCCGGCCAGCACCTCGGCGAAGCGCGCGTTCTCGGACAGGAAGCCGTAGCCGGGATGCACCGCATCAGCGCCGGTGATCTCACAGGCGGCAATCAGCGAGGGGATGTTGAGGTAGCTGTCGCGCGCCGCCGGCGGGCCGATGCAGACGCTCTCGTCGGCGAGCTTGACGTGCATCGCATCCGCGTCGGCGGTGGAATGCACCGCGACGGTGGCGATCCCGAGTTCCTTGCAGGCGCGCAGGATGCGCAGCGCGATTTCACCCCGGTTGGCGATCAGGACCTTGTCGAACATCGAGGATCCCGCCTTATTCGAGGACGAACAGCGGCTCGCCGAACTCGACCGGCTGGGCGTCGTCCACCAGAAGCTGTGTGATCGTGCCGGCGCGCGGCGCCACAATCTCGTTGAAGGTCTTCATCGCCTCGATCAGCAGCACCTTGTCGCCGGCCTTCACCTGGCTGCCGATCTCGACGAACGGCTTGGCATCGGGCGAGGGGCGACGATACGCGGTGCCAACCATCGGCGAACGCACGGTGCCGGGGTGGGGCTGGTTGGCCTTGCCGGGCGCGCCGGGGTCGGGCGCCTCGGCTACGGGCTTGGCGGCGGTGGTCGTACCCATCGACATCGGTGCCGGTGCGCCCACGGCCACCTGTTGGAACAATTGCCGCGCGACCCTGATCCTCAGATCTCCCTTCTCGACCTCGATCTCGGACAGGTCCGTTTCGGACAGCAGCTTGGCGAGATCGCGGACAATATCGGTATCGAAAGGACTTTTGCCGGCCATGGTGGATTCTTTCGCTTCTTATCGGGCAACGAGGACAATGGGTGGCAGCCTGCGCTGCGGCTGCAAGTCGACGGATTGCTCGCGCACCTGACACATTTCGCCCTGCACGCTGCTCTCTCCCGCACTTCCCTTCATCGTGTCATCAAGCTGACACGGCCTCGGCTCATAGCTTGGATTTCAGGTCGGGGAAAGCCCGACCGTGCCGGCATACACGCATTTTTTGCGCTGCACAACAGAGGGCCAGTGCCCCACGCCGCTTCAGAATGTTGCGCGAAGCGGTTGCCCTGCATGAATATTTCGCGTTTATGTCTCTTTTCTTCGAGGAAAGGAACTGCGTCGATGTGGCGGCGCTGGATCATCGCGTTGTTCGCCGTTGCGGCGCTTGCCGGGGCCGGGCTCGCCGGTTGGCGGCACCTGTTCGCCGAGCGTGTCCTGCGGGTGGGTATCGATGCTGAGAACGGCACAGACGCGGCGTTGCTGACAGCCATCAGCGATTGGATGCAGTCCTCCGGCAAACGCTATCGCTTCCGTTTCGTGGTCACCGGCTCGGCAGCGGAGAGCCAGCGGCTGTTGCGTGCCCGGCAGGTGGATCTGGCCTCGATCCGGGCCGATGCCATCGCGTCCGGCGCGGGCATCGCCTCGCAACTGGTGCTCTATAATGAAGCCGCGGTGCTGATCGCGGCTGAAGGCGGCGGCATTGCCGGCTGGAACAGCCTCAACCGGCGCACGTTGGCGCTGGCGGGCGATACGACCGCCAAGGATCCGTTGCTTGAATCGCTGCTGCGCCTTGCGGGAGTCGACGAGGCGTTGTTCAAACCGTTGCCGCCCGGTCAGGTGCTGCCCGCTTTGCAGCGACGCGAGGCGCAGGGCATTGCCTTCGTCGGTCCTGTTCCGGGTCCGGCGCTCGCCGGTCTGCGCCGTGCCGGGGCCTTGCGCGACAGCAAGCTCAACCTTTCGGCAATCGAACTTGCCGATGCCGAGGAACTGGCAAAGCGCGATCGCCGCTATGCCGAGGTGACTATTCCCGCCGGCAGCCTCAGGCTGCATCCGCCGCTGCCGGCGGAGGCGATTTCCACGCTCGGCGTCGCCCGGCACCTGATGGTGCGCGAGGCGCTGCCGGGGTTGATGATCAACCGGCTGACCCATGCCATGCTCGATGCCAAGCGCGCGCTGCTTGCCGAACATCCGCTGCTGGCGCAGATGGGCGCGCCCGATCTGGAGGCCGATGCGCATGTGCGCGTCCACAAGGGCTCGCGCGTGCTGTTCCAGGGGGAGGAACGGCCGATCGGCGAACTCATCATGGAGTGGATCTATGCGGTGCCGCTGCTGATCGGGCTGGTCGGCACGGGGGTGATGGGGGTGATCCGCTGGCTGCGCCCGCCAATGGGATCGGCCGGCGCAGGGCTGGTCGGTGAGCTGCTCGCGCTGCGCCGTGAGGCGTCGAAAGCCGTTTCGCTCGCTGAGATCGCCGGTATCCGCCAGAAGCTCGATCGCCTGTCGGAACGGGCCGAACCGGCCTTGGCAGCCGGCGACGAGGCTGCGCGAACGCTGCTGGTCGCCCTCGATCTGGCCGACCGTCAGGTGCTCAGCCGCCGTCTGGAGCTGGATCGCGTGGCGGATATCACCGGCCGTCCGGCATAACCTGCAACAAGAAGGGGCGGACCGGCTCGCCGCTTCCGCCCCTCGTGTCGGGTCGTTCGTCCCTGCCGTGATTGCGCTTATCCGCAGACGTTCTTGCCGCACCGGCGCACGTTGGCGATGCGCGCCTTGAGCTGTTCGACGCCCACTGCGCCGACCACCACCTCGTCGGCCAGCACGTAAGCCGGGGTGCCGGTCACCGCCAGCCCGTCGGAGACCCGCCGCGATTCATCGAACGCCTGTTTGACGAGGTCGAGCTTGCCCATCTCTTCCTCAAGCCTGCCCTTGTCGATGCCGACCGCGAGGGCGACTTCCATCGCCTGCGCCTTGGCGATCGCGCCGGTCTTGGTCATCAGCTTGGTATGGAACTCCCAGAACTTGTCGGGCTTGGCGATGGCCTTGACCGCCAGCGCCACTGCCGCCGCCTCACGCGAGCCGGGCGACAGGATCGGCAGGTCCTTCAGCACGATCTTCAGCTTGGGATCTTCCTTCATCAGCTTTTCGAGGTCGCCGACCGCGCGCTTGCAGAAGCCGCAGTTGTAATCGAAGAACTCGACCAGCGTCACATCGCCGTCGGGATTGCCGACCACCGCGTTGAACTTCGACGAATAGAGCGCCGGCGCCTCGTCCTTCAGCACCTTCTGCCGCGCGGCGAGGTCCGCCTCGCGCTGGCGGCGGTCGAGTTCGATCAGCGCCTCCTGGATGACCTCAGGGTTCTTGACCAGATACTCGCGGATCAACGTCTCGATCTCGCCCTTCTGTTTGGCATCGAGCGCCAGCGCGGGGGCCGTGGCGAGCCCTGCGGCAAGCGCCGTGCCGAGCATCAGGGAGCGAAAGGGGGTCAGCATGGCGAAGTCTCCTGCATGGGGCGCTCAGCCCTTGTTCTGGGGTTTCTGGGTAATGATGTCGTTGGCCTTGCGCCATTCTGCCGAACCGGGCGGGAAGCGGCCCTGCGCGCGCTTGGCCAGCCGCGCCGCCTCCTCATGAGCGCCCACATAGGCATAGCCCTCGGCTGTGACGAGTTCGGCATCGCCGGTGCGGCCACGCTTGTCATAGCCCTGGGCGAGCAGAAGATAGGCCTCCAGCACTTCCGGATCGCGCTGCAGCACCACCCGCAGTTCCTTGATCGCCTGGTCGATGTTGGCCGGTGCCCCGGTGGCAATCAGCGCATGGCCGAGCAGCACGCGGATCAGCGGCTGGCCGGGCGCCAGCGCCACCGCCCGCCGCAGCGGGCCGACGGCGGCCGCACCCTGTCCGTTTTCCAAAAGGTTCTGGCCCTTGAGTTCCCAGAAGTAGGGATTGCGCGGCTGGGCGGCGATCAGCCCGTCGATCAGCCCCTGCGCTTCGCCCCCGCGTGAAAAGCGATGCGCCTGGATGGCCCGCGCATAGCGGGCCGGCAGCGACGTGTCGGAGGCTGGATAACGGCGCGAGATTTCCTCGCTGCGCCCGGTGAAGCCGACCAGCTTGGCGCGGGTGAGATTGTGCCGCAGCGTCAGCGCCGGCGGGTCGGTCGCCTCGTAGTAGGGGCTCTGCCGGGCCACGGTCTCGATCGCCGAGATACGGTCGTTGGCGAGCGGATGCGACAGCAGATACTTGTCGACGCGCGAGGCGAGGAACATCTGCTGGCTCGCCATCCGCTGGAACGTCTCCACCATGCCCTTGCCGGATTGCTTGGTGGCGTTGAGAATGGTGATCGCCGCGCGGTCGGCGGCTTGTTCCTCGGTGCGCTGGTAGGCGAGCAGCGAGCGCATCACCATTTCCGGCCCGCCGAGCAGCATGCCCATCGGCGCGACCCCATCCACCCCGACGTTGCTGGAGCGCGCACTGCCCACCACCGCGCCGGCGCCGAGTAGCGTGCCGAGTACCGCCAGCGCCTGCGCCCGCGGCAGTTCCTGGCTGAGCCGGGCCAGATGTCCGCCGGCGATATGGCCGGTTTCGTGCGCCATCACGCCGATGAGCTGGTTCGGCGTGGTCGATTCAATGATCGCCCCTGTGTGCAGCGTCATCCTGCGGCCGGGGCTGACGAAGGCATTATACGCCCGGTCATCGACCAGCATCAGCCGGATGGAGCCGGCCGGCTGGCCGGCGGCGCGCAACAGCGGCGCCAGGTAATCCTTGAGAAGCTGCTCGACCTCGGCGTCGCGGATGTAGTTGCGGCGCACACCATCCTGCGCCTGAACGGGCAGCGCGACTGCCGTCGCCATCACCACGCCGGCGAGCCAGTTTCGCGCCGTTGCGGCGAATCGATCCAGCCGTGTCATCTGCATGCAGTCCATGTGCTAGGGACGAAGTGCGGCCCGGTCAAATGCCGCCGCCGCACCTCGCCAGGATGTGAACGCGTGCCCGGCCGGCAAAACGTTTTGCACGCCGGCCCGCTTGGGATTATGTCGAGACAACCATGCCATCAAGGCCAGTTTGCGGCATTGCGCGCGCAAATCACCGCGGACGGCTAACCTTTTGCTCATCGGACCAACGAAAGTGCCGTCCCCCATGCCGCTGCCCGCCGCTTCCCGCCGTTCCGCCGTCGCCCCGTTCATCGCCATGGATTTCATGGCCGAGGCGGGCCAACGCCTGCGTGCCGGCGAGGATGTCGTTTCGCTGGCGGTGGGCGAGCCGGGCGCGCCGCCGCCGCGCGCCGTGCGCGAGGCGGTCAAGGCTGCGCTGGACGGGGGCAGGGTGCCCTATACCGACGCGCTTGGCCTTCCCGCCTTGCGCGAGCGCATCGCCCGCCATTATCGCGATGCCTACGGCGTTGCCGTCGATCCCGCGCGCGTGGCGGTGACCACCGGCTCGTCGGGCGGGTTCATCCTGTCGTTTCTGTCGATGTTTGATGTCGGCGACCGCATCGCCATTCCGGTGCCGGGCTACCCGGCCTACCGCAACATCCTCGATGCGCTCGGCATCGAGGTCGTCGAACTGAAAACCACCGCCGAGACGCGCTTTGCCGTCACCGCCGACATGGTGGCACGGGCCCATGCCGAAAAGCCGCTCAAGGGCGTACTGGTGATGAGCCCCGCCAATCCCACCGGGGTCATGATGCAGCCCGCCGCCGTACGCGACCTGGCCGCCACCTGCGATCGGCTCGGTCTGTGGCTGATCTCCGACGAGATCTACCACGGGCTGACTTACGGCGGCTCGGTGACCACAGCGATTGCCCATTCGGATCAGGCGGTTGTCGTCAATTCCTTCTCCAAATACTACTGCATGACGGGTTGGCGCGTCGGCTGGCTGATCCTGCCCGAACGGCTGGTGCGGCCGGCGGAATGCCTTGCCCAGTCGCTGGCGATCTCCGTGCCCTATCTCAGCCAGATCGCCGGCATCGCCGCCTTCGATGCGGGCGAGGAGCTGGAGATCGTCAAGGCCGGCTATGCGCGCAACCGCGCCCGGCTTGCCGACGCCCTGCCGGCACTCGGCCTGCCTCTCATGCCGATGGATGGCGCCTTCTATGCCTACGCCGACATCTCGCGCTATTCCAACGACGCGATGGACTTCTGCCGCCGCGCCCTGCGCGAGGCGGGCGTCGCCATCACCCCCGGCCTCGATTTCGACCGCACCGACGGCGCCCGCGCCGTGCGCCTCAGCTACGCCGGCAGCGAGGCGGATATCGACAAGGCGGTGCGGCGCCTTCAAGGCTGGCTGGTGCGATAGGTGTTCGCGCAAGGACCTTCCGGTCCGGCGCAGCGACTGCGATAGAACAATATCCCGGCCGCCGGGAAAGGGAGACCATCATGGGACCGTTTCCGCGCTTTCTGCTGGGCGCCTGCCTCAACCTGATGAAGTGGCTGTTTTTCGTCACTGCCGGCCTGCTGGCGGTGCTGATCGTGGTGCAGCAGCTGCGCGGCGATGCGGAGGCGGCGCCCGCGCAACTGGCGATGTTCGCACTCATCATGGCGGCGCTCGGCGTGGTCAGCGGCAAGGTCAGCCGCTGGTTCCTGCCGCAGGACTGATTGAGTATCCCCTGTTTGGGTGATGCAAAAAAAATGCGATCCGCGCGAATTTCCCGTCACATGGGAGATCGGCGATGACCAAGCATCAGGCCCCACCGGAACCGGAAGCAGTGGATCAGGCGCCGCCGCCGCAAGAGGACCTGCCCGCTCAGGCGCCGCCGGCAACGATGGATATCAAGGTGCTTGGCGAAGAGGTCGCGCGCCTGCGTGAGGAACTGGCCAAGCTCGGTAACCTGACCGCGGTGCCCTCGGATGTCGCGATCCTCCCGAACTGGCTCAGGATCAGCCTGGAGTTCTTCCGTTCCGGCTTCTTTTTCATCCTGCTCGGGGTCGGCCTGCTTGCCTGGGCCTATTGGCTTCTCTCAAACGGCCATTCCACCTTTGTATTCATTATCGCGCTGATGGGCATGTCGATCCTGCTGTTTGGCACCGGCACCCAGAGCATCGGCAATGCCGCCTATGCCAGCCCCAACAAGCAGCTGACGGTCAAGGGCATGGTGGCGGGCGGCGCCAGCCTGCTCGCCCTCATTTTCGGCTTCGGCGCCGTGCACTTTCGCAAGGACCTGCCAGAGGTTTTCATCACCCAGGGCGGATATGGCCTGATCGAGTTCAAACTGAAGAAAGACCCGGCCTATGACATCCAGCAGGCAGTGGTCGAAGCCACTACCAGGGACAATCGCAAGCTGTTCTACCGCATCGATCCGCGCGACAATGCCATTCACGTGGCGGTGCCGCTGCGCCGAGGCATCAACGCTGCGACCGCCTGTCTAATGGTGATGCGCAAGGACAACCAACCGATCATCGAGAAGAACGGGATTTGCGACACCTACCGTATGGAGGACGTCAAGACCTCCGACGATGGCGACTATTACATCGCCCGAGCGGTGCAAACGGTGGAAACCCGTGAGATGAACAAGCAATTCGTGGTGTTCCAGGGCAATGCGCCTGCGGGCGTTTTGGGCACGTCGGCCTTGGCCGGTTCCACCAGCAGCGTTCAGGAACTGGTTTTCCAGTAAGGCGAGGAGACAAGCTGCCATGAAACCGTCCGGAGTTGCCCTTGGCTTTGTGCTTGCCTTGGTTGCGGTCAGCGGTGCGCCTGCCAACGAACTGTTTCGCTGCGCCGTTCCCGCTGACATTCAGGCGAAGGTGGATGCCTATGCTCGCGCCGATCAGGCCGAGCGGTTCCTGCGTTCGAAGGACGTGTTCTCTGCAGGCATGCAGGCTTTGCCGGCGCTGATCCAGCTCGTTCCGTCAGTGCTGCCACGCAGCGCGGCAATTGACGGGCTGAAGGAGGATCGCAAGGACGGCGTGCGCCAGCTCACGGCTTTGATGCGATCACTGATCCAGACCCATGGCGTCCCCGCCATCAACCTTTTCCGGGCCTGCGACGACAGCCCTGACGTCATAAAGCCGCTGATCTGGGTGGCGCGCGGCGATGATCGCGAAGCGCGCATCAATGCCGCCAGCGTTCTTGCGAACGTCATCGATAACTCGAATGTGTGTTTTGTCCTGCACCACCTTGAGGACCCGGCACTGGACGTGAATGGGCGCGCCAATCTGCTTGGCATCACCAATGCGGTGGCAAGCTACGCTTTCAGTGAAAATGTGACGAGCATGAGGACAATGGTGGCCAACGTGCGCGAGCGGGTTGCCAGATCGCCGGGCCTGGAGCAGACCAACAAACTTGTCGCGAGCATCGAACAGCGCGCCAATGCGAGCAGCAACGAGAACACGCCGCTGCCCCCCAACCTTGCCCGGCATTGCGCGGGCTACGATTTTGCCAAACCGCTCGACTGAGCATCCGCCGGCCCTTGACCTTGCCCCGCATTTGCGCTGAACCAGCGGCAAAGGGCGGCGGTATGCGCCGGCGAGGTGAAGGGTCGAAGATGTCGCGGCACGTCAATCCGAAGAAGCTGATCAAGGGCGCCACCGGCGATTGGGAGATCGTTATCGGCATGGAGATCCATGCGCAGGTGACCTCCAACTCCAAGCTGTTTTCCGGCGCCTCGACCGCGTTCGGCGGCGACCCCAATTCCCATGTCAGCCTCGTCGATGCAGCCATGCCGGGCATGCTGCCGGTGATCAACGAGGAATGCGTGGCCCAGGCCATCCGCACCGGACTGGGGCTCAAGGCCGAGATCAACCTGAAATCGCGCTTCGACCGCAAGAACTACTTCTATCCCGATCTGCCGCAGGGCTACCAGATCAGCCAGTACAAGCACCCGATCGTCGGCGAGGGCGAGGTGATCGTCGACGTGCCGGGTGAGGCCGAACCGATCATCGTCGGCATCGAGCGACTGCATCTCGAACAGGACGCCGGCAAGTCAATCCACGATCAGGACCCGTCGAATTCCTTCGTCGATCTCAACCGCTCAGGCGTCGCGCTGATGGAGATCGTCTCGCGGCCGGATCTGCGCTCGGCCGAGGAGGCGCAGGCCTATGTCTCCAAGCTGCGGACCATCCTGCGCTATCTCGGCACCTGCGACGGCGACATGGAGAAGGGCAACCTGCGGGCCGACGTCAACGTCTCGGTGCGCAAGCCGGGCGCGCCGCTCGGCACCCGCTGCGAGATCAAGAACGTCAATTCGATCCGCTTCATCGGCCAGGCCATTGAGGTAGAGGCGCGGCGGCAGATCGGCATTCTGGAGGACGGCGGCGCGATCGATCAGGAGACGCGGCTCTACGATCCGGGCAAGCGCGAGACCCGCTCGATGCGCTCCAAGGAGGAGGCGCACGACTACCGCTATTTCCCCGATCCGGACCTGTTGCCGCTGGAGTTCTCGCAGGAGTTCGTCGACACGCTCAAGACCGCGCTGCCGGAACTGCCGGACGAGAAGAAGGCCCGCTTCATCCGCCAGTATGGCCTGTCGGCCTATGACGCCTCGGTGCTGATCGCCGAGCGAGAGAGCGCCGATTTCTTCGAGGCAGCGGCCAAGGGGCGCGACGGCAAGGCGGTAGCCAACTGGACCATCAACGAACTGTTCGGCCGCCTCAACAAGGACGGCACATCGATCGCCGACAGCCCGGTGTCCGCCGCCCAGCTCGGCGGCATCGTCGATCTGATCGCCTCGGGCGCGATTTCCGGCAAGATCGCCAAGGACGTGTTCGAGATCGTCTACACCGAGGGCGGCGATCCGGCGGAGGTTGTCGAGAAGCGCGGCCTGAAGCAGGTCACCGATACCGGCGCCATCGAGAAGGTGGTGGACGAGATCATCGCCGCCAATCCCGACAAGGTGGCGCAGGCGCGCGAAAAGCCGACCCTGCTCGGCTGGTTCGTCGGCCAGGTGATGAAAGCGTCGGGCGGCAAGGCCAACCCGGGCTCGGTCAACGAACTGCTCAAGAGCAAGCTAGGGATATGAGCGGCCCGCTCGTCCGGGGGGACGGGCGCGCCAGCCGCAAACCTGTTGGCAGAATTCGGATGTGGATGGTCAGGCGCCGCGCCGGGGGTAGCCTTGCGGTTTCGCTTGCCGTGAATTAACCTTTTAATAACCATAAACTTGCACTTTTCGAAATTATGTCGAGAACTCAAGAAATTGCGGGCGGACTTCAACCGGTCCCTAAGGACGCTGCACAAACGGTATTGCGTAAACGGTCGGCGGTGAACGGCATGGACGAACGGTTCGAAGTCGTGGAAATGGCCGAAGGGCCGCAGGGCGTCGAATTGATCTTGTGGTCGGAGGTGACCGGCCGGCGCCAGTTGCTGCGCTTTCCCGGTCCCGATCTGCACGGCATCGCCTTGGGCGACGAGCTTGTCGCAACACCCGGCAAGGGCAGCGCCAACACCGTTTTCGTCCGCATCGCGCTGCGTGCGGCGCCCGGCAAGGCGGTTTCCTTCGCTGCTGAGCCGTTGACCAGCAGGTTTGGCCAGCTTGGCTGGCAGGTTGTGGCCGGGCAGGCGCCGGAGCGTCCGCGTCGCAAGGCGGTGCACAGTCTCGGCGAATTCATTGTTTCAAGAAAACCAAAAGCCGGGCGGGTCGCCTGATCCTGTTGGCATGTGCCGGGGGGCGCATCCGTGCATCTCAGAGCATTCCGGGGCGATAAGGCTCAGTTTGAAGCATTGCCCGAACATGCCGGTCCTTCCGGGCTAAGCCAAACCCTGCGCACGGAGTTCGGCGATCTGACGGTCGACACCAGTCTCTGGCGGGAAGGCGACGTGCTGGTGACCCAGCCGATCGAGGAGACCGCGTCAGCAAAGGCGATACGTTCGGCCCAATCCCTGACCCCGGCGACGGCCAGGGAACACCGCTGGACGCATGTCGCGCTGGTGGGGCCGGATCTGTTGATTTGGGAGGCGTGGCCGGACAACAATGTGCGTTGCCTGACGGTGCGGGAATTCCTGCGCGACAAGGAGGTCGTCGCGCTTGTGCGCTGACAGGGGACCCGCAAGGCTATAGGCCGCTCGCCGACGTTCTGCGCGACAACCTCGGCCGCAAATACACCAAGACGCTTGCGGCGACCCGTCCCGATCGCAACGATCAGGACAATCTGGTCTGCACCACCTTTGTCACGCTCGTTCTGACCAACAGCAGCGGGCGCCACATCATGCAGATGCGCCACGTCATGCCAGGCCATTTCCTGACATCGCCGGATTTCGACGTGCAACCGCTTGAATGGCAGCGCTGCTGACTGGTCCGCCAGGGCTGCCTGAATGACCGGACTTTACCGCCGTCCGCCGCGACCGGAGCGGTCGCTGTCGGCTTCCATGCAGGTATAGCCCGCAAAGCACTGGGCGTTGTCGCGCGTCGGCACCCAAATCGGGCGGGTGCTCTGGCGCGGCAGGCAATAGGTGTGGTCGGCCACCACGCGATCCTGCACGTCGCCGCCGAACAGCAGCGGACCGGCCGCATCGTGCAGAACACTGCCGCGCCCGTAGACCAGCACCGCATAGCCGCGCCGCGCCACCAGCGCCTGCACCTGCCCGCAGGTGTTTTTCCACGTCGTCGCCCGGACGACCGGACCGGAGAACCCCTTCAACGCTTCCGCGCCGGCGGTGGAGGCAAGGGTCAGGCAGGTGGCGAGCAACGCGAAGCGGGCAGCGAACATGGGCAGGGTCCCAGAACAGGTTGGAGGCCGCACCATAGCGCAAGCCGGCGCGGGGATGAAATTGAAATCGTCGCGATCTTACCAGTCGCTGAAATCGCGCTCGCGGCAGACATACCCGGCAAAGCAGGCGCCAGAATCACGGGCCGGAACGTAGATCGGGTCGAGCCGCTCGGTCCTCAGGCACCAGCGGCTGTCCGCGACCACGCGATCATAGGTGGTCGGCGTGAAGCTCATCACCACCGCACCCGAGCGCGTCACCAGCTTCTGAACCTCCGTGCAGGCCATGCGGCTCGACATCGGGCGCGCCTCGGCGGCGGTGATGGCCGCAGCGCTGAGGAGGGTGGCGGCGACAAACATTCTCATGGGGCACCTCTCGACAGGGTGGAAGGGCTCAGCGCCCGAGCATCAGCCACTTGGCGGCGAAATCCGAACCGCCGGCCATGAATCCCGGCGCCAACACTGTGGAAATCCAGATGAATGCCGCCAGAACATTGGCGATCTCGAACGGCACCCGCTTGACCCCGTAAACCCCGGCGACCACCGGAATCACCGCACGCACCGGGCCGATGAAATGGCCGATGAACACCGCCGCGACCCCGTACTTCTCGAAAAAGTGCCGCGAGCGGATCACCAGCTGCGGATGGTTGCGGAACGGCCAGAAGCGGAAGGCAGCTTCGCCGAAATGGGCGCCGAGCTGGTAGGAGATCGAATAGCCCAGAACCCCGCCGATGCCGCCGGCGAGCCACAGCGGCCAGAACGGAATTCCCGCGGCGCCGACCAGCGCGGAAATGCCGAGCAGGATTGCGGTGGCTGGCACCAGCAGGGACAGGAAGGCCAGCGATTCGAAAAACGCCAGCAGGAACACCACCGGCGCCGCCCAGTTCTGGTGGCTTTTCACAAAATCGATGATCGGGGCGACGATACTGTCCAAGGGGGGGGGCTCCGTTTGGGTCCGCTTTTCGTGACACGGCGTGGCGATTTTGTGAACAACCGACCGGTTGCGCACCCTCCATCGCTCTGTATGGTGGTCGCCTCACTCAATGACAGGTCATGCATGAACGGCTTTGTGGATCCGACGCGTGAACGTTTCGCGCAGTTTCGCGCCAATGACCGGCCCGGCGCGATCCATATGCTCAACCTTGTGCGGTTTCGCGCCGAAGCAGCCTATCCCGATGGCCGCAAGACAACGGGCAGGGACGCCTATGCTGCCTATGGACGCGAGAGCTTTCCGGTGTTTTCCCGGCTCGGCGGCCGGATCGTCTGGCGCGGCCGGTTTGAACTGACGCTGATCGGGCCGGAAAGCGAGGCCTGGGACGAGTGCTTCATCGCCGAATATCCCTCGGTTGCCGCATTCGTCGAGATGCTGCGTGATCCCGTCTATCGCGCCGCCGTGCTGCATCGCCAGGCCGGCGTCGCCGATTCCCGCCTCATCCGCCTTGGCCCTGCCGATTCCGGCAGCGGCTTTGGCGGCGACGCCTGAACCCGATCCTTTTCCGACGATCCTTTTCCGACGATCCCTTGCCGAGGACCCCCATGACCCCGATCGATCTTTACTTCTGGCCAACGCCCAACGGCTGGAAAATCTCCATCGCGCTTGAGGAGATGGGCCTGCCCTATGCGGTGCATCTCGTGAACATTTCGGCGGGCGATCAGTTCCAGCCGGCGTTCCTGAAGATCTCGCCCAACAACAAGATGCCGGCCATCGTCGATCACGAAGGGCCGGACGGCGCGCCGATTTCGGTGTTCGAGTCGGGCGCGATTCTTCAGTATCTCGGCCGCAAGACCGGCAAGTTCTATCCCGCCGACGAGCGCCGCCGTGTCGAGGTGGAGCAATGGCTGATGTGGCAGATGGGTGGCTTCGGCCCGATGCTCGGCCAGAACCACCATTTCAACCACTACGCGCCCGAAAAACTGCCCTATGCCATCGACCGTTATGTCAACGAGACGCGGCGGCTCTATGGTGTGCTCGACCGCCAGCTTGAAGGGCGCGCCTTCGTCGCCGGCGACTATTCCATCGCCGACATGGCCATCGTCGGCTGGGCCAAGCTGTGGGAGCGTCAGGGGCAGGACATCGCCCAGTTCCCGAATGTGAAGCGCTGGCTGGAGACGGTGCTGGCGCGCCCGGCAGTTCAGCGGGGCCTGGCGGTCACCGCCGAGAAGCGCGGCGGCACCGATCCGAAGGATCCGAAGGTGCAGGCCATCCTGTTCGGCAACAAGCCCAAGGGCTGATGCCGGCCACGTTCCGGCGGCCCGCGAGGGTCGCGATGGGGCGGCTTAAATAAAGGAAGCAAAGAAAAAGGGCGGACCGTTTGCGCGATCCGCCCTCGTTTCATCTCAGGCGATGGGACATCCGCCCGTCTGTCAGCGGCTCCACACCTGCGTCTTGCAGATGATGCCGAGCGCACAGCCCTGCACGCGCAGGCTGCTGCCCTGCAGCGTCATCGAGGCCGAATAGGTCTTGCCGTCCTCGGGGTTGTAGATGTTGCCCTTCCAGACATTGTCGCCGGCCGGCTTCATGCCGGACAGGATCGAGATGCCGACGATGCGACGGCTGCGCTTGGACGCATCGGCGTTGTTCTTGTCGACCTTGGGCTTGCCGTCCTCGTCGTTCGGCTCGCTGAGCGAGACGACGTTGGCGCACAGGCCGGAGCCGCAATCGGCGATGCGCACACGGGCCTTGCCGGTGCTCCAGCTGCCGGTCACTTCCTGCGCGCTGGCCGCGGGGGCGATGAGCCCGATGACGCCGGCGGCAAGCGCAAGACGTATGGTGGTCCTGATCATTGATTCCTCCCCTAAGCTTTTCCGCCGTGCTGCAGGGTGCCGCCGACGGTTGCCGACGGTTAATATAGTTCACTCCAGAACCAACCGAAAGTCTGGTGAATGCAATCTTTCGGCAAGCAAGTGTTATTCTTGACGGCGCGCCCGTGCGGATTTGAAAAACAATGGTTTTTCGCCCTGAACCGGTAAACGCCGGCCGTCGGTCAGAAATTGTTCGGAAATTGGTATCGCCCCGCTAACCCTGCCGCTTAAGGCACCCTTCAATCCTTGCCGTCACCATGATCGCCAATGAATGCAACAAAAAAACACAAGCATTCGCGAGAACAAGAACAGGGCAGCGTAGAAAAAGGAACCTTTACACAGGGGTAGGATGATGACAGTCGATGCGATCAGGACGATGCTGGTGCCGGAAGGCAAGTCTCTTTACGACATGGGCGTGATGTATGCGAGCGGCCGCGGCTGCGAATACGATCTTGTTGCCGCGCATTGCTGGTTCAACATCGCCGCTGCGCGAGGGGATCGGGACGCGGCGCAGCGCCGGGCGGAACTCGCCCGCGAGATGTCCGCCAACGAGGTGAGCATCGCCCAGCGCGCCGCCCGCGAGTGGCTCAAGCTGCACTGATACCAACGGCCCTGTCGAATGACCCGCCGGGTCATGACGGGCGGTTGGTGAGGAGCGAAGCGACGCCGAGCCTTTGCGAGGGGCGGCACGAAGCCGACCTTTCCCTGGAAAGGTTAAAGCTGAGGGCCACTGGTATGAGGGACATATCAACGTCCGTTGGCGTCGGGCTTGTCCCGACCACCGGTGCGTCGGCCCCCGCGAAAGAAATGGCGACGGCCCGCTGCGGCGGGCCATGATGGGTGCGACACCCATCGCCATGGTTCCTTGGCGAACTCCGGAGGGCAGGGCGGCCTGCGCCGCCCGCCATCGTCAATTGCCTTGACATTGCACTGCAACAAGCGCATTGCATCACGCGAACGTCAGTGCCGGTCCCGGCGCGTGTGCGAAGCAGCGTGATGTGCCCGCCTGAATTCGAGGCTCGGGCGCCGGCTTCCCCCTTCAATCGTTCCATTGCTCCGCGGCTTCACACGCAAGGCCGCCTCCCGTGCACCGTGATCGCCAGAGTGCGTTCCGGGCCAGCGGCAGTTCTGCCGCGCATCCAAAGGCTTTTCCCTTGACCACTTTCAATGATTTCGCCCTGCTCGCGCCCCTTACGCGCGCCCTTCAGAGCGAAGGTTACACCACGCCCACGCCGATTCAGGTGCAGGCGATCCCGCATGCGCTCTCGGGCCGGGATCTGCTCGGCATCGCCCAGACCGGCACCGGCAAGACCTGCGCGTTCGCGCTCCCGATCCTGCAGCGTCTCAGCCAGTCGGGCAGGGCGCGCAAGCCGGGCACCTGCCGTTCGCTGATCCTGTCGCCGACGCGGGAACTGGCGAGCCAGATCGCCGACAGCTTCCGCGCCTATGGCCGCTTCATGTCGCTGAGTGTCGATGTGGTGTTCGGCGGCACGCCGGTCGGCCGTCAGGTTCGCCGCCTTGCCGGTGGCGTCGATGTGCTGGTGGCGACCCCCGGCCGCCTGCTCGACCTCATCAGCCAGCGGGCGCTGCGTCTCGACGACATCGAGATTCTCGTGCTCGACGAGGCCGACCAGATGCTCGATCTCGGCTTCATCGTGCCGCTCAAGCGCATTCAGGCGCTGCTGCCGAAGAAGCGGCAGACCATGTTCTTTTCCGCGACCATGCCGGATGCCATTGCCAAACTCGCCGGCGGCTTCCTGACCGATCCGGTGAAAGTCGCGGTCACGCCGGTGGCGACCACCGCCGAGCGCGTGTCCCAGAGCGTCATCCACGTGGCGCAGGGCATCAAGCAGTCGCTGCTGCATCACATGCTGCGCGACAAGGACATTGCCCGCGTGCTGGTGTTTACCCGCACCAAGCATGGCGCCGATCGCGTCATGAAACATCTGGGGCGTGAGAACATCCACGCCGCCGCCATCCACGGCAACAAGAGCCAGGCGCAGCGCGAGCGGGCGCTCGGCGCGTTCCGTGCCGGCAGCCTGCGTGTGCTGGTGGCCACCGATATTGCCGCACGCGGCATCGATGTGGACGGGGTGACGCACGTCATCAACTTCGACCTGCCGAACGTGCCGGAGTCCTATGTCCACCGCATCGGGCGCACGGCGCGCGCCGGCGCGGCCGGAGCTGCGATCTCGTTCTGCTCGCGCGAGGAGATGCCTTACCTGCGCGACATCGAGAAGCTGACGCGCCAGCCGGTGCCGGCGCTGCCGCTGCCGCAGGGCTTTGTCGCGGCTCCGATGCCGCGCGAGGAAGTGCCGCCGCCGGTCGCCAACCGTCCCGCCCACCGCGCCCAGCCCGACCGGCGCGATGGCCCGCGTCAGGAACCCGCCCGCAACCGTCGCCGGAACTTCCGCGCGCCGAACAAGTCTGCAGGCAATGGCGAGCGCAAGGCCGGCGGTCAGGCACGCTGAGCGATCCCAAAGGTCATTGAAAATGGCTCTTTGGGGTTCTGTCCTGAATTTATCAACCCATTGAGTGTGTTTGATAAATTCAGGTCCATTCAAAGGCCCCATGCGTCAGCATCCGGGGCCTTTGGCATGAAGCGCCCGGCCATGCCAGGCCGGGCGGATCACATCTGAACGCGGAGGCAACAGGGGCTGACCGGATCACCGGCCCCCCCTGTATGAAATCACGGTCTGGCCGGCGCACACGGCACTAGCCCGTCGACTGGCAGCCCACATAGTCCTCCAGCATGAGCGAGCCGCACAAGATGCGCACTATCTCCTCAAGTCCTCCCTTCGCGGTCGGGGCGGTGAAGAGGCGGATTTGCGCTTAGCCCTGCGGATATTCGCTTTTGAAGCGAAGTTAGCCAACATAATATAGAATACAGTAAGCCAAATAACAATCTACTGCAAAGTCCAATTGGTCAATAAAATAGAGTTGGCTAATAATTTAGCGACACGAAACTGTAATAATGAAAATCTATTAAAAAAATAAATCATAATTGTATGGGCAATGTGCGCCATGACAGAACGGCTGGCGGGCTATCAATCGACCTCGGCGCAGCAGCGCAGTCGGCAGGAGGTGCCGGATGGCGCCGGAGGCTGCTTTCAGAAGGCTGCGCGGACGGCAGCCAAGAATCACCGGCCGGCGGCGCGCCAACCCGGTTCCAGGATGCACACCGTGCGCAAGGGCGAGACGCTGTGGAGCATCAGCCAGCACTATGGAATCTCGCTGAAGCAGTTGCTCGCAGCCAATCCGCAGTTCGACCCCGGCAGCGCGGATTCCATGCACCATTATGCTGGCGTGCGAAGCGCTGACGGGCGAGAGGCCAAGAAGGACGCCGACGACATCATGCCAGGGCAGGGCATTTCACTGCCGCCGGAGGCAAAAGCACCTGAGCCAGCCAAGCCTAAGGGTTCGAACTTTGCCGAGAGCGCGCCAGGCAAGAGGCAGACGGGCGGCGGCGATCCTGCCCCAGCCTCCGGTGGTCGGCACCGGCAAGGTCAGTCGGGACAACGGAGCCCGGCCCCGGTTACGGGCCCGGTGATCGGTGGAGGCTACCCGTCGCCTCTGGATGGCCGGAGCCATCTCGACCCGGTTGGCAAGGAAATGCGCCAGTGGGGTCCAGCGGGGCCGTCACGGAAAGGCCAGCAGGGATTGAAAGAAATCGAACCGTATCTCCCCTGGTGGGCCCGCACCTACGATGTCGGTGTCACCTATGAGGAAAAGGACGGCAATCCCCTCTTGGCTGGCGGGGCAAAGGTGTTGCTTAGTGCTGTCAAGCGCCTCGAGAAAGGCGACGTTATTCGCGGTGAGAAGCCGCTGCCTTCCGGACAGCTTCCCAAGAACCCGCTCAGGAATTTAACCAGCGCCAACCCGATGGCAGCCGGGGTCAACAAGGTGGTGCGCCAGATTGAAGCCTTGGGCAACGCCAAGCCTGTCGAGGTGGACGGCAAGGTTAATACATCGAGGGCCGTCATTTTCTCGAAGGTCTACGGCGTTGGCAGTTTGATCACCAACGGGCTCGATCTGCGCGTCGCCATCGCCGAGGGCCAGGGGCACAGTATTGTAAGCAACTCACTCGAATTGGTTCGCGCCGGCTCTGATACCTACAAGGGTTTCAGGCCAACCAGTTCCTGGGCTGCGGGACCCTTGAAAATCGCTGCCGACCGGATCTCCGGCGCGACCTATGTGGCCCAGGGTTTGCTGGAAATGGATCAGGCTTACGAAGACTACAAACATGGCAGACAGTCGAAACAGGATGCAGCGGCCTGCGTCTTCGATGGCCTGTTTTCGTCGTCGATGGGCGTCATGCAATATATCCCGGTCACGGCACCCGTCGCCTACACGGTCAACACAAGCATTGGCGTGGTCGAGGGCGGCGCTGCCATGACCGGCAACAAGGTTGATGTCGGCAGATCGCTTTACAAGGGCGTTCGGCACCTGCCGACGCTGGCATTGATGGGGTCCAGTCCGCTCGCCTTGCCGATGCTGATGCGAAACCCGCAATCGTTACAAAAAATCGACGAGGTTGGCGCCAATCTGGTCGACAACGCGGTGCTCGGGCTGGGCAAGGCCGTCAACTACGTCGGCGACGGTATACGCTGGATGTTCAGCGACTAAGCCAAGTCGGGTAATCGAAAGCCTGCGTCGCGCGAAAACGGTGGATTGGCTGGGGGACCTGGATTCGAACCAAGACTAACGGAGTCAGAGTCCGCTGTTCTACCGTTAAACTATCCCCCACCGGCGGCGGTAACCCTGCCGGGGAGCCGCCTTCTAGGGTGAATCAGCCAGCCGGTCAACCGGGTAGGGCGCGCGCGGCGAAAAAATCGCGCGGTGCGGCAGCGGACAAGCCATGCGTTCGACATCATACAACGTCCGCCGTATTGCGACTTGCGCATGTCTACCATGGCGCCAGTGCCGCACAACCACCTAGGTTAACGCTTTCGTCCCCTGAGGGAGCGTGTTAGCGTTTGCGCCGGGTGGAAATGGGGAAGGTCGCGCAAGGCGACCCGAGGCGTCTTCTTTCTGGATGATTTGCCGTCTAATGCCGCCCGCCGGACGTTCAGGCCCGTCCGCAAGAGAACGAGCGTCCTTGCCGTAAGGCGGGGCGATAACAGGCGGAGCTGGGGGGCTTCGTGATACGCGGGGAATGCCCGGTCGGGCATGTCCGCCACGGCGTCGAAGGAGGAACAGACCTTGAAATTCCTGGATCATCTGGAGGAATGGATCATCACATTCCTCATAGGAGCGGCGACGCTCCTGATTTTCGCGGCGGTGATGCACCGCTATGCCGCGGGCGCGTCCGCAGATTTCGCCCGCTGGGCTGCAGCGCAGGGCATGACCGGAGTGGCCGCCGGCGCGCAGGCTGCTTTCAAGTGGCTGATCTCCTGGGATTTCTCCTGGGCGCAGGAACTGTGCATCTACATGTTCGTGTGGATGGCCAAGTTCGGCGCGGCCTATGGTGTGCGCACCGGCATCCATGTCGGCGTTGACGTCTTCATCAACATGCTCAATCCGCAGGATCGCCGGCGCATCGTGCTGTTCGGCCTGATGTGCGGCGCGCTGTTCACCGGCATCATCGCCTCGCTCGGCGCTTACTTCGTCTATCACATGTATCACGGCGGTCAGATATCTGCGGATCTCGAAGTGCCGATGTGGATCGTCTATCTCGCCATTCCGTTGGGTTCGGGGCTGATGTGCTTCCGCTTCCTGCAGGTGGCTTGGCACTTTTCCAAGACAGGCGAGCTGCCCGTGCATGACCATGGCGCGGTGGATGGTGTGGACGACATTCGGGCCGACAAGGGCCTCACGCAGGAGTTCCGGTCATGAGCGGTGGAGCTTTCCTCACGCCCGCAGCGCCGGGCGAACGCAAGAAGCTTGGGATCGGCCTGTTCATCGCTCCCATGATCTGCATCCTCATCTGCGTGATGCAGAAGATGGGCATCATCGAACTGCCGAACGGCCTGCGCGCAGGGATGGTGTTCTTCCTGCTCGTCTCGATGATGCTGACCGGCATGCCGATCTCGATCGCGCTGGGCATGACGGTGCTGATCTTCATCTTCACGATGACCAACGTGCCGCTGCAATCGGTGGCGCTGAAGCTGTTCACCGGCATCGAAAAGTTCGAGATCATGGCGATCCCGTTCTTCATTCTGGCGGGCAACTTCCTCACCCATGGCGGCGTGGCACGGCGCATGATCAACTTCGCCACGGCGATGGTGGGTCACTGGGCCGGCGGCCTTGGCCTTGCGGCGGTGATGGCCTGCGCCTTGTTCGCGGCCGTGTCCGGCTCCTCGCCGGCAACGGTGGTGGCCATTGGCTCGGTCGTGTTGCCGGCAATGGTCAAGCAGGGGTTCCCGCCGCGTTTCGGCGCGGGCGTGGTGACCACCTCGGGCGCGCTGGGCATCCTGATCCCGCCCTCGATCGTGATGGTGCTGTATGCTGTGTCGACCAACACCTCGGTGGGCCAGTTGTTCATCGCGGGCGTCATTCCAGGTCTCATGCTGGCCTTCCTACTTGGCCTGACGACCTGGTATCGCGCCTGGAAAAACAACTATCCGCGCCAGCCCAAGGCGACGATGCGCGAGCGCTTCAACGCGTTCAAGGAATCGGCCTGGGGCCTGTTCCTGATCGTCATCGTCATCGGCGGCATCTACACCGGCTTCTTCACACCGACAGAAGCTGCGGCGATGAGCGCGGTCTATGCCTTCATCATCGCGGTGTTCGTCTACAAGGACATGACGCTGAAGGATGTGCCGCGCGTGCTGCTGTCCTCGGCCAACATGTCGGCGATGCTGCTCTACATCATCACCAACGCGGTGCTGTTCTCCTTCGTCATGGCCAATGAGAACATTCCGCAGGCGATGGCGCAGTGGATGAGCGATCAGGGCTTCGGCTGGATCACCTTCCTCCTGGTGGTGAACGTGCTGCTGCTGCTGGCCGGCAACGTGATGGAGCCGTCCTCGATCGTGCTGATCCTGGCGCCGATCCTGTTCCCGGTCGCCATGAAGCTCGGCATCGATCCGGTGCATTTCGGCATCCTGATCGTCGTCAATATGGAGGTCGGCATGTGCCATCCGCCCGTTGGGTTGAACCTCTATGTGGCGTCCGGCATCACCCGCATGGGCATCACGGAACTGACGGTCGCCGTCTGGCCGTGGCTGCTGACCATGCTGGTGTTCCTGGCGTTGGTCACCTACTGGCCGGGGCTGAGCCTGTGGCTGCCGACGGTGCTCGGCATGCGATAGAGCATTTTCAAGCGAAGTGGTTCCGGTTCGCTTCAAAGAAAATGCGAAAAAGCAAACGCCCCGAGCGGGGCGCTGCAATCGATAACAGCGGGGCGGGCAGCGATGTCCGCCCCGTCGCTTTTGCCCCCACTTGCGGTGCGTGCTATGTCGCCGGCATGCTAACACGCCGCGCCACGCTTTCCGCCCTCGGGCTGTTGCCCGCCGCTGCCCTCGCGCAGGGCGGCTGGTATGATCTGCTCGCTGACGATGGCAAGCCGGTCGCCAACCTGCGCCTGCCGGTGGAACTGTTCGGCCGGATCGACGGGCTGTCCGGTGCCATCCGCGCCGGCGCGCGCCGTCCCGATGTGACGCTGGTCAAGTTCCACGATTACAACTGTCCGTTCTGTCGCCGCGCCGCGCGCGACATGGCGGGGCTCATCAGGGCGAACCGCGACCTGCAGGTGGTCTACGTCAACAACCCGATCCTGTCGGGCGAGTCGCGCGCCGCCGCACGGGTGGAACTTGGCGTTCTCAAGTTTGCCGGTAACGAAGCGACGCGCAGCCTCATCAACCGCATCTACGGTCTCAGCGGCCGCATCACCGGCGTGCGGGCGCTGGAGATGGCGGTGAGCATGGGGCTTGACCGCGAGTCCGTGATCGCGGCGGCCGCGGGCGAGGATGTGACCTCGGCGCTCGACAACCAGTCCGACCTTGCCGGGGCGATGGGGCTGGCGGCGACGCCGTCCTTCGTCATCGCAGCCGCCGGCATTCTCGGCTATCCGGGGCCGAAGGCACTGGCCCGCGTGGTCAGGGACGCCCGCGAATGCGAGCTTATCGTCTGCAAGGGGTGATCTACCCCCTCAATGGGCTTTTCCGGGCTTGTGGAACAGCCCGACTGCGGGGATCACCGCCGCGCCGAGCGCAAGGCCGAGAAGGCCGGAAAGCACCGCCTGCACCAGCCAGGCCGTGAACCCGCCCAGGGCGCCGATCACCCCCGCCGCGCCGGCTTCCGCCGCATGCACGAAATGGGCGAGGCCGGTAAAGCCGTAATGCTCCAGCCCGTGCAGGATGATGCCGCCGCCGACCCAGATCATCGCCGCGGTGCCGATGATCGACAGCACTTTGAGAAACACCGGCATGCCGGAAACCAGCGCGCGGCCGATCGCCTTCAGCATCGCATGCCTGTCATCCCGCGCCAGCGCAACGCCGAGATCGTCCGCCTTGACGATCAGCGCGACCACACCATAGACCGCCACCGTAATGCCGATGCCAACCAGCCCCAGCACGAGGGCCTGGTTCATGAACGGCGCGTCGGCCACCGTCGATAGCGTGAGCGCCATGATCTCCGCCGACAGGATGAAATCGGTCGCGATCGCGCCGGCCACCTTTTCCTTCTCGAACGTGGCCGCATCGACGATGGTCTCTGCCGCACCCTCTGCACCCTTGGAGTGCGGACGCAGCGCTTCCACCACCTTTTCCGCGCCCTCGAAACAGAGGTAGAGCCCGCCGATCATCAACAGCGGCGTCAGCAGCCACGGCGCGAAACTCGCCAGCAGCAGCGCGCCGGGCATCAGGATGAGAAGCTTGTTGCGCAACGAGCCGAGCGCGATCTTGCCGATGATCGGCAACTCGCGCTGGGCGGCAAAGCCGACGACATAGCGCGGGGTCACCGCAGCATCGTCGATCACGATGCCGGCGGCCTTGGCCCCCGCCTTGGTCGCCTGCGCGGCGACATCGTCAAGCGAGGCAGCTGCCACCTTGGCGAGGCTGGCAACGTCGTCGAGCAGGGCGAGCAATCCAGAGGCCATGGCGGAACAATCCCCTAAAGCAGCACTGGCTCATCTATTCGAAGGATGACGGCAATACAATTCCGCGCCAGCCTGCTCCGCATCGCAAACGTGAGGGGCGCAGCCATGGCCGAGACAAAATACGGCTTCACCAAGATGACCATCGATGAGTTCGAGGCGTGGATCGCCGGGCTCAGCATCGGCCGCACCATCCTGCGCATCCAGCAGCACCACACCTGGTCGCCGCGGTATATGCACTTCAATGGCAGCAATCATTTTGATCTGCAGAAAGGCATGAAGGCCTTTCACGTCGGCAAGGGCTGGAACGATATCGGCCAGCACTTCACGACCTTTCCCGATGGGACGATCGTCACCGGGCGCTCGATGGAGCAGCATCCCGCCTGTATCGAGAACGCCAATGCCGGCGGCATCTGCATCGAAAATCTGGGTGATTTCGACACCAACAAGGATGTCATGACCCAGGCGCAGGCCGATACGATCGTCCGCATGACGGCGGCGATGCTCAAGCGGTTCAATCTCGGCAATCCGGACATCAACAACGTCGTCTATCACCACTGGTACGAACTGGGGACCGGCATCAAGAAGATGGGGGGCGGCTCCACCAAGTCCTGCCCCGGCACAAACTTCTTCGGCGGCAACAAGCGACAGCATTTCGAGGCGAACTTCGCCCCCAAGGTGCTGGCCGCGATGGGGGGCGTGCCCGCGCCGGTTCCGATCGTTGTCGACGGCTGGGTCTGCGTCAACGCCGATTCGCTCAACGTGCGCACCGGGCCGGGCACGACCAACCCCAAGGCGCCGGACAAGGAACCGCAGCTGCTGGGCGCCATCCTGCGCGTCTATGCGCGCCAGGACGGCTGGCTCAAGATTTCCAATTCCAAGGAACACTGGGTCTCCGGCTCGCGCACCTATGCGGTCACCCGCGGCACCATCAATACAGAGGACAGCAACGTGCGCAGCGGCGCGGCGGCGACCTTCCCGGTCATCGATGTGCGCCAGCCCGGCGAGATCGTCTTCGTGCACGAGACCAAGGGCGCCTGGTCGCGCATCGCCATGGACAGCCAGTGGGTGGGCTCCAGCCTGGTCACGCCGGGTTGAGCCGCATCACGCCTTTTTCTGCCAGCGGCCGTCGCCGTCCTGCTGCCAGTAGGTGACGGTATGGCCAAGGTCCTTCACCTCACGCCAGGCGGCGCGGGCGGCTTCCACCGCTTCGCCGTCATGGCCATCGAACAGCATGATGACGCGGGTATAGGGATAGGCGGCGGGCAGCGGCGCGTTATCCACCAGAAACAGGATTTCAGCATCGTTCGGCCGCTCGTCGGCGGTGGTCAGCAGCACCGGTTGCGTTTCGGGCGCTTCTTCGGCGGCGGTGCCGTGGGCGAGGAAGCTTTCCTCCGAATAGGTCCATAGCAGATCGTCGAGCGCGGCGAGCCGCTCGGCCGAGCCGGCGCGCACCACCACCTTGAGGCCGCGTTCGCGCGCCTTTTCGATCAGCACCGGCAGCGTCTTTTCAAGCGGACGCGTTTCCAGGTGATAAAACCAGATTTCGCTCATTGCGCCCTTTTTGCACGGCGTTACCTTGGCGGCGAGTCCCTTTGCGCGAGCCAGCCATGACCGATTTCGACACCCAAGCGATCCTTGCCCATCTCCGCCGCTGGGTGGAACTGGAATCGCCTTCCGACGTGCCCGCTTCGGTCAATGCGATGCAGGACATGATCGCCGCCGATTATGCCGCCCTGCCGGTCGATGTCGAGCGCGTCGCCGGCTCGCACGGCTGCGGCGATCATCTGGTGGTGCGCTCGCGCTGGGGGCGGCAGGCGCCCGGCATCCTGGTGCTCAGCCATGCCGACACCGTGCATCCCATCGGCTTCTTGAAGACCCGCCTGCCGTTCCGCATCGAGGGGGACAGCGCCTTCGGCCCCGGCATCTACGACATGAAAGGCGGCGTCTGCCTCACCTTCCATGCGATCCGTGCCATCGCGGCGGCGGGCGGCTCACCGCTCGGCATCACCCATCTGATCGTTTCGGACGAGGAGATCGGCAGCCCGTCCTCGCGTCCGCTGATCGAGGCGCTCGGCAGCCAGGCGAAATATGTGCTGGTCACCGAGCCGGCGCGTGACGGCGGCAAGATCGTCGTCGGCCGCAAGTCGACCGGCGATTTCCTGCTGCGCGTGCATGGCCGTGCCTCCCACGCCGGCACCCGGCCGGAGGCGGGGCGCAGCGCCATCCGCGAACTCGCGCACCAGATTCTCAAGCTGGAAGCGCTCAACGATCCTGCCACCGGCGTTTCGGTGACGGTCGGCGTGGTGCGCGGCGGCACGCGGCCCAATGTGGTGCCGGAATTCGCCGAGGCCGAGATCGACATCCGCGCGCCCACCGTGGCATCCGCCGAGCGCATGGTCGCCACCATCAAGGCGCTGCAACCGGTGACGCCCGACGTGCGGCTGGAGATCGGGGGCGGCGTCAACCGCCCGCCGTTCGAGCAGACGCCCGCCGGGCGCGCGCTGTTTGCGCATGCACGCGGCGTCGCTGCCGGCATCGGCATCGATCTCGTTGGCGTGGTCACCGGCGGCGGTTCGGACGGCAATTTCACCGCCGCCACCACGCCCACCCTCGACGGCCTCGGCATCGACGGCGCCGGCGCCCACACCGATCACGAGCACGCCCTCATCTCCTCCATCGCGCCGCGGGCGCGGCTGCTGGAGCGGCTGATGCTGAGCCTTTCGTGAGTGATAAGGCGCGGCAATCCTCGCAGTTGCAATGCGGCACGAACGGAGTAGGGGTGTGCCATGAGCCAGAAGACGACCTATTACCTCACCACAGCGATCTCCTACCCCAACGGGGCGCCGCATCTCGGCCACGCCTACGAACTGATGGCGGCCGATGCGATTGCGCGTTTCCAGCGTCTCGATGGCAGGGATGTGTTCTTCCTGACCGGAACCGACGAGCACGGCCTGAAGATGTTGCAGACCGCCCGTCGCGAGGGGCTCGACGTGCGCGAACTGGCGGCACGCAACGCCGGCCGCTTCCGCGATATGGGCAAGGTGCTGGATGCAACCAATGACGATTTCATCCGCACCTCGGAGGAACGTCACTACGCGGCGAGCCGCGCAATCTGGCAGCGCATGGAAGCGGCGGGCGACATCTATCTCGCCAAATACGCCGGCTGGTATTCGGTGCGCGACGAGGCCTATTTCGACGAGGACGACATCACCACCCATCCCGACGGGAAAAAGACCGCGCCCTCCGGGGCGCCGGTCGAATGGGTGGAGGAGGAGAGCTATTTCTTCCGCCTCTCGGCCTATCAGGACCGGCTGCTGAAGCTCTATGACGACGTGCCGAACTTCATCGGCCCCGACACCCGGCGCAACGAGGTGATCAGCTTCGTCCGGCGCGGGCTGAAGGATCTGTCCATCTCGCGCAACACCTTCGACTGGGGCGTGCCGATCCCCGGTGGCAACGGCCATGTCATGTATGTCTGGGTCGATGCGCTGACCAACTACATCACCGGCGCCGGCTTCCCGGACGAGGCGCACCCGCGCTGGAAATACTGGCCCGCCGATCTGCACCTGATCGGCAAGGACATTGTCCGGTTCCACACGGTGTTCTGGCCGGCCTTCCTGATGTCGGCGGGGCTGCCGGTGCCGCGGCGGGTGTTCTGCCACGGCTTTTTGTCCAACAAGGGCGAGAAGATGTCGAAGTCGATCGGCAACGTCGTCGACCCCTTCACCATGGCAGAGACCTACGGCAAGGATGCGGTGCGCTATTTCTTCCTGCGCGACATTCCGTTCGGTCAGGATGGCAGCTACAGCCATGAGGGGATCGTCGGCCGCATCAATGCCGACCTTGCCAATGATTTCGGCAATCTCGCCCAGCGTTCTCTGTCGATGATCAACAAGAACTGCGAGGCGAAGGTGCCGCCCTGCGGCGCGCTGAGCGAGGCGGACAAGACGCTGCTCGCCTCCGTCGATGGCGCGCTGGCCAAGGCGCGCGCCGCCTTCGGCGATCTCGCCCTGCACACCATCCTCAACGACATCTGGGCGCTGATCGGCGATACCAATCGCTATTTCGCATCCGAAGAACCGTGGAAGCTGAAAAAGAGCGACCCCGCGCGCATGAACACGGTGCTTTACGTCACCGCCGAAGCGCTGCGTCAGTTCGCGATTCTCACCCAGCCGTTCACGCCCAACGCCTCGGCCGCACTGCTCGATCTGCTGGCGATCCCGGCGACGGCGCGCGATTTTGCCCATCTCGGCGCGGGCCATCGGCTGTTTTCCGGCACGTCCCTGCCGGCGCCGAGCGGCATTTTCCCCCGTTTCGTGGAGCCGGAAGCCGCTGACGGCTGATCGGCTCGCGAAATACCCGCCGGCCTCATCCAAACGGAGGCTTCACAGCAGCACCGTCACCTGCTTACATGGCGGCGATTGAGGTTTTGCAATGACGATGGATCCGCCTGAGGGGGATCAGCGCCGTCATGGGTTTGCCCGGGAGAGGACGCACCAACCGGCAGGACAGAAGGCGGCCGCGCCCTGGGGCGTGGCGGGCGATGATGTCTATGCGGCGCTGGACCTTGGAACCAACAACTGCCGGCTTCTGGTCGCGCGGCCGTCGCGGCATGGCTTTCGCGTCATCGATGCCTTTTCCCGCATCGTCCGGCTCGGCGAGGGGCTGGGCAGCGAACCGCGCCTGCGCCCGGCGGCGATGGAACGGACACTTGATGCGCTGAAGATCTGTCGCGACAAGATTGGCTTTCGCGGGGTCACCCGCGCCCGCTACGTCACCACGGAAGCCTGTCGCGCCGCCGCCAACGGTGAGGAATTCCTCGCCCGTGTGCGCGAGGAAACCGGGCTTGTGCTCGAAGTGCTGGACGGCCGCGAGGAGGCGCATCTTGCTGCCGCCGGCTGTTCGGTGCTGGCCGACCGGGATGCCGAGCATGTCATCATCTTCGACATCGGCGGGGGATCGACCGAGATGGTCTGGATGCGTGGCGGCGGCGGCCGGTTGGGCGGCACCCGCAGCCGCATTGCCGACTGGGCGTCGCTGACCATCGGCGTGGTCACTTTGGCCGAGCAGTATGACGGGGCGACGGTCACGCCCGCGTCGTTCGAGGCGATGGTGCAGGCCGTCGCCGGCAAACTCGACGGCTTCGCCCGCGTGGCCCGGCAGGCGATCGACGGCGCCAATTTTCACCTGCTCGGCACGTCCGGCACGGTGACGACGCTGGCCGGCATCCATCTGGGACTCGAGCGCTACGACCGCCGTCAGGTGGACGGGCTCTGGATGGACGATCACCAGGTGGAAAGCGTGCTCGGCCAGCTTATCGGCATGTCCTACGACCAGCGCGCCGCGCATGGCTGCATCGGCCACGAGCGGGCCGATCTGGTGCTGCCCGGCTGCGCGATCTTCGAGGCGATCCGCCGTGCTTTTCCCTCGCGCCGCGTGCGCATCGCCGATCGCGGCCTGCGTGAGGGCATTCTGGTGGAATTGATGGCCGCCGACCGGGTCTGGGGTCGGGGAGGGCGGTCATGACCCGCGGCGGTGGCAATTCCGGCCGCGGCGGCGGCAGTGGCGTCAGCGGGCGCGGCGGCGCGCGCGATTTCGAGGTGCGGCTCAAGAACGCGCGATCCCACAAACCGTCCTCGCAGCTCTGGCTGCAACGCCAGCTCAACGATCCCTATGTGGCGCAGGCCAAGCGCGACGGCTACCGCAGCCGCGCCACCTACAAGTTTCTGGAGATCGACGACAAGTACCATCTGCTCAGGCCCGGCATGCGCATCGTCGACCTCGGCGCTGCGCCGGGCGGCTGGTCACAGATCGCGGCGACCCGCGTGGGCAGCGCGGAGGGGCGCGGCAAGGTGGTCGGCATCGACCTGCTCGACATCGAGCCGATCCCCGGCGTCGATTTCGCCGTGATGGACTTCAACGATGCCGATGCGCCGGAGAGGCTGAAGGCGATGCTGGGCGGCCCCGCCGACGGTGTCATCTCCGACATGGCGGCCAATACCACCGGGCACAAGAAAACCGATCACCTGCGCATCATCGCGCTGGCTGAACTGGCGATCGAGTTCGCCCGCGAGGTGCTGGTGCCGGGCGGCTTCTTTCTGGTCAAACTGTTCCAGGGCGGCGATACGGTCGACCTCGTGACGACGCTCAAGCGCGACTACGCGGTGGTCCGCCACGTCAAACCGGCCGCCAGCCGCGCCGACTCGGCCGAACTCTATGTGCTGGCGACAGGCTTTCGCGGGGCGGCAGGCTGAGCAGCCCGCAGCTATTCCTAACCGGAGATTAACCCTCGGCTGCCAGACTGCGCAGCCATGGTCATCCATACGCGATTCCGCCGCTTCGCTTCCGTGTTCGCCTTTCATCTTCTGATGCTGGGCGCGAGCGCGTTTTTCGCATGGAACGCCTATATCGGCGATCGCGGCCTTGTGGCGCGCAAGGAGCACAAGCTGCGCATTGTCCAGCTCGAACGCCAGCTGGAGGAGCTGCGCATCGAGCACCAGGGCCTCGAACGCCGGGTCAACGGCATTGCCTTCGACGAAGCCGATCGCGACCTGCTCGACGAACGCATCCGGCAGGGCCTCAATCTCGCCCACCGCAATGATGTGGTGATCCTGATCGGCAAATAGCGCCGGCGTGGTTTCGCCGCTGTTGCTCTGCAGCAAAGCATTGCTGCTTTGCACCCATGCGTTTTACGCATAACGATTCTGCCTTTGCCCCTCTCCCCAACCCGGGAAATGCCGTCTATCGTCACTTCAATCGCGGCGCCCAAATCCAGCCGCGGGCAGGAAACGACCAGAGAGGGACCAGAATGGCCGTCGCCGCCAAGGCGCCGAAACAGTCGGCGCATGCCTCCACATCCGACAAGCGCCCGCCGGTGCCGGACTTCACCAAGTCGCAGGACCTGCAGGCCTATCGCGACATGCTGCTCATCCGCCGGTTCGAGGAGCGCTGCGGCCAGCTTTACGGCATGGGCCTGATCGGCGGTTTCTGCCATCTCTATATCGGCCAGGAGGCCGTGGTGACCGGGCTGCAGATGTGCGCCATTCCCGGCGACCAGAACATCACCGGCTATCGCGACCATGCGCATATGCTGGTCTGCGGCATGGATCCCAAGGGCGTGATGGCCGAACTGACCGGCCGTCGCGGCGGCCTGTCGAAAGGCAAGGGCGGCTCGATGCACATGTTCAGCCGCGAGAAGAAATTCTACGGCGGCCACGGCATCGTCGGCGCGCAGGTCTCGCTTGGCACCGGCCTCGCCTTCGCCAACCGCTACCGCAAGAACAACAACGTCGCCTACGCCTATTTCGGTGACGGCGCCGCCAACCAGGGCCAGGTCTACGAGAGCTTCAACATGGCCGCGCTGTGGAAGCTGCCGGTCATCTACGTGATCGAGAACAACCGCTACGCCATGGGCACGGCGGTGACCCGCGCCTCCTCGCAGACGGATTTTTCCAAGCGCGGCGTCTCCTTCAACATTCCGGGCGAGCAGGTGGACGGCATGGATGTGCGCGCCGTCTATGCCGCCGGCAAGAAGGCCGTCGAACATGCTCGCGCCGGTAACGGCCCCTACATCCTTGAGATGCAGACCTACCGCTATCGTGGCCACTCGATGTCGGATCCGGCCAAGTATCGCTCCAAGGAGGAGGTGGATCAGGTCCGCACCGAGCAGGACCCGATCGACATGGTGCGCGCCCGCATCCTGGCCAAGAAATGGGCCAGCGAGGAAGATCTGAAGAAGATCGACGCCGAGGTTCGCCAGATCGTCGCCGAAGCGGCCGAGTTCGCCTCGCAGGATCCCGAACCGGATCCTTCCGAGCTGTGGACCGACGTGCTCGTCTAACCCGTTAGCGATTTTTGGAGGCGGAGGCGCACGGCGCCCGCCTTCCGGACAAGGATCCCAACATGCCAGTCAATATCCTGATGCCCGCGTTGTCGCCGACGATGGAAAAGGGCAACCTCGCCAAATGGCTCAAGAAAGAGGGCGACGCCATCAAGGCCGGCGATGTCATCGCCGAGATCGAGACCGACAAGGCCACCATGGAAGTGGAAGCGGTCGATGAGGGCACGCTCGCCAAGATTCTCGTCGCCGCCGGCACCGCCGACGTGCCCGTCAATCAGGTGATCGGCGTCATCGCCGCCGAGGGCGAGGATGCGAGCGCCGCCGCCGCCGCCGCGCCTGCTCCGGCCGCCGCCCCGGCTGTCGCTGCCCCGGCGCCCGCTGCCGCGCCTGCGGCGGCTGCGCCTGCGCCCACCGTGCCTGCCGCGCCGAAGGGCCATGATGCGTCCTCGGAAGTGCCGCCCGGCACCGAGTTCGTCACCCAGACGATGCGCGAGGCGCTGCGCGACGCGATGAGCGAGGAAATGCGCCGCGATCCGAACGTTTTCGTGATGGGCGAGGAAGTGGCCCAGTATCAGGGCGCCTACAAGATCACCCAAGGCATGCTGGCCGAGTTCGGCCCCGACCGGGTGATCGACACCCCGATCACCGAGCACGGCTTCGCCGGCATCGCCGTCGGCGCCGCCTTCGAGGGGCTGCGCCCGATCGTCGAGTTCATGACCTGGAACTTCGCCATGCAGGCGATCGACCACATCATCAACTCGGCGGCGAAAACGCTTTATATGTCCGGCGGCCAGCTCGGCTGTCCGATCGTGTTCCGCGGTCCCAACGGCGCTGCGGCGCGCGTCGGCGCCCAGCACAGCCAGGATTATGCGGCCTGGTATTCCAACGTGCCGGGGCTCAAGGTCATCATGCCGTCCACCGCGGCGGATGCGAAGGGGTTGATGAAGGCGGCGATCCGCGACAACAACCCGATCTGCTTCCTTGAGAACGAGATCCTCTACGGCCAGTCGTTCCAGGTGCCCAAGCTCGACGATTTCGTGCTGCCGATCGGCAAGGCGCGCATCGCGCGCAGCGGCCATCACGTCACCATCGTTTCCTTCGGCATCGGCATGACCTATGCGATGAAGGCCGCCGATGCGCTGGCCGGCGAGGGCATCGAGGCCGAGGTGATCGATCTCAGGACCATCCGCCCGATGGACATCGAGACGGTGGTCGCCTCGGTGATGAAGACCAACCGCTGTGTGGCGGTGGAGGAGGGCTGGCCACAGTCGGGCGTCTGCTCGGAGATCGGCTTCCGCATCATGGAGGCGGCGTTCGATTATCTCGACGCGCCGGTCGCCCGCGTCACCGGCAAGGATGTGCCGATGCCCTACGCTGCCAACCTCGAAAAGCTGGCCTTGCCGAACGTCGGTGAAGTCGTCGCGGCGGCGAAAGCCGTCTGCTATCGCTAAGGAGAGACCGCGATGCCGATCAACATTCTGATGCCGGCCCTCTCCCCGACGATGGAGAAGGGCAACCTGGCCAAGTGGTCCAAGAAGGAAGGCGACGCGATCAAGGCGGGCGATGTCATCGCCGAGATCGAGACCGACAAGGCGACGATGGAAGTCGAGGCCGTTGACGAGGGAATCCTCGCCAAGATCGTCGTGCCCGCCGGCACGTCCGACGTGCCGGTCAACCAGCTCATCGGCATCATCGCCGCCGAGGGCGAGGACGTGAAGGCCGCCGCTGCCGGCGGAGGAGCCGCTCCCGCCGCTGCGCCTGCCCCGGCACCCGCCGCTGCCGCGCCTGCCGCTGCACCTGCCGCTGCTCCTGCGCCCGTCGCTGCTGCTGCGCCTGCCGCATCCGGCAACCGGCTGTTCGCGTCGCCGCTGGCCCGTCGCATCGCCAAGGAAAAGGGCATCGACCTTGCCACCGTCAAGGGCTCCGGCCCGCATGGCCGCATCGTGATGGCCGATGTCGGCGCGGCCAAGCCCGTGCCGGCGGCTGCCCCCGCTGCTGCGGTTGCTGCGCCGGCGCCTGCCGCCGCCGCTGCCCCGGCTGGCTCGTCGGACGAGGCGGTGAAGAAGATGTTCCCCGCCGGCTCCTTCGAGGAGGTGCCGCACGACGGGATGCGCAAGACGATCGCGCGCCGCCTGTCGGAAGCCAAATCGACCATTCCGCATTTCTATCTGACGGTCGATATCGAACTCGACGCGCTGATGAAGCTGCGCGAGACGGTGAACGCCTCCGCCCCGGTCAAGGATGGCAAGCCGGCCTTCAAGGTCTCGGTCAACGATTTCGTCATCAAGGCGATGGCGCTGGCGCTGAACCGCGTGCCCGAGGCGAACGTTTCCTGGACCGACAATGCGATGCTCAAGCACAAGCATTCGGATGTCGGCGTCGCCGTGTCCATTCCCGGCGGACTGATCACGCCGATCATCCGGGCGGCCGAAACCAAGACGCTGTCGGTCATCTCCAACGAGATGAAGGACATGGCGGCCCGAGCCAAGGCGCGCAAGCTCAAGCCCGAGGAATATCAGGGCGGCACCACGGCGGTCTCCAACCTCGGCATGTTCGGGGTCAAGGACTTTGCTGCCATCGTCAACCCGCCTCATGCGACGATCCTCGCGGTCGGCGCCGGCGAGCAGCGGGCGGTGGTGAAGGGCGGGCAAGTGGTTCCGGCCACGGTCATGTCGGTCACGCTGTCCACCGACCATCGCGCCGTCGATGGCGCGCTGGGCGCTGAATTGGTGAAGGCCTTCAAGGATCTGATCGAGAACCCGATGGGGTTGTTGGTTTAGTTCTCCCTTCCCCCTTGCGGGGAAGGGCCGGGGATGGGGGTGGCGAGCGTGATGCGGAGTGTTGGCTTTGTCCGAATAACCCGCGTTCGCACAACTCCCCCCACCCGTCGCTGCGCGACACCCTCCCCGCGAGGGGGAGGGAGAGAGGTGGCGAGGGCGGTGCAAACTCCCTTCCCCCTTGCGGGGAAGGGCTGGGGATGGGGGTGGTGCCCTTGGCATGGCGGAAGGAAGGACAAGCCGTAGCTTCGGCCTTGACCACGGCAAGGGCCAAGGAACTCCGGGCTGCCATGACAGATCACGAGCGCATGCTGTGGCGCGCGCTTCGGCAGCGATTGCCACTGGCCGGCACTCACTTCCGCCGGCAGGTGGCCATCGGCCCATACATTGTTGATTTTTGCTGCCTTGCCCATCGCTTGATTGTCGAGGTCGATGGCGGGCAGCACGGAACAGAGGATGAGCGCCGCTACGATGAGGCGCGCACCAGATACCTGAAAGAGCAGGGGTTTTCAGTCCTGCGCTTTTGGAACCATGAAGTTCGCTGTGAGATGGATGTTGTGCTGGACACACTTCTCGCAAGGATCAACCGGGGCCACCCCCACCCCTAACCCCTCCCCGCAAGGGGGAGGGGAAGCAGGAGTTGCCGCATGTCATCCTACGACGTCATCATCATCGGTTCGGGCCCCGGCGGCTACGTGACCGCCATCCGTTCGGCCCAGCTTGGGTTGAAAACCGCGATCGTCGAGCGCGAGCATCTCGGCGGCATCTGCCTCAACTGGGGCTGCATCCCGACCAAGGCGCTGCTGCGCTCGGCGGAGATCTATCATTTTGCCACCCACCCGGAGGCTTACGGCCTCAAGGTCGAGGGCAAGGTGGTCCCGGATGTTTCGGCCATCGTCAAGCGCTCGCGCGGCGTCTCGCAGCGGCTCAACGGCGGCGTCGGCTTCCTGATGAAGAAGAACAAGATCGACGTGATCTGGGGCGAGGCCAAGCTCGAAGCGCCGGGCAAGATCGTGGTCGGCAAGCCGTCGAAGGTGGCGATGCAGCCGCAGCATCCGGCGCCCAAGGGCCCGCTGGGCGAGGGCACCTATACCGCCAAGCACATCATCCTCGCCACCGGCGCCCGTCCGCGCGCGCTGCCCGGCATCGAGCCGGACGGCAAGCTGATCTGGACCTATTTCGAGGCGATGGTGCCGCCCGCCATGCCGAGGTCGCTGATCGTGATGGGCTCGGGCGCCATCGGCATCGAGTTTGCCTCGTTCTATAAAACGCTGGGCTGCGATGTGACCGTGGTCGAAGTGATGCCCAACATCATGCCGGTCGAGGACGTCGAGGTTTCCGCCATCGCCCGCAAGGCGATGGAAAAGCACGGCATGAAGATCCACACCTCGACCAAGGTCATCAAGGTGACAAAGGGCGCCGACAGCGTCACCGCCACCATCGAGGACGACAAGGGTAACAAGAAAGACATCACCGCCGAGCGGATGATTTCCGCCGTCGGCGTGGTCGGCAACATCGAGAACCTTGGGCTCGAAAAGCTGGGCGTCAAGACCGACCGCGGCTGCGTGGTGATCGACGGCTATGGCCGCACCAACGTGCCCGGCCTCTATGCCATCGGCGATGTCGCCGGCCCGCCGATGCTGGCGCACAAGGCCGAGCATGAGGGCGTGATCTGCGTCGAGCATATCGCCGGCCTGCATGTCCATCCGATGGACAAGGCCAAGATCCCCGGCTGCACCTATTGCCATCCGCAGGTCGCCAGCGTCGGCCTCACCGAGGCGAAGGCCAAGGAGGCGGGCTATCAGGTCAAGGTCGGCCGCTTCTCCTTCGGCGCCAACGGCAAGGCTATCGCGCTCGGCGAGGACAACGGCCTCATTAAGACCGTGTTCGACGCCAAGACCGGCCAGTTGCTCGGCGCGCATATGGTCGGCGCCGAAGTGACCGAGCTGATCCAGGGGTACGTGGTGGCGATGAATCTGGAGACCACCGAGGAAGACCTGATGCACACCATCTTCCCGCATCCGACCCTGTCGGAGATGATGAAGGAAAGTGTGCTCGACGCCTACGGCCGCGCGCTCAACGCCTGATTGGAACCGACAGGGCGCCGCTTGTCGCGCCCTGTCGCCGCCCCCTCGCGGTTTTGGGCGCGAGCGAAGGGCTTGAGCCGTTTCTCGACGTGGCGGTGGGCCAGATCGGCGACCCAAAGCGTCAGCGCCGCCGTGCCCAGCATCATCAGCGTGCCAGCGCCAACGCTCACCAGCGGGCCGAAGCTCTCGAGCCGTGCCAGTGCCGCGCGGATCACCGGCAGCAGCATGCCGAGGATCGGGAAATGCAGGATGTATAGCGCATAGGACCGCCGGCCGAGCCAGATCAGTGGCTCGGCGGACAGCGCTGTTGACAGGCCGCCGGCCGACTGCGCGAAGATGGCGATCAGCGCTATGATGGCCGGGTAAATCAGCAGCGTGTTCAGCGTCGCGGTGTCGATCATCGTGTAGGTGACGAGGAACGCCGCCAGCACCACCGCTTCGAGCAGGCCGGCGGTTGCCTTGCCGGTCGCCGGCAGCGGCACGCGCGCCAGCAGCCGCTGCAGCAGCGCGCCCAGGAAAAACCCGAACAGCCCGCGGTAGATGCCGAGATGCGTGATATCCAGCATCTGGCCGCTGTTGTCGGCGCCGATGTCGAGAATGCCGATCAGGCCGATCGCCGCAAAGGCGCTCATCAGGACGATGCGCAGCCGCGGCCGCAGCGCGGTGGCCAGCAGGATCATCCCGAACAGAACGTAGGCGATCATCTCCGCCGACAGCGACCAGCTCGGCTCGTTCAGGCCGCGACTGCTGCCGAGGCCGAGGCTGTGGGTCAGCGTCAGCGTCGACAGAAAATCGCCGATGCCGACGCTCTGCGCGGTCATCGGCTTGACGATGTGGTGCATGAAGGTCAGCGCCATCGCCAGGATGAGGCCGATGAGATGCAGCGGCACCAGCCGCACCACGCGATCACGGAAAAAGGCGACGAGATCGCTCCCGCCGGCCATCCGGTTGGCATAGCCGCGCGTCAGCACGAAGCCCGACAGCACGAAGAAGAAATCGACAGCGAGATAGCCGTGCCGGACGAACGGCAGGCTCGCCCCCCAATAGACCGCCGGGAAGTGGAAGATCACGACCAGCAGGGCGAAAATGCCCCGGAAACTGTCAAGGACCGGAATATGGTGCCGTGGTGAAACGGTAGACAACACGCCTGCTCCAGAGTGGCACACCGAATGGTGCATCTGTCCGGCTCTGAGCAAGCTTCATGCCTGCCCGCCGAAAATGCAGGTTCCGCTTTGCCCCTTGCGTTGTTAGATAGAGGGCATGGCAGCCACCATCGACCTTCTGAACAACGATCCGCGCAAAGTCCGCGATGAGGCCCTGCGTCATCCGGAAAAGGCGCATCGCCCCGACAACCCGATCCAGCGCAAGCCGGACTGGATCCGCGTGAAAGCGCCGGGCTCGCCCAAATGGGCCGAAACGCGCGCCATCGTGAAAGAGAACAAGCTCGTCACGGTGTGCGAAGAGGCCAGTTGCCCCAACATCGGCGAATGCTGGGAGCACAAGCACGCCACCTTCATGATCATGGGCGATACCTGCACGCGGGCCTGCGCCTTCTGCAACGTCAAGACCGGCCTGCCGGAGGCGCTCGACGCGAAGGAGCCGCAGCATATCGCAGAGGCGACCGCCAAGCTCGGCCTTGCGCATGTGGTCATCACCTCGGTCGATCGTGACGACCTCGCCGACGGCGGCGCCGAGCACTTCGCCCGGACCATCCGGGCCATCCGCGAAACGTCGCCCGCGACCACCATCGAAATTCTCACGCCCGATTTCCTGCGCAAGGACGGCGCGCTCGAAGTCGTGGTCGCGGCACGGCCGGATGTGTTCAACCACAATCTTGAAACGGTGCCGTCGAACTATCTGAAAGTGCGGCCCGGCGCGCGCTATTTCCACTCCATCCGGCTGCTGCAGCGGGTGAAGGAACTCGATCGGACCATTTTCACCAAGTCCGGCATCATGGTTGGTCTCGGCGAGGAACGGAACGAGGTGCTGCAGCTGATGGATGATCTGCGATCGGCGGACGTCGATTTCCTCACCATCGGCCAGTATCTCCAGCCGACCCGCAAGCACCATCCGGTGATCCGCTTCGTGCCGCCGGACGAGTTCAAGGGGTATGAGACGGTAGCCTATGCCAAGGGCTTCCTGATGGTCTCGGCGACGCCGCTCACCCGCTCGTCGCACCATGCGGGATCGGATTTTGCCCGTCTCAAGGCGGCCCGCGCCGCGCGCGGTTGACCCCCTCCCAACCCTCCCCCGGCGGGGGAGGGCTATTGTTTGGAACAGCCTCTCACCATCTTCTCCCTTCCCCATTGGCGGAGGGCGGGGAGGGGGCGGTCGGACCTGGCTTTGCTTTCTGGGATTGCCTGACGGGCCGCCCCTGTTGCACACCCCCCACCCGCGGCTGCTCGGCCATCCTCGCCACAAGGGCCATGGAGATCCCGGCCGGCTTGCCATTCGCTCCCTGACCCCTGTGGATTGCTGTGTAGAATGAGTTCCGATTCGCCCCCGGCGCGCGCGCGCCCTAGAGCAGGAGGGGAGGAGTTGACCCATGGCCTTGCTTGCGACCCTGCCGCTTCCCGTGCCCGAGGAACCGCTGCGCCTTGCCCCGCACAACATCGAGGCGGAACAGGCGCTGCTGGGCGCGATCATGGTGCACAACGAGGCTTATGACCGCGTTTCCGATTTTCTCCGGCCGGCGCATTTCTACGAGGAAATCCACGCCCGCATCTTCGAGACGGCGGGAAAGCTGATCCACGCCGGCAAGATCGCCACCGCCATCACGCTGCGCACCTTCCTGCCGGATCAGGATCTCGGCGGCATGACGGTCGCCCAGTATCTGGTTCGGCTGACCCAGAGCGCCACCACCATCATCAACGCGATGGAGTATGGCCGCGTCATCCACGACCTTGCCATCCGCCGCAACCTGATCACCATCGGCGAGGACATGGTCAACCTCGCCTTCGATGCGCCGGTGGAATCACCGCCCCGCACGCAGATCGAGGAGGCCGAACGCAAGCTGTTCTCGCTGGCCGAAAGCGGCCGTTACGAGGGCGGCTTCCAGAGCTTCTCCAACGCGCTGACCACCGCGCTCGACGTGGCGGCGAAAGCCTATGAGCGCGACGGCCATCTTTCCGGCATCGCCACCGGCCTGACCGACCTCGACCGCCAGATGGGCGGCTTGCAGAAATCCGACCTGATCGTGCTCGCCGGCCGTCCCGGCATGGGCAAGACGGCGCTGGCCACCAACATCGCCTACAACATCGCCCGCGCCTGGCGCGGCGACCGCGCCGCCGATGGCACGATGCAGACCGAGAACGGCGGCATCGTCGGCTTCTTCAGCCTCGAAATGAGCGCCGAGCAATTGGCGACCCGCGTCATTGCCGAGCAGTCGGGCATCCCCTCCTACAAGATCCGGCGCGGCGACATCGACGAGCGCGACTTCGAGGCGCTGACCGACGCCGTGCGCACCATGCAGGAAATCCCGCTCTACATCGACCAGACCGGCGGCATCTCGATCGCCCAGCTGTCCGCCCGCGCCCGCCGGCTCAAGCGTCAGCACGGGCTCGATCTTTTGATCGTCGACTATATCCAGCTGCTCACGGGCGCGGCGCGCAAGGGCGACAACCGCGTGCAGGAGGTGACGGAAATCACGACGGGTCTCAAGGCCCTGGCCAAGGAACTTGATGTGCCGGTGATCGCCCTGTCGCAGCTTTCGCGTCAGGTGGAGTCGCGCGACGACAAGCGCCCGCAACTGTCCGACCTGCGCGAATCCGGCTCGATCGAGCAGGATGCGGACGTGGTGATGTTCGTGTTCCGCGAGGAATACTACCTCAAGAACCGCGAGCCCAAGCCCGGCGGCGAGGATCACCTGAAGTGGCAGACCGAGATGGAAAAGGTCCACGGCCGCGCCGAAGTGATCATCGGCAAGCAGCGCCACGGCCCCACCGGCACAATCCCGCTGCATTTCGACGCCAACATCACGCGATTCTCGAATCTGGCGATGGAGGACAGCCTGCCCGAACGGATCGGGTGAGGCCCGCGGCCCTCGCCGGGATCCTGCGTTTGACCCTGAAAGGCGCCACCGATGCTCGCCGGCGGAGATCCTCTCCGAACTCGGCGGGGCACCTGCGCATCATCAACGACGCCACGGCGACGGTGTTCTTCACCGATACGGCAAGCTCGCTGCCTTCTGCACTGACCAGGGAGGGCGCGCACCGGCCCCTGTTCGCATATGTCGGAAAAATTTGGTGAGCGGGGAGGGGATCGAACCCTCGACCATCTGATTAAAAGTCAGATGCTCTACCACTGAGCTACCCGCCCCCGGCAAAGCCGGAGCGAAGCGGGAGAGGGCCCCCGCGTCGCGGCATGATCTAGAAGAACCTCGCCGCCCGGTCAAATACCAAAGCGGCGGCGGCTCAACGCAGCGCCTTCAGCGCGGCGCGGCCGGCATAGATGGCGGTGTCGCCGAGTTCCTGTTCGATGCGCAGGAGCTGGTTGTATTTCGCCGTCCGGTCCGAGCGGGCAAGCGAGCCGGTCTTGATCTGCCCGCAGTTGGTGGCGACGGCGAGATCGGCAATCGTCGCATCCTCGGTCTCGCCCGAGCGGTGGCTCATGACGGCGGTGTACCCGGCGCGATGCGCCATGTCGACGGCGGCCAGCGTCTCGGTCAGCGAGCCGATCTGGTTGACCTTGACCAGGATCGAATTGGCGGTGCCGGTCTTGATGCCCTGGGCGAGGCGCTTGACGTTGGTGACGAACAGGTCGTCGCCGACGAGCTGGCATTTCGCGCCGATCTTGTCGGTCAGCTTCTTCCAGCCCTCCCAGTCGTCCTCGCTCATGCCGTCCTCGATGGAGACGATGGGATAGTCGCCGACCAGCTTGGCGAGATAGGCGACCTGCTCGTCGATCGAGCGCTTCTTGCCCTCGCCGTGATAGTCGTAGACGCCGTTCTTGAAGAACTCGGTCGAGGCGCAGTCGAGCGCGATGTACATGTCCTTGCCGGCCTTGAAGCCGGCCTGATCGATCGCCTTCATCACGAAATCCAGCGCGGCCTCGGCGCTCGGCAGGTTGGGCGCAAAACCGCCCTCGTCGCCGACGTTGGTGTTGTGGCCGGCCTTTTTCAGCGCGCCCTTGAGGGTGTGGAACACCTCGGCGCCCCAGCGCAGCCCTTCGCCGAAGGTCGGCGCGCCGGCGGGCATGATCATGAATTCCTGGAAGTCGATCGGGTTGTCGGCATGGGCGCCGCCGTTGACGATGTTCATCATCGGCACCGGAAGGGTGCGCGCTGCGGCTCCGCCGACGTAACGGTAGAGCGGCAGGCCGCGCGCATCCGCCGCCGCCTTGGCCACCGCCAGCGACACGCCGAGAATGGCATTGGCGCCGATACGCGCCTTGTTGGGCGTGCCGTCGAGGTCGATCAGCACCTGATCGATGCCGACCTGATCCTCGGCGTCCATGCCGGTCAGCGCATCGTTGATCTCGTTGTTGACGTTGTCGACCGCCTTGATGACGCCCTTGCCGAGGTAACGCTTCTTGTCGCCATCGCGCAGTTCGACCGCCTCATGCGCGCCGGTAGAGGCGCCCGAGGGCACGGCGGCGCGGCCGAGCGAGCCGTCTTCCAGCGTCACATCGACTTCCACCGTGGGGTTGCCGCGGCTGTCCAGGATTTCGCGGGCGATGACATCGACGATGGTGGTCATGGGATCCTCTTGCCGGTCGGAATGGTGCTGCGGGCTTCTAGCGCCGATTGGCGTTCTCGAAAAGCCTTTCCTGTGCCGCAACTTAAGGATGGGTTCACGCTTCCTGAAGATGCACCGCCGCAGGCAAGCGCTTCTTAAGCAGCCGCCTGACAGGCTGGCAGCATGGAAAGACCCGTCTCACCCCTGCTTCAGAGCCGCCGCGCGCTGCTGCTCGGCATGCCCATGCTGGCGCTTGCCGGCTGCAACAGCGAATCCACGGCAGCCAGATCGCTGCCGGAAATGGTGCTGGAACCGGTGGACGGCATGAAAACCGCCAGCGGCTGGCAATATCCCGGCATCGACACCGGCACGTTCATCGGCCGGCCGACACTGATCAACTTCTGGGCGACGTGGTGCGGCGTCTGCGACAGCGAACACGCCTCGTTGCAGGCGCTGGCGACCGATGCCCGCATCCGCTTCGTCGGAGTGGCGGTGCGCGACACCCCGGACGCGGTGCGCAGCCATCTGAAAGAGCACGGCAACCCCTATGCGGCGGTTTCGGTCGATGCGCGCGGCGCGCTGTTCGCAAAAATGGGCCAGCGCGGCGTGCCGACCAAGGTGCTGATCGACGGCCAGCGCCGCCCGGTGGCGACCATCGTCGGCCCGGCCAACAACCTGCACATCATGCTCAGGATCAAGGACGCCATCGCCAAGACGCTGGTGTAACGCCCCGGCCGTCCTGGTCCGCGTGGGAAGGACCACGGGCCGGCAGCGCCCCAACCACCATTTACGCCGCCGGGCGCGCGCGCTATGGCAGGGCGATGAGCACGACCCACACCCTGCACCTCGGCCAGCCCAGCGCCATTCCGGCATCGCCGGATCAGGCGGTGCTGGATCGCGTCCCCAATCCGCACAAGGGCACGCCGTATCTGGCCCGTTTCACGGCGCCGGAGTTCACCTCGATCTGTCCGGTGACCGGCCAGCCGGATTTCGGCATCCTCGTCATCGATTACCTGCCCGGCGACTGGCTGGTCGAATCCAAATCGCTGAAACTGTATCTGACCAGCTTCCGCAATCACGGCGCCTTCCACGAGGATTGCACGGTGGCGATCGGCAAGAAGCTGGCGGACCTGCTGGCGCCCGAATGGCTGCGCATCGGCGGCTACTGGTATCCGCGCGGCGGCATCCCTATCGATGTGTTCTGGCAGACCAGCGCCCCGCCGGCGGGCCTGTGGGTGCCCGATCAGGGCGTGCCGCCCTATCGGGCGCGCTGAAGGGCCGGGGCGGGATAGGGCGAGGAGCCAATAGCAAGTAGCGAATGGCCGCCGTGAATATACCTCCCCCACCGGGGGAGGGATGGGCCGAGCGAAGCGGAGGCCCGGGAGGGGGATCACCACACTGCCACTCCCACCCTAAAACCCTCCCCCACCGGGGGAGGGATGGGCCGAGCGTAGCGGAGGCCCGGGAGGGGGCCTCACTTCATGCGGAAGCGATTGCGCAGGCCAAGACCGGCGAGAAACAGGAACACGAAGCTGAGGATGGTGTTCGTCGCCATGAAGAAATGCGCGGCGGTGGAGAACTTGTCGAGACTGGCGAACATCTCCTTTTTCAGCGGCAGGAACCCCAGCGCCGATGTCACCGACAGGCTGAACGCCTCGCCGCGCGGAATGGAGTGGCAGGCGCCGCCGACGCACTCGTCGCAGGCCACCAGCGCGACGAAGCAGGCGAAAATGATGAAACCAACCACCGTCATCGGGCGGATGATCGAACGGCCGTAATCCGAGGTCAGGCCATAAAGCCCGTTGAGAAATCCGCGCGCACTTCGCCAGCCGCCATCGACAACCTGTTGCGCCCGCATCTCCATGGCGAAAAAGTCGAGTTCGTCCTCGTGCTTTTTCAGCCCCTCCATGATCTGCTTGAGACGCTGGTAGTTATAAACGTGGTTCTGCGCGGCCTCGCGCATCTGCTCGACCATTTCCTTGGCTTTTTTGATGGCGCGGGGGTTGCGCTTCTCTCTCCTTCAATCGCGCACGGCGCATAGTGGCAGCTGGAAGCGAGGGAGGATCGGGCCACTGCACGCGGTGGAAGGCCACGCCCTCGTTCAGCTTCGCACCGTGGAACTTCGGGGGATGTTGGAGAAACCGCGCGCCGGCAAAGCTGGTGTTGCCTTCCATCTCGGCATTGAGGAAGGTTGTCTCGCCCGCAAAGGTGGCGCGGTTGAACTGCACAATGTGTTTTTTCGAAAAGGTTGCGCCTGAGAGGTAAGCGTTGCCTGAGAAGGTTGCGCCTGAGAGGTAAGCGTTGCCTGAGAAGGTTGCGCCTTTGAGGTAAGCGTCGCCTGAGAAGGTTGCGCCTGCGAGGGCAGCGGTGCCCGAGAAGGTTGCGCCTGAGAGGTCAGCGTTACCTGAGAAGGTTGCGCCTGAGAGGTCAGCGTAGCGAGAGAAGGTTGCGCCTGAGAGGTCAGCGTAGCGAGAGAAGGTTGCGCCTGAGAGGTAAGCGTCGCCTGAGAAGGTCGCGTCTCTGAGGTCAGCGTCGCCTGAGAAGGTTGCGCCTGAGAGGTTAGCGTAGCGAGAGAAGGTTGCGCCTGAGAGGTAAGCGTAGCGTGAGAAGGTTGCGCCTGAGAGGTCAGCGTCGCCTGAGAAGGTTGCGCCTGAGAGGTCAGCGTCGCCTGAGAAGGTCGCGTCTCTGAGGTCAGCGTAGCCTGGGAACAGGTAGCCGGCAAGGCTCAGGGGCCTCTCGAACAGGGTAACTCGGCAAACAACCTTATCCGATGGCTCCGGCAGGTCCTGAGCGCCGCGGCGTTTCATTCGCTTTTGAAATGCCGCGGCCAGCGCCGCCCATTCCGCTTCGGTGTGCGGGGTCAGTTCGTCCGCCGTGAACCTTGGCTTGCCGTCGCTGTCCTTCGCCGCCAGCAATTCTGCGCGCTGCTCCTCGCTCAGCGCCCGCGCTGCCCATTTGTTCCAGTCCCGGCGGTTCTTCTCGCGCAGTTCCCGGTCAAATTCCCACCAATGTGCCCCCTCCGGTTGTTCCCCATGCAGGGTCATCAGGCAATGCCAGGGGTTTTTGTTGGCCGGGGTGAGTTCGGTTTCCGGCTTCTCGGCGGGCGGTTGGTCGTCGGCCATGGGCGCTCCTGTGCCGCGATGCTAACCCGGCACGCGCTGCGCCGCGCCGGCCGGCCCGTGTGGCGCCATGACGCAGCGCCCGCCTTCCATCCGCGCGGCGCCGGTGGCCACCAGCCTGAGCGCCAGCGGATAGAGCCGGTGCTCCTCGCCGAGCACGCGGGCGGCCAGCGCCGCCTCGTCATCGCCGGGCAGCACCGGCACCGCGCCTTGCGCGATGATCGGCCCCTCATCCATCTCCGGGGTGACGAAATGCACCGTGGCGCCGTGGATTTTCACCCCGGCGGCCAGCGCACGGGCGTGGGTGTCGAGCCCCTTGAAGCTCGGCAGCAGGGCAGGGTGGATGTTGATCAGTTTGCCCTGCCACATCTGGCAGAACCAATCCGACAACAGCCGCATGAACCCGGCGAGGCAGACCAGTTCGGCGCCCGCCGCGACGATCTTTTCATGCATCAGCCGGTCGAAGGTCTCGCGATCCTTGTGCCCCTTGTTCGGCACCACGGCGGTGGCGATGCCGCGCGCCGCCGCAAAGGCCAGCCCCGGCGCCTCCGGCTTGTTCGACAGCACCAGCACGATCTCGGCCGGAAAGGCGGGATCGGCGGCAGCCTCCACCAGCGCGGCCATGTTGGAGCCGCGCCCCGAGATCAGAACGGCGGTCCTAACCCGGCTTGAGCCGGATGAGGTCCTTGGGGCTGGAGTGCTTGAGCGATTTGCCACGGCCGGAAAGACTCGGATTGGTCATGAAATACTGGTGGGCGTTGAACGGCACCTCGCCGCTCCCCGGCTTTATGCGCACCGAGGCGCCATCCGGCAAGACCTTCCAGCTCTGCTGGTTGTCGATCAGGTTGCCATACATGATCTGGTCCAGCACCTGCTCATGCACCGTGGGGTTGCTGAGCGGCAGCAGCACCTCGACGCGGCGGTCGAGATTGCGCGGCATGAGATCGGCGGAGGACAGATACACCGCCGCCTTCGGATGCGGAAGCCCGAAGCCGCAGCCGAAGCAGTAGATGCGCGCATGTTCGAGAAACCGGCCGACGATCGACTTGACCGAGATGTTTTCCGACAGCCCCTGGATGCCCGGCCTGAGGCAGCAGATGCCGCGCACCACCAGATCGATCTTCACCCCGGCGGCGCTGGCATCATAGAGCGCGTCGATCACCGTGGCATCGACGAGGCTGTTGCACTTCAGCCAGATGGCGCCGGGCCGCCCCTCCTTCACATGCGCGATCTCGGCGGCGATGTGATCGAGGATGCGCTGCTTCAGCCCATAGGGCGACACCGTCATCTGTTCGAGTTCGGCCGGCTCGGCATAGCCGGTGATGAAGTTGAAGATGCGCGCCACATCGCGGCCGATCACCGGATCGGCGGTGAAGAACGACAGGTCCGTGTAAACCTTGGCGGTGATCGGGTGATAGTTGCCCGAGCCGATATGGCAGTAGGTGACGAGCTGGCCATGCTCGCGCCGCACCACCAGCGACAGTTTGGCGTGGGTTTTCAGTTCGATGAAGCCGTAAACCACCTGCACCCCGGCGCGTTCCAGATCGCGCGCCCAGCGGATGTTGGCCTCCTCGTCGAAGCGGGCCTTGAGTTCGATCAGCGCAGTCACCGACTTGCCGGCCTCCGCCGCCTCGCTCAGCGCGCGCACGATCGGGCTGTCGGCCGAGGTGCGGTAGAGCGTCTGCTTGATGGCGATGACATTGGGATCGCGCACCGCCTGTTGCAGGAACTGCACCACGCAATCGAAGGATTCGTAGGGGTGGTGGACGACCAAGTCCTTTTGGCGGATGGCGGGGAACATGTCGCCGCTCATTTCCTTGATGCGCTCGGGAAAGCGCGGCACATAGGGCAGGAACTTGAGGTCCGGGCGCGGCAGGTCGACCAGCTGCGACAGGTCGGCGAGGCCGATCATGCCGTCGATCACCGCCACCTCGCCATAGGAGACGCGCTGTTCCTCGATGAGGAACTCGCGCAGGTCCTGCGGCATTGCCGCATCCACTTCCAGCCGGATGACGACACCGCGCCGGCGCTGCTTCAGCATCTTCTCGAACACGCGCACCAGGTCCTCGGCCTCTTCCTCGATCTCGACATCCGAATCGCGGATCAGGCGGAAGCAGCCGTGTCCCTTGACCTTGTAGCCGGGGAACAGCCTGCCGATGAACAGGAAGATGACCTGTTCGAGCATGATGATGCGGTGCCGCCCTTCGCCGGCCGGCAGGCGGACGAAGCGCTCCACCTTCTGCGGCATGCGGACCAGCGCCCGCAGCTTGGATTTGTCCGCCTTGCGCGACAGCATCAGCGCCAGCGAGAAGCCGAGGTTGGGAATGAACGGAAAGGGATGCGCCGGATCGATAGCCAGCGGCGTCAGCGTCGGGAAGATCGACGACAGGAAATAGGCTTCGAGGAAATCGCGGTCGCTTTCGGTCAGCGCCGAGGCCTCGACAAGATCGATGCCATTGCCGGCGAGCGCCAGCCGGAGTTCGCGCCAGCGATGCTGCTGCGCGCCGGTCAGCACCTGCACCGCGTCGTGGATGCGTACAAGTTGCTGGGCGGGCGACAGCCCGTCGTCGGACAGGGTCTCCACCTTGGCGATCACCTGCTCGACCAGGCCCGAAACGCGGACCATGAAGAACTCGTCGAGGTTGCTCGCCGAGATCGATAGAAAGCGCAATTGTTCGAGCAACGGATGATCGGCGTTGGAGGCTTCCTCCATCACCCGCTGGTTGAATTTCAGCCAAGACAGTTCGCGGTTGATGAACCGCGCCGGATCGTGGCGCAGGGCGGGACCGGCAAGGTCCTGCATGTCCGGCTTGATATGGGGTGTCATGAGAACTGTCCGCTCCGCCTGTCCCGCAACTCATCAAGCATAGCACGAAAATCGTGGCGGTTTGCCGACAGACCGCTCAGTTCTGCGGAATTTGTTCCAGAACCCGCAGGGCAACCGCGCGCGTCAGCCGCCGGCCCAGCGCCAGGGCCTCCCGGTCGAGCGCCTCGACGATGCGGCGCGCGCCGGCGAAGGAACGTTCGATGCGCACCACGAGATAATCGATCACCGACGTATCGACCATCAGCCCGCGGTCGATGAACAGCTTGACCAGAAGCGCCCGCAGCAGCGCATCGTCCGGGGCGTTGATTTCCGCCACCGGCGCCAGCCGCAGCCGCGACAACAGGTCTGGTGTGCGCAGATGCCACAGATCGGGCCGCCGGCGCGCCGTGAACAGCAGGCCCATGCCGTTCTCTCGCGCCATGTTGACGAGGTGGAACAGCCGCGCCTCGTCGAAGGGCGCTGCGTCGATGTCCTCGATCACCAGGGCAGGCAGCGCCGCAAGCTGGTCAGGCGCGTGATCCCCGAGCCGCGCGCCGGGCACCAGCGCCGCGCCGGAAAGCCCCGCCCAGACATGGGCCAGATGCGTCTTGCCACACCCCTCGGGGCCGACCAGCAGCAGCAACCGGTCGGGCCAGTCGGGCCATTGCGACACCGCTTCGTAGGCGGCCTCGTTGGAAGGGCTGACCAGGAAATTGGCCGCGTCGTACTGCGGCTCAAGCCTGAGATCGAGCGGCAGTTGCGCCGGCGTCGAATCGGGGCGCCGGCTCATGGGCCGGTCATGTGCTTGAGCCAGCCGGACAGATAGGCAGCGATGGAAACGGTGCTGAGCAGGCAAACGATTCCGGTCAGCGCAAGATCGATGTTCGGCATTTCGGCGCCAAAGGCGAGCGTGCCGAGCTTGTAGGCCGCCAGCAGGATCTGCGCGAGGGTATTGGCTTTCGAGACCAGCAGCGGCCGGATCTCGACCGGGTTGTCGAGCAGCCAAGACACGATCACCGCGCCGACGATCATCAGGTCGCGCGCCACCACCAGCACCACCAGCCACACCGGAATGATACCGACGATGCCGAGGGTGATGAAGATCGAGACCAGCAGAGACTTGTCGGCGATCGGATCTAGCAGGGCGCCGAGATCCGACATCTGGTTGAATCGCCGCGCGATCCAGCCGTCGACCGCGTCCGTCAATCCGGCCAGGATGAAACCGGCCAGCGCCAGCTCGAACCGGTGTTGGGCGATCGCGACGATGACCGCCGGCACCAGGCACAGGCGCAACAGGGTCAGCCAATTGGCAAGGTTCATGCTCATGCCGCAAGATATAGGCGTTGAGCCTGCCACGGTTCAAGCCACCGATGTCGCGCGGGCCCGCTATGCACAGGCAGGGCTTGCCAAACGGCGTCCGGGCCAATACCGGAGGGCCCATGAGCGGTGTGCGCAAGAACGGCCTGACCTATGCCGACGCCGGCGTTGATATCGACGCGGGCAATGCCATGGTCGAGGCGATCAAGCCGCTGGTGCGAGCGACGCGCCGCACCGGGGCGGATGCGGAAATCGGCGGCTTCGGCGGCCTGTTCGATCTGAAAGCCTGCGGCTATCGCGATCCGGTGCTGGTCGCCGCCAACGATGGCGTCGGCACCAAGCTCAAGATCGCCATCGATGCCGGCATTCATGACACCGTCGGCATCGATCTTGTCGCCATGAGCGTCAACGATCTGGTGGTGCAGGGCGCCGAGCCGCTGTTCTTCCTCGATTATTTCGCCACCGGCCGGCTGGTGCCGAAGGTGGGCGTCGCCATTGTCCGCGGTATCGCGGAAGGCTGCAAGCGTGCGGGATGCGCGCTGATCGGCGGCGAGACGGCGGAAATGCCGGGGCTTTACAGCGGCGAGGATTACGATCTGGCCGGCTTCGCCGTCGGCGCGGTGGAACGCGAGGCGATCCTGCCGAAGCTCGGGGCCATTGCGGCGGGCGATGTGGTGCTCGGGCTGGCGTCCTCGGGCGTGCATTCCAACGGCTATTCGCTGGTGCGCCGCATCGTTCGCCAGGCCGACATCGGCTGGAAGGAGCCGGCGCCGTTCGCGCCTGCCCAGACCCTGGCGCGGGCGCTGCTGGAGCCGACGCGAATCTACGTCAAGCCGCTGCTTGCCGTGCTCAGGGGGAGCGAGGGCGGCGCCATCAAGGCACTGGCCCATATCACCGGGGGCGGTTTCATCGACAATATCCCGCGCGTGCTGCCCGATGGTCTCGGCATCGAACTTGACCTCGACGCCATCGCGCCGCCGCCGGTGTTCGGCTGGCTGGCGCAGACCGGCGGAGTGGCGCCGGAGGAGATGCTGCGCACCTTCAACTGCGGCATCGGCATGGTGGCGGTGGTCGCGGCCGGAGCGGCGGAGGCGGTCGCCCGTCAGCTTACCGCCGCTGGCGAGACGGTTTGCCGTGTCGGCGTGATCGAGAAGGATCGCGGCACGCGTGTGGCGAGCCGCGGCACCCTGAAACTGTCGTAACGTCCCATGTTAGCGTCGCTGTTTTCCGGCCCCAAGGACAACATGGACAGGCCGGTCGGTGTGATCGACATCGGCTCCAACTCCGTGCGTCTGGTGGTTTATGACGCGCTGTGCCGCACGCCGACACCGATCTTCAATGAAAAAGCGCTGTGTGGCCTGGGCCGCGATGTGGCGCTCACCGGGCGCCTGCCGCAGGATGGCGTCGAGCAGGCGCTGTCGGCGATGCGCCGCTTCCGCGCGCTCGCCAACGTCATCGGCGTGGAAAGCCTCTATGCGCTGGCCACCGCCGCCGCGCGCGATGCCGAAAACGGCCCGGCCTTCATCGCCGAGGCGGAAGCCATCCTGAACGCGCGCATCGAGATCATCTCGGGCGAACGCGAGGCCCAGCTGGCCGCGCTCGGCGTCGTCTCCGGCATTCACCGGCCGAACGGCATCGTCGCCGATCTCGGCGGTGGCAGCCTCGAACTGATCGATGTGCGGGGGAGCGACGTCGGCGCCGGGGTCAGCCTTAAGCTCGGCGGTCTGGCCCTGCGCGATCTTTCGGGACGCTCGCTGAAGAAGGCGTCGAAGATCGTCGAAAATACGATGGATGGCCTTGCCGTGCTGCAGAAGGGCGCCGGGCGCGACATCTATGCGATCGGCGGCACCTGGCGCGCCATCGCCCGGCTGCACATGCGCCACACCGGCTACCCGCTGAACGTGCTGCACGATTATTCGATGTCGGCCGGCGAGGCGATGGACTTCTGCCGCATGGTGCTGCGCGTCGCTCCCGAAAGCCTGACCGCGATTTCCTCGGTGGCGGCCGACCGGCGCCCGCTGCTGTCCTACGGCGCGCTGGTGCTGGAGCACTTGCTGAGCCGAGCCCGCGCGGCGCGGCTGATCGTTTCGGCGCTCGGTGTGCGCGAAGGCCTGCTGCTGTCGCTGCTGTCGGCCGAGGAGCGCGCCAAGGATCCGCTGCTGCTGACGGCGGCGGAGTTCAACGCGCTGCGCTCGCGCTCGCCGGCCTACACGCTCGAACTGGTGCGATGGACCGACCGGCTGTTCTCCCATCCCGAGTTCCGCGAGGATCACGACGACCGTCGTCTGCGCATCGCTGCCTGCCTGCTGTCGGACATTTCCTGGCGTGCGCATCCCGATTATCGCGGCGAGCAGAGCCTCAATGTCATCGCCCATGCGGTGCTGCCCGGCGTCGACCATGCCGAACGGGTGTTTCTGGCACTGGCGGTCTATTTCCGCCATGTCGGCCCGGCCTCGGGCGAGATCCTGCCGCGTATCCGCGAACTTGCGCCGACGCGCATGATCGAGCGGGCACGCCTGCTGGGGGCGGCGATGCGCACCGCCTATCTGGCCTCTGCCGCCATGCCGGGCGTGCTTGAACGATTGCCGATCGACCTCGGTGACCGCCATCTGACCCTCACGGTGCCGGCCGATCTGAAGGATCTCGCCAACGAGCGCATCGCCAACCGGCTCAAGCAGTTTGCCCGGCTGATTGGCCGGGAACCGCAGATCGTGATCGGGTAGTGTCAGCGGCCACTCAATAGGAGCGAAGCGACGCCGAGCTGATGCGAGGGGCGCCCGCCTTAGGCGGGCCACCAAAGGTCTGCGAAGCGACGCCGAGCTGATGCGAGGGGCGCCCGCCAGCGGCGGGCCACCAAAAGCCTGCGAAGCGACGCCGAGCTGATGCGAGGGGCGCCCGCCAGCGGCGGGCCACTAAAAGCTTGCGAAGCGACGCCGAGCTGATGCGAGGGGCGCCCGCCAGCGGCGGGCCACCAGTATAACTTGCTGCATTACTTTGATTTTAAAGTGACATTAACCAGTCTTGTTGTCTTCTCGGTAAGCAGTTTCCCGAGGAGTACCACCATGTCTGATCCCCTTGTCGCACGCGCTCAGGCGAGCCCGATGGATTGGCTGGTGCTGCGTCTCACGATGGTTCCGGCAGCGCTGACGGTGATTGGTCTGGCGATCGGCGGGCTGGTCGCCGGTCCGCAGTCGTTCGATCTGGTCGGCGCCATCGGCCTGTGGGTGGTGGCGGTGTCCGGCGCCACCGCGCTGGTCGCCCGCTGGCTGTGTCGCGGTCATAACCGGGATGTTGCGGCGTTGGCGCAGGCGGCGCGCAGCCTGGCCGACGGGCGCATGAATATTGAGGTGGGCGGGCAGGAGCGCAGCGACGAGGTGGGCGATCTGGCCCGCGCGCTCGCCTTTTTGCGCCATCGGCTGATGAAGCAGGACAGGGCTGAGCCGCAAGCTCCCTCGGGGCGTCTGGTCGACGTGGTGTTGCAGTCGCGACAGGTGCTTGGCGGGGTGCTCGGCGAGGTCAACGGCGCCAATGCCGGCGTGCGCGATACCGCCCGCCAGCTGGCCGATCAGGTCAAGCGCGCCATCGACGATACCCATTCCGCGCGGCAGGCCGCCAGTCAGGGCGCGCTGGCGATTTCCTCATTGGCCGCGGCAGTCGACCAGATCGCCGGCGCGGTGCGGCGCATCTCCGCGCAGACAACAGCGGCGACGGGGCTCGTGCGGCAGGCGAGCCTTGCCGGCAGCACGGCATCGACCCATGTCGACCAGTTGAACCAGACGGTGCAGCGCATCGGCTCGGTCGTCACCAGCATCCGCGCCATTGCCGAACAGACCAACCTGCTGGCGCTCAACGCGACCATCGAGGCGGCGCGTGCGGGTGATTCCGGTCGTGGCTTTGCCGTGGTGGCGGGCGAGGTCAAGGCGCTTGCCAGCGAGACCGCCAAGGCCACCACCGAGATCACCGCGCTGGTGTCCAGCATTCAGGAAGTCACCGCCGCCACCAGCACGGCGACGCGCGGCATCGCCGCCCAGCTCGAATCGGTCGATCAGTCGAGCCGTGTCATCGCCCACGCCGTCAGTGAGCAGGAAGCCTCGACCGATGAGATCGCCCGCAGTTCTGCGCAGGCGGCGCGCCATTCGCTGGCGGCGCATGAGTATTTCCAGGCGATCGAGCAGGCCATTCAGGCGGCCGGCAGTGCCGCCGCGCAGCTCGACACCGTTACCGGCCGTTTCGCCGCCGTTTCGGGCCAGGTGCAGGCGGAAATGGATCGCATGATCACCGCGCTCGGCTCTGCCGAACTGGCAAAGGCGGCCTGACCTTAGTCCGCCGCCTGCACCGGCGGTTCGGTGCGCGGCACCGCGACGACCCGCCCGCGCTCGATGCCGATGGTCATTTCGCCGCGCTTGAGCTTGAGCGCCAGCGTGCCGAAAATCTCCGCCCGCCAGCCCTCCATAACCGGCGATCCCTCGCCGTCGTTGAGCGCGATCGCGTCGATATCGTCGCTGGAAGCGATCAGCCGGGCGGCGACGCGGTTGGTCTCCGCCACCGCTTGCAGCAGCACCTTGAGAAGCTGCACCAGCGCGCCGTTGGAGGAACCGCCGCGCGGCCGCTCCAGCGGTGGCAATTCGGCGGGATCGCGCGCCAGCGCCCGTTCGACGGCGGCGAGGATGTCGGCGCCGGTGCGCGAACGCTCGAAGCCCTTCGGCATGGTGCGCAGCCGGCCGAGTTCCTCGACCGTGGTCGGTAGCGCGGTGGCGATCTCGCCCAGGCAATCATCCTTGATAATGCGCCCGCGCGGCACGTCGCGCGCCTGCGCCTCGCGTTCGCGCCAGGCGGCAAGCTCGATCAGCGCGGCGAGTTCCTTGGGCTTGCGCACGCGGGTCTTGAGCCGCTCCCAGGCCCGCTCGGGCGGCGATTCATAGGTCTCCGGCCGGGCCAGCGCACCCATTTCGTCGGTGAGCCAGTCGCGCCGGCCGGTGCGGTCGAGCTTGGCGTTGATGGCACTGTAGATCGTGCGCAGATGCGTCACATCGGCGGCGGCATAGGTGAGCTGCGCCTCCGACAGCGGCCGGCGCGACCAGTCGGTGAAGCGGGAGGATTTGTCGATACGGGCATTGGCGAGCGCCGCCGCCAGGCTCTCGTAGGAAACCTGCTCGCCGAAGCCGCAGACCATCGCCGCCACCTGCGTGTCGAACAGCGGGGCAGGGATGACGCGGCCGCGCGTCCAGATGATTTCCACATCCTGCCGCGCCGCATGGAACACCTTGACGACATTGGTGTCGGCCATCAGCCCGTAGAACGGCGCAAGATCGAGCCCCGGCGCCAGCGGATCGACCAGCACCACCTCGTCCTCGCTCGCCATCTGGATCAGGCACAGCTTGGGGTAATAGGTCGTCTCGCGCAGAAACTCGGTGTCGACGGTGACGAAGGCATGGGCGGCTAGGCGCACGCAGGCGTCGGCGAGCGCTTCTGTCGAGGTAATCAGTGCCATTCAGACCCCTTGTTCGGTCGCCGGGGAGGCCCGGCCGGCGTGCGACGGTGCCGCGCGCCCGTTCGCCCTAGAGAACTCGCACGCGTTTGTCACGGGGGGCGCGCGCGCTTTTGTGGCGAATTGCCGGGGCAGGGCGGCGACTGGCGGCAATTTCGCACATCCATCCGTGTGTGATGGCCCTGCGCCGGCTTGCGTTTGCGCCGGGTTTCTGTATAGAGCGTGCATTCCCTGACCTGACATCGAAGGCTTCCCCCGCGCGGCGGGACGAGGTGCCTTGGGTGGCAAGGGGGCTCAAACCCGTAAAGATGTGCCCGCGATGTCGAAGCCCAATCCGTTCGAGTTCCTGCAGGAAGTGCGCTCCGAGGCCAAGAAGGTCACCTGGCCGACGCAGAAGGAGACCATGATCACCACCGGCATGGTGCTGCTGATGGTGTTCGTCGCCTCGCTGTTCTTCCTGTTTGCCGACTGGATCATCCGCCTTGTGGTCGGCCTGATCCTCGCCCGCTGATTTTCCCCCGACTTTTTCCGACGGATCCGCCATGACCAAGCGCTGGTATATCGTTCACGCCTTTTCCAACTTCGAGAAGAAGGTGGCCGAAGCGCTCCGTGAGGGCGCCGAGCAGCGCGGCCTGAGCCATCTGTTCGACGAGATCCTCGTGCCGACCGAGAAGGTGACGGAAGTGCGCCGCGGCCGCAAGATCGAGACGGACCGCAAGTTCTTCCCCGGCTATGTGATGGTCAAGGTGGACCTGACCGACGAGGCCTACCACCTCATCAAGAACACGCCAAAGGTGACCGGCTTCCTCGGCGCCGACAAGAAGCCGATCCCGATTCCCGATCACGAGGCCGACCGCATCAAGGGCCAGGTGGTCGATTCCACCGCGGCGCCGAAGGCAGCGATCCAGTTCACGGTGGGCGAGAACGTGCGCGTCTCCGACGGCCCGTTCGCCTCGTTCAACGGCGTGGTCGAGGATGTCGATTCGATCCGCTCGCGCCTCAAGGTGGCGGTGTCGATCTTCGGCCGCGCCACCCCGGTGGAGCTGGAATTCGGCCAGGTCGAGAAGATCAAGTAGGTCCGCTCAGCTTCCGTTAAGCGTTCCGCGCATTTTCTTCCACCCCTGCCGCAACGGCAGGGGGCTATCAACCCTTGTCGCCTAGCCTGATCTCGCGCGCACCTCCGGCGCGCCTGAGAGTGGGCATGAGCGAGACGGGCACATTTCGCCGCGACATACAGGGATTGCGCGCGCTGGCAGTGGTGCCGGTGGTGCTGTTCCATGCCGACCCGGCGCTGATGCCGGGCGGGTTTGTCGGTGTCGATATCTTCTTCGTCATCTCGGGCTACCTGATCACGCAGATCCTGCTCAAGGAGATCGGCCAGGGGCGGTTCTCGCTGACCGGCTTTTATGTGCGGCGGGTCAGGCGGCTGTTTCCCGCGCTCTATGCGATGCTGGCGGCGACGTTGCTGTTTGGCGCCTGGGTGCTGGCGCCGGCCGATTTCGCCGAACTCGGGCGAACGGCGCTGGCGACGGTCGGTTTCGCCTCGAATGTCATGTTCTTTTCGCTGTCGGATTATTTCGACGGCGCGGCGGAGTTGAAGCCGCTGCTGCATACCTGGTCGCTGGCGGTGGAAGAGCAGTTCTATCTCGCATTCCCGCTGGTGCTGGCGGGGCTGGCGCTGAAGGCGCCGCGGCTGTTGAAACCGACGCTCTGGCTCGGGGCGGCGCTTTCGCTGCTGGGCTGTGTCCTGCTGTCGCGCGGCCATCAGGCATTTTCGTTCTATCTGCCGTTCACGCGGGCCTGGGAGTTGCTGGCCGGTGCGCTGCTGGCAGCGCGGGCGGTGCCGCCCATCACCGACCGGCGGCTTGCCGATGGCCTGTCGCTCGTCGGGCTGGCGCTGATCGCGGCCAGCCTTGCCTTCATCGACCGGACGATGGTGTTTCCCGGATGGATCGCGCTGGCGCCGGTGCTCGGTACGGCGCTGGTGCTGCATGCGGGGGCGGGGCGCGAAAGCCTCGGCGGGCGGCTGATCAGCGGCGCAGGTTTGGTCTGGATCGGCGGGCTGTCCTATTCGCTTTATCTCTGGCACTGGCCGGTGATGGCCTATGCCCGCTACACCGCCGAGGGGCCGATGGAGCCTGGGCGCATTGTCTATGCGCTGTTTGCCTCGCTGGTGCTGGCGATGGCGTCGCTGCGCTATATCGAACGGCCGCTGCTGGACGGGCGTGCGGCGCCGCGCCTTGTGCTGACTTCGGGCGCGGGCGCGATGCTGGCGGGCGCGGCGGCGAGCCTTGCGGTGATCGCGGGGCAGGGGCTGCCGGGCCGGTTCTCGCCGGCGGTGGTCGATCTTTTCGCCAGCGCCAGGGATGCCAGCCCGCACCGCGCGCGCTGCCATGGCGATGGCTGGACGCCGATCCCGTATGAGCGCCATTGCGTGTTCGGCGCGGCGGGTGCGAGCCCGCGCGTGGCGGTCTGGGGCGACAGTTTCGGCGCAGAACTGGTGGTGGCGCTGGGCGAGGAACTGGCCCAAAAAGGCGAGGCGGCCTTGCAGATCTCGACCTCGGCCTGTCCGCCGGCAGAGGGCTTTTCACCGCCGTTCCGGCCGCGCTGCGGCGCGCAGAATGCGGCGACGCTGGCGGCGCTGGCGGCCGATCCGCGCATCGGCACGGTGGTTCTGGTCGCCAATTACGATCGCTACGGGGCCGGGACGGCCGCAATGCTCGACGGGCTGGCACGAAACGCGACGGCGCTGCGGGCGGCGGGCAAGCGCGTGGTGTTGACCGATCCGGTGCCGGCGATGCCGGCCGATGCGCCGCGCGTGGTCGGGCTGCTGGCGTCCAAGGGCGAAAACCCCGCCGGCTACGGCCTCAGCCAGACGCTGTTCGGCGCGCGGCAGGGGCCGCTGACCGCTCGGCTGGAGGCCATCGCCACGGCGGCCGGCGCGCGGCGCTTTTCCCCGGCGGCAACGCTGTGCGGCAGCGGGCTGTGCCCGGCGTGGCGCGCCGATGCGGGCGTGGTCTATTTCGACGATGTTCACCTCAGCCTCGCCGGCGCTCGGCTGCTGGCGGGCGGCCTGGGCGCGGCCGTGGCAGCGCAGTAGCGGCGGGCGGGCGGGTTACGGCGCCTTGTCGGTCAACGATGCAAGCTCGGCCAAGAATATCTCCCTATATTGTTGCCAGAGCACGACATCGGGTGATCGCTTCACCAAAGGCTCGACAATGGCAAGGCCGCGTTCGAATGCGGCCTTGGCCTCGCTCACTCGGCCCTGAGATCTCAGGCACTGGCCGATCTTGCCATAGGATGCGGCCAGGTCACCCTGCCACCGCGCATTGGCGGGGTCGCGCGCGGCGAGGGTTTGGGCGATGGCAAGGTCGGCCTCGAAACTCTTGAGCGCGCCAGCGAGATCGCCCTGCGTCGCGCGGATATCGCCGATCTTGTTATGCGACACCGAGAGATCGCGCTGCCACGCAGTATTGGCGGGGTCGCGCGCGGCGAGGGTTTGGGCGATGGCGAGGCCGGCCTCGTAGCTCTTGAGCGCGCCAGCGAGATCGCCCTGCGTCGCGCGGATAT
>Ga0209573_1000592_pt1 | contig 72623 bp, 66 predicted proteins | sample TNRBio252014_DNA_FD_185870 | JGI IMG/M metagenome (GOLD analysis project Ga0209573, IMG submission 185870) | Wastewater treatment Type I Accumulibacter community from EBPR Bioreactor in Madison, WI, USA - TNR Reactor_6/25/2014_ DNA (SPAdes)... | ecosystem: Engineered > Bioreactor > EBPR >...
GCGGCCGCTCCTCGGGCCGCGGTGCCAGCATCCAGTCGATCATGGCCAGGAAGGCCAGTGACACGCCTGGAAAGCTCTGCGACGACAGCGTGCGCGCTTCGTCATGCACCGTACGGGCCGGAGCCGGCGCAGGAGGGCGGCCCACCAGCAGAAAGTGCAGGGTGGCGCCGAGCGCGTAGATGTCGGTCCAGGGCCCCTGGCGCATGCCGCTGGTCTCTGCGTACTGCTCGATCGGGGCATACGCGGGCTTGAGGATCGCCGTCAGCATCTGACTGCGATCGTTGATGACGCGCCTTGCCGCGCCGAAGTCGAGCAGCACCGGCCTGCCGTCAGGCTCGATCAGGATGTTGTCGGGTGCGATGTCGCGGTGGAACACGTCGACCGCATGGAGGCACTCCAGTGCGCCCAGCAAGGGCATCACCACCGACCGCAGCCAGGCCTCGTCCGGCGCCCTGCCCATCGCCTGCCGCACCTGCTTGGCCGTGCGGCCATGGTACAGGGGCATCGCCATGTAGGCCGTGCCGTTGGCTTCCCAGAAGCGGTAGACCTTGACCAGCGACGGGTGATCAAACTTCGCCAGCAGCTTGGCTTCGTTGACGAAGGACCTCAGGCCGAGTGCAAAGGTGTCGGCGTGCGAACTGGACAACAGCGACACGTGCTGCGTCGAGGTGCGGCTGGCCAGCGTGGCCGGCATGTACTCCTTGAGGGCGACTTCGCGCTCGAGGTTGTGGTCCAGCGCCCGGTAGACGATCCCGAAGCCACCGACGCCAAGCACGCCCTTGATTTCGAACTCGCTAACCCGCGCGCCGATGCGAAGCGCGCAAAGGGGATAGTCCGCGGGGTGGGGGTCTGGACCGGCCATCAGCCCCGCAGCTTAACAGCCCCGACCCTCCGGGCCCCGGGCTGGTGCGGCCTCGGTGCCGCCCGGCGCGTGTGCACTGTCACGCTGCAGCCTCCCCAGCAGCGCCAGGGTCAGCTCGACCCGCGCCTGTGCCGGCCCCAGCGGCACGGCCGGGCCGAGCACGGGCTTGCCCACGATCCGGCCCGACCCGCAGCGGGAAGTCAGCCAGACCACGACGCCTCGCGCCTCGGCACGTCGCAGGGCCTGCAGCAGGGCCTCGTGCACACTGCCATTGCCGGTGCCGGCGACCACCAGACCGGCACAGCCGGCGTCCACCGCGGCATCGACCAGCCTGGGGTCGAATCCGGCGTGGCTCGTGAGCCAGGCCACATGAGGCCAGCGCGCCGGTGCCGGGTCAAGGCGCTGCAGACCCAGCGCAAGGTCCTTCGGTTGCGTCGGCCAAGGCGCGAACTGCCTCACCTGGCCCTCTTCCACGGCGGCCAGCCGGCCGCCGTCGCCAGGCTCGAAGGCGTCGAGCCGATAGCCTTGCACCTTGCGCAGCCCCGCAGCCGACATCACCTGCCCGGCGACCACCGCGAGCACGCCGCCGGCGCCGGGGTGGGCCGCGACGGCCAGCGCGTCGGCAAGGTTCTGCGGACCATCGTTCAGCAAGGCAGTGGTCGGCCGCATCGCGGCGGTCAGCACCAGCGGCTTCGCAGGAGCAAGCACCCGGTGCAGCAACCACGCGGTCTCCTCCAGCGTGTCGGTGCCATGCGCGACGACCACGCCCGCCACCTGCGGCCGGTCCAGATGCAGCGCAGCGCGCTGCGCGAGGCGCTGCCAGAGCTCCGGGCCCACGTCCTTGCTGTCCACCTGTGCCACCTGCTCCGTTTCGACGTGGCAGGCTGCAGGCAGGGGCACTGCGCCCAGCAGGTCGGCCACCGCCACCTCGCCGGCACGGTAGGCCACGTTGTCCTGCCGGTGCACGGCGCGGCCGGAGATCGTGCCCCCCGTGCCGAGCACGACCAGGCAGCGGTCTGGAGTTGTCGCCGTCATCGGTCGAATCACCCTCTGGATAAAAGTACAGTCACTGGATAAACTGTCAGCCTGAACGCCACACCAGGGTCACGCACATGGACGAAAGCCCGAAGCTCACCGCGCGCCAGCAGCAGATTCTGGACCTCGTGCAGAGCGCCATCGAACGCAGCGGAGCCCCACCGACGCGGGCCGAGATCGCCACGGCGCTGGGTTTCCGCTCGGCCAATGCAGCGGAAGAGCACCTGCAGGCGCTGGCCCGCAAGGGCGTGATCGACCTGATTGGTGGCACCTCCCGGGGCATCCGGCTGAAGTCCGATGCCCTGCGGGCAGTCAACGAGGCGCGCGGCCGGCAGCTGAGCCTGCCATTGCCGGGCATCGCGCAGCTCTCGCTGCCGCTGGTGGGCCGAGTGGCGGCAGGCAGCCCCATCCTGGCGCAGGAGCACATCGACGAGACCTACGTGGTCGAGGCCCGCATGTTCGCGCGGCGTCCCGACTACCTGCTGAAGGTTCGCGGCATGAGCATGCGCGACGCCGGCATCCATGACGGCGACCTGCTGGCGGTGCAGAAGACCAACGACGCCCGCAACGGGCAGATCGTGGTCGCCAGGCTGGGTGACGATGTCACCGTCAAGCGGCTGCGCCGCGGCCGGCAGGGCATCGAGCTGGTCGCCGAGAACCCGGACTACACGACCATCCTCGTCACGCCGGGCGGCATCGACTTCGCGATCGAGGGCGTTGCGGTCGGCCTGATCCGCAACACGATGCTGCTGTAGCGGCACGCGCGACGGCGCCGGCATCGCTCGGTCCGGAGCCAGCCGGCGCCGCGGCATGCGGGGCCTGGAAGTGTCCTGCGTCGTCTCCCCGCGGTCGGCCCGGCGCGTGCGCCCGCCCGCGCGAACAGGCCCGCCTTCGCCTTGTTGTTCGCTCCTTCGGCCGGGCGACATCGGCTCACCATGGGCTCAGGTTTGCTGCAGGGCTACCGATACCGCCAACATGAGTTCACTTCGACTGCTCAAGCGCTGGGGCTACCGGTCCACCTTGTCGGACCCGAGCCGGTTCAGGGTCGAGGTCCGACCCCCCTCGCTGCGCCACGCGCCGTCCTCGCCCTGGCAACGCCTGATGTTCTGGTTGCTGGCGCCGGCGCCGCTGGATGCGGCGCCGCCACTGAACCGTCTCCCCGGGGTCCAGCAGGAGTTCATGGCCTGCCTGGCCGACGTGCACTCCGATCGCGCCATCGAGCTGCGCGGCCTGATCCGCGGGGCACGCTCGCTGCGGGAGCTCTGGCACCTGCGTGCCGAGGTCTACAACGCGGTTGCCGTCCAGACCAGCCAGCTGGATGCCGAGACGCGCCTGGCCCGGCTCAACAAGCACTTTCCGACGCGCGCCCCGAGGTCCGGGTTTGCGGCGCTCTAACGCTGCAAGACACGCGCCGCCTGACCCCACCCAGCCCCCAGTGCAGCTGCCTGCCCCGCCGCGCCATGTTGTCCCCGAGTCCCGCACCCCGCCACTTCCTGCCGTCGGCCCCCTTGCCTGGCGCCGGGCTTCCGGGTGACCGCCTGGCCCGACTGGCTGCAAGGCGAGCCTTCGTCGGCATGAAGGCGGCCTTTCTCGATGCCACGCGTGCGCTCTCCGACCAGCGAGGCGAGTGGCTGCGGCAGCAGGTCCGCGGTGCAGAGGAGCCCGTGGACCTGTGGCTGTTGCGCGGCCCCTTGTTCGAGGCCCTGAAGGGCCGCGACCCGCAGACCCGGCTGCTGCGCCTGCAGATCCGGCGCGAGCTCGAAGCCGTGTTTCCCGACAGCAGCCCCGCAAGCGCGTTCGGCACGTTCTGATCGTCGTCGACCGCTCCCGCGGCCGGTTGAAGCGGGCTCGCGCCCTGGCGCCACGGACCGCGGCCGTCGCCCTCATCACCCTGTACCCGGCAGGCTGCGAGGCCAGCGTACAGGGCCTGCTGGAGCGCGGGCATCGCGCCGCCACGTCACGGGTTTCCCCTAGCCACAAGCGGCCGACGTGCCGGAAGCAGCGAGCCGAGTTGCCGCTAGCATGCGCGCTCTCCCACTGCAGTCCCTCCGGAGACGCACATGAACGAGCAACAGATTCGCGACCTGGTCGGCGACGTCCGAGAAGGCCGCCTGCCGCGGCGCGGCTTCATCCAGCACATGGTGGCCGCCGGCCTGACCGCACCCATGGCCTCGATGCTGCTGATGCACGAAGGCATCGCCCAGACCGCACCCGGCTACAGCTACAAGCCGACCAAGCGTGGCGGCGGCGGCGCCATCAAGCTGATCTACTGGCAAGCCGCGGTGCACCTGAACCCGCACTACGCCGGCGGCACCAAGGACCAGGACGCCAGCCGCATCTTCTACGAGCCGCTGGCCGGCTGGGACACCGAAGGCAACCTCGTGCCCTTCCTGGCCGCCGAGATCCCGTCTCGCGCCAACGGCGGCCTGGCCGCCGATGGCAAGAGCGTCGTCTGGAAGCTCAAGAGAGGTGTCAAGTGGCATGACGGGCGCGACTTCACGGCCGACGATGTCGTCTTCACCGCCCAGTACGCAGGCGACCCGGCGGCGGCAATGACGACCATTGGCACCTACAAGGACATCAAGGTCACCAAGGTCGATTCGCACACGGTGCGCGTCGAGTACCCGCGGCCGACGCCGTTCTGGGCCGAGGCCCTGGTCGGCACGGTGGGCATGATCCTGCCCAAGCATGTGTTCGAGGCCTACATGGGCGCCAAGTCGCGCGAAAACCCGGCCAACACGAAACCTGTGGGTACCGGGCCGTACAAGATCATCGAGTTCAAGCCCGGCGACATGCTGCGTGCCGAGGCCTTCAAGGACTACCACGTCCCCAATCAGCCGTTCTTCGATGCGCTGGAGGTCAAGGGCGGCGGCGACGCCACCAGTGCCGCGCGCGCGGTGCTGCAGACCGCCGAATACGACGTCGGCTGGAACCTCGCCGTCGAGGACGAGATCCTCAAGCGCCTGGAGGGTGCCGGCAAGGGCAGGATGACCTTCCACACCGGCAGCGACATCGAGTTCGTCTCGCTGCAGGTGACCGACCCCTGGAACGAGGTCGACGGCGAGCGCGCCAGCGTCAAGAGCAAGCACCCGGCATTCAGCGACAAGGCAGTGCGCGATGCGATGAGCCTGCTGATCGACCGCAAGGGCATCCAGGAGGTGATCTACGGCCGTGGCGCCATCACCACGGCCAACTTCCTGAACAACCCGCCGCGCTATCGCAGCAGCAGCACCCGATTCGAGTTCAACATCGACAAGGCCAACCAGGTGCTGGAGGCGGCGGGCTGGAAGAAGGGCGCCGACGGCATCCGCGCCAAGGGAAACGTCAAGCTCAAGTTCGTCTACCAGACCTCGGTCAGCGGTCCGCGCCAGAAGTGCCAGGCGATCATCAAGGACGCCTGCACCAAGGCGGGCATCGACCTCGAGCTCAAGAGCGTGGTGGCAGCGGTGTACTTCGGCAGCGACTTCGCCAACCCGGACACCTACCAGAAGTTCTGGGCCGACATGCAGATGTACACGACGACGATGACCCAGCCGGACCCGCAGTACTTCATGGAGCAGTGGACCACCGACCAGATCGCTCAGAAGGCCAACAAGTGGGCCAGCCGGAACCTGGTGCGCTGGAGCAGCAAGGAGTACGACGAAGCCTTCAAGTCGGCGCAGGTCGAACTCGACCCGGTCAAGCGCGCCGCGCTGTTCATCCGCATGAACGACCTGGTGGTCAGTGACGGTCATGTGATCCCGCTGTTCGCGCGGCCGCGGCCGGTGGGCGTGGTCAACAAGCTGGCCACGGCCATCTCGCCCTGGGACAACCTGACCTCGTTCCTGCCTTACTGGTATCGCGAGGCCTGAGCGCGAGGCCTGCATGCGGGGCTGAGCGGCGGACGCCAGGCCCCCCGGGGGTGCCCGGCGTTCGTGCCGGCCCGAGATCGCCGCCCCTGCCCTGCGCCCCGAGGCGCTTGGCCTGACCGACCGCCACCCTCTCGAGTCCCGCGCCTTGTTCAACTACATCCTGCGCCGCCTGCTGATCGCGTTGCCCAGCCTCCTGGGCATCAGCGTCGTGCTGTTCACGGTGCTGGCTCTGGCCCCTGGCGACCCGTTCGAGGAACTGGCCACCAACCCCAACGTGCCGCCTGAGGTGCGCCTCGCCCTGCGCGCGCAGTTCGGGCTCGACGACCCGGTCTGGCAACGCTACCTGCACTGGCTGGCGGCGATGCTCAAGGGCGACTGGGGCTTCAGCTTCGTCAGCCGCATCGACGTCGACAAGCTGATCGTGCAACGCATCCCGGTGACGATCGCAGTGATCGGCCTGTCGCAGGTGCTGGCCATCCTGGTCGCGTTGCCGGTCGGCATCCTGGCCGCCGTCAAGCCCTATTCCTGGTTCGACCGCATCGCCAGCACGGTGGCATTCATCGGCTTCTCGCTGCCGACCTTCTTCACCGGCGTCATCTTCATCCTGGTGTTCAGCATCTCGCTGGGCTGGTTCCCGTTCGTGTTCCGTTCGGACCTCTCGGCCACCGGCTGGCAGTGGTGGTGGGAGCAGTTCCGGCAGTCCATCATGCCGATCACGGTGCTGGGCCTGTTCCAGGCGGCCAGCATGATGCGCTACGTGCGCTCGGCGGTGCTCGACGTGATCCGGCTCGATTACGTCACCACTGCGCGCAGCAAGGGCCTGGGTGAACGCACCGTCGTCACCAAGCATGTGGTGCGCAATGCCCTGATCCCGGTCGTGACCCTGGTGGCGCTGCAGATGCCCGCGGTTTTCGGCGGGGCCATCGTCACCGAGCAGATCTTCCGCATCCCAGGCATCGGCAGCCTGCTGATCGACGCCATCCTGCGCAATGACACGCCGGTGATCATGGCGGTGACCTTCGTGTTCAGCTGCCTGGTGATCCTCTTCAACCTGATCGCCGACCTGCTCTATGGCTGGCTCGACCCCCGCATCTCCTACCGCTGACGGCGGCGCGCCGCTGTCCAGGCCTATCGCCAGCATCTCGCCCTGGGCGGAGGCCTGGCGGCGCTTCAAGCGCCACCGGCTGGCCTACTGGAGCCTGTGGCTGCTTGGGGCCATGGTGCTGGCGGTGCTGGTCGGACCCCTGGTCTACAAGGTCGGCATCAACGACGTCGACTTCCAGGCGCGGCTGGCGGGTCCAAGCGCCAGGCACCCCATGGGTACCGACGACCTGGGTCGCGACATGCTGGCCCGCATGCTGTACGGCGGCCGCATCAGCCTGGCCGTCGGGCTGGCGGCCATGCTGATGGCGATCACGGTCGGCGTCATCATCGGCGCCATCGCCGGCATGGCCCGCGGCTGGGTCGACGCCGCACTGATGTGGCTGACCGACCTGTTCCTGAGCCTGCCGCAGCTGCCACTCCTGCTGCTGCTGATCTTCCTGTTCCGCGAGCCGCTCAAGCAGGCCTTCGGGCTGGAGGTCGGCATCTTCATCCTGATCGTGGCGGTGATCGGCGGCTTCCGCTGGATGCCGGTGGCGCGCCTGGTCCGTGCGCAGTTCTTCAGCCTGCGCGAGAAGGAGTTCGTCGAAGCCGCACGCGCGCTCGGCGCGTCGACCTCGCGCCAGGTGGTGCGTCACATCCTGCCCAACAGCCTGGGGCCGGTGATCGTTGCGGCCACCATCGACGTGGCGGCGGCCATCATTGCCGAGAGCACGCTGTCGTTCCTGGGCCTGGGCTTCCCGCCCGACATCCCCACCTGGGGGCGCATCCTCTACGACGGGCGCGACTACATGGACCTGGCGCTGCACTGGGCGCTGTTCCCCGGCACGGCCATCTTCCTGACCGTGCTGACGATCAACTTCATCGGCGACGGCTTGCGCGACGCGCTCGACCCGCGGCGGGTGCTGTGAAGAGCTGAGACCATGCCGCTGCTCGACATCCGCGGGCTCAAGACCCATTTCAGGACCGACGACGGCTGGCTGCACGCCGTCGACGGCGTCGACCTGTCGATCGAGGCCGGCGAGACGGTCTGCGTGGTCGGCGAGTCCGGCTGCGGCAAGAGCGTCACGGCCAAGACCGTGATGAAGCTCATCGACATGCCGCCGGGGCGCATCGTCGCCGGGCAGGTGCTGTGGCAGGGCCGGGATCTGGTGCCGCTGTCGGCCGACCAGATGCAGAAGGTGCGAGCGAAGGAGATCGCGATCATCTTCCAGGAGCCCATGACCAGCCTGAACCCGGTCTACACCGTCGGCGAGCAGATCGCCGAGAGCGTGCGGCTGCACGAAGGCCTGTCGCGCAAGGCGGCGATGGACCGCGCGGTCGAGATGCTGAAGCTGGTCAACATCCCGACGCCGGAGCGGCGCGTGCGCGACTACCCGCACCAGTTCAGCGGTGGCATGCGGCAGCGCGTGATGATCGCGATTGCGCTGGCCTGCAGCCCCAAGCTGCTGATCGCCGACGAGCCGACGACGGCGCTGGACGTGACGATACAGGCGCAGATCCTGGACCTGATGCAGGACCTCAAGGACCGGCTGGGCATGGCGGTGATGCTGATCACCCATGCCATGGGCGTGGTGGCGGAGGTGGCACAGAAGGTGGTGGTGATGTATGCCGGCAAGGTCGTCGAGGAGGCGTCTGCCGAGGTGTTGTTCGCGCGGCCGCGCCATCCCTACACACAAGGCCTGATCCGATCGATTCCGCGCATCGATACCGCGGCCGTTCACAAGGTGCGGCTGGAAGCCATCCCGGGAACCGTGCCCAAGCTCGTGGAACCGGCCGAAGGCTGCCGTTTCGCCGACCGCTGCCGCCACGTGCGCGCCGACTGCCGGCAGGCCACGCCGGCGCTGCGGGAGATCGAGCCCGGCCACAAGGTGGCCTGTTTCCACGCCGAGGGCACGTCATGACGCGGCCCTTGCTGCAGGTGAGCGACCTGGTCAAGCAGTTTCCCGTGCGCGGCGGGCTGCTGCAGCGCGAGGTCGGGCGCGTGCATGCCGTGGACGGCGTGAGCTTCGAACTCGCGGCGGGCGAGACGCTGGGCGTGGTCGGCGAGTCGGGCTGCGGCAAGAGCACCACCGGCCGCTGCATCCTGAGACTGATCGAGCCGACCTCCGGCACGGTGGTCTTCGACGGACAGGATGTCACCCGCGCCAGTCGCCCTGCCCTGCGGGCCCTGGCCCGCGACATGCAGATCATCTTCCAGGACCCGTACGCCAGCCTGAACCCGCGCATGACCGTCGGCGCCATCATCGGCGAGGCGCTGACCATCCACAAGCTGGCGACCACGCGCGCGCAGTACGAGTCGCGCATCGTGGAACTCCTGGAGACCGTCGGCCTGGCCGCCGACCACATGCGCCGCTACCCGCACGAGTTCTCGGGCGGCCAGCGCCAGCGCATAGGCATCGCCCGCGCACTGGCGGTCAAGCCGCGCCTGATCGTCTGCGACGAAGCCGTCAGTGCGCTCGACGTGTCCATCCAGGCACAGGTCATCAACCTGCTCGAAGACTTGCAGGATCGGTTCGCCCTGACCTACATGTTCATCGCCCACGACCTCAGCGTGGTCGAGCACATCAGCGACCGCGTGGCCGTGATGTACCTGGGCCGCATCGTCGAGATCGCGCCGGCGCGCAACCTGTACACCGAACCCCGCCATCCCTACACCGAAGCGCTGCTGTCGGCGGTTCCCATCCCCGACCCGCAGGTCCGGCGCAAGCGCATCCGCCTGCAAGGTGATGTCCCCAGCCCCTTGAATCCGCCCCAGGGCTGCCACTTCCACACCCGTTGCCCGATCGCCCAGAAGGGCTTGTGCGACGTGCACAGGCCCGAAGTGGTCACGGTGTCGCCAGGCCACCAGGTGGCCTGCCACTTGCGAAAGGTCTGACCCCAGCCCGTCCGCACCGCGTCAGCCGGCGCGGCGGGTCATGGGCCGTGCGACCGCAGGCGGTCCAGCCCTGCGATCTTGGCGGCATACAGTGCCCTGCGCTGCGGATCGTGACTGAGCTCATGCGCCTGCTCGAGGTGGGCGCGCGCCTGTTCCTGATCCCCCAGCATCGAATGGCTGCGCGCCAGCGCGAAGTGCAGCTCGTGGCCCACCACGCCCTGCCGCCGGGCGCGCTCGAGCCGCTGGCGTGCCGCGCGGGCATCCCCGGCCGCCAACGCCCGCAGGCCTTCGTCGAACTCCCGCAGAGGCTCGCGGGGCGTCACGCGGCGGGCACGCTCTCGCCAGGCCTGGGCATCGCCAGCCGACCCCCGCGCCTCGTACAGGCCGGCCAGGTTGGCCATCGCCCCGACGTGGCGGGCGTCGATCGCGACCGCATGCTGCAGCGCTGCCTCCGCCCGATCGAGATCTCCTTGCTGTCGCCAGACCACGCCCAGGGTGTTGTAGCCATGCGCAAACGCAGGATCCACGGTCACTGCGGCTCGAGCATGGGCAAAGGCCTCGGCCAGGCGGCCGGAGGCCAGTGCTTCGGCGGCGCGGTTGTTGTGGACCATGGCCACGATGCGGGACTCGTCGACGACCGTGACCAGCGCATGACCACCCTCGGGCACCGGTTCGAAGTCAACCGTCATCCAGCTCTCCGAGTGCAGGCCCAGGCCTTGCAGCGAAACGACACGACCGATCGCCAGGTTCACGTGCCCGATGGCGAAATCGATCGTCGAGCGCCGCTCCCAGGCTTGTGCGCCTTCGATCTCCTGGAAGCGCACCTCCAGTCCCAGTTCGCGGGCGAAGGCCGCCGTCAACACCACCAGCGACAAGCAGTTTCCGGCGCGGTCGGCAAAGGCTTCGGCCGCCGTGCGGGTGCGCGCGCCGTCGTAGTCCAGGCGCAGCCGGCCGTGCCCGAACAAGGCGTCGAACAGCCCCCGTTGCGGACCACGGCTGTGCAGCGCTGCGGCGGCATCGACGGCCAGCCACCGGCGCATCTGCGGTGACAGGGTGAAGATCTCCTGCCTGGTCAATGGTGCGACAGGATCACCGAAGGGCCGGCCCTCGAGCACTGACGCCGGTGGCCCGTGATGCGGCGCCACGCCGGCGCAGGCGCCGACGATGACGGCAAGAACGCCCGCACAGGCTCGCAGCAGCCGACGCATCAGGCCCTTCATGGCGCCATCGTGCGCCGCACGGCGCGGACCGTCAACCCGCGTGGCGCGTGAGCCGACCCGACGCTCGCTCAGGGGCGCAGGCCACTCGCGAAATGCAGCGGTGCAGCTGTTCCAGGCCGTCGGTCAGGGCGGCCGGGCCAGGCTGCAAGATGTCGCAGCTCTTGATCTCGAACAGGCATCCCGACTGCACCGCGGGCATGGCCGACCAGCCTGGCCGGGCCGCCACACGCTCGGGCCTGAACTTCTTCCCGCACCAGGAGCCGATCACCAGGTCGGGCGCGCGCCGCACCGGCTCCAGCGGGTCCACGACGACGCGGTCACGACCCAGGCCGGCCAGCGCCAGTTCCGGGAAGACGTCGTCGCCCCCGGCCAGGCTCAGCAATTCCGAGACCCAGCGGATCGCGCTGATCATGGGCTGGTCCCACTCCTCGAAGTAGACCCTGGGCCGCCGGGACCATCCGCGCACGGCGTCGGCGATCTCGCGGTGGCGTCGCAGGCAACACTCGATCCATTGCTCGGCCCGCTCGGAGGCGTCGACGATGCGGGCCACCAATCGCAGGGTGGCAAGGATCTGTGCCACGCTGCGCTGGTTGGTGATCAGGACGTCCAGGCCGGCGCGCACCAGCTTTTCGGCCAGCGCCGCCTGCATGTCCGAGAAGCCGATCACCAGTTCGGGTTCGAGCGCCAGGATGCGGTCGACCCGCCCGTCCAGGAAGGCCGACACGCGTGGCTTGTCCCGCCTGGCCTGGGGCGGCCGCACCGTGTAGCCGCTGATGCCGACGATGCGGTCCTGCTCGCCGAGCAGGTACAGCCACTCCGTCGTCTCCTCGGTCAGGCAGACGATGCGCTGGGGACCGGCACTCGACAGTTCAACCCCCTCGGCACAGGCTTTCCACCGCCTGAAGTCTACGACCCCCCGCCTATAATCCCCCTTTACCACCTCGGCAGGACGGCCTTCGTTGCGACCGCCCCTGCCGCACGACATGACCAAGTACGTCTTCGTCACCGGCGGCGTGGTGTCCTCGCTGGGCAAGGGCATCGCAGCGGCGTCGCTCGCCGCCATCCTCGAGTCGCGCGGCCTCAAGGTCACCCTGATCAAGCTGGACCCCTACCTCAACGTCGACCCCGGCACGATGAGCCCGTTCCAGCACGGGGAGGTCTTCGTCACGGACGATGGCGCCGAGACCGACCTCGATCTCGGCCACTACGAGCGCTTCATCACCACGCGGATGAAGCGCAGCAACAACTTCACCACGGGCCAGATCTACAAGAGCGTGCTCGAGAAGGAGCGCCGCGGTGACTACCTGGGCAAGACGGTGCAGGTGATCCCGCATGTCACCAACGAGATCCAGGAATTCGTGCGCCGCGGCGCCGAGGCCGCCCCGGTTGATGTGGCCATCGTCGAGATCGGTGGCACAGTGGGCGACATCGAGAGCCTGCCCTTCCTGGAAGCGGTGCGCCAGATGAGCCTGAAGCTGGGCGCCGCCCATTCGGCCTTCGTGCATCTGACCTACGTGCCCTGGATCGCTGCCGCCGGCGAGCTCAAGACCAAGCCGACCCAGCACACGGTGCAGAAGCTGCGGGAGATCGGCATCCAGCCCGATGCGCTGCTGTGCCGCGCCGACCGCGTGATCCCCGACGACGAGCGCGAGAAGATCAGCCTGTTCACCAACGTGCCGCGGCATGGCGTGATCTCCATGCCCGACGTGGACACCATCTACAAGGTGCCTCGCGTGCTGCACGAGCAGGGGCTGGACGAGATGATCTGCATGAAGCTGCAGTTGCTCACGCGGCCGGCCGACCTCAGGCGCTGGGACCACCTGGTCGACGAGGTCGAGCACCCGCAAGGAACGCTGACCATCGGCATGTGCGGCAAGTACACCGACCTGTCGGACTCGTACAAGTCACTCAACGAAGCGCTGCGTCATGCCGGCATCCAGAACCACGTGCGCGTCGCGATCGAGTACATCGACGCCGAGACGCTGACCGCCGGCAACCTGTCGCAGCTCGGTGCCTACGACGCCATCCTGGTGCCCGGGGGATTCGGCAAGCGCGGCACCGAAGGCAAGATCCTGGCCGCACAGTACGCGCGCGAGAACGGCGTGCCTTATCTGGGCATCTGCCTCGGCATGCAGGTCGCGACGATCGAGTACGCCCGCCATGTGGCCGGGCTGGAAGGGGCCAACAGCACGGAGTTCGACGCCGAGTGCGTCCATCCGGTGATCGCGCTGATCGAGGAGTGGCAGGACCGCGACGGAACGATCCAGAAGCGCAGCGCCGCCTCCGACCTCGGGGGCACCATGCGGCTGGGCGCGCAGAGCTCCGACATCAAGCCCGGTACGCTGGCTCACCGCATCTACGGCCCTGTGGTCACCGAGCGCCATCGGCACCGCTACGAGGCCAACGTCAACTACCTTGACCGCCTGCAGGCCGCCGGCCTGGTGATCAGCGCGCTGACGCAAAGCGAGAAGCTGACCGAGATCGTCGAGCTGCCGCAGTCGGTGCACCCCTGGTTCGTGGGCGTGCAGTTCCACCCCGAGTTCAAGAGCACGCCCTGGGGCGGGCACCCGCTGTTCGCGAGCTATGTCAAGGCAGCGATCGCGCACCACGACCGGCGCCTGGCGGGCAGCCCGGCGAGGGCCGCCGCATGAAACTCTGCGGCTTCGAGGTCGGGCTGCGGCAGCCCTTCTTCCTGATCGCCGGGCCTTGTGTCGTCGAGAGCCTGCAGCTGCAGATGGAAGTTGCCGGGCGCCTCAAGGAAATCACGGGCGCGCTGGGCATCCCGTTCGTCTTCAAGAGCAGCTTCGACAAGGCCAACCGCTCCAGCGGGGCAAGCTTCCGGGGCCCTGGCCTCGAGCGCGGCCTGCAGATCCTGGCCCAGGTCCGCCAGGAGCTCGGCGTGCCACTGCTGACCGACGTGCACGACGAGTCGCAGATCGGCGCCGTCGCGGAGGTCGCCGACGTCCTGCAGACACCGGCCTTCCTGTGCCGGCAGACCGACTTCATCCGCGCCGTGGCACGCAGCGGCAAGCCGGTGAACATCAAGAAGGGCCAGTTCCTTGCGCCCCAGGACATGAAGAACGTGGTCGACAAGGCGCGCGCCGCGGCGCGCGATGCCGGCCTGGACGAGGACCGCTTCCTGGTCTGCGAGCGTGGTGCGAGCTTTGGCTATCAGAATCTGGTCTCCGACATGCGCAGCCTGGCCATCATGCGCGAGACGGGCGCTCCGGTGGTCTTCGACGCCACGCACAGCGTGCAGCTGCCCGGCGGGCAAGGCACACACTCCGGCGGTCAGCGCGAATTTGTGCCCGTGCTGGCGCGCGCGGCGGTGGCGGCGGGCCTCTCGGGCTTGTTCATGGAGACCCATCCCGACCCGTCGCGGGCGCTGTCCGACGGCCCCAACGCCGTACCGCTGAAACACATGCGCACGCTGCTCGAGCAGTTGCAGGCACTTGACCGCGTGGTCAAGGCGCAAGCGCTGGCCGAAGACGACTTCGGCATCTGAAACGCAGGGAGCCGCCGTGTCTGCCGCCTACATCGTCGTCGAGTCGCTGATCACCGACTCCGAAGCCTTCAAGCGGTACATGGCCGCTGCGCCTGCCGTGGTGCGGTCCTTCGGCGGCGAGTACCTGGTGCGCGGTGGCCGCCTCGAGGTGCTGGAAGGCCGCTGGAATCCACCGCGGCTGACCGTGCTGCGCTATCCCAGCTTCGAGGCCGCACGCGCCATGTACCACAGCGCAGAGTACACCGCGGTGCGGCAGCACCGCGCCGGCGCCACGGCGCTGTTCAACATGGTGCTGGTCGAGGGCGTCGAGGCGCCCGTGCTGCCGCCCTCCTGATCCCGCCCGATCGCAAACCCCGAACCACCCCATAGGAACCCATCCCCGTGAGTGCCATAGTCGACATCGTCGGCCGCGAGATTCTCGACAGCCGCGGCAACCCCACCGTCGAGTGCGACGTGCTGCTCGAAAGCGGCACCATGGGCCGCGCCGCAGTGCCCAGCGGTGCCAGCACCGGCAGCCGCGAGGCCATCGAGCTGCGCGACGGCGACCCCGCGCGCTACCTGGGCAAGGGTGTGCTGCGCGCGGTCGAGCACATCAACACCGAGATCAGCGAGGCCGTGCTCGGGCTGGACGCCAGCGAACAGGCCTTCCTGGACAAGACCTTGATCGACCTCGACGGCAGCGACAACAAGAGCCGACTGGGTGCCAATGCCACCCTCGCGGTCAGCATGGCAGTGGCACGGGCAGCCGCGGAGGAATCGGGCCTGCCCCTTTACCGATACTTCGGTGGCAGCGGCGGCATGCAGATGCCGGTGCCGATGATGAACGTCATCAACGGCGGCGCGCACGCCAACAACAATCTCGACCTGCAGGAGTTCATGATCCTGCCCCTGGGTGCGCCCAGTTTCCGCGAAGCCGTGCGCTACGGGGCCGAGGTGTTCCACGCGCTCAGGAAGATCATCGACGGCCGGGGCATGAGCACGGCCGTCGGGGACGAAGGTGGTTTCGCGCCCAGCGTCGCCAGCCACGAGGCCGCGATCCAGCTCATCCTCGAGGCCATCGACAAGGCCGGCTTCGCGGCCGGAGAGCAGATCGCCATCGGTCTGGACTGCGCGGCCAGCGAGTTCTGGAAGGACGGCAAGTACCACCTCGAGGGCGAGGGCCTGCAGCTGAGCGCCGTGGAATGGACCGACATCCTGGCGACCTGGGTGGACAAGTACCCCATCGTCAGCATCGAGGACGGCATGCACGAGGGCGACTGGGAGGGCTGGAAGCACCTCACAGAACGCCTGGGCCGCAAGGTGCAGCTGGTGGGTGACGACCTGTTCGTCACCAATACGCGCATCCTGAAGGAAGGCATCGACAAGGGCATCGCCAACTCCATCCTCATCAAGATCAACCAGATCGGCACCTTGACCGAGACCTTCGCCGCCATCGAGATGGCCAAGCGCGCTGGCTACACGGCGGTGATCAGCCACCGCAGCGGCGAGACCGAGGACAGCACCATTGCCGACATCGCGGTGGGCACCAATGCCGGGCAGATCAAGACCGGGTCCATGAGTCGCAGCGATCGCATCGCCAAGTACAACCAGCTGCTGCGCATAGAGGAAGACCTCGGCGACATCGCGCGCTACCCCGGCCGGGCGGCGCTGTACAACCTGCGCTGAGGGGAACGCGGTGGCCGCCCGCTGGACGACGCTGACACTTGCGGCCTTGCTGGTGCTGGTGCAGGCCGATCTCTGGTGGGGCCGGAACAGCCGTCCCCAGGTCTGGGCGCTGCAGCAGGATCTCTCCCGGCAGCTGGCCACCAATGACGAGGCGCGCTCGCGAAACGAGCGCGTGCGGGCGGAAGTCCGCGACCTCGAGGAGGGCCTGGAGATGGTCGAGGAGAAGGCGCGCGCGGAACTCGGCATGGTCAAGCCCGACGAGGTCCTGATCCAGCTCACGTCCCGGCGTTGACCGTGCCCTCGGAGCTGCTGCAGGCCACGCGGCCCCTGCTGGCCGAGGCCTTCGTGGTCTGGGGGAGCCCGGTCTCCTGGCTGGAGCTCCTGGCCGTGGCACTGTCGCTGTGGATGGTGGAGCGCAACCTGAGGGTCAGCCCCTGGGCCTGGCCCCTGGCCATTGCCGCTTCGCTGCTCTATGCCTTGCTCTTCGGTCACAGTGCGCTGTATGGCGAGTCGGCGCTGCAGTTCCTGTTCATCGGCGTCGCGCTGTGGGGATGGCGGCAGTGGCTGGTCGGGCGTGACGACCATGGTCGACCGCTCGAATTGCGCCGAATGACGGTGCAGCAGCGCCGGCTGGTTGCGGCCGTCACGCTTGCGGCCTGGCCCGCCCTGGGGTGGGTGCTGGACCACGCGACCGACAGCGAGCTGCCCTACTTCGACGCCCTGCCCACGGTGGGCAGCGTCGCCGGACAACTGCTGCTGGGACTCAAGCGTGTCGAGAACTGGCTGGTCTGGCTGGCCGTCAACGTGCTCAGCGTCGCGCTCTTCGCGTACAAGTCCCTGTGGCTGACGGCTGTTCTCTACGCGCTGTTCGCCGCCTTGTCGGTGATCGGCTGGCGCGCCTGGACGCGCCGCATGACCCATGGCACGGCCTGAGCCTGTCCGGATCGCCATCGTCGGTGCGGAGAGCACGGGCAAGACCCAGCTGGCACAAGCCTTGTCGGCCCGGCTGCGCGCACAAGATGTCGCCTGTGTCTGGGTGCCGGAAGTGCTGCGTGAGTGGTGCGATCGCCATGGGCGCACGCCGGCACGCGAAGAGCAGCGGTTCGTCGCCGAACTGCAGCGGCAGGCCATCGCCGGCGCCGGGCCTGCCGATGCGCTGGTGCTGTGCGACACCACGCCCTTGATGACGGCGGTCTACAGCCTGCTGCTGTTCGGCGACGACTCCCTGTTGCCGGCCGCCATCGAGTGGCAGCGCTGCTGCGACTTCACGCTGCTGACGGCGCTGGACCTGCCCTGGGTGGCCGACGGCCTGCAGCGCGATGGCCCTCAGGTGAGGCGCCCGGTCGACGACCTGTTGCGCACGCTGCTGCTGGCCCATCGCCTGCCCTTTTCGGTGGTCCAGGGCAGCGGCGAACGTCGCACCGACCAGGCGCTGGCGGCGCTGTCGCGCCGGGTCGACGCGCTGGCCGCAGGACCCGTCGGCACCGGCGCAGTGCACATGCCGCCGCAAGACCCTGCAAGCCCGGCGCCCTCGGGCATGCTGACCGGGCTTCTCGAGAATCCGTCCATGCGGCGAAGCTGGCAATGCCCGGACTGCGACCAGCCCGAGTGCGAGCACCAGTCCTTGCGCGACCGCCGGGCGGCCGACGGCGCCGCCACGCTCCGGACGCCCCGGCCGGTTACTGCACCTGGCGGCTCGAAGGCGGGAGCTCCCTCTCGGCCGTGAACAGGGTCGCAACATCGACCGCGTCGAACCGGTACTGCTGCCCGCAGAACTCGCAGCCGACTTCGACCTCGCCACGCTCGGCCACCACGCTGTCGCACTCGGTCCGGCCCAGCGACTGCAGCATGCCCATGACGCGCTCGCGCGAGCAGCGGCAGGCAAAGCGGGGTGTCAGTTGCTCGAGTCGGCGGAGCCTCTCCTCCCAGAACAGCCGGCGCAGCACCTGCTCCGGCGGCAGGCCAAGCAGTTCCCGGTCCGACAGGGTGGCGGCCAGGGTCGCGATGCGCAGGTAGTCGTCCTCCGGGGCCGCCTCGCCGGTGACCTTGTCACGCCGCGGCCCCGCACTTCCTGGTCCATCCGCAGGCAGGCGCTGCACCAGCAGGCCGGCTGCCACCTGGTCGTCGGCGGCCAGCACGAACAAGGTGTCGAGCTGTTCCGACTGCCGCATGTAGTGTCCCAGCACTTCGGACAGCCTGGCCGGTGGATCGCCCGGCGCACCTCGCAGCGGCACGATGCCCTGGTAGGGTTGCTGCCCTGGTGCCCGGGCCTGCGGATCCAGCGTGATGGCACAACGGCCCTGGCCATGCGCATTCACCAGCGCCTGCAAGTCCGCCCCGGGCTGCAAATCGCCTGTGACCGAGGCCGTGACCCTGAAGGCGAGATCACTCTGCACTTCGGCGACCGCCAGCCTGACGGGCCCGTCGCCCTGCAACTGCAGCACCAGTGCACCCGCGAAGCGTATGCTGGCCTGCAGGAGCACCCCCGCTGCTGCCATCTCGCCCAGCAGATGGCGAACCTCCGGCGCCAGGGGCGCGAGCGGCTCGCGTCGGCGCAGCACTTCGCACCAGTCGTCCGTCAGGCGCACCAGCATGCCGCGCACGAACCCGCCCTCGAAGATGAACTTGTGCAGCTCCGACATCATCCCACCCGCTGCACCCGGTCGCGGTGCCGTTGCGCCTGCTCGACATATTGCCCGGCGATGGCCACGAAGCGCTCGAGTTGCGCCGCATCGAGCTGGCGCACCACGCGCGCCGGGCTGCCGACGATCAGCGAGCCATCGGGAAAGGCCTTGCCTTCGGTGACCACTGACCCGGCGCCGACGACGCAGCGGCACCCGATGCGCGCATGGTTGAGTACCACGGCGCGGATGCCGATCAGGCTGCCTTCGCCGACATGGCAGCCATGCAGCATCGCCTGATGGCCCACGGACACGCCGCTGCCCAGCGTCAGCGGCACACCGGCATCGACATGAAGTACCGCGCCGTCCTGGATGTTGCAGCGCGCGCCGATGCGGATCCAGTCGTTGTCACCGCGCAGTACGCAGCCGTACCACACGCTGCTGTGCTCGCCAAGGCTGACGCGGCCGATCACCGCGGCATTCTCGGCCACCCAAGCCGTCGGGGCAACTTCCGGGACATCGTCCCCGCATCGGTAGAGGGCCAAGGGCGGCTTCCAGGTAAAGCCTATGATTCTAAGGATGGAGCTCAGGACGCAAGCCCGCGCGGCATTGCTCGAACCGAGTCCGGCGCGCAAGGTCGCGCAGGTCGACGGGCTCTCGGCGGCCTGGTCGAGTGGGGCTGCTGTCGATCCCGCCCTGCGGTTCGATCCCCTTCCCGGTCCCCCGGGCCGGCCCGCCCGGCCGCGCCTGGTCGAGCCGCGCCGATTGCCTCGGCGCACGGCCTTCGACCGCGCAGGACGGGGTGCGCTGCTGCACGCGGTCGCGCACATCGAGTTCAACGCCATCAACCTGGCGCTCGACGCGCTGTGGCGCTTTCCCGACCTGCCCGCCCAGTACTACGCCGACTGGCTGCGCATCGCCGTCGAAGAGGCCCTGCACTTCAGACTGGTCTGCGACCATCTGCGGCGCCTGGACTGTCTCTACGGGGACCACGATGCGCACGACGGCCTTTGGTCGATGGCCGAGCGCACCGCAGGCGACTTCGTCGCCCGCATGGCCCTGGTGCCGCGCACCCTGGAAGCGCGCGGCCTGGACGCCACACCGGCGATCCAGGCCCGCCTGGCCAGCGCGGGCGACTCGAAGGCGGTGGAGATCCTCGACATCATCCTGCGCGACGAGATCGGCCATGTGGCGATCGGCGATGTCTGGTACCGGTGGGCCTGTGCGCGGCAAGGACTGGATCCTGAAGCGCACTACCGCGAGCTCCTGCGCCAGCATCGTGCGCCTCGCCCCCGGCCACCGCTCAACTGGGACGCCCGGCGCCTTGCGGGTTTCTCCGAGCGAGAACTGCAGGCGCTGTCGGCGGACCAGGGATCCGCTGAAGACTAAACTCCGGCTCCCTTGTTTTGCTCCTGAGGGCCTGCACTGCAGCCCCATTCCACCCATGAACTCCCGCCAATTCCTTCGTCTCGGTGCCGCCCTGGTCACCGGCCTGGTCCTCGCTGCCTGCGGCAAGAAGGAACCACCTGCCCCGGCCCCGGCGCCTGTGGCGTCGGCGCCCGCCCCCGCTCCGGCAAAGGTCTACACCGTGGGGACCGACGCGGCCTACGCGCCGTTCGAGTCGCAGAACGAGAAAGGCGAGATCGTCGGCTTCGACGTCGAAGTCGTCCAGGCCATCGCGAAAAAGGCCGGTTTCGAGGTCAAGTTCGTCAACACGCCGTGGGAAGGCATCTTCAATGCCCTGGCCCAGGGCGATCGGGACATGGTGGTGTCGGCGGTCACGATCACCGCGGAGCGCAAGCAGACCATGGACTTCTCGGCTCCCTACTTCGACGCGGCACAGCTGATCGCGGTGAAGGAGTCCAGCAAGGTGGCGAAGTTCGCCGACCTCAAGAAGCTCAAGGTCGGCGTGCAGACTGGCACCACGGGCGATGAAGCGGTGACCAAGCTGCTGGGCAAGACCAGCACCGCGATCAAGCGCTTCGAGTCGACGCCGCTGGCCCTCAAGGAGCTCGAGTCGGGCGGCGTCGATGCCGTGGTGGCCGACAACGGTGTGGTCGTCCACTACGTGGCCAACAACCCCGGCGGAAAGTTCAAGACGGTGTCCGATCCGGAGTTCGTGCCCGAGCAGTACGGCATTGCGCTGAAGAAGGGCAATGCGGAACTGCAGGCGAAGATCGACAAGGGGCTTGCCGACATCAAGGCCGACGGCACCTACTCGCAGATCTACGCCAAGTACTTCGGCGCCGCGCCCGCGGCGGCAACCGCTGCCGCCCCGACATCGGGCGCCTCCAGGTAGGCGGCCCCGGCGCCCCGGCAGTGGACCTGCGCTGGGAGATCCTGGCCGGCTACGGGCCGCTGTTCGCCAGCGGCCTGTGGATGACCGTGCAGCTGACGCTGGTGGCGATCGGCGCGGGCCTGGTGCTGGGTGTCGGCTTCGGGCTGATCAGCAGTTCGGCCGATGCACCGGCGCCGTCGTCGGCGCCGGCGCGCCTGGCGATGGTGATTGCACGCGGCCTGACGCTGGCCTATGTGACCTTCTTCCGGGGTACACCGCTGTTCGTGCAGATCCTGCTCGTGCACTTCGCGCTCATGCCCATGCTGGTGCACCCGGACCATGGGCTGCTGCTGGCGGGTGATGGGGCGCGAGAGTTCCGCCAGGCGCATGGCGCGTTCCTGTCCGGCTGCGTCGCCCTCTCACTCAATGCGGGCGCCTATATCAGCGAGATCTTTCGCGCCGGCATCCAGAGCATTCACCGTGGCCAGTTGCAGGCCGCGTACAGCGTCGGCCTGACGCATGCGCAGTCCATGCGCTTCGTCATCCTGCCTCAGGCGTTCCGGCGCATGGTCCCGGCCCTGGTCAACGAGGGCGTCACCCTGATCAAGGACTCCTCGCTGGTGTCCGCCATCGGCCTGGCCGAACTGGCGCTGGCCGCGCGGACGGTGGCGGGTGCGTATTCCCGCTACTGGGAGCCCTACCTGGCAATCTCGTTGCTCTACCTGGCGCTGACCCTGCTGCTGTCCGCACTCGCCAAGCGACTCGAAGCACCCGCCCACCTCCGCGGGCGATGACGCGGCCGCGGGCGGCCTGACCTGGCCAAAAGGCCCCCACCAGGGCGCGACCAGCTGGTGTGGCTTGCGCGCAACCATGTCGGCGCCATCGGCGCCCGATCTCTGTGCACGTACAGGGTTTCACCTGACACGGGGCTAGACTTCGACACGTCCGGTGTCAACCCGGGGGAATGCCGGAGCCCCTGTACAACCACACGATTCCACATGAAGCACACTCTCCTTGCCGCCGCAGTCGCCGGCCTCGCCTGCACGGGCGCCTTTGCCCAGAGCACCGTCAGCATCTACGGCCGCCTGAACGTCACGGCCGAGCGTCAGGACGAAAACGGGAAGTCCATCACCAAGCTCGTCAACAATTCCTCGCGCATCGGCTTCCGCGGTACCGAGGACCTGGGCGGCGGGGTCAAGGCCGGTTTCGTCCTCGAACACGGCTTCAATGCCGACACCGGCACGCCGTCCGGGGCCTTCTGGGGCCGCCAGAGCGAACTCAACCTGGCGGGCAACTTCGGCATGGTCCGGCTCGGCAACTTCACCAGTGAAGCGTACTTCGCGACCGCCGACTACATCAGCATGCACAACCACGACACGGGCACGTCGTCGGATGCGCTGTACGCCTACATCGGCCGCAACATCAACAAGGTCGCCTACCGGCTGCCTGCACTCGGCGGCCTGAGCGTGGAACTCGCCACCTCGCTGAAGGAAGCGGCGGCCGACAACACCTACGACGTCGCGGCCAACTATGCGGCCGGCCCCCTGCAGCTGGGTTTCGGCTACGAGAAGAACGGCAAGGCCAACCAGTTTGCCATCCGGGGCCTGTACGAGATGGGCTCCGTGATCCTGGGCGCCTATGTGCAGCGTGACGAGAACGGCTGGGGTGCCAACCTGGGTGACCGCACCACCTTCCGCCTGTCTGCGGCTCTCAACATGGGGGCGACGGAGTTCCACGCCAACATCGGCCGCGCCGGTGACTACAGCAAGCTCAACGGCAGCGACGCGACGCAATGGACACTGGGCGTCAACCAGAACCTGAGCAAGCGCACAAAGGTCTACGCGTTCTATACGCGCGTCGACGATGACAAGAAGCTCTACACCGGCGGTGACTTCAGTTCGCTGGCCGTGGGCCTGCGTCACAACTTCTGATCCGAAGCTGGCCAGGCCGGCCGGCCGCAAAGACCCCGCAGGGCTCGACCGCCCTGCGGGGTTTTCCTTTTTCACTTGCCGCAGCGCCTTGCTGCATCGTGCCCACTGACCCGTCACCCCCTCTTGGCCCGGGTGACCATGCGCGCATGACGTGAGCGCACCTTCCACACCGCCACCTCGGCCTTGCGCTCCAGCGCGCTCATCTGGTCCCGGCGAGCCTCCCGCAGGAGCTTGCGGTAGTTGTCCAGCCGCAGCGGGTCGACCGCTCCGCGCACCGCGCAGCCGGGTTCCTCGTGATGACGGCAGTCGCGGAAGCGGCAGGCCGGGGCCAGCTGGGCGATGTCGTCGAACACCGATCCGACGGCCTCGGGAGCGGTATCCAGCCTGAGGGTCCGCAGACCCGGGGTATCGATGATGCAGGCCCCCTCAGGCGTGCGGTGCATGGAGCGGCTGGTCGTGGTGTGGCGGCCTCTGCCATCGCCCTTGCGAAGTCCCCCGGTGTCCTGGGACCTGGTCATTGTCAGCAGGTTGGTCAAAGTACTCTTGCCGGCCCCGCTGGATCCCAGGAGCGCCAGGGTCCGCCCCTTGCGCAGCCAGGGCAGCAGCCTCTCACGCGAGGCGTCACAGGTGGCGTCCAGCGCCAGCGCCGCCGATCCTGCCGGCAGGATCGCCTGCGCCTGCAGCAGGCGCTGTTCGGCATCGGCGCACAGATCGGCCTTGGTCAGCACGACCAGCGAGTCGATTTCCGCCAGGGACACGAAGGCGAGGAAGCGTTCGAGCCGCCGCAGATTGAAATCGTGGTCCAGGCCCATGACAAGCAGTGCGGTGTCCACGTTGGAGACGATCACCACTCGAGTGACCTTCTCGCGGCCATCGTGCAGGCGGCGGGCGAGTTGTGTCCTGGGTGGCACGCGGGCGTGCACCCAGCACGGCTGGGTCAGGTCAGCCAGCACCCAGTCCCCGACCGCCAGTGCGTCGTTCGACGCGAGAAGTTCGGCGATCAATCGGGGATGGGCGCGGCCGGAAAGTTCCGCCTGCCCGTCATGGAGCACCAGGGAGTCCCGGTGAACTTCCACCAGCCGCAGCAACTGCGGCTCGGCCACTGGCAGTGGCGGCATCGACACCAGCGCCTTTGCAACCCATTGCGCCAGGCCGACATCGGCCAGCCGTTCGAAAGCATGTGCATCGAGCATGAATCCCGTTCCTGAAGAAGTCAAAGCCCCGGCGGCGCCAGGCGCTTTCGCGCGAGCGCCAGCCCATCGTCCCGGCAAGCGCCGGGACACGGTCAAGGTGAATCGACTTCCGCCATGACGACAAGGTCATGGCCAGGACACCCGCAGCACGAACGTCGCAGACCGACGAACGGGAGAACGGTGCACCCGCAGAGCCGGCCCAGGGCCGGCTCACAGGCCAGGTTCAGCGCTGCTGCAGCGGTGCAGCCAGGCGGAAGCCGAGGGTCGAAAGGTTTCCTTGCGACATGGCTGCCTCCTATGTGGATGAACGAAGGGCGCGACTTTGCCCAAGACCTGGACAGCCGTCAAGGCCCATGCCGGCCAGTCGGCAAACCGGCCACCTCATGCCCGTCGGCGGCGAAACACCCGCGCGCGCCTGGGCCGTTGCGCCTGCCACGACGACGGATCCGGCTCTGCATGGCCAGCGCCGCTTCGTGCATGCGCAACGCAAGCCGGCACGCCGAGGCTACAGTGCGGGCATGTGCAATCTGTACCACATGGCCCCGCGTGACCATGTCGAGCGCTGGTTCAGGACCTGGCTGCCGGAGGACTACCGCGAAGGTGCCGTGGGGCCGTACAACAGCGGCATCTTCATCGGCGGAACGGCATCGTCGCCGGCCGCGCGCTGGGGCCAATGGGGCATGATCGCACCGGGCTCCGGCAGCCGCCGGCCAGCCTCCCGGGCCATCCTCACCAACAATGCGCGCGCCGAGACCGTTGCGTCCCGGCCCACTTACAGGGCGGCCTGGAAGGCCGGTCGGCGATGTCTCATACCGGCGGCCTGGTACCAGGAGCCGAACTGGGAGACCGGCCGCAACATCTGGTGGCGCTTGCGCCGTGCCGATGGCGCACCCTGGGCCCTGGCCGGGCTGTGGTCCGAGTGGGTTGATCCGTCGAGCGGCGAGATCGTGCCCAGCTATACGATGATCACGGTGAACTGCGACGGGCATGCGCTGCTCGGCCGCCTGCACAAGCCCGACCCCGCGCTGCCGTCCGACGCACAGGACAAGCGCTCGGTCGTCGTGGTCGACGAGGCGGACTGGCGAGACTGGCTGGAGGGCGACGAGTCGAAGGCGCGCGCTTTGCTGAGGCCACCCGACGAATCACTGTTCGATGATGGGGACCGCCGGCGCACAGACGAACTGCTCGCGCACCACCGGGCCTGAATCCGCCACAAGCGGGTCGACGCCGCACCGGGCGGGCCCACCGTCTGTGCCTGACCCGAGCCCGGGAGTGGTGTCGCTGGGGATCAGCCCCTTGCCCGGGCCGAAAGACCGGGGTGGTGCAGCGGGGTGGTACAGCAGGAAAGTGCAGTTGGCGGAGTCGGAGGGATTCGAACCCTCGATGCGCTTTTGGCACATACTCCCTTAGCAGGGGAGCACCTTCGGCCACTCGGTCACGACTCCGGCGAAGAACGGGCATTCTAGCCCCAAGCGCCGCGGCGCGGCCCCCGACGGACCGCCGCCGCCACAGGGCTCCTCAAGGCGCCGCGGGCTGGTCGAGATCGAAAGCGCGGTGCAGGGCACGCACGGCAAGTTCCATGTATTTCTCGTCGATGACCACGCTGGTCTTGATCTCGCTGGTCGTGATCATCTGGATATTGATGCCCTCTTCGCTCAGCGTGCGGAACATGCGACTGGCCACGCCGACATGGCTGCGCATGCCGATACCGACGATGGACACCTTGCAGATGCGGGCGTCGCCGATCACCTGCTGGGCCTGCGTGGCCGGCAACACCTTGTCCTGCAGCAACTGGATCGTGCGCGCATAGTCGTTGCGATGCACGGTGAACGAGAAGTCGGTGCGGCCGTCGTGCGAAACGTTCTGGATGATGACGTCGACGTCGATGTTGGCGTCGGCCACCGGGCCCAGGATCTGCGCGGCGATGCCGGGACGGTCGGGCACGCCGATGACTGCGATCTTGGCCTCGTCTCGGTTGAAGGCGATGCCGGACACGATGGCTTGTTCCATCTTCTCGTCTTCCTCGAAGGTGATCAGGGTGCCCGAGCGGGCTTCTTCGTCGACGGGGATGTCCCAGGGCGTGAAGCTCGAGAGCACACGCAGAGGGACGCGGTACTTGCCTGCAAACTCCACCGAGCGGATCTGCAGGACCTTCGAACCCAGGCTGGCCATCTCGAGCATCTCCTCGAAGCTGATGGTCGCCAGGCGGCGTGCTTCAGGCACGATGCGTGGGTCCGTGGTGTAGACGCCGTCCACGTCGGTGTAGATCAGGCACTCGTCGGCACCGAGCGCGGCGGCGACCGCCACCGCCGAGGTATCGGACCCACCGCGTCCCAGCGTCGTGATGCTGCCATGCGCATCGATCCCCTGGAAGCCGGTGATGATGACCACCTTGCCTGCGCCCAGGTCCGCCTTCACGCGCTGGTCGTCGATGCGGGAGATGCGCGCCTTGGTGAAGGCCGAGTCGGTCACGATGGGGACCTGCCAGCCGGCATAGCTGACCGCCTGCAGGCCCTGGGCCTGCAACGCCAGCGCCAGCAGGCCCACCGACACCTGTTCGCCCGTGGCGGCGATGGCGTCGAGCTCACGCTGGGCATGTGGCGACAGCTGGGTCGGAGACAAGTCCTTCGCCAGCGCCAGCAGGCGGTTGGTCTCGCCGCTCATCGCCGAAGGCACGACCACCAGCTGGTGACCAGCGGCCACCCACTTGGCCACACGCTGGGCGACGCTGCGAATGCGTTCCGTCGAGCCCATCGACGTGCCGCCGTACTTGTGAACGATCAGAGCCATGGCCATCCTGCGGTCAACACGCCCTGGGCCTCCCCCGGGCCCGGGAAAACCCGCGATTCTATGCCGAGCATGGATTTCCACCGATGGGCGAGTCAGGCGGCTCCGTTCCCGCGTGCCAGCGCAAGAACAGGCGTGGCCCCGCGAAAAGGGCCACACGCGCATCGATGCCCAGGCCGGGTACGAACAGGAGTTGGCCTTCGGCCGAAGTGACCAGGGGCCCATGGCGGGAAAGTGGGCCCACCCCGTTGGCCTGGAACTGCTTCTTCAGGGCGCGCGGCAGCGACGCCTCGCGCAGCTGGAAGCGATCGTCCGGCAAACGTCCACGCACCACACAGGAGACCAGACGGCCCGCAGCCAGCCCTGGGCGGTGCTCATCGGTGCAGACCGCTCGTACCTCGAGGCGGCCGCTCCAGCCCGGCAATGGATGAGCACCCGGCCGGGACAGGTCGAGCATCAGAGCCTGACCCGGCCGTGCGGGTGGCTGCACGCAAAGTGTGCCGCGATAGAGCTGGATCCAGGCCTCGGCCAGGGGCCAGCGGGCAACCCCCGCGTCGAGCCAAGATGCCGGCACTTCGTGCAGCAAGCGGTCGACCAGGCTCTGCGGCACGCCCCGGTCGCACTTTCCTTGCAGCCAGCATCGCAGCAGGTTCGCCTGCCTGGCGGGCGACAACTCCAGCAACCGGGGGACGGACAAGCCAGCGCCCTGCGCGCTGCACGTCGCCAGATCCATGCGCGCGACTTCCTCCAGGACCAGCGACGCCTCGCGAGCCCGCGCCGCGACCGCACACCACGCGGCATCGTTGCCATCGAACGCCGCACGCAGCGCAGGCAGCACGGTTCGACGCAAGCGCGCACGGGCCAGCCGCATATCGGCATTGCTGGGGTCCTCGACCCAGCTCAAGCGATGGCGTCGCGCGTAGGCCTCGATGCGGGCACGCGGGTGCGACAGCCAGGGCCGCAGCCACCACAGGCCTTCGCGCTCGACGCACGCCGGCATGCCGGCGAGCCCGGCCGGGCCGCCCCCCCTGAGCCCCTGCAGCAGCACCGTTTCGGCCTGGTCGTCCCGGTGCTGGGCCAGCAGCACGCAGTCCACGCCTTCGTCCCTGGCCATCGCGGCCAGGGCGGCGTAGCGCCTTGCCTTCGCCCAGGCCTCGATGCTGGCCCCGTGGGGTGGCGACTCCTTCAGGCGGACGCTGCGCAGCGCCACCGGCAGCCCGCGCGCGGCCCACTGCCCGCAGCGCCGCCGCACGAAGTCCTCCCATTGGTCCGCATGCTCGAGCAATCCATGGTGGACATGCAAGGCCAGCACCTCGATGCCGCTCGCTCGGCAGGCCACGGCCGTGCAGTGCAGCAGCGACATCGAATCCATGCCGCCGCTGACGGCCACGGCGACGCGCGCGGCGCGGGACCGGCCGGGCACGGCCGGCTTGGTCACTTCTCCTTGGTGTCGGTGAAGCGCCCGTAGGACTGCAAGCGCTCGTACCGGCGCTGCAGCAGCTGCGCGGTCGGCAGGTCGACCACCTGGCGCAGCGCGTCATTGAGCGCGCGCTTGAGCTGCGAAGCCATCCACTTGACGTCGCGGTGGGCTCCGCCCACCGGCTCGCTGACGATCTTGTCGATGACCCCGAGCGCCTTCAGGCGGTGAGCCGTGATGCCCAGGGCTTCCGCTGCGTCGGAGGCGCGCTCGGCAGTCTTCCACAGGATGGAGGCACAGCCCTCGGGTGAGATCACGGAATAGACCGAGAACTGCAGCATGAGGACCTGGTCTGCCACGCTGATCGCCAGCGCGCCCCCCGAACCCCCCTCCCCGATGATGGTGGACACGATAGGCACGCGCAACTGCGCCATCTCGAAGATGTTGCGCCCGATGGCTTCCGACTGGCCCCGCTCCTCGGCGCCGATGCCCGGGTAGGCGCCGGGTGTGTCGACAAAGGTGAACACAGGCAGACCGAACTTCTCGGCCAGCCGCATCAGGCGCAGCGCCTTGCGGTAGCCCTCAGGCCGCGACATGCCGAAGTTTCGTGCCGTGCGCTCGCGGGTGTCGCGCCCCTTCTGGTGACCCAGCACCACACAAGGGCTGCCGTTCAATCGCGCCAGGCCGCCGACAATGGACTGGTCGTCGGCGAAGTGGCGATCGCCGTGCAACTCCTGGAAGTCCGTGAAGATCTCGGCCACGTAGTCCAGCGTATAGGGGCGCTGCGGGTGGCGGGCGATCTGGGTCACCTGCCACGGGCTGAGACTCGAGTAGATGTCCTTGGTCAGCTGCTGGCTCTTCTGGCTCAGCCTGTCGATCTCCTCGGAGATGTCGACCGCAGACTCGTTCTGCACGTAGCGCAACTCGTCGATCTTGGATTCCAGCTCGGCGATCGGCTGCTCGAACTCCAGAAAATGTCGCTTGCTCATCGTGGTTTGCGCTGCAATGGCGTTGCGGGCAGCCCCATGGCGACCCGGCGCAGGCGGTTGCCGCCCCGTCAGCGTCCTTTCCATGTGCCCTGAGGCTTGCCCCACGAAGGGCACTCAGTACTCGACCGGCACGGGATCCAGGCTGCGCCAAATGTACCATGTGGCCACCGAGCGAAACGGCACCCACGCCTCGCCGACTTCCCTCGCCTCGGCTCGCGACACCGGCTCGCCGCTGAAGTACGCCGCGCTGATGCCCTTGATCAGCCCCAGGTCGTCCAGCGGCAGCACGTTGGGGCGCAGCATGTGGAAGATCAGGAACATCTCGGCGGTCCAGCGGCCGATGCCGCGAATGGCCACCAGCTCCTTGATGATGGCCTCGTCGTCCATTGAGGTCCACGCTTCGGGGCGCACCAGGCTCAGCGCGAAGTGCCTGGCCAGGTCGTGCAGGTACTCCGCCTTGCGGGCCGACAGGCCTGCTTCCCGCATCCTGGGTACGTCCATGGCATTCACTGCATCGGAGTCGAGCCGGGTCGGGGTGCTTCGGCCAGCCGCGCACAACCTCTCCCAGACCGACTGGGCCGCCTTGACCGAGATCTGCTGCCCGACGATGGAGCGCGCCAGAGTCGTGAAGGCATCGCCGCGGCTGTGCAGCCGGGCGTCGCCGAAACGTGGAATCAGCTTGCGCATGACCCGATCGCGCCGGCCCAGGTGCCGGCAAGCCTCGTCCCAGTAGTCGGGCACGGCCAGGGGCGGGGTGTCGGGCTTCAACGGTGGCCTGTGGGACGGGATGGACGGCCGGGCATGGACGGGCTCAGACCTTCACCCAGGTGGTGCCGGTCGGAGAGTCCTTGAGCTGCACTCCCTCGGCCGCCAGCTCCTGCCGGATCCTGTCGGCGGTCGCGAAGTCCCTGGCCGCCTTGGCGGCCGCCCGGGCTTCGATGCGGCGCTGGATCGACTCCGCATCATCGGTCAGCCCACCCTGCAGGTAGGCCCCCGGGGATTGCTGCAGGATGCCCAGCACCCCCCCCAGTCGACGCAACGTACGGGCCGCATCGAGGCAGGCGCTGCGGTTGACTTCGCTGGCCAGTTCGAACAGCACTGCCAGCGCCGCCGGGGTGTTGAAGTCGTCGTCCATGGCGGCCTTGAAACGGGCTGCCGAAGGGTGCCCCCAATCGATCGCGAGCTCGCCGGTTCCTTCCGTCGACGACACCTTTCCCAGTGCCGTGTAGAGCCGCCGCAGGGCCTGGCGAGCATCCTCGAGGTGGCCGTCGGCAAAGTTGAACGGGCTTCGGTAGTGGGTGCGCAGCATGAAGAAGCGAACCGTCTCACCGTCGAAGCGACGCAGCACATCGTCGATCGTGAAGAAGTTGCCCAGGGACTTGGACATCTTGACGTTGTCGACATTGAGGAAACCGTTGTGCAGCCACGCCTTGGCGAAGCCCGGGCCGTTCGCGCCCTCGCTCTGGGCGATCTCGTTCTCGTGGTGCGGGAACTGCAGGTCGGTGCCACCACCATGGATGTCGAAGCGCTCGCCCAGCAATGCGCAGCTCATTGCCGAGCACTCGATATGCCACCCTGGGCGCCCGGGGCCGAATGGCCCGTCCCAGCTGGCGTCGTCGGGTTCGCCGGGCTTGGCCGCCTTCCACAAGACAAAGTCCAGGGGGTCCTGCTTGTCGTCGCTGGCGGCCACCCGCTCGCCGGCGCGCAGGTCGTCGAGTGACTTGCCCGAGAGCTTTCCGTACCCTGGGAAACGGCGCACCGAGTAGTTCACGTCACCCTCGGTCGTCCTGTATGCCAGGCCGCCGGCCTCGAGCTTGCCGATCATCGACAACATCTGCGGCACGAAATCCGTGGCGCGCGGCTCATGCGTGGGCCGCGCGATGCCCAGTGCCCCCAGATCCCTGTGCATGGCCGCGATCATGTCGTCGGTGAGACGCCGGATGGGCAGTCCGCGCTCGAGTGCGCGCCGGATGATCTTGTCGTCGATGTCGGTGATGTTGCGCACGTAGGTCACACGCAAGCCGCTCGCCAGCAGCCAGCGGTAGACGACGTCGAAGGCCATCATCATGCGCGCGTGCCCCATGTGGCACAGGTCATACACCGTGATGCCGCATACGTACATGCGCACATGGCCGGGCTCGATCGGCTCGAGCGGTTCGACTCGGCGCGTCAGCGTGTTGTGGAGGCGCAGGCTCATGGAGGCCGGACCCGATACCGGGTGGTAGTCATGCGGAGGATGGGGCTGGGTGCATCGTCCGCGCAGCCGGGGCAGGCTTGGTGCAGTTCCGGCCTGTCCGCCACGCGCGCAGCCGCCGCGGCCGTCGGCGGGAAGTGAGGCGGGTCCCAACGGCTGCGAGGGGCGGGGAGTATAGCTTCGCCCCTGGTCCCGCGGCCCGTCGTCCCGGCCGTGCCGGCGGCGCCGACGGCAGCTAGACTTGCGAAGACCCGCGCCCACTTCGTGCCCGGCTTTGGCAGACGGCGCCCTGCAGGGCTGCCCTGCGGTCCGGCCCCGGGTGCCCATGGGCACACGCCCTGTCCCGCCACAACGACTGCTTCCTGCCCGAACGTCTCCTATCAAGGCAATGCACATGCACAAGACATCCGCCCCCCGCAGGCTCGCCGTCGCCGCCGTCGCGGCGCTGTCGCTGGGCCTGGTCCCGTGGTCCGCCTGGTCGCAGACAGTCCGTCTGGCCACCACGGAAGGCGATATCGTGATCGAACTCGATCGCGAGAAGGCTCCGAAGTCGGTCGAGAACTTTCTCCAGTACGTGAAGTCCGGGCACTACGACGGAACGATCTTCCACCGTGTCATCGACAACTTCATGATTCAGGGCGGCGGCATGAAGCCCGACATGAGCGAGAAGCCAACCCGCGCACCCATTCCCCTCGAGTCCCGCAACGGGTTGAGCAACGTCAAGGGCAGCGTGGCAATGGCCCGGACCATGGTCCCCGACTCCGCCACCGCCCAGTTCTACATCAACGTGCGCGACAACGCATTCCTGGACGCCGCCAATTCCCGCGACGGCCATGGCTACGCCGTGTTCGGCAAGGTGGTGTCCGGCCTCGACGTGGTCGACAAGATCAAGGCGGTTCCGACCGCCAGCAAGGGCCCGCACCAGAACGTGCCGGTCTCCCCCGTCCTCATCCGCAAGGCATCCCTGGAGAACTGAACCATGAGCAAGACCGTCAAGCTGGAGACCTCTGCCGGTTCGATCACGATCGAACTGGACGAGGTGGCTGCCCCAGCCAGTGCCGAGAACTTCCTTGCCTATGCCCGCGCGGGCCACTACGACGGCACGGTGTTCCACCGCGTCATCAAGGGCTTCATGATCCAGGGCGGTGGCTTCGAGCCCGGCATGAAACAGAAGTCCACGCGCGCACCGATCACCAACGAGGCCGCGAACGGCTTGAGAAACCACCACTACACGCTGGCCATGGCGCGCACCTCCGACCCGCACTCGGCGACGGCGCAGTTCTTCATCAACACCAGCGACAACGCCTTTCTCGACCACAAGAGCCCGACCGCGCAGGGCTGGGGCTATGCGGTGTTCGGAAGGGTCGTCGAGGGCAAGGCGACGGTGGATGCCATCGAGTCGGTGGCCACTCGCCGAAGCGGCTTCCATGACGACGTGCCGGTCGAGGACGTCGTGATCCTGCGCGCCGTCGAGGTGCAGTGACGCTGCGGGGCCTGCCGTCCGGACAGGGGCCTGGCTGGCCGCTGTGGCGGGCGGACCCCGCCTGGAAGTGCCTGGATTTCGTGTCCGACCTGCACCTGTGCAGCCGGATGCCGCGCACCTTCGATGCCTTTGCGGACTACCTGGCGCGCACGCCGGCCGATGCCGTGATCATCCTGGGGGACCTGTTCGAAGTCTGGGTCGGAGACGACGTCGAGCGTGACGACTTCCTCACCCGTTGCATCGACCTGCTGGCTTCGCCCTCGCGCCGACACCACCTCGCGTTCATGCCCGGCAACCGGGACTTCCTGCTCGGTGACACGATGCTTGCGGCCTGCCGCATGCAGGGCCTGAGCGATCCGACGCTGCTGTCGGCCTGGCGCAGGCCCGTGCTGCTCAGCCACGGCGATGCCCTGTGCCTGGACGACTTGCCGTACCAGGCGTTCCGCGAGACGGTCAGGTCAGCCGCCTGGCAGCAAGCCTTCCTGGGCCTGCCGCTGGCCGAGCGCGTCCGCCAGGCGCGGGCGATGCGCGAGCACAGTGAAGCCCGCCAGCGCAGCGACCCGACATCGGTGGACGCCGATGAGGCGGCTTGCCTGAACTGGCTGCGCAGCGTCGACGCCACCGATCTGGTCCACGGACACACGCATCGACCGGCCGACCAATGCCTGGCCCCCGGGCTCTGCCGTCATGTGCTCACCGACTGGGATCTCGACGACCCGTTGCGGCCGCGCGCGGGCGTGCTGCGGCTGACTGCCGACGGCTTCCACCGCCTTCCGCACGCTTCCTGAGCGGACCGACGAGGCACACCCGGTCGACGGACATGTGGCGCAATCTGGCCAAGGGCTGGCAGCAGGCGCGCGAACAGGCGGCGCTGCAGCGGCGCCGGATCAATGATGCCCTGTGGAACCGCACGCTGATCCGGTACCCCTTCCTCCAGCACCCTGACGACCCTGGCGCCGCGGCCTTGCGCCGCCTGGCCGCGCTGTTCCTGGACAGCAAGGAGTTCCACGCAGTCGGCAAGGTCAGGTTGACCAACGACGTCGCGCTGACGGTGGCCGTCCAGGCCTGCGTGCCTGTCCGGCAGGTCGGACTCGACTGGTACTCGCGCTTCGTCGGCATCGTGCTGCGGGACGACGCAGTGCTGGCCCCTCGCTGCGTGGCCGACGACCTGGGCGTGGTCCACGAATACACCGAGGCACTGTCCGGCGAGGCGATCGACGGTGGCCCCATGATGCTGTCCTGGCCCGACGTCCGCCGCGCCGCCGAGACCGCGCCGGACGGCTACAACCTGGTCATACACGAGTGCGCCCATGTCATCGACGCGCACCTGGGCCTGAGTGCCGGCGATTCGGCGACAGGTCGCTTGCTGCGCGAAGCACATGAGCGAATGCTCGAGCAGTGCGAGCGCGGCCAGCAGCCGCTGCTGGACGACTATGCCGCCACGTCTGTGGCCGAGTACTTTGCCGTCGCGAGCGAGGCGTTCTTCGTCGCGCCGCAACGCGTGGTCGGCACGTCCGGGGCGCTGTACCAGGCCCTGCGGGAGCTCTATCGCCAGGACCCGGCCGCGCAGGCACCTCGCTGACGAGCGACGCCCACTCGCCTGGCCGCGCCGTCGCTCAGACCGGTGTCGCCTCGGCCTTGGGCTTGTCGCTGCGCCGGCTGGGCTGGATATCCAGCTGAACCTCTCCGCCGGCGTCGATGTCGACGGTCAGGCGACCGCCGTCGACGAGCCGCCCGAACAGCAGTTCATCGGCCAGCGCGCGCCGGATCACGTCCTGGATCAGGCGCTGCATGGGTCTTGCCCCCATCAGGGGGTCGAAACCCTTCTGGGCCAGATGCTTGCGCAAGGCGTCGGTGAAGGTCACTTCCACCTTCTTCTCGGCCAGCTGGCCTTCGAGCTGCAGCAGGAACTTGTCGACCACGCGCAGGATGATCTCCTGGTCGAGCGCGCGGAAGTTGACGATCGCATCGAGCCGGTTGCGGAACTCCGGCGTGAAGAGCCGCTTGATGTCGGCCATCTCGTCACCCTGCTCACGACGGGTCGTGAAGCCTATCGTGGCCTTGTTCATCGTCTCCGCACCGGCATTGGTGGTCATGACGATGATGACGCTGCGGAAGTCGGCCTTGCGGCCGTTGTTGTCGGTCAAGGTGCCATGGTCCATGACCTGCAGCAGCACGTTGAACACGTCTGGATGGGCCTTCTCGATCTCGTCGAGCAGCAGCACGGCGTGAGGCTTCTTGGTGATCGCCTCCGTCAGCAAGCCCCCCTGGTCGAAGCCCACGTAGCCCGGCGGCGCGCCGATCAGCCGGCTGACCGCGTGCCTCTCCATGTACTCGGACATGTCGAAACGGATCAGCTCGATGCCCAGGATGTAGGCCAGCTGCTTGGCGACCTCGGTCTTGCCCACGCCGGTGGGCCCGGAGAACAGGAACGAGCCGATCGGCTTGTCCGGCTTGCCCAGGCCGGAGCGTGCCATCTTGATGGCCGATGCCAGCGCCTCGATCGCCGGGTCCTGGCCGAACACCACACTCTTGAGGTCACGGTCCAGCGTCTTGAGCTTGTCGCGGTCGTCGCTGGACACGCTGGCCGGCGGGATGCGTGCGATCTTGGCGACGATCTCTTCCACCTCGGACCGCGTGATCGTCTTCTTCTGCTTGCTCTTGGGCAGGATGCGCTGCGCGGCCCCGGCCTCGTCGATGACGTCGATCGCCTTGTCGGGCAGGTGGCGGTCGTTGATGTACTTCGCCGACAACTCGGCGGCGGCCTGCAGTGCGCCGAGCGCGTACTTCACGCTGTGGTGCTCCTCGAAGCGCGACTTCAGTCCCTTGAGGATTTCCACCGTCTGCTCGACCGAGGGCTCGATCACATCGACCTTCTGGAAACGACGCGACAGTGCCGCGTCCTTCTCGAAGATGCCGCGGTACTCGGCGAAGGTGGTCGCCCCGATGCACTTCATCGCGCCGTTGGACAGTGCCGGCTTGAGCAGGTTGCTGGCGTCCAGCGTGCCACCGGAAGCGGCGCCAGCGCCGATCAGCGTGTGAATCTCGTCGATGAACAGGATGGCGTTGGGCAGTTCCTTGAGCTGCTTGAGCACGCCCTTCAGGCGCTGTTCGAAGTCGCCCCGGTACTTCGTTCCGGCCAGCAGCGCACCCATGTCCAGTGCATAGACCGTGGCATCGGACAGCACCTCGGGGACGTCCTTCTCGGTGATGCGCCAGGCCAGGCCTTCGGCGATCGCGGTCTTTCCGACCCCCGCTTCGCCCACCAGTAGCGGATTGTTCTTGCGCCGCCGGCAGAGCACCTGGATCACACGCTCGACCTCATGCTCCCGACCGATCAGCGGGTCGATCTTGCCATCCTTGGCCAACTGGTTCAGGTTCTGGGTGAACTGGTCCAGCGGCGAGCCCTTGCTGTCGGCGCTCTCTTCCTTTTCGGGCTCGCTGCCGCTGGACTCGTTGGGCTTGGCCGGCTCCGGCGGGTCGGACTTCTTGATGCCGTGGGCGATGAAGTTGACGACATCCAGCCGCGTCACCCCTTGCTGGTGCAGGTAGTACACGGCGTGCGAGTCCTTCTCGCCGAAGATGGCCACGAGCACGTTCGCGCCTGTGACTTCCTTCTTGCCGCTGCCCGTGGACTGCACATGCATGATCGCCCGCTGGATCACGCGCTGGAACCCCAGGGTCGGCTGGGTGTCGACTTCCTCGGTTCCGGATACCGTCGGCGTGTTCTCCTTGATGAAGGTCGCCAGGCTCTTGCGCAGGTCGTCGATGTTGGCCGCGCAGGCGCGCAGAACTTCGGCCGCCGACGGGTTGTCGAGCAGCGCCATCAGCAGATGCTCGACGGTGATGAACTCATGGCGCTGCTGGCGCGCCTCCACGAAGGCCATGTGCAGGCTGACTTCGAGTTCCTGGGCGATCATGCAGCCTCCATGGTGCACTGAAGGGGATGCCCGTCGCGGCGAGCTGCGGCGAGCACGAGTTCGACCTTGGTCGATGCGACGTCCCGGGTATAGACGCCGCAGACCCCACGGCCCTCATGATGGATCTTCAACATGATGTGGGTCGCGGCATTCAGGTCGCGCTGGAAGTACTGTTGAAGCACCATGACCACGAACTCCATGGGGGTGTAGTCGTCGTTGTGCATCACCACCTCGAACATGCGTGGTGGCTTGGTGCGTGCCAGCTTGCGCTCGGCGACGACCGCACCGGACCCCTCGCGCTGCGGGCGTGGCAGCGTGCGGGGTGGTTTGGGGGGGTCGTCGGCAGGCATGATTCATTCTAGCCAGCAAGGGCAGCCCTGGCGCACGGGGGTCGAACGCGGCGGGCCAGGTCGTGGATATTGCGCTTGGTCAACGGAACTCAAGTGCAGAACAACACCCGTTTGGCTCCTGAAATGCGACGCCGCAACGCTTTGGCCTGCCGGCAGATCGTCCGCGGGGCCCAACGTCCGGCTTGACATTGGTTCAGATGGCCCCGCAGAATTTTCCGCCTCGGGGATCGAGATCCGCAGGAGGCAGCGATGGCACTGGGCGTGGTCAAGTGGTTCAGTGACGCCAAGGGTTTCGGATTCATCGAGCCCGAAGGCGGTGGGGGCGATGTGTTTGCCCATTACTCCGAGGTGCGCATGGAAGGCTTCCGCACCCTCAAGCAGGGCAGCCGGGTGAGCTTCGAGCTGGTCCAGGGGCCCAAGGGCGCGCAGGCTCAGAACATCGAGCCCTGCCAACCCCCGGCGGCGGCGGGCTTGGAGGCCGGCCCGGCCTGAGCGGACCTGGCTGGACGCTGGGGCCTAGAGGCCGGCGGCGACCACTTCTGCGAGGGCCAGCGACGCCGTCAGGCCCGGCGACTCGATGCCGAACAGGTGGACCAGGCCGGTCTGGCCATGGTCCGCCTCCTTGAGCACCATGAAGTCGGCGGCCGGCGCTCCGGGGCCGCTCAGCTTGGGACGGATGCCGCTGTAGGCCGGTTGCAGCGCGCCCTCGGGGAGGCCCGGCCAGTAGCGCCGGATGGCGGCCGCGAAGTCTGCCGATCGTGAGGGGTCGACGCCATAGTCAAGCTCCCGGACCCATTGCACGTCGGGCCCGAAGCGGGCCTGTCCAGCCAGGTCCAGGGTCAGGTGGACCCCCAGCCCGCCCTCCTCGGGCATCGGGTAGATCAGGTGCGTGAAGGGTGCGCGCCCGACGAGGGAGAAGTACTGACCCTTCGCCATGTGCAACGGCGGCACCAGGGAGCCGTCCATGCCCCGTAGCGAAAGCGCCACCTGCTGGGCGCACAGGCCGGCGCAGTTGACCACCACGCGTGCTCGCAGCCGGCAGGGATCGGTGCCACCCACGGCCAGCTCCACGCCCCTGGCACTGCACTCGCCGCCCTTCACCGGGGATGCGAGCACCACTGTGCCGCCAGCGCGTTCGAGGTCGCCCTGCAACGCCAGCATCAAGGCATGGCTGTCGACGATGCCGGTGCCGGGACTCCACAGCGCCGCCGCGCAGGCCAGCGACGGCTCCAGCCGGCACGCCTGCGCAGCGCTCCACAACTCGAGGCCCTCGGCACCGTTGGCCCGCCCCTGCGCCTGCAAGCCCTCGAGCGCGGCGACCTGCGTGGCGCTGGCCGCAACGACCAGCTTGCCGCAGAGGTGGTGGGCCACGCCATGCGAATCGCAGAACTCCAGCAGCAGCCTGCGTCCCCGGACACACAGTCCTGCCTTCAGCGAACCGGGGGGCGAGTACAGCCCGGCGTGGATCACTTCACTGCTGCGGGAGCTGGTGGCGCTGCCGATGCGGCTTTCGGCCTCCAGCACCAGCACCTCGCGTCCGCGCCGGGCCAGTTGCCGGGCCACGGCAAGCCCCACCACCCCGGCACCGATGACGATGCAGTCGACTTCGTCCATGCGGCATTGTGGCCGGCCGCCTCGGCCCGACCCCGGCCGGCCTCTCCCCAGCCGGTGAAACACGAGCCGTCACAACCCAGCCGGCACAATAGCGCTTCGTGTTCCGCTCCCGTGATCCACGGCCAGACCCATGCCCACCCACATCCTGCAGTCCCTCCCCGTCGGCCGGCGCGTCGGAATCGCCTTCTCCGGCGGCCTCGACACCAGCGCCGCGGTGCACTGGATGCGAGCCAGAGGCGCCACGCCCTGCGCCTACACCGCCCACCTCGGCCAGCCGGACGAGAGCGACTACGACGAGATTCCCCGCAAGGCGCTCGCCTATGGGGCCGAGATCGCCCGCCTGGTGGACTGTCGCGCCCAACTGGTGGCCGAAGGCATCGCCGCCCTCCAGAGCTGCGCCTTCCATGTCAGCACCGCCGGCGCCACCTACTTCAACACCACGCCACTGGGCCGCGCCGTCACCGGAACCGCGCTGGTGGTGGCGATGCGGGAGGACGGGGTCGACATCTGGGGCGATGGCAGCACCTACAAGGGCAACGACATCGAGCGCTTCTACCGCTATGGCCTGCTCGCCAACCCGTCCCTGAAGGTCTACAAGCCCTGGCTGGACCAGGCTTTCATCGACGAGCTCGGCGGCCGCCGCGAGATGAGCGAGTACCTGGTCGCCCATGGCTTTGACTACAAGATGTCGGTCGAGAAGGCCTACAGCACCGACAGCAACATGCTCGGTGCGACCCACGAGGCCAAGGACCTGGAGTTCCTCGACAAGGGCATGCGCATCGTCGAACCGATCATGGGCGTGGCCTTCTGGCGGGACGACGTCGTGGTGAAGGCCGAGGAAGTCAGTGTCGGCTTCGAGGACGGCGTGCCGGTGACGCTGAACGGCCGCAGCTTTGCCAGCGCCGTCGACCTGTTCGAGGAGGCCAACCGCATCGGCGGCCGCCATGGCCTGGGCATGTGCGACCAGATCGAGAACCGGATCATCGAAGCCAAGAGCCGGGGCATCTACGAGGCACCCGGCATGGCCCTGCTTCACCTGGCCTACGAACGGCTGGTCACTGGCATCCACAACGAGGACACGATCGCGCAGTACCGCGCCAACGGCCGCGTACTGGGCAAGCTGCTCTATCACGGCCGCTGGTTCGATCCGCAGGCCTTGATGCTGCGCGAGACGGCGCAGCGCTGGGTGGCGCGAGCGGTCACCGGCGAAGTGGCGCTGGAGCTGCGCCGCGGCAACGACTACAGCATCCTGGATACGCGCAGCCCCAACCTGACCTATGCCCCTGAGCGGCTGAGCATGGAGAAGGTCGAGGGTGCGTTCACGCCGGCGGACCGCATCGGCCAGCTGACGATGCGCAACCTCGACATCGCCGACACGCGTGACAAGCTCGCGATCTACAGCCGCACAGGCCTGCTGGCATCGGCAGAAGGCTCGATCCCGCTGCTCGGCCGCGGCAAGGACCCCGCCGCGCCCTGACCGGCAGGCGGCCGTCGCTGCCGCCGGGCGCCCGCCCGGCGCGAGCCGTGTTGCACGGCCGAAGCATGGTCACATTCGCCGTGGACGGCAGGCCTCCCCGCCGGGCTGACCTTGCCCTCGCCTCGCGCGGCAAGCCTTGCCGGCAGTGGCTCAGCGGGCCCGGGACAGCGCCTGGTCGATGTCCCAAAGGATGTCATCGACATGCTCGAGCCCGACCGACAGGCGGATCATGTCGGGACTGACGCCGGCTGCCAGTTGCTGCGATTCGTCGAGCTGGCGATGTGTGGTGCTGGCAGGGTGGCTGATCAGCGTGCGCGTATCGCCGATGTTGACCAGGTGGCTCATGAACTTCGCCGACTCGATGAAGCGCACGCCGGCGGCCAGACCGCCCTTGATGCCGAACGCCAGCAGGCCCGAGGCCCCCCGCATCTGGCGCTGCAGCAGCGAATGCTGCGGGTGATCGGGCAGCCCGGGGTAGTTGACCCAGGCCACCGCCGGGTGCTGCTGCAGGAAGCGCGCGACGGCCAACGCATTCTCGCAATGCCGCTGCATTCGCAGCGGCAGGGTCTCGATGCCCTGCAGGATCTGCCAGGCGCTGCCGGGACTCAGCGCCGCGCCGTACACGCGCAAGGACTCCATGCGGCAGCGCATCGTGAAGCCAAAGTCGCCGAAGGTCTCGTAGAAGCGCACGCCGTGATAGCCGGGAGAAGGCTCGGTCATCCCGGGGAACTTTCCGTTGTCCCATGGGAAACGCCCGCTCTCGACGACCACCCCGCCCAAGGTCGTGCCATGGCCGGCCAGGTACTTGGTGGCCGAATGCACGACGATGTCTGCCCCCAGGTCCAGCGGGTTGCACAGCATAGGACTGGGCACCGTGTTGTCGACGATCAAGGGCAGGCCGTGCGCGTGGGCCACTTCGGCGACCGCCGCCACGTCGAGCACGACGAGGCTCGGGTTGCCCAGTGTCTCGGCGAAGATGGCGCGCGTCTGCGGCCCGATCGCTGCTGCAAAGGCCTGCGGACAGCGGGCGTCGACGAAGCTGGTGGTGATGCCCAGCCGGGCCAGGCTGACCGCCAGCATGGTGACGCTGCCGCCATACAGGGCACCGGCGGCCACCACGTGGTCGCCCTGGCCCAGCAACGTCATCAGGGCCATCGCTTCGGCGGCCATCCCGCTGGCCGACGCCACCCCGGCGCGCCCGCCCTCGAGCGCCGCCACGCGCTCCTCGAGTGCCGCCACCGTGGGGTTGCTCAGCCGCGAATAGACGTTTCCGAAGGTCTGCAGGTTGAACAAGGCCGCCGCATGCTCGGCACTGTCGAAGACGAAGCTGGTCGTCTGGTAGATCGGCAGCGCACGGGCCCCGGTCGCCGCGTCGGGGATCTGACCGGCGTGTATGGCCAGCGTGGCGGGGTGGAAGCGGTGCTCGCTCATCGGGCCTCACCCGCCACGCCTGGCGCTGATGACGCCGGTGTTCACGCCCGCCCAGTGGAGCCCGCCGAACAGGCGCGCGTGTTCGATCTTGACGCAGCGGTTCATCACGCTGTCAAGACCTGCGGCACGCGCAATCCCGTCGGCCTGCGCGTCGGCAATGCCGAGCTGCTGCCACAGGCAAACCGCACCGATCGCGACCGCGCTGCGGGCGATGGGCGCCAGGTCCTGCGGCCGCCGGAAGACGTCGACCATGTCGACCGGCTCCGGGATGTCCTCGAGCCGAGGGTAGCAGCGCTCACCGAGCACGAGCTCGTACTGCGGATTGACGGGCACGATGCGATAGCCCTTGTGCTGCATGTAGCTGGCCGCGAAGTAGCTCGGACGATGCCATTGCGCCGAAAGGCCGACCACGGCAATCGTGCGGCATTGCTGGAGGATGCGGCGCAGGGTCGACAGTTCGTCGGACATCCCGCCATCGTAGCTGCAGCGGCCCGTCATGGGCCGGCGCCGCACGCCGCGGCCTCACTGCTACACTGGCCGCCGCCAGGAGAGAGCCCCGCCCGACGGGGCCGCCGAAGGCGCAGGGGTCCGCCCCGAACGCTCAGGCAGAAGGACTGGTCGGCATCCTCACTGGAGAGAGGCTGCGGGACGGCTTCGCGCAAGACGTCCTGCAGTCCACCGAAGGGGCAAGGCCCGGCGGCCACGGCGCGCCGGCGCCGAATCTCTCAGGTAAAGCGGACAGCGGGGGACAGGGCACCGGCCAGGCCGGTGCGTACGGACCTGCCCTCATGCACCCCTTGTCCACCTGACCCCTACGGAACCCCCCGCGAGAACGCCATGCCCGAACCCGTCAGCCTCCGCAGGACGCCGCTTCACGACCTCCACCAACGCCTGGGTGCGCGCATGGTGGCCTTTGCCGGCTACTCGATGCCCGTGCAATACGGTCGCGGCCTGATCGCCGAGCATCGGCAGTGTCGCGAAGCCGCCGCGCTGTTCGATGTCTCGCACATGGGTCAGGTGAGCCTGGTCGGAGCCGACGCCGCCCGGGCGCTGGAGACGCTGGTGCCGGTCGACGTCGTCGACCTGGCCGTCGGCCGTCAGCGCTATGCCTTCTTCACCAATGCCCAGGGCGGAATGCTCGACGACCTGATGATCGCCAGGCCAGCGCCCGAGGCGGGGTTGGGTGACCTGCTGCTGGTGGTCAATGCCGGTTGCAAGGACGACGACCTGCGTCACCTGCAGACCCACATCGGCCACCGCTGCGGCGTGCGCGCGCACCCCGAGCGGGCGCTGCTGGCCCTGCAGGGGCCGCTGGCCGTTGCCGCGCTGGCTCGTCTCAACCCGGCGATCTCCAGCCTGCCCTTCATGGGCGGGACCGCGCTGGACCTGGCGGGGCATGCCTGCTTCGTGACACGTTCGGGCTATACCGGCGAGGACGGCTTCGAGATCTCGGTCCCCGAGTCGCAGGCGGTGTCGCTGGCCGAGCGGCTGCTCGCGCAGCCCGAAGTGGCGCCGGCCGGGCTGGGGGCAAGGGACACCCTGCGCCTTGAAGCCGGCCTGTGCCTGTACGGCCATGACATCGACGCCACCACGACGCCTGTGGAGGCGGGCTTGACCTGGGCCATCCAGAAGGTCAGGCGGCCCGGCGGCGGGCGCGCCGGCGGCTACCCGGGGGCCGCTGCCATCGAGGGCCAGCTCGCCACCGCCCCGCCACGCCGCCGCGTCGGGCTGGTCGGCCTGGAGCGCGTACCGGTGCGTGAAGGCACGACCCTGTTCGACGCGCGTGGCCACGCCCTGGGCAAGGTCACCAGCGGGACGCTGGCACCCGGCGTGGACAAGGTGATCGCCATGGCCTACCTGCCGCTGGACCACGCCGCCGCCCAGCACGAGGTGCACGCCGAGGTGCGTGGACGCCGCGTGCCGATGCGCGTCTCGCCCATGCCCTTCTCACCCCATCGCTACCACCGCTGACTTCGACCCCGCCTCCCGACGACCCGTCACCCTTCCCACAACTTCCGGCAACGAGGAGCCCGTCAATGACGACCATGTTCACCCCCGACCACGAGTGGATCAACATCGAGGATCACGAAGCCGCCGTGGTCGGCATCACGCTGCATGCGCAGGACGCGCTGGGTGACGTGGTGTTCGTCGAGCTGCCGGAGGTCGGCCGCACCTACAAGAAGGGCGAAGTCACCGGGGTGGTCGAGTCGGTCAAGGCGGCCGCCGACATGTACATGCCCGTCGAGGGCGAGATCGTCGAGGTCAACGAGGAACTGCGCGCCAACCCGGCGCTGGCCAACACCGACCCGATGGGCAATGGCTGGTTCTTCAAGGTCCATGTCACGCACATGGAGCAGTTCGACGAGCTCATGGACCCGCCGGCCTACGACGCGTTGTTGAAGACCCTCTGACGGGCCTGGGCGCCGGCCCGGCCCGCGCACCTTGCGTGGATCCCCCGCGGGCGCCGGTCCGGACGCCTGCCCCTTCCTGCCTCCTGGACCTTGGACATGACCCAGCACTCCCCCCTGCCCCCGCCGGCCGCGGCCGAGACCGAAGACGAGTTCGTTGCGCGTCACATCGGACCCGACGACAGCGACCAGGCCCGCATGCTGTCGGTGATCGGTGCCGCCACGCGGCGTGAACTGATGGACACCATCGTGCCCGCGGCCATCCGTCGGCAAGGCGCGATGCAGCTGCCCGCGGCGGCCAGCGAGCCGCAGGCTCTGGCGGAACTGCGATCGCTGGCAGCGAAGAACAAGGTCCTGCGCAGCTTCATCGGGCAGGGCTACCACGACACGCACACGCCGGGTGTCATCCAGCGCAACATCCTCGAGAACCCGGCCTGGTACACCGCCTACACGCCCTATCAGGCCGAGATCTCCCAGGGCCGGCTGGAGGCACTGGTGAACTTCCAGACCATGGTCTGCGACCTGACCGCCATGGCCATCGCCAACGCGTCGATGCTCGACGAAGCCACGGCCGCCGCCGAAGCGATGACGCTCGCCCGACGCAGCGTGCGCAGCACGAGCAACCGCATCATCGTGGCCGGCGACTGCCATCCGCAGACGATCGAAGTCCTGCGCACGAGGGCCGAGCCCCTGGGCCTGGAGGTGATGGTCGGCTTCGCCCCCGGCCTGATGGCGCAGCACGACTATTTCGCGGTGCTGGCGCAGTACCCGTCGACGACCGGGCAGATCCACGACCTGCGGCCCCATGTGGAGGCGGCCCATGCGCGCAAGGCAGCCTTCATCGTCGCCGCCGACCTGCTGGCACTGACGCTGCTGGTGCCGCCGGGCGAGCTCGGCGCGGACATCGTGGTCGGTTCCAGCCAGCGCTTCGGCGTGCCGATGGCGGGAGGCGGGCCGCACGCGGCCTACCTGGCTTGCCGCGACGACTTCAAGCGCTCGATGCCGGGCCGACTGGTCGGCGTCAGCGTGGACAGCCACGGGCAGCCGGCGTACCGCCTGGCCCTGCAGACAAGGGAGCAGCACATACGGCGCGAAAAGGCCACTTCGAACATCTGCACCGCGCAGGTGCTGCTGGCGGTGATGGCCAGCATGTATGCGGTCTACCACGGTCCGGCCGGACTGCGCCGCATCGCCTGGCGCATCGCGACCCGCACCGCGATCCTGGCTCGCGGACTGCAGGCGCTCGGCCGCAAGGTGCTGACGGTGCACGCCTTCGACACCCTGGCCGTCGAGACAGGGGATGACAGCGACGCGGTGATGGCACGCGCCCTGGCGGGCGGTGCCAACCTGCGCCGCGTTTCGCAACGGGTCGTCGGCGTCAGCCTCGACGAGACCACGACCGACGAGGACGTGCAGGACCTCTTGTCCTGGTTCGCCGCGCCCGGGCAGACGCTGCCCGCGGTGGCCGACCTTGCGGCCGGCGCGCAACCGATGATCCCCCTCGAGCTGCAGCGCTCCAGCCCCTACCTCACGCACCCGGTCTTCAATGCCCACCACAGCGAAACCGAGATGCTGCGCTACCTCCGCAGCCTGTCGGACAAGGATCTGGCGCTGGACCGCAGCATGATCCCGCTGGGGTCCTGCACGATGAAGCTCAATGCCACCAGCGAGATGCTGCCCATCACCTGGCCCGAGTTCGCCTGCACGCATCCGTTCGCTCCGCCTGACCAGCTCGAAGGCTGGCACCTGCTCGAGCAGCAGCTGTGCGGCTGGCTGTGCGAGGCCACGGGCTATTCCGGCGTCAGCCTGCAACCCAACGCGGGTTCGCAAGGCGAATACGCGGGCCTGCTGGCCATCCGGGCCTGGCATGCCTCACGCGGCGAGTTGCACCGGGATGTCTGCCTGATCCCGGAGTCGGCGCACGGCACCAACCCGGCAAGCGCCCAGATGGCCGGCATGACGGTGGTCGTGACGCGCTGCGACGCCGCGGGAAACGTCGACCTGGACGACCTGCGTGCCAAGTGTGAGCAGCATGGCCCGCGGCTGGCCGCGGTGATGATCACCTATCCGAGCACGCATGGCGTGTTCGAGTCGCGCATCGGCGAGCTGTGCGAACTGGTGCACCGGCATGGCGGCCGGGTCTATGTCGACGGCGCCAACATGAACGCGCTGGTGGGTGTGGCCGCTCCCGGCCACTTCGGTGGCGACGTGAGCCACCTCAACCTGCACAAGACCTTCTGCATTCCACACGGCGGCGGCGGCCCGGGCGTCGGCCCGGTGGCCGTGGTCGCGGACCTGGTGCCCTTCCTTCCCGGGCATGCCACGGCGAGCCCGGGCCGGCAGCGGCCGGTCGGGGCCGTCTCGGCGGCACCGCTGGGCAACGCCGGCGTGCTGCCCATCAGCTGGATGTACTGCCGCATGATGGGGGCGGAAGGACTGCGCTGCGCCACCGAAGTGGCGATCCTGTCGGCCAACTATGTCGCGGCGCGCCTGCACGCCCACTTTCCGGTGCTGTACAGCGGCTCGCACCCCGGACTCCAGGGCGGCGGCGTGGCGCACGAGTGCATCCTCGACCTGCGACCACTGCAGAAGACCAGCGGCGTCAGCGCGGAGGACGTCGCCAAGCGACTGATCGACTACGGCTTCCACGCCCCGACACTGAGCTTTCCGGTGGCCGGTACGCTGATGGTCGAGCCGACCGAGAGCGAACCCCTGCGCGAGCTCGACCGCTTCTGCGACGCGATGATCGCCATCCGCGCCGAGATCGCCAAGGTCGAGGCGGGCCACTGGCCGCGCGAGGACAACCCCTTGAAGCACGCGCCGCACACCGCCGAAGCCTTGCTTGGCAGCGAATGGCCGCACGCCTATGCGCGCGAACAGGCCGCCTACCCGGTGGCCAGCCTGCGCCGGCAGAAGTACTGGCCGCCCGTGGGGCGCATCGACAACGTGCACGGCGACCGCAACCTGTTCTGCAGCTGCGTGCCGCTGTCGGCCTACCAGAGCTGACGCGGTGGCGGTCTCGGTCTTCGACCTGTTCAAGATCGGCATCGGGCCGAGCAGTTCGCACACGGTCGGGCCGATGCGGGCTGCGCGGATGTTCGTGCAGCGCCTGGATCACGACGGCCTGCTCGGGCGTGCCATCCGGGTGAGCTGCAGCCTCTACGGCTCCCTGGGCGCGACCGGAAAGGGGCATGGCAGCGACAAGGCGGTGCTGCTGGGGCTGGCCGGCCACGAGCCCGACACCGTCGATGTCGACGCCATTCCCCGCCTGCTGGCACAAGTGCGCAGCAGCGGGCGGCTGTCACTCGGCGGGCGTCACGAAATCGCCTTCAGCGAGCGCACGGACCTGAAGTTCCACCGCCGCGAGTCGCTGCCCTTCCATGCCAACGGGATGAGGCTTTGTGCCTGGGAAGACGCCGGGGCGCCCCTCGCCGAGCGCGTCTACTACTCGGTGGGCGGAGGTTTCGTGGTGACCGACGAGCTGGCTGCCGACGGCTCGCGCCAGAAGCAGCTGGTGCCCGACGCCACGGTGTTGCCGCTGCCCTTCCACACCGCCGAGCAGTTGCTGGCACGAACGCGCGAGCAGCGCTGCAGCATCGCCGAGGTGATGCGTCGCAACGAGCGGCATTGGCGCGAGGATCACGAGATCGACGCCGGCCTGATGAAGATCTGGCGCGTGATGCAGGACTGCGTCGCCCGCGGCTGCCGCAGCGAAGGGGTGCTGCCCGGCGGATTCAAGGTGCGTCGCCGCGCCGCCGCGCTTCGCCAGGCCCTGACCAGCGAGCCCGAGGCGGCCCTGCGCGACCCCTTGCAGGTGCTCGACTGGGTCAACCTGTACGCGTTGGCGGTCAACGAGGAGAACGCAGCAGGAGGCCGGGTCGTCACGGCTCCGACCAACGGCGCCGCCGGCATCGTGCCGGCGGTACTGCACTACTACACACGCTTCGTGCCAGGCGCGTCTGACCGTGGTGTGATCGACTTCCTGCTCACCGCGGCGGCGATCGGCATCCTGTACAAGGAGAACGCCAGCATCAGCGGCGCCGAAGTCGGTTGCCAGGGGGAAGTGGGGGTGGCCTGCTCGATGGCGGCGGGCGCCCTGGCCGCAGTCATGGGCGGCACACCGGAGCAGGCCGAGAACGCGGCCGAGATCGGCATGGAACACCACCTGGGCCTGACCTGCGACCCGGTCGGCGGCCTGGTCCAGATCCCCTGCATCGAGCGCAACGCCATCGCATCGGTCAAGGCCATCAACGCCGCCCGCATGGCGCTGCGCGGTGACGGCACGCACTTCGTGAGCCTGGACCAGGTCATCAAGACCATGCGCGAGACCGGCGCCGACATGATGACCAAGTACAAGGAAACCGCGCGCGGCGGGCTGGCGGTCAACATCGTGGAATGCTGAGCGCCGCCGGGGAGCTGTGGCCGGCATCCGGGCTGCCGGCGGTTCCACGGCGACGTGGCCTGGACATCGCGCCACGTTGGCAACCCAGGGCACGCGGGGCCGGGCAGGCGCCCTGCCCCGCTTGCGGACTCAACCCATGTGCAGGCCGCCGTTGCAGCTGAAATCGGCACCGGTCGTGAACCCGGAGTCCTCGCCCGCCAGCCAGGCGACGATGGAGCCGATCTCCTCCGGCGTGCCCAGGCGCTTGACCGGGATCGTGGCGACGATCTTGTCGAGCACTTCGGGCTTGATCGCCCGCACCATGTCGGTGCCGATGTATCCCGGGCTGACGGTGTTGACCGTCACGCCCTTGTTTGCCAGTTCCTGGGCCAGTGCCATGGTGAAGCCATGCATGCCGGCCTTGGCTGCCGAGTAGTTGGTCTGCCCGGCCTGCCCCTTCTCGCCATTGACCGAGCTGATCTGGACGATGCGCCCCCAGCCGCGTTCCACCATGTCGGGCACCACCTGCTTGGTGACGTTGAACATGCTGTTGAGGTTGGTGTCGATGACCGCCTTCCAGTCTTCCGGCGTCATCTTGAGGAACATGCGGTCCCGCGTGATGCCCGCGTTGTTGACCAGCACGTCGATGGGCCCATGCTCGGCCTTGGCCTTCTGGAAGGCCTGCACGGTGGACTCCCAGTCCGCGACGTTGCCGACCGAGGCCTGGAAGCTGTAGCCCAGGGCCTTCTGCTCGTCCAGCCATTTCTGCCAGTCACGGCTGGGGCCGCAACCGGCGATCACGTTGAACCCCTCCTTGGCCAGCCGCTGGCAGATCGCGGTGCCTATGCCGCCCATGCCTCCGGTCACGTATGCGGTCCTTGCCATCTCTGTCTCTCCTTTGCGTGGTGTGTGAAGGGTGTGTTGCCCCGATCGACAGCCTGACCGGGTCGGAATCGATGGTCAAGCGGGTTCGCACTATGGCCTGGCCCGCCGATCACGATCATGCCTTTGCCTTGACGTAGCGGCCGGGGGCCGGCTCGATGACCGCGAAGCCTCGCCCGCCGGGCGCCTTGGGCGCGGCGACAAGGCGCCCGCCATGCGGCGCCAGCCAGGCAGACCAGTCGGTCCACCAGGACCCGGGGTGCTCGCTGGACGCCGCAAGCCAGTCGTCGGCCTTGGCCGCAAGGCGATCGTTCGTCCAGTAGCTGCGCTTGCCCTTGGCTGGCGGGTTGATCACGCCGGCGATGTGACCCGAGGCGCCGAGCACGAATCGACTCTTGCCGCGCATCAGGGCTGTCGACCGGTAGGCAGCAGTCCACGGCACGATGTGGTCTTCGCGGGAACCGTAGATGTAGACAGGCGCCTGTATCGCCGCCAGGTCCACGGCAACCCCGCAGGTGGTCGTGGCACCTGGCCGACAGAGCCTGTTCTCCAGGTAGGTGTTGCGCAGGTACCAGCAGTACATGGGACCGGGCAGATTGGTCGAATCCCCGTTCCAGTACAACAGGTCGAAGGGCGGCGGCGCTTCGCCCTTGAGGTAGTTGCCGACCACGTAGTTCCACACCAGGTCGTTAGGGCGCAGAAAGCTGAACGTGGTGGCGAGTTCCTTGCCCTTGAGCAGGCCAGGCCCGGTCGGCGCCTGGGTGCCAATGGTCATCTCGCGCAGCCGCACCGAGGCCTCGTCCACGAACAGGTCGAGCACGCCGTTGTCCTCGAAGTCGAGCAAGGTGGTCAGCAGCGTCAGCGAGTGCGCCGCCTGCTCGCCACGAGCCGCCAGCACGGCCAGCGCGGTGGCGACGATGGTGCCGCCGACGCAGAAGCCCAGCACGTTGAGCGTCTTTGCCGCCGTGATCTGCTGCACCACCCGGATGGCGCGGATGGCCGCGTGCTCGATGTAGTCGTCCCAGCTGCGGTCGGCCAGCGACTCGTCCGGATTTCGCCAGCTCAGCACGAAGGTCCTGTGGCCTTGCTCGACCGTGTAGCGGATGAAGGAGTTCTCCGGCTGCAGGTCCAGGATGTAGAACTTGTTGATGCAGGGCGGCACGAACAGGAAGGGCCTCTCGTGCACCTTGGCGGTCAGCGGCCTGTACTCGATGAGCTGGAACAGCTCGTTCTCGAAGACCACGCTGCCTGGCGTGGTCGCGACGTTGCGGCCGACCTCGAAGGCCGACTCGTCGGTCTGCGACACATGCCCCTTCTGCACGTCGGCCAGCAGGTTGCGCATGCCGTCGGCGATGCTCTTGCCCTGGGTGTCCAGGGCCTTCCTCAGCGCCTCGGGGTTGAAGGCCAGGTAGTTGCTCGGCGCCGCAGCGTCCATCCATTGCTGCACGGCAAACCGCACCCGCGCACGCGTCCTGGCGTCGCCCTGGACCGCATCCGCCAGGCCCAGCAGCGTCCGGGCATTGAGCAGATACATCTGCGCCGTGCAGGCCGACGCCGGGTTTTCCAGCCACGCCTGGCCGGCGAAGCGGCGGTCGCCGATCGGGGGCGTGGGGCTCTTGCCGTCGGCACGCAAGCTGGCCAGCGACTGGTTCCATATGCCGCTCGCCGCCGCCAGGTACTCGCGCTGCAGCTCGCCCAGGGCCTCGGGCGCGATCTTCAGGCCGGCCAGGGCGCTCAGGCCCTCTCCAAAGGCGGTGGCGAATGCCTGACCGGCATCGCCCGTGTCGCTGGCTCTCGTGCCCGACGATGCGGCCATGGCGTCTCCTGGTGACATGTTGTCGCCGGCAGGCGGCCGGCGTGATGGTGCGGCGCAGCCATCGCGGCGTGTCGATCAGGCATGGGCCCGGAGCCCAGCCGCCACTGCATGCCACAGGGTGCGCCAGAGCTTATAGCCTGCCGCGCTTACCGAGGCTTGACAATAGGCAGGTTGCCCGTCCAACTGACACCTGCCGCATGTGGATCGTCGCCATCGCCTGGATGTATGTCGTGCTGATGATGTGCGTGGTCGAAGCCCTGTCGCCGCGCGGCACCCTGCTCGGCGCGTTCTTCACCTTCGTCCTCTACGGCGCGCTGCCGCTGTCGGTCCTGCTGTACCTGATGGGCACACCGCTCAGGCGCAAGGCCGCGCGCCGCGCACAGCTGGAGGCGCCAGAGGCCGGCCCGGCCCCGGCCACCGCGCCGCGCTCAGCGCCCGGGATCGACGGGCGCGATGGCGGCGGCCATGCGCCCACAGCGGCCGTCGCGCCTGAACGAGAAGAAGCGGGACGGGTCGGACACCGTGCACCATGACCCGCCGCAGACACGTGCCACGCCGGCCATCGCCAGACGCAAGCTGACCAGCATCGGCAGGTCGGCCTTCCAGCCCGCGCTGCCATCGCGCCGGGTGCAGGCGGTGAAGGCCCGTGCTCGCTGCGCAGACGCAAGGCTGTCGAAGGCCGCATGCACGTCGGCCCCGACCTCGAACTGCGTTCGCCCGATGCAGGGGCCTATCCAGGCCGACACCGACGCAGGCGAGCAGGCGGCACGCTCACACAGGCGCGCCACGGCCGCCTCGACCACGCCCTGCGCAAGCCCGCGCCAGCCGGCATGCGCCGCACCGACGACTCGGCCGTCGTCGCTGCAGAGCAGCACAGGCGCGCAGTCGGCGACCAGGACAGCGCAGGCCAGGCCGGGTCGGGCGCTGATGGCTGCGTCGGCCTCCGGCACATGGGCCTGCGAGGGCGCCACGCCGTCGCCCAGGTCCACGACCGCCCGACCATGGACCTGGTGCAGGAACACCGGTCGGGCGCCGAGCGCGCGGGCGAAGTGCTCCCGGTTGGCGCGCACCGCCCGGGCTTCGTCAGGCACGCTGGGCGACGGCCAGGCCAGGTTGAAGTCGTCGCAGGGTGCACCACTGGCACCCCCGGCGTGCCGGGTGCTCATCAGCGCCCGCACACCCGGCGGCAAGCGCCAGTCGGGCACCCACAGGCCTGTGCCCGCCACCGCTGGGCAGGCCGTCGCCTCGCGCCGCCGGGTCTGCGCCGGCAGCAGGCGACCGGTTTCACTCGGCATCCGGGCAGGCCTCGGGCCGCGTGCGTTCGAAGGCATCGATCTGCATGCAGCGATCGAACACCCTCATGACATGCGGCACATGATCCAGGCGGCAATCGAATCGCCTCGCATTGAAGATCTGCGGCACCAGCGTGCAGTCGGCCAGCGTCGGCGAGTCGCCATGGCAGAAACGTGCCGGCTGCGCCGCCAGCTGCCGCTCCACTGCGTCCAGCCCGGTCTCGACCCAGTGGCGGTACCAGCGGTCCTTGTCGTCCTCGGCAACGCCCAGCGTCCTCGTCAGGTAGCGCAACACGCGCAGATTGTTCAAGGGGTGGATCTCGCAAGCGATGTCGTAGGCCAGGGCCCTGACCCGCGCACGTCCGAGCGCATCGGCCGGCAGCAGCGGTGGCTCGGGATGGGTCTCGTCGAGGTATTCGATGATGGCCAGCGACTGCGTCAGCACCTGCGGTCCGTCGCGCAGCAGCGGCACGAGCCGGCTCGCCGACACCGCGGCGTAGGACTCGCCCAGCTGCTCGCTGCGCGCCAGGTGCACCGGTCTATACGTGTAGTCCAGCCCCTTGAGGGCGAGCGCGATGCGGACCCGGTACGACGCGCTGGAGCGGAAGTAGTTGAACAGTTCCATGCCTGAGTCCATCGCGCCTACTCCACCCGCACACACAGCGTCGGCAGCCCCTGGATGCAGGCCTCCATCACGTCACCGCGCACCACCGCCGCCACGCCTGCCGGCGTTCCGGTGTAGACCAGGTCACCGGGCTGCAGCGTCCAGGCCGCACTCAGGTGCTCGAGCGTCTCGGCCACGTTCCAGATCAACTGGGACAAATCCCCCTTCTGGCGCCTCTGGCCGGCAACGTCGAGCGTGATGGCACCGGAGCGCAGTTCGCCACAGACCGCCCGCGGGACGATGGGACCGATAGGCGCCGACTGCTCGAAGGCCTTGCCGATGCACCACGGCCGCCCCTGCTTCTTCATCTGCCCCTGCAGGTCGCGACGTGTCATGTCCAGGCCCACGGCATAACCATAGACATGGTCGAGGGCGTCGGCAGCACGGATGTCGCGCCCGCCCCTGCCGAGCGCGACCACCAGCTCGACCTCATGGTGCAGGTCGTTCGTCAGGCTGGGGTAGGCGATGCGGCCGGTCGACCCCGCTGCCACCGGCACCACCGCATCGGACGGCTTGAGGAAGAAGAATGGCGGCTCACGGCCCGTGAACCCCATCTCGACTGCATGCTCCGCGTAATTGCGCCCGACGCAATAGATGCGGTGGACAGGGAACTCGCCGCCACCCTGCACGGGCACGGTGACCGGAGGCGGCGGGGTGACAACGAGATTCATGAGCGATGGACTCCTGCCCGGCACGCCGGACGACCCATGCGGCCCGGCAGCGGGGCCTCATGATGCCATGCGGCCCGCCGCTACACTGCGGCCATGTTCCAGCCGCACAGGATCAAGCACTGCCGGGTGTGCGGCTCAGCGGTCACCTACCGCGTGCCGGCCGACGACAACCGCGAACGTGCCGTGTGCGCGGCCTGCGGCGAGATCCACTACGAGAACCCGATCAACGTCGTGGGGACGGTGCCGTTCTGGGGCGAAAGGGTGCTGCTGTGCCGTCGCAACATCGAGCCGCGTCGAGGCTTCTGGACCCTGCCGGCCGGCTTTCTCGAGCTGGGTGAAAGCAGCGCCGACGGCGCGCGGCGGGAGACTGACGAAGAGGCCGGCGCGCGCATCGAACTGCTGGAGCTGTTCACGGTGCTGGACGTCGTGCGGGCCGGCCAGATCCACCTCTTCTACCGCGCCCGCCTGCTCGACATCGACTTTGCGCCCGGCCCCGAGACGATGGAAGCGAGGCTCTTCCTGGAGGGCGAGGTCCCCTGGCCGGAGATCGCCTTCCGCACGGTGCGCACGACGCTGGAGCACTTCTTTGCCGACCGGCGCGACGGCCGGTTCACGTTTCACGCCGGGACCGTGGCCTGATCGTCGGACAGGGGCGCCGACTCCGGCGGCGCGACCGTACCGGTGGCGGCCGCCCCTGCGGTGACGGCGGACCCGGTGAGGCCGTCGAAGCCGAGCGCCCACAGCGCAGACATGTCCTCGGCGCGCGCCACCCCTTCGGCGATCACCATGGCGCCCAGGGAGTGCGCCAGTGCAACGATGGCGCGGGCGGTGTCGCGCTCCACCGGGTGGTCGAGCGCGGCGGCGGCGAAGTCGGACGCAACCTTGACGTAGTCCAGGCCGAGATCCTCGATCCCGACCAGCTTGGACAGCGACGCGCCTGCATGCTCGATGCCCAGCCTGACCCCACCCCGCCGCCAGGCGGTGCAGGCATTGCGAAGGCGGGGCGGCAGGGCATCGAACGAGACTTCGGAGATCTCGATCCACAGCCGGGCAGCGGCGACACGGTCGGCTTCCAGCAACTCGCGAACTGCGCTGGCAAAGCCGGCCGTGTTGAGCGACTGGGCCGACACATGGGCGCAGCGCGGCACGCCGTCGCGGCCGATGCCGCGCAGGGCGAGCTGCACCGCCTTGAGGTCCACCTGGGCCATCAACCGGTGCCGGTAGGCGGTCGGCAGCCAGCGTTCCGCCGGTTCCCATCCGCCCTCCACTTCCCGCTGCAGGCGCAAAGGGCATTCGAGGTGCAGCAGTCGACCCTGCCGGTCGACGACAGGGTACTCCGCCAGTCGCGCACGACCCTCGTCGAGCGCCTGCAGGATGCCCAGGCGCCCTGCCGAGGGGTCGTGGTCCTGCGGTGCACGCAGGCAGCCGACCTGGAGCGCATAGGGCCCCCGCAGTTCGGCATCGCGGGCGGCCTGCTCGGCCGTTGCGAGCACCAGGCTCAAGGACTGCCCGCCGATGCGGTCTATCACCCCGACGACACAGGGCACGCCGCCCAGCTGCCCCACAGGCCCCGCCCTCCAGGCCGCCAGCAACGTGGTCGCCGTCTCGGCGGCAACGCCGTGGGCCGGCAGGCACAGACCGAAGTCGTGTTCGCCCAGGCGGCCGACGAAGGCGCCCGGCACTCGCTCGGGGTAGTTGCCCAGCATGTCCGACATCGCCTGCAGGACGCGCCCGTGCCGGTCAAGGTCGGCAACAGTGGCGGCGCGGCCCGTGTCGGCAGGCAGGCGCACCCACAACAAGGCGCAATCCGGCCGCGCCGAGTCGTCCAGGCGTGAGGTCAGTCGCTCGAGGAAGACTGCGCGGTTGTCGAGGCCGGTGCCGAGGTCGGTCTGCGCATGTCGGCGCAGCCTGGCCACCGGCTCCGGCGCACCGTCGAAGGCACCGCGCAAGTGAAGGGCCAGCGCGTTCAGCGCAGTGCCGAGCGCCGCCAGCTCGGTGGCAGCCGGGTCCCCCAAGGTCTCGAGACGACCTTCCGCCAGTGCCTGGGCCTGGTTCGTCAGGCGGTCCAGCCCTCGCTGCCGGCGATCGGTCTCGCGCCCCACCCAGGCCGCGCCTGCCCAGGCCAGCGCCAGCGACCAAAGCGAGGCCAGCAGCAGCGGCAGCAAGAGGCCGGCCGGGGTGGCGCCCGCCACCGCCGCCGCGTCGGCCACCAGGCTGGACCATGTGATGGCGGCGGCGCCGCCACCAGCCAGCAGGGCCAGTGCCGGCGTCAGCAGGGGAAACGGGACACGGCTGCTCATGGGGAGGGTCTCGGACAGAGGGGACGACACCCGCGAACGAACGCGGGAACACCTCCTGCCCATCGGCCCCGCGCGGCGGAACTTGAGGCTTGCGTCGCCCCGGTCCGCCCGCGTCGCCGCGCCGCCGACGGCTACTTGCGCTGCGGCGGCATGTCGGTGCAGCTGCCGTGCGCCACCTCTGCCGCCATGCCTATGCTCTCGCCCAAGGTCGGGTGCGGATGGATGGTCTTGCCGATGTCGAGTTCATCGGCGCCCATCTCGATGGCCAGGGCGACCTCGCCGATCATGTCGCCCGCGTGCGTGCCCACGATGCCACCGCCCACGATGCGGTGGGTCTGGGCGTCGAACAGCAGCTTGGTGAAGCCCTCGTCGCGGCCATTGGCAATCGCCCGCCCGGACGCCGACCAGGGGAACAGGCCCTTCCTGACGGCCACGCCGCGTGCCTTGGCCTCGTCTTCGGTGAGCCCGACCCAGGCCACCTCGGGGTCGGTGTAGGCCACGCTCGGGATCACGCGGGCGTCGAACTGCGCCTTGGCATCCCCGGCTGCGACCTCGGCCGCCACATGGGCTTCGTGAACCGCCTTGTGCGCCAGCATGGGCTGGCCGACGATGTCGCCGATCGCGAAGATGTGCCCCACGTTGGTGCGCATCTGGACGTCGACGGGAATCGTGCCGCGCTCGGCGACCTGCACGCCGGCCTTGTCGGCACCGATCTTGCGGCCATTGGGGCTGCGCCCGACGGCCTGCAGCACGAGGTCGTAGACCCCCTCGCTGCGGCTGCCGTCGGCGGCCTCGAACTGCACGCGGATGCCGTCGGCGCCCGCGCTCGCGCCGACGGTGCGCGTGCCGAGCATCAGCCGGTCGAATCGATGCGCGTTCATCTTCTGCCAGACCTTGACCAGGTCGCGGTCCGCGCCGGTCATCAGGGTGTCCAGCATCTCGACGACGTCGATGCGCGCCCCCAGCGTCGAATACACCGTGCCCATCTCGAGTCCGATGATGCCGCCCCCGATGACCAGCATGCGCTGCGGCCGCTGTCGCAACTGCAGTACACCGGTGGAGGTGACGATGCGCGGATCGTCGGGCAGGAAGGGCAGCTTCACGGCTTCCGACCCGGCAGCAATGATGGCCTTGGCGAAGCGAACGGTCTTGCGCTGTCCGTCGGCCATGTCCACCGCCAGGTGATGCGGGTCGACGAAGCCGCCCACACCCTGCAGCACCGTCACCTTGCGCATCTTGGCCATCGCCGCCAGGCCGCCGGTCAGCTTGCCGACCACCTTGTTCTTGTGCGCGAGCAGCTTGCCGAGGTCGACCTGGGGTTCGCCGAATGCCACGCCGAGATCGGCGAAGTGCTTCACTTCGTCCATCACCGCGGCCACATGCAGCAGCGCCTTGCTGGGGATGCAGCCGACGTTCAGGCAGACACCGCCCAGGGTCGGGAAGCGCTCCACGAGCACCGTCTTCATGCCCAGGTCGGCGGCCCGGAATGCCGCCGAATAGCCGCCCGGGCCCGCGCCCAGCACCAGCATGTCGCATTCGAGGTCGGCCTGGCCCGCCCAGCTCGCTGCCTGGGGCCCCGCGGCCGACAGCGCAGCGTTGGCCGCTGCCGCCGGGGCAGGAGCAGCGGCAGGAGCAGAGGCTGGAGCTGGAGCAGGCGCTTGCGCCCCCGCCACCTCGAGCAACAGCACCGTCGAACCCTGGTTGACCTTGTCGCCGACGCTCACCCGCAGTTCCCTGACGACACCGGCATGCGACGACGGGATCTCCATCGACGCCTTGTCGCTTTCCACCGTGATCAGGCTCTGCTCGGCCTGGATCGTGTCCCCCGGCCTGACCAGCACCTCGATGACGGCAACGTCCTTGAAGTCGCCGATGTCCGGCACCTGGATCTCGCGCATGGCCATCTTCGGGCTCCTCAAAGCAGCACGCGGCGGAAGTCCGCCAGCACCGCGCACAGATAGGCGTTGAAGCGTGCCGCGGCGGCGCCATCGATCACTCGGTGGTCCCAGCTCAGCGACAACGGCAGGCGCAGGCGCGGCTGGAAGGACTTGCCGTCCCAGACCGGCTCCATGCTGCTCTTGCACACGCCCAGGATCGCCACCTCCGGGGCATTGATGATGGGCGTGAAGTAGCGCCCGCCAATGCCGCCCAGCGAGCTGATGCTGAAGCAGCCGCCGCTCATGTCGGCCGGTCCCAGCTTGCCGTCGCGCGCCTTGGCGGCCAGTTCACCCATCTCCTTGCTGATCTGCAGGATGCCCTTCTGGTCGGCGTTCCTGATCACCGGGACCACCAGGCCGTTGGGCGTGTCGGCCGCAAAGCCGATGTGGAAATATTTCTTGAGGACCAGCTGTTCACCGTCCAGGCTGGCATTGAACTCCGGGAACCTGCGCAGCGCGGCCACCGCCGCCTTGATCAGGAAGGCGAGCATGGTGACCTTGGTGCCTGCCTTCTCGCCTTCCTTGTTGAGCTGCAGGCGGAAGGCCTCGAGCTCGGTGATGTCGGCGTCGTCGTGGTTGGTGACATGGGGGATCACCACCCAGTTGCGGTGCAGGTTGGCGCCGCTGATCTTCTTGATGCGGCCGAGCTCGCGACGCTCGATGTCGCCGAACTTCGAGAAGTCGACCTGCGGCCAGGGCAGCAGGCCGGGCAACCCCGCGGTCGCTGGCGCGGCCGCCGGTGCCTTGGCCTTCTGTGCCGCGGTCTGCGACTCGCCGGCCATGACGCCCTTGACGAAGGCCTGGACGTCGGTCTGCGTGATGCGCCCCTTGGGGCCGCTGCCCTTGACCTCGCCCAGCGGAACGCCCAGTTCGCGCGCGAACCTTCGCACCGAGGGCGAGGCATGGGGCAGCCCCGTCCTGGGTGACGAGGGGTCGTGCGCGGGCATTGCCGCAGGGGTCGTCCCTTCGCGCGGCGCAGCCGGCACCACGACGGCGGCTGCCGGCGCCGCCGAGGCAGCGGCTGGCGCCGGCACGGGCACGACCGGGGCGCCGGGCGCATCGATCATGGCCACCACCGAACCCCTGGACACCTTGTCCCCGAGCTTGACCACCACCTCCCTGACCAGGCCGGCATGCGAGGCCGGAATCTCCATCGACGCCTTGTCGCTCTCGACCGTGATCAGGCTCTGCTCGACCTTGACCATGTCGCCGGGCTTGATGAAGACCTCGATCACCGCGACCTCGGCGAAGTCACCGATGTCGGGCACCTGTAGCGCCATCGTCGCCGGCGCCGCCGCGGCGGCCACGGGAGCTGGAACGGGCGCCTGTGCAGCCGGTGCAGCGCCCGCGGGCGTGGCAGCGGGCGGGACAGGCGGGCCCGCCGCCGCCGCCCCCGCCGACTCCAGCAGCAGGATCAGCGTGCCTTCGCTGATCTTGTCGCCGAGCGCGAGCCTCAGCTCCCTGACCGTGCCGGCATGCGACGACGGGATCTCCATCGACGCCTTGTCCGACTCCACGGTGAGCAGCGACTGGTCGACCGCCACCGCGTCGCCGACCTTGACCATCAGCTCGATGACCTCGACATCCTTGAAGTCGCCGATGTCCGGCACCTTCACTTCTACCATTGCCATGTCTTGTCTCCGTTGCGCCTTTGCGCCTGTCGGCGCGGCAGGGCCGGCCGCCGAAGGCCGGCCAGTGGGTTTCGGGTGCGCCGGTCAGGCCGACAGCGGATTGGCGCGCTCGGTGTCCAGGCCGTAGCGCGCGATCGCCTCGGCGACCCGCGATGCCGGCACCGTGCCTTCGTCGGCCAGCGCCTTCAGGGCGGCGACCGCGATGTAGAACCGGTTGACCTCGAAGTGATCGCGCAGCCGGCTGCGGAAGTCGCTGCGGCCGAAACCGTCGGTGCCCAGGACCCTGTACGCGCGTCCGCGCGGGATGAAGGCGCGGATCTGCTCGGCGTAGTTCTTCATGTAGTCGGTGCTGGCCACCACGGGACCGGCGTGCGCGCCCAGCTGCTGGGCCACGAAGGGTACGCGCGGCTCGGAGGTCGGGTGCAGCAGGTTCCAGCGCTCGCAATCCTGGCCGTCGCGGGCGAGTTCATTGAAACTGGGGCAGCTCCAGACATTGGCGGCCACGCCCCAGTCGTCCTCGAGCAGGCGGCGCGCCGCCTGGCTTTCGCGCAGGATGGTGCCGCTGCCCAGCAAGTTGACGCGCGGCGTCTTCTTGGCCCCCTCCTCGAGCAGGTACATGCCCCTGATGATCTGTTCTTCGGTCCCGGCGCGAAGCCCCGGCATCGGGTAGTTCTCGTTGAGCAGGGTCAGGTAGTAGAAGACGTTGTCCTGCTTCTCGACCATGCGCACCAGCCCGTGGTGCAGGATCACGGCCACCTCGTGCGCGAATGTCGGGTCGTAGCTGATGCAGTTCGGCACGGTGCCGGCGAGGATGTGGCTGTGGCCGTCCTCGTGCTGCAGGCCCTCGCCGTTGAGTGTGGTGCGCCCGCTGGTGCCGCCGAGCAGGAAGCCACGCGCCTGCATGTCCCCGGCTGCCCAGGCCAGGTCGCCGATGCGCTGGAAGCCGAACATCGAGTAGTAGATGAAGAACGGCACCATGATGCGGTTGTTCGTCGAGTAGGAGGTCGCCGCGGCGATCCAGCTGGCCATGCCGCCCGCCTCGTTGATGCCCTCCTGCAGGATCTGGCCGTTCTGGGCCTCGCGGTAGTACATCACCTGGTCCTTGTCGACCGGCGTGTACTTCTGGCCTTCGGGGTTGTAGATGCCGATCTGTCGGAACAGACCCTCCATGCCGAAGGTGCGGGCCTCGTCGACCAGGATGGGCACCACCCGCGGCCCCAGCGCCTGGTCGCGCAGGAGCTGCGTCAGGAATCGCACATAGGCCTGCGTGGTGCTGATCTCGCGCCCTTCCGCGGTGGGCTCGAGCACGGCCTTGAAGTTGGCCATCGCCGGCACCGTGAAGTTCTCGTCGGCCCGCGTGCGGCGCTTGGGCAGGTAGCCCCCCAGCGCGCGCCTGCGCTCGTGCAGGTACTTCATTTCCGGCGTGTCGTCGGCCGGCTTGTAGAACGGGATCTTCGGCAGCTCGCTGTCCGGGATGGGCAGGTTGAAGCGGTCGCGCATGTAGCGGATGTCCTCGTCCGCGAGCTTCTTGGTCTGGTGCGCGGTGTTCTTGCCTTCCCCGGCCTTGCCCATGCCCCAGCCCTTGACGGTCTTGACCAGCAGCACCGTGGGCTGACCCTGGTGGCCGTTGGCCCGATGGAAGGCGGCATAGACCTTGGCCGCATCGTGGCCGCCTCGGCGAAGGTTCCAGACGTCGCGGTCGCTCATCTTGGACACCAGCTCCAGCGTGCGCGGATCCCGGCCGAAGAAGTTCTTGCGCACGAAGGCACCGTCGTTGGCCTTGAAGGCCTGGTAGTCGCCGTCCAGCGTGTCCATCATCAGCTGGCGAAGGGCACCGTCCTTGTCGCGCGCCAGCAGCGGGTCCCAGTTGCTGCCCCACAGCAGCTTGATGACGTTCCAGCCGGAGCCGCGGAACTCGCCCTCCAGCTCCTGGATGATCTTGCCGTTGCCGCGCACCGGACCGTCGAGCCGCTGCAGGTTGCAGTTGACGACGAAGACCAGGTTGTCGAGCTTCTCGCGCGAGGCCAGGCCGATGGCGCCCAGGCTCTCGGGCTCGTCCATCTCGCCGTCACCGCAGAACACCCAGACCTTGCGCCTGGCCGTATCGGCGATGCCGCGCGCGTGCAGGTACTTCAGGAAGCGCGCCTGGTAGATCGCCATCAGCGGGCCGAGACCCATGGAGACCGTCGGGAACTGCCAGAACTCGGGCATCAGCTTCGGATGCGGATAGCTGGACAGGCCCTTGCCGCCGACTTCCTGCCGGAAGTTGAGCAGTTGCTCCTCCGTCAGGCGGCCCTCCAGGTAGGCGCGGGCATACACCCCTGGCGCGCTGTGTCCCTGGATGTAGAGCAGGTCGCCGCCATGGCCCGGACTCTCGGCACGCCAGAAGTGGTTGAACCCGGCCGCGAACATGTGCGCCAGCGACTGGAAGGAGCTGATGTGCCCGCCGAGGTCGCCCCCGTCCGCAGGGTCCAGGCGATTGGCCTTGACCACCATCGCCATGGCGTTCCAGCGCATGTAGGCGCGCAGGCGGCCCTCGAGTTCGAGGTTGCCGGGGCTGCGCTCCTCCTCGTCGGGGTCTATCGTGTTGACGTACGCCGTCGTCGCCGAGTAGGGCGTGTCGATGCCGGACTGGCGGGCATGCTCGATCAGCTGCTCGAGCAGGAAGTGCGCGCGCGGCCCGCCCTCCTGGTCGATCACGGCGCCGAGGGCATCGAGCCACTCGCGGGTTTCCTGGGCGTCGGGGTCTTGGGCGGCGAGGCCGCTCGCGGGTTGCGGCATGGCGGACATCGTTGTCTCCTGTGGATGAATCGCATCCGCCCGTGTCGGGATCGGACCTGCGAAGTGTGCCATATGATGCGCGGCTTTTCAAATAGCGCGTAGTGATTTCATATTGTGATTCCGCATCGAACGAGGTGCCCCGCCCCGAGGTCGCCGCCTTCCCTGCCCCACGATAATCGGCCCATGCCCGACCACGACAGCGTCGACCCGGCGCCCCCGACGACCGCGAGCTCCATCGGGATCCCCGACGCCAGCCGCCTGATCGGCCATTGGTGGCGCCGTCAGTCGCCGGCGCGGCAGGACCGCTTCGCGACCTTCGGCCCCTTGCTGTCGGTCCTGCTGTTCCTGACCGCGATCGTCGCCACCTTCTGGTACCTGCGCAACGAGGAGGTCGAACGGGAGACCGAGTCGGTCCGGCGCGATACCGAGCTGACACAGCAGCAGATCGGCCTGCGGCTGATCCAGAACCAGGAACAGGCCCTTCGAATCGCCCGGGAGATCTCCAGCCATGAACTCGACGCGGCGGCGTTCACCGTCATCGCATTCGAGTTCGTGCGCACGCGCCCCGAGGTCCAGCACCTCATCTGGCTGGGGCCGGACCAGTCGCTCAAGGCCCACTATTCGCCGCTGCTTTTCCAGGGCGATCCATCGTTGATCGGCGCGATGCCTCCCATCCCGGGTCTCAAGCACAGCGGTGCCAAGGATGCGGAGGCGGCGTTTCGGCAGGCCATGCTGACCCGGCAACCCGCGTATTCGCATGCCTTTGCCGCCGACAGTGGCGCCCCCGCCCTGCAACTGCACGCACCGCTGGCCGACAACGCCGGCTTCGCGGGCACGCTGGTTGTGCAGTACGGTCTGGACACCCTGTTGCGGAACCTGGTACCCGCTGACGTGTCGCGCCGACACATGCTGTCCATCGTCGACGAGGCGCGGCAGCTCACGCTGGCCAGCACCGTCACCAGCCTCCCGGGTCAGGCCAATCGCCGCGCGCCCATCCTCAGCGATGCCCCCTTGACACCGGTCGGCAACGGCCTGCTGCTCCGCGGCCAGGGCTGGCGGACCTCGATCGGCCTGATCAGCAACACCCTGTTCTGGATGGTGGTGGCGCTGTCGGTCCTCACGGTCTGGATGCTGCTGGGCACCTGGCGCCATGTGCGAAGGCGGTCCCAGATCCAGGCCGCGCTGGTCAAGGAGACGAACTTCAGGCGGGCGATGGAGAACTCGATGCCGACCGGCATGCGGGCGATGGACCTCGAAGGCCGCATCAGCTACGTCAACGCGGCCTTCATGCAGATGACGGGCTTCTCCGAAGCGGACCTGGTCGGCCGGCTGCCGCCGTTCCCCTACTGGCCACCTGACCGCGTTGACGAGAACAGCCGCCTGCTGCAGCAGGAACTCCAGGGCCGAAGCCCCAGCGGCGGCATCGAAGTCAAGGTCATGCGCAAGGACGGCTCCCGCTTCGACGCCCGCATGTACGTGTCGCCCCTGATCGACCCCAAGGGCCAGCAGACCGGCTGGATGACCAGCATGACCAACATCACGGAGGCCAAGCGCATCCGTGACCAGCTGTCGGCCTCGCACGAGCGCTTCACCACCGTGCTCGAAGGCCTGGACGCCTCGGTGTCGGTGCTGTCGGTACAGCAGGGCGAACTGCTGTTCGTCAACCGGTCCTACCGCCTGTGGTTCGGCGCCGATGCCAGAGGGCACGCCCGCCTGGCGGGCGCCACCTTGCCCCTGCCCGGCAGCGCCGAACCCGAGGACGGCGTCGATCAGCTGTCGGGCCTGCCCGCCCAGGTGCTCACCGAGTCCGTGAGCGCGCCGCGCGAGGTGTTCATCGACACCATGCAGAAGTGGTTCGACGTGCGCTCGCGCTACCTGCAGTGGACCGACGGCCGGCTTGCGCAGATGCTGATCGCCACCGACATCACATCCCGGCGAAGGGCCGAGGAACAGGCGGCTGCACAGGCCGAGAAGGCGCAGGTCACGAGCCGCCTGATGACCATGGGCGAGATGGCGTCCTCGGTGGCACACGAGCTGAACCAGCCGTTGACGGCCATCACCAACTACTGCAACGGCATGGTCTCGCGGGTGCAGGGCGGAACGATAGAGCGCGAGGACCTGGTGGCGGCATTGCAGAAGACGGCCCGCCAGGCCGAACGCGCGGGCCAGATCATTCATCGCATACGCGCCTTCGTGAAGCGCAGCGAGCCACAGCGGCAGGCGGCCGAGGCGCGGCAGATCGTCGAGGACGCCGTCGAACTCGCGGGCATCGAGCTGCGCCGCCGCAATGTCGGCATCCAGACCTACGTGGCGCAGCGGCTGCCCCCGTTGCTGGTCGACCCCATCCTCATCGAGCAGGTGGTCATGAACCTGCTCAAGAACGCGGCCGAGGCGATCGACAGTGCCGGGTTGCCTTCGGCGCGCCGGCAGATCGAACTGCGCGTCGGGCCACGCCACAGCGCCGAGGAAGGCGGCATGATCGAGTTCAGCGTCACCGACAAGGGGCCCGGGCTCAAGGACGAAGTGATCGCGCGACTGTACGAGGCCTTCTTCTCCACCAAGGCCGAAGGCCTGGGCATCGGGTTGTCGCTGTGCCGCACCATCGTCGAGTCCCACCGCGGCCGGATGCGAGCGCAGAACCTCTACAATGGCTCGGCGGTCGTCGGCTGTTGCTTCTCGTTCACTCTGCCGGTCGACATCGCTGCCCGTCCGGAAGCGCCCGCACCGACGCCATCCCACGCTGCCGAGACCGGCTCGCCGTCCTCGGCCCCCACGGTCACCCAAGCATGAGCCTGATTCCCAAGAAGGGCACGGTCTATGTCGTCGACGACGACGAAGCGGTGCGTGATTCGCTGCAATGGTTGCTGGAGGGCAAGGACTATCGGGTCAAGTGCTTCGACTCGGCGGAGTCCTTCCTCTCGCGCTTCGACCCGCGCGAGGTGGCTTGCCTGATCGCCGACATCCGCATGGAGGGCATGAGCGGGCTCGAACTGCAGGACCGGTTGATCGAGCGCCGCAGCCCGCTGCCCGTGGTCTTCATCACCGGCCATGGCGACGTGCCGATGGCGGTGTCGACGATGAAGAAGGGGGCGATGGACTTCATCGAGAAGCCCTTCAAGGAGGAAGAGCTGCTGAGCCTGGTCGAGCGCATGCTCGATCAGGCGCGCTCGGCTTTCAGCCAGCACCAGGAGCAGGCCAGCCGCGATGCCCTGCTCTCGCGCCTGACGACGCGCGAGGCACAGGTGCTCGAGCGCATCGTGGCCGGTCGGCTGAACAAGCAGATCGCCGACGATCTGGGCATCAGCATCAAGACGGTCGAGGCGCATCGAGCCAACATCATGGAAAAGCTCAACGCCAACACGGTGGCCGACCTGCTCAAGATTGCGCTCGGCGCGCAGCCCAAGGCGTGAGTCCAGTGGCAGGCCGGCCCGGATCGGGCCTCGAGTCCGGCGGGGCTCAGCCGTGAGTGCCCGGTTGATCGATGGCGTCGCGCTGTCACGCCAGCTGCGCAGCGAACTGACCGGGCGCGTCAAGGCCCTGGTCGACCTGGGCCGTCGCCCCGGCCTCGCCGTCGTGCTGGTGGGGGACGACCCGGCCAGCGCGGTGTACGTTCGCAACAAGGTCAGGGCCTGTGCCGAGCTGGGCCTGCATTCGGTGCTCGAGCGCTACGACGCCGCGCTGACGCAAGCGCATCTGCTCGAGCGCATCGCTGTCCTCAACGAGGACCCTTCGGTGCACGGCATCCTGGTGCAGATGCCGCTGCCGCGAGGCATCGATCCTGCGCGAGTGATCGCCGCCATCGACCCCTCGAAGGACGTCGACGGCTACTCCGTGCAGTCGGCCGGCGAGCTGCTGGCGGGCCTGCCGGGCCTCAGGCCCTGCACACCCTGGGGCTGCCTGAAACTGATCGAGTCGACCGGCGTGCCACTGCGCGGCAAGCACGCCGTGGTCATCGGACGCAGTGCGACCGTCGGCAAGCCGATGGCCCTGCTCCTGCTGCAGCGGGATGCGACCGTGACAATCTGCCACAGCGCCACGCCTGACCTCGCCAGGCATGCGCGCGATGCCGACATCCTGGTCGCGGCCGCCGGGCGGCGTGACATGGTGCGCGGTGACATGGTCAAGCCCGGTGCGGTGGTCATCGATGTCGGCATCAACCGCCGCGACGATGGCAAACTCTGTGGCGACGTCGACTTCGACGCCGTACGGCAGACCGCCGGCTGGATCACGCCCGTCCCCGGTGGGGTCGGGCCCATGACGATCACCATGCTGCTGGCCAATACGGTGCAAGCGGCGGAGTCGCCAGGGGTGGCGCGCGTCACTTGAGCCGGCGAGGCAGGTGCAATAGATTTGCAGCCTCGGGCCCCATGACGGGACCCAGCGCGCGCGGGGGGATCGATGAACGACAGCTTGAGGATCACGCGGACCTTGGCTTGCACGGCCTTGCTCGCGCTCGGCGCTGGACAGGCCATGGCTCTGTACAAGGTCGTGGGCCCCGACGGGCGCATCACCTACACCGACCGGCCACCCGCGCAGGCCACTGGTGCGGTCTCGCAGGTCGGCCGCACCGCAGTGGCCGATCCAGCCACCGTCGCCACGGCCGCACTCCCGACGGAGCTGCGGGCGGTCATGGCGCGCTACCCGGTCGTGCTCTACACGGGCAACCAGTGTCCGGCCTGTGACCAGGCCAGGCAGTGGCTGCAGCAGCGCGGGGTGCCCTACAGCGAGCGCCGCGCCAGCAGCGAAGACGACGCGCAGGCGCTCGAGCGCCTGGTCGGCGCGCGGACGATTCCGTCCTTGACCATCGGTACGCAGTCACTGCGCGGATTTTCGTCCAACGACTGGGCTGCCTACGTCGATGCCGCGGGCTACCCGAGGGATTCGCGCCTGCCCCGCGGCTGGCAGGCGCCGCCGGTGCAGCCGGTGGTCGAACGCGCCGTCGCCGCGCCCGTGGCGCCGCCGCCGCCGGCTCGCGCGCCCAACCGGGAGGCCGCCGCATCGACTGCGGAGCCAGTCGCTGCGCCAGCGACCGACGAAGACGAAACACCCGGCCGGATCAGGTTCTGAGCCGCCGGCCGTCGGGGTGAGCGGGCGCCGAAGGCGCTTGGCGCCCTCGGCCACGATCATCTGCCCAGGGCGGCGAGACCTGCGAGGCCGGCTTGGCGCGCGATCAGCGGCTGCCGGACCGCGGCAGGAACGATCCCCCGGCCACCGCCAGACCGACGCTCCAGAACAGCACGGCCGCTCCGACGGCCGTGCCCAGCGCCCCGAACAGCAAGGGCATCACGGTACTGGACGTGTTGATGGCCATCGAACGCAGGGCCAGTGCCTCGCCGTGGCGCTGGTCGGGCGTCAGGTGGTGCAGCAGGTTCATGATGATCGGCTGCACGATGCCGAGCGTGAGGCCCAGCAACACCGCGCACCCGGCCATCTGCCAGGGCGTGCGCGCCCACGGATAGGCGGCAAAGACTGCCCCGGTGCCGAGCATCGCCATGCGCAGCACCTGCACGGGCTGCAGGCGGTCGGCCACCAGGGGCACGAGCATCCGGATGCCACTGACGGCCAGCGTGAAGCAGCCGAGCACCAGGCCGATCACCGATGCGCTGAAACCGGCCTCGTGCCCGAGCACGGGCACGGCAAAGGTGTGGACATCCCAGCACATCGACATCAGCCAGTTGATCAGCAGCAGCCGCTTCATGCCCGGCGCGTTCAGCAGCTCGACCGCACTGCCGCCCGCGGCGTCGCGGGTGGCGCCGGGGGCAGGCAGCCGGGGCACGCGCCTGGCCGACAGCAAGGTGGCCAGGGGCAGAGCAAGCAGCATCAGGTAGGCGGCGCCAAAGCCGGCGGCGTCGATCACGAAGCCTGCGCTGACCGGACCCACGACGTTGGACAGCGACGGCGCCACGCCCAGCCAGCTGAAGATGCGGATGCGTTCGCCGGCGTCACGGGCCGCCAGCCCTGCGGTGCGCTGGATCGTCAACATGCCCATGTTGGCGCCGGCGCCGGTCGACATCGCCGCCGCGGCGAGCAGCGCGAACTGCAGCCCGCCGGACGCCAGCGAAGATGCGGCCGCCATGGCCATGCCCAGCAGCGACAAGGCGACCGCCAGGCCGACCGGCTTGTGATAGCCATGCCGGTCGGCCAGCCGGCCGGCATGCAGTGCAAGCAGCACAGGCGCGGCCGCGAACAGCGCAAGCAGCACGCCGACCGACCACGCGCTCCAGCCCTCGCGCAGGGTCTGCAGCGGGGCTGCCATGCGCAGGCCTGCCATCGCCGAGTGCAGGCCCAACTGGCCGACGACCAGGGCCAGCAGCACGCGGCCGCCGGTTGCTTCAGGCTTCATGTTCACCGGAAGCGACGGCTGCCGCTGGCAGACCGTGCATCGAGGGCGCATCGGGCAGCGACTCGACCGACTTCAGCTGCCTGGCCATGACCTTGGTCCGCGTCTGCGCGGCATCGATCGACAGGCTTGCTTCCTCGAGCTTCTTCTTCGTACGCGCCAGCACCTCGCCGAACTTGCCGAACTCCGTCTTCACCGCACCGAGGATCTCCCACACTTCGGTCGACCGCTTCTCCAGCGCCAAGGTGCGAAACCCCATCTGCAGGCTGCTCAGGATGGCGAGCAGGGTGGTCGGCCCCGCCAGCACCACCTTGTGCTCCCGCTGCAGCGCCTCGACCAGCCCGGGCCGGCGCAGGGCTTCGGCGTACAGGCCCTCGGCCGGCAGAAAGAGGATGGCGAAGTCGGTGGTGTGCGGAGGGGCGACGTACTTCTCCCGTATCGTCCTGGCTTCGAGGCGCAGGCGGACTTCCAGCGCCCTGGCCGCTGCGTCCACGCCCGCCGCATCGGCGCGGTCGTGCGCGTCGAGAAGGCGCTCGTAGTCCTCGCGCGGGAACTTGGCATCGATGGGCAGCCACAGGGGCAAGCCGTCCTCGCGCTGCCCGGGGAGCCGGATCGCCATCTCGACACGCTCCGGGCTGCCGGGCACGGTGGACACATGGGTGCCGTACTGCTCGGCTGTCAGCACCTGGTCGATCAAGGCCGCCAGTTGCACCTCACCGAAGACACCGCGGGTCTTGACATTGCCCAGCACGCGGCCCAGCGCGCCCACGTCACGGGCCAGGCCCTGCATCTCGCCCAGGCCCCGGTGCACCTGGTCCAGGCGTTCTGCGACCTGACGGAAACTCTCGCCCAGGCGCTGCTCGAGGGTGGCATTCAGCTTCTCGTCGACCGTCGCCCTCATCTGCTCCAGTCGGCGCTCGTTGCCCTCCTGCATGGCCTGCAGGCGCGTCTCCATCGTCGTGCGGACCTCTGCCCAGCGCAGATCCTGTGCCTGCGCCAGCAGCGAGACCTGCTGCCCCAGCGCCTCGCCAAAACGGCGCAAGGCCTGGTCCTGGGCCTCCCGCGCGGACTGCGACTGCGAGGCCTGCGTGCCCATGCTGGTGCTCAGCGCGGCAGAAACTGCCTGCTGGAAGCTCGCCACCTGGGTGCGCAAGGCGTCGACCTGTTCGTTCTGCGCTCGTGCGGCCTCGCCGGTCTGCGCCAGCAACAGCGCCTGCAGGGCGGCCAGGTCCTGCCGCTGTGCCGCGGCCACGCGCGACAGCTCGTCGCGCAGCTCGCGCTCGGCCCGCTCGGCCGCTGCACGCTGGTCCTGCGCGACCTGCTGCCACGCAGCCGCATCGAACGATGGCCGTCGCAGCACTGGCGTCAGGACGGCAAGGCCCAGCAGCAGCAGTCCGGCAAGGCCGCACGTCAGCAATACCCACAGCAGGGTCGTGGCGTCGACCGACCCGCTCACCCGCGGGACCCCTCGCGCCGCAGCACCTCGGGGTTGAGCGGCGTTGGGGGGCGGCCGGCCGACGGACCGCAACCCAGCGCGGCGATCAGGTTTTCGGCCGCCAGCAGGGCCATCGCACGACGCGTGGCGACGCTGGCGCTGGCGATGTGCGGCGTCAGCACGACATTCGGGAGCGTCAGCAGGTCCGGGTGCACACGCGGCTCGCCCTCGAAGACATCGAGCCCGGCCGCCGCGATGCGGCGCCCGCGCAGCGCGCTCGCCAGCGCGGCGTCGTCCACAATTCCGCCGCGCGCGATGTTGGTCAGCGTCGCGCCGGGCTTCATCGCCGCCAGTTCGGCTTGGCCTATCGCGTGGTGGCTGGCCGCGCTGTACGGCAAGACCAGCACCAGGTGATCCGCCTGCGCCAGCAGCGTCGCCTTGTCGACCCAGCGGGCGCCGAGGGGCGCTTCAAGGTCGGGCGGCAGGCGGCTGCGGTTGTGGTAGATCACCCGCATGCCGAAACCCAGTGCGCCGCGCCGGGCGATCGCCTGGCCGATGCGACCCATGCCGAGAATCCCCAGCGTGGCACCGTGCACATCGGGGCCGGTGAACATGTCGTAGGTCCAGCGCGTCCAGGCGCCGCTGCGCAGGAACCGTTCGCTCTCAGCCATCCGGCGGGCGGTGGCCATCATCAGCGCGAATCCGAAGTCCGCCGTGGTTTCGGTCAGTACGTCGGGGGTGTTGCTCGCCAGCACACCGCGAGCCGTGCAGGCCGGCAGGTCGATGTTGTTGTACCCGACCGCCATGTTGCACACGGCGCGCAGCCCCGGGCAGGCGTCCAGCAGCGCGCCGTCTATGCGCTCGCTGGCCGTGATGAAGGCGCCGGACTTGCCTTGCAGCCGCTGCGCGAGCTCGGCTGCCGACAGGATCGTGTCGTCGGGGTTGTGGTCGACTTCGAAGTGTTCCCGCAGCGTGTCGAGCACATCTTCGAAGACAGCGCGGGCGACCAGCACCCGGGGTTTGCTTGGCGTGTCGTTCATGTCATTCCAGGAACCGCGTGAAACCGGACACCTGCTCCCTCTCCGTGACCAGGGCGTTTTCCGGCGCATCGGGGTCCGCCCATCCCAGTGCCATGCCACAGACCACCATTTCACTGGCAGGCAGGCCGAGCTGCGCGGTGATGACACCGTGGAATGGCGCAAACGCCGCCTGCGGGCAGGTGTCGAGCCCGCGTGCCCTGGCCGCCACCATGATGCTTTGCAGGAACATGCCGTAGTCGAGCCAGCTGCCCTGTCGCAGTGACCGATCGATCGTGAAGATCATGCCGACGGGTGCATCGAAGAAGCGGTAGTTGCGCCCATGCTGGGCATGCATGCGCGCCTTGTCGGCGCGGCCTATGCCCAGCAGGGCATAGAGGTCCCATCCCAGCTTGCGCCGCCGGTCGACGTAGGGCGATCGCCACTCGGTGGGGTAGTAGGCAAACTCCTCGCGGTGCCGTTCCCGCTCCAGCGGGTCGTCGAAGGCCGCCAGCAGCCGCCGGCTGAGCTGCTCGCGGGCCTGGCCCGTCAGGACATGGACCCTCCAGGGCTGTGTGTTGGTGCCGGACGGCGCCCGCGAGGCCACGCGCAGGATCTGCTCGATGGTGTCGCGCTCCACCGGCCGGGGCAGGAAGGCACGCACGGATCGGCGGCTCGTGATCGCGCGGTCGACGGCGGCCACCTCGGACTCGAACGGACCATCGGCACGCTGGCCTGGGGAGACTTCGCTCATCGAAGGCATTGTTCCACTGTCTCCACCGCAAGCCCCTGCGCGCCGCCGGCGCGCGCCGGAGTGGCCGCCTCGCGCCCCCGCCCTGCCTCCGTCCAGGCGCGCGCGGCCTCGGCCGCGAGCGCCAGCGTCCGCAGGTGCAGGCCCACGGTGGTCCGCACGTCGCGGCCATAGCCACCGGCCATGGTCACCGCCATCGGCAATGCGTGCCGGTGTGCAAACCCGAGCACACGGCGGTCCCGCTCGGCCAGACCTTCGGCGCTCAGCGACAGGCGCCCCAGGCGGTCGTCGGCGTGAGGGTCGGCGCCGGCCAGGTAGAAGGCCAGGCCCGGTGGCGCTCCGGCAAGGCGCAGCCAGGCCTGGTCCAGCGCATGGTCCAGCGCCCTCAGGTATTCGTCATCCCGGCAGCCGTCGGGCAGCGCGACGTCGAGGTCACTCGCTTCCTTGCGGAAGGGGTAGTTGCGCTCGCCGTGAAGCGACAGGGTGAACACGCTCGGGTCGTGCCGGAAGATGGCC
>Ga0209573_1000593_pt1 | contig 72447 bp, 60 predicted proteins | sample TNRBio252014_DNA_FD_185870 | JGI IMG/M metagenome (GOLD analysis project Ga0209573, IMG submission 185870) | Wastewater treatment Type I Accumulibacter community from EBPR Bioreactor in Madison, WI, USA - TNR Reactor_6/25/2014_ DNA (SPAdes)... | ecosystem: Engineered > Bioreactor > EBPR >...
CGTGATCAGCGGCGCCTCGATGCTGATCTCGTCGCCCGGCGCCACCGCGACCTCGATGATCTCGACGTCGTTGAAGTCGCCGATGTCCGGGACCTTGACCTCCTTGAGAGCGCTCATCGCCGCATCCTTTTCCTAGAGGCCGCGCCTACAGCACCAGCCGGCGGACGTCGCCGAGGATGAAGGCGAGATAGGCTGCGAAGCGGGCCGTGCCGGCGCCGTCGATCACCCGGTGGTCGTAGGAGAGCGACAGCGGCAGCATCAGCCGGGGCACGAACTCGCCGTCCTTGTAGACCGGCTGCATCCGCGATCGGGTGACGCCGAGGATCGCCACCTCGGGCGCGTTGATGATCGGGGTGAAGCCGACGCCGCCGATGCCGCCGAGGCTGGAGATGGTGAAGCAGCCGCCCTGCAGCGCCTCGGTCTTGAGCTTGCGCGCGCGGGCCTTCTCGCTCACCTCGCCGAGGTCGCGGGCCAGGTCGAAGATCCCCTTGCGATCGACGTCGCGGATCACCGGCACGACCAGGCCTTCCGGCGTATCGACGGCGACGCCGATGTGGAAGTAGCTCTTGAGGATCAGGTTCTCCCTGCTCTTGTCGAGCGAGGCGTTGAACTCAGGGAACTTGCGGAGCGCCGCCACCGCGGCCTTGAGCAGGAACGCGACCATGGTCAGGCGCACGCCCTGCGCCTTCGCCTCCTCCCCCAGCTCCTTGCGGAAGGCCTCCAGCTCGGTGATGTCGGCCTCTTCCTGGTGGGTGACGTGGGGGATGGTCACCCAGTTGCGGTGCAAGCCGGTACCGGAGAGGCGCTTGATCTTGCTGAGCGGCTTGCTCTCGGTAGGGCCGAACTGGGAGAAGTCGACCTCCGGCATCTCCGGGACCACGAGCCCGCCCGACGGAGCCGCGGCGGCCGGCGCCGGCGCTTCCGCCGGCTTCGACAGCGCGCCCTTGACGAACGCCTGCACGTCCTCCCTCAGGACCCGGCCCTTGGGCCCCGTCCCCTCGATGCGGCCTAGATCCGCGCCGAGTTCGCGGGCGAAGCGTCGCACCGACGGGCTGGCGTGGGCCTTGGCGAAGCCGGCCTCGTCGATGGGCGGGCCCTCCCCGGCGGTCTCGTAGCGGCCTTTGTCGGCGCCCTGCGGCTCCTGGTCCTGCGCGGCCTCCGCCCCGGCGGCGGCGGTGGGACCACGCTTTGCCGTGGTTTCCTTCGGCGCCTCGGCCTTCGGCTCGGGCTTCGCCTCCGGCGTCTTCTCCTCGGGCGGGTGGTCGCTTTCCTGGTGGCCCTCGGGCGAGGGCGGTTCCGGCACCGAAGCCTCGCCCACCTCCACCGCGGCGATCACCGTCCCTTCGGAGACCCGGTCGCCGACCGCCACCTTGAGCTCGACGACCGTGCCGGCGAGCGGCGAGGGCACTTCCATGCTCGCCTTGTCGCTCTCCAGCGTGATCAGCGGGTCTTCCTCGTTGACCTGGTCACCCTGCGAAACGGCGATCTCGATGATCTCGACGTCCGTGAAATCGCCGATGTCCGGGACCTTGACGTCCTGCACCTGGCCCATGGCCGCGGCCTCCCTGTTGCTGCCCGCTCGGTACGCGGCGGGTCGTTGTCGCCAGCCTCAGACCGTCCAGGGGCAAGGCTTCTCGGTGTCGATCCCGTACTTCTTGATCGCTTCGCTGACGCTCGAACCGGACACGGCGCCCTCGTCCGCCAGGGCCTTCAGGGCGGCGACGACGACGTAGTAGCGGTTGACCTCGAAGAACTGGCGCAGCTTGGCCCGGGTGTCGCTCCGGCCGTAGCCGTCGGTGCCGAGCGTGACGAAGCGTGAAGGCACGTAGGGGCGGATCTGCTCGGGGAAGGAGCGCATGTAGTCGGTCGAGGCGATGACCGGGCCCTTCCGCCCCTGCAGCATCCGGGCGACGTGGCTCTGCTTCGGCTCAGCCTCGGGATGCAGCAGCGACCAACGCTCGGCCGCCATGCCGTCACGGCGCAGCTCGTTGAAGCTGGTGGCGCTCCAGACGTCGGCGGCGACGCCGAAGTCCTGCTGCAGGAGGTCCGCGCCGGCGATCACCTCGCGAAGGATGGTGCCCGAGCCCATGAGCTGGACCTTGGCCTTCGCCCCCTTCTCCTCTCCCTCGCTGAACAGGTAGAGGCCCTTGCGGATGCCGTCCTCGGCGCCCTCCGGCATCCCGGGGTGCCGGTAGTTCTCGTTCATCAGGGTGATGTAGTAGTAGACGTTCTCCTGATCGGCGAACATCCGCCTGAGGCCGTCCTGGACGATGACCGCGACCTCGTAGCCGAAGGTCGGGTCGTAGGCGATGCAATTGGGGATCGTCGCCGCCGCCAGGTGGCTGTGCCCGTCCTCGTGCTGCAGGCCCTCGCCGTTCAGCGTCGTCCGCCCGGCGGTGCCGCCGAGGAGGAAGCCGCGGGCACGGATGTCGCCGGCAGCCCAGGCGAGGTCGCCGACCCGCTGGAAGCCGAACATCGAGTAGTAGATGTAGAAGGGGATCATGCTGATGTCGTGGTTGCTGTAGGCCGTGGCCGCGGCGATCCACGACGAGATGGCGCCCGCCTCGCTGATCCCTTCCTGGAGGATCTGCCCCTTCTTGTCCTCCCGGTAGTACATGAGCTGGTCGGAGTCTTCCGGACGGTAGAGCTGGCCGACCGAGGAGTGGATGCCGAGCTGGCGGAACAGCCCCTCCATGCCGAAGGTCCTGGCCTCGTCGGCGACGATCGGGACCACGTGCTTGCCGATCTGCTTGTCGCGCACCAGCGTCGTCAGGATGCGGACGAAGGCCATGGTGGTCGAGATCTCGCGGTCGCCCGAGCCCTCGACCTGGGCCTTGAAGGCGTCGAGGCCGGGCACGGGCAGCGGCGCCGCCTCCATGCGCCTCGCCGGGAAGTAGCCGCCCAGGGCCTCGCGGCGCTGGCGCAGGTACTTGATCTCAGGGCTGTCCTCGGCCGGGCGGTAGTAGGGAGCGTCCTCCACCTTGTCGTCCGGCACCGGGATTTTGAACCGGTCGCGGAAGGCGCGGATCGCGTCGGCGCCCATCTTCTTCTGCTGGTGGGTGATGTTCTGGCCCTCGCCGGCCTCGCCCATGCCGTAACCCTTGACGGTCTTGGCGAGGATGACGGTCGGCCGGCCCTTGTGCTTCACCGCCGCTGCGTAGGCGGCGTAGATCTTCTGCGCGTCGTGGCCGCCGCGCTCCAGCCGCCAGATGTCGTCGTCGCTCATGTCGGCGACCATGTCCTTCAGCTCAGGATACCGGCCGAAGAAGTGCTCGCGGGTAAACGCTCCGCCCCGGGCCTTGAACGCCTGGTACTCGCCGTCGACGCACTCCTCCATGCGCTTGCGCAGGAACCCGCGCGTGTCGCGCATGAGCAGCGGATCCCAGTTGCCACCCCACAGGACCTTGATGACGTTCCACCCGGTGCCGCGGAAGTTGCGCTCCAGCTCCTGGACGATACTGGAGTTGCCGCGGACCGGCCCGTCCAGGCGCTGCAGGTTGCAGTTGATGACGAAGATCAGGTTGTCGAGTTTCTCGCGCGCCGCGATGGAGATGGCGCCGAGCGACTCCGGCTCGTCCATCTCGCCGTCGCCCATGAACGCCCAGACCTTGCGGTCGCCGGAGTCGATCAGGCCGCGGTCGTCCAGGTAGCGCATGAACCGCGCCTGGTAGATCGCCATCAGCGGCCCGAGGCCCATGGAGACGGTCGGGAAGCGCCAGAAGTCCGGCATCAGCCACGGGTGCGGGTAGGACGAGAGCCCGCCGCCGTCCACCTCCTGGCGGAAGCGGTCGAGCGCCTCCTCGGTCAGCCGGCCCTCGACGAAGGCGCGAGCGTACATGCCGGGCGCGGAGTGGCCCTGGATGAACACCATGTCGCCGCCGTGCTTCTCACCGGCGGCGCGCCAGAAGTGGTTGAAGCCGACGTCGTAGAGGGTGGCGCTGGAGGCGAAGCTGGCGATGTGGCCGCCGAGCTCGGAGCTCTCCTTGTTGGCGCGCACCACCATGGCCATGGCGTTCCAGCGGATGATCGTGCGGATGCGCCACTCCAGCTCGGGCGTGCCCGGGTTGCGCTCCTCGTCCTCGGGGCGGATGGTATTCACGTAAGGGGTGTTGGCGTTGAACGGCAGGGCGGCGCCGACCTCGCGCGCCTTCGCCGCCAGTCGGCCGAGGATGAACTGCGCCCGCTCCGGGCCCTCCCGTTGCAGCACGGACTGCAGGGCCTCGAGCCACTCCTGGGTCTCGATGGGATCGATGTCGCCGTCGCGTGGGATGTCCAGCATTGCGCCGCCTCCTCAAGATAAGCCTGCCCTGTCGCCCGTCGTCCGCGGGCTTCTTGTCGGCGGCGCAGCCATCGGCGGCCGCGTCGCCCGGCGCCACCCCTGTTGCGGAAGCGGCGGCCTTGGCCAAGCGCTAGCGCGTCGAAGGAGTGGGCGCCTTCACAAAGGTTCGTCAGAAAGGCGAAGAATCGCGGCGGTTTACACGCGCACCCTCGGCCGGCGCGGTGGCGCCGGCAGCCTCCCGGAAGACCCTGTCGTCGTCTCTTCGTCGCGGCTCGCTTGCGGCCGCGTTCGTCCCGATAATGGCACTCGCTCGCACCGGATGCAAACGGAGTAGCTGGGGGTCAGCCGCCGGCCATCTCGCGCATGGCGGCCTCGGCGCGGCGCTCCATCTCGTCGTCCGGCACGTCCTCGACGTGGGTCGCGATCTGCCAGACGTGGCCGAACGGATCGACGACGGTGCCCATCCGGTCGCCCCAGAACTCGTCCTTGGGCGCGCGCTTGAGCGTGGCGCCGGCGGCGACGGCCAGCTCGGCGGTCGCGTCGACGTCATCGACGTAGATGAGCAGCGACACCGGCGAGCCGCCGAACGCCTCCGGGCCCTTGCAGTCCATGTCCGGCCACTCGTCGGCCAGCATGACGACGGCGTCGCCGATCTGGAGCTCGGCGTGGCCGATCTTGCCGCCGGGTGCTTCCATGCGCATGAGTTCACCGGCGCCGAAGACGGACTTGTAGAAGTCGATGGCCGCCGCGGCGCCCTTGACGGTGAGGTACGGGGTCACGGCGCGGTAGCCGCACGGCGCCGCCGTCGAATTCGTTTCCATGGGTAACCTTCCCCGGTGGCGTGTCGAGCCGGCCCAGGCCCAGCGCCGGCCGGCGGAGCATCCTCTCGACCCGGATGTCGGTAGCGGACCGAGGGGCGGCAACGCCTTTTCGCCGCTCCGCTGCACGCCTGCGCCATTCACAGCGGTTAGAAGGCGCTGTGCAAATGGCGCGGAACTTGCTAACCGAGGCGCGATATGCGCGGACGGTCATAACGGGCGGCCGCGGCTGCTGCCTGCACGGACACCTCGATGACCATCCAAGTCGCGCTGACCCACCGCACCCGCTACAGCTATGACCAGCTGATCCAGCTCGGGCCGCAGATCATCCGGCTTCGACCGGCGCCCCATTGCCGCAACCGCATCCTCGGCTACGCGCTGAACGTCCGGCCGGGCCTGCATTTCCTCAACTGGCAGCAGGATCCGCAGGGGAACTACCTCGCCCGGCTGGTCTTCCCGGAGAAGACGACGGAGCTGGCGATCGACGTCGATCTCGTGGTCGAGATGGCGGTGTTCAACCCGTTCGACTTTTTCCTCGAGCCGGACGCGGAGCACCTGCCCTTCGCTTACGCGCCGTGGCTCGGCCGCGAGTTGGCACCCTATCTGGAGACGCTGGCGCCGGGCCCCGAGTTCCAGGCGTATCTCGCGACGATCCCCAGGCAGCGCGCGCGCACGATCGATTTTCTGGTGGAGCTGAACGCCGAGCTGCAGCGGCGCATCCGCTACGTGATCCGCATGGAGCCCGGGATCCAGACCTGCGACGAGACGCTGGGCTTGGGCAGCGGCTCGTGCCGGGACACCGCCTGGCTGCTGGTGCAGACCCTGCGCCACCTCGGCCTCGCCGCCCGCTTCGTCTCCGGCTACCTGATCCAGCTCAAGCCCGACGTGAAGCCGCTGGACGGTCCGGCCGGCACCAGCGTCGACTTCACCGACCTGCACGCCTGGTGCGAGGTGTACCTGCCCGGTGCCGGCTGGATCGGCCTGGACCCCACCTCGGGCCTGCTCGCCGGCGAGGGCCACCTGCCGCTCGCCTGCACGCCGGATCCGGAAAGCGCCTCCCCGGTCAGCGGCACCATGGATTTCTGCCAGGTCGAGTTCTCCCACACCATGGCCGTCGAGCGCATCGTCGAGACGCCGCGGGTGACCAAGCCCTACAGCGAGGAGCAATGGCGGGCGGTGGTCTCCCTCGGGCATCGGGTCGACGAGCGGCTGATCGCCGACGACGTTCGCCTGACCGTCGGCGGCGAGCCGACGTTCGTCTCCGTCGACGACATGGACGGCGAGGAGTGGAACACCGCCGCCGACGGGCCGATGAAGCGGGCGCTGGCGGTCACCCTGATCCGCAGGCTGCGCGACCGGTTCGCGCCCAATGGCTTGCTGCACTTCGGCCAGGGCAAGTGGTACCCGGGGGAGAGCCTGCCGCGCTGGGCCTTCTACCTGTTCTGGCGGCGCGACGGGATGCCGCTGTGGCACACGCCGGACGCCGAGCCGCCGGCGGAGGAGCCTGCGCCGAAGCCGACGCTGGCCGATGCCGAGCGCCTGGCGGTGGCGGTGGCGACGAGCCTCGGCATCGGGAACGACTACGTGCTTCCGGCCTACGAGGACCCGATGACGTTCTTGGCCAGGGAGCAGACCCTGCCCGAGAACGTCGATCCGCTGGACTCCAAGCTCGAGGATCCCGAGGAGCGGGCCCGTCTCGCCCGGGTCTTCTCCCACGGCCTGACCAAGCCCACCGGCTTCGTCCTGCCGGTGCAGCGCTGGAACGCCCGCGACCAGGGCGGCTGGCAGAGCGAACGCTGGTCGTTCCGGCGCAAGCGGCTGTTCCTGGTTCCGGGCGACGCGCCGCTGGGCTTCCGCCTACCGCTGGGGGCGCTGCCCTACGTCGCCCGCGACGTCTACCCCTACTACATGCCGGCCGATCCGTTCGCGGAGAAGCCGCCGCTGCCCGATCCGGCGACGGCGCGCCAGCGCAGCGTCGCCAGGACGGCGGAGCAGCGCGACACCAAGGCCCAGGCGCTGGTCGAGCAGGAGCGCTCGCAGATCCAGGGCGTGGTCCGCACCGCGCTCGGCATCGAGCCCCGCGACGATCACCTCTACGCGTTCCTGCCGCCGATGGAGAGTGCCGACGAGTACATCGATCTCGTCGGCGCCATCGAGAGCGCAGCGGAGAACCTGTCGTTGCCGGTGCGCATCGAGGGCTACACGCCGCCGGCCGATCCGCGCGTCAACGTCATCAAGGTCACGCCGGACCCGGGCGTCATCGAGGTCAACATCCACCCGGCGCATGGCTGGGACGAGCTGGTCGAGATCACCACCGCTCTCTACGAGGAGGCGCGCCAGACCCGGCTCGGCACCGAGAAGTTCATGCTCGACGGCCGCCACACCGGCACCGGCGGCGGCAACCACATCGTCCTCGGCGGCCCGACGCCGGCCGACAGCCCGTTCCTGCGCCGGCCGGACCTGCTCCGCAGCCTGATCACCTACTGGCAGAACCACCCGTCGCTGTCCTACCTGTTCTCCGGCCTGTTCATCGGCCCGACCAGCCAGGCGCCGCGCATCGACGAGGCCCGCCACGACGCGCTGCACGAGCTGGAGCTGGCCTTCCGCCAGATCCCTTCGCCCGACGATGGCCGGCCGCCGCCGCCGTGGCTGGTCGACCGGGTGCTGCGCAACCTGCTCGTCGACGTCACCGGCAACACCCACCGCGCCGAGGTCTGCATCGACAAGCTGTACTCGCCGGACGGGCCGACGGGGCGCCTCGGCCTGGTCGAGTTCCGCGCCTTCGAGATGCCGCCGCACGCGCGGATGAGCCTGGTGCAGCACCTCCTGCTGCGCTCGCTGATCAGCTGGTTCTGGCGCGAGCCCTACGAGCGGCCGCTGGTGCGCTGGGGCACGGCGCTGCACGACCGGTTTATGCTCCCGCACTTCGTCTGGGCCGACCTCGCCGACGTCACCGCCGAGCTCGGCCGCGCCGGGCTGGAGCTCGACCTCGACTGGTTCGCGCCGCACTTCGAGTTCCGCTTCCCCACCTACGGGACCGTTACCCGCGAGGGCGTGACCATCGAGCTGCGCCAGGCGCTGGAGCCCTGGCACGTGCTGGGCGAGCAGGGGGCGCTCGGCGGCACCGTGCGCTTCGTCGACTCCTCGGTGGAGCGGCTGCAGGTGCGCGTCACCGGCATCACCGGCGAGCGCCACGCTGTCACCTGCAACGGCCACCGGGTGCCGCTGCATCCCACCGGGCGCCGGGACGAGTTCGTCGGCGGCGTGCGCTACCGGGCGTGGCAGCCGTCCACCTGCCTGCACCCCACCATCGGCGTGCACGCGCCGCTCGTCTTCGACCTGATGGACACCTGGTCGCAGCGCTCGCTCGGCGGCTGCACCTACCACGTCGCCCATCCCGGCGGGCGGAACTACGAGACCTTCCCGGTCAACGCCTTCGAGGCGGAAAGCCGCAGGTTCGCCCGCTTCGTGCCCTTCGGCCACACGCCGGGGCGGATGCACGAGCAGCCGACCAAGCCCCGCGACGAGTTCCCGCTGACGCTGGACCTGCGCTGGACCTGAAGGTGCCGCCCGCTCCGTCTGCTACAGCGCACTAATGTAACAGCTTAACCTAAAGGACGCCGGGGCGGTCGCGGTCGCCGGCCGCCATGGCTCACTGCAATTCGAGCTTCAGGGAGCGACCCACGGCCCTTGCCGCGCGGGCAAGCGTCGCCAAAGTCACGGCGTCGTTGTCGGGGTCCAGCAGCCGGTCGAGCTGCGAGCGGCTGGTTTCCAGACGCTTTGCCATCTCCACCTTGGAAATGTGCTGCTCCTTCATTGCCGCAGCGATCTGGAAGGCGAGTACGCGCTTTACGGCCACTTCCGTTGCTTCTTCGCAGGTCCCCTGCTCGCGAAGAAAATCTTCGAAGAGCTGGCCGGCCCTGCCCGGCTCGCTGTCGTTCGTCATGTCAAACCTCTCATACGCCTCTCGGCGATCTCCAGCTCATTGTCTGGGGTTTTCTGGCTTTTCTTGATGAAGCCGTGCAAGAGCACCATGCTGCCGTCGTGAGCGCAAAAGAATACCCTCGCAATACGTCCGTCCGCGAGGTTGCTTCTGACTTCCCAGAGTCCCTTGCGGCCTTTGAGGGCGCGACATAGGGGCATGCCGACCGGCCAGCCGAATTCCCCGGTGCGGATGTCATCGCCGATCGCTCTGCGGTCCGCTTGGTTCAAAGACAGCAACCAGTCACGAACGGGCGCCGTGCCCTTGTCGGACTCGAAGAACCGCGCCGGCAGTCGCTTACGTTCGGCCACCCTTTAATGTACCATGCAAGGTACATGGCTGCAAGCACCGCTGAACGGGGGCCGCACCTTCGACCCGTACCGGAGCGAGGGTGCTGCCAGCGTTCGGCAGGCTGAACGCCGGTCCGCTGGCTACGGGGTCCGTCTCCTGAACGGCCCGCCCATCAAAGGGCGGGGCATCGGCGGCTAGCTCTCTTGTCCTGTACCGTCCCGCTCGACAATGATCACGTCGAAGTCCTCGCGGGACATCGGGCAATCGATCAGCCGCAGGAAGTCCTTGCGGTCCAATCCGACTTGTCGCGCCATCTGCCCCAGCAGGTTGTCGCCGATGTCGTTCCCGCCGGCTCCGTGGCTCAGCAGCGTCCGCGCCGTCGTCGTGCGCCCCTGAAGATCTTGGTAAACGAAGACGACGTGCCGACGTTGCTCGTCGATCACGAAGCCCTTGGCCGCAAGCCCCGCACGGACGTCACGGTGCTTGCGCGGCATCCGGCAACTCCCTGAAGAGGGATAGGACCCGCCGCTTCAGTGCCGCGGCCGCAGGCGACAACTTGTCGTCCGGCGCGCAGGCGTACCGAGCCCAAAGCACGGCGATCTCGTGCTCGATCGCTGCCGCCAGCATCTCTCGCGTTTCCGCATGAACCGACACGCCGAGCCGCTCGACATGGGCCAGATAAAGCGCATCGGCCTCGTCATGTCTCACAGAGGCAAAAAGCGGCTCAACGGGCGCAATCGCCGTTTGCTCAACGACCACTCGGTTTATCGCAATGTCTTCAAGGTAGCCAGGTCGGCTGTCGGTGCTCTCTATAGACACGGCAGTACCCCTTCCTCGGCGAGACACGGATACCGGAGCGAGACCGCGCCGGCGTCCATCGCTCAACGGCTGGCGGTAGTCTACGCCACCTCACCAACGCTTGGCGTGTCAATAGGAGCAAACAGGGCGTCGCAACCCTCGGCCCGCTGAACGGGGGCCACCTACGACCCATACCGGAGCGAGGTGCTGCAAGCGTTTCACAGGCTCAAGGCCGGCCCGCCGGCTGCCGGCAGCGGTCTCCGCGTGACCCGGCCATCAAAGGGCGTGGCATCGGCGGCCATATCGGTAATCATGCGCGGCCAATGACGGCGCCACGGCCGGCCCGGACGACGCCCCCGATGATGTCGCGATGATGCCCCGATGATCCGATGAGTGCCAACCTGCCCATGGACGACATAGCGACGGGCGATCTCTGCGCCGGCTACGCGCCGCTCGAAGGCGTTTACGACGAGCTAATGACCCCAGAGCTCGCGGTGCGGCCGCACTGGCAGGCGCTGATCGCGGCGCTGGGCGCGATCCCGGCCAGCGACCTGGCGAAGCGCTGGCGCCTCGCCGAGCGGCTTCGCCACGAGAACGGCCTGACCTATACGATCGAGCCCGAAGCCGACAACGCCAACCGGCCCTGGGACCTGGACTTCGTCCCGCTGGTCCTCGGCCCCTCCGACTGGCAGACGCTGGAGCGCGGGCTGGTCCAGCGGGCGCGGCTTCTGAACGCCGTCCTCGCCGACCTGTACGGGCCGCAGAAGCTGCTCAGCGACGGCGACCTCCCGGCGGTGCTGCTGTTCGCCAACCCCCACTACCTCCGCCCCTGCCGGCACCTGCCGGCTCGCGACGGCGTCTACCTGCACAACTACGCCGCCGACCTGGGCCGCGGACCGGACGGGCGCTGGTGGGTCCTCGCCGACCGGACGCAGTCGCCTTCGGGCCTGGGCTACGCCCTCGAGAACCGGATCGTGTTGGCCCGCTGCCTTCCGGAGCTGTTTCGCGATCACCACATCGAGCGGCTCGCGGGCTACTTCCAGGCCTGGCATCACAGCCTGGTCGGCCGGACGGCGCGGGAGAGCCCGCGGATCGCCCTGCTGACGGCCGGCTCGGACACCGCCGGCTACTTCGCCCATGCCTACATCGCCCGCTACCTCGGCTACAGCCTCGCCGAGGGGGCGGACCTCACCGTGCGCGACAACCGCGTCTACCTGAAGACCGTCGACGGGCTGAAGCCGGTGGACCTGATCGTGCGCCGGATCGACGACCAGGACTGCGACCCGCTGGAGCTGCGCCCCGACAGCCCGAACGGCGTTGCCGGCCTGCTGCAGGCGGCCCGCGCCGCAACCGTCACCATCGCCAACGGCCTGGGCAGCGGCGTGGTCGAGACCAAGGCGCTGATGCCGTTTCTGCCGCGCCTGTGCCGCAAGCTGTTCGGCGAGGAGCTGATCCTGCCGAGCCTCGCCACCTGGTGGTGCGGCCAGCGCCGCGCCCGCGAGCACGTGCTCGCCAACTTCGACCACTTCGCCTTCGAGCCGGCCTTCGCCCGCCGGCCGATTCTGTCCAGCCGCCGCGGCCCGCTGGTCAGCACCGCGCTCAGCGACGACGAGCGCACCCGGCTGCGCCAGCAACTGGAGCACCGCGGCGAGAACTTCGTCGCCTACGAACTGGCGTCGCTGTCGACGACGCCGGCCTGGGTCGACGGCCGGCTGCAGCCGCGGCCGATGATGCTGCGGCTGTTCCTGGCCGCGGAGGCCGGGCAGGCGCCGGGCTACAACGTGATGCCGGGCGGGCTGACCCGCATCTCGGCGTCGAGCGACGTCCGCGCCGTGAGCCTGCAGAAGGGCGAGAGCACCAAGGACACCTGCGTTCTCGCCGAGGGCCCGGTCAACTCCATCACCCTGCTGCGCTCGCCGTTCAGCTACATCGAGCCGAAGCGCACCGGCAAGGACCTTCCCAGCCGCGCCGCCGACAACCTGTTCTGGCTCGGCCGTTATGCCGAGCGCAGCGAGGACATCATCCGCGTCCTGCGCAGCGTGATCCGCCGCATCGCCGAGGACGACGTCCCGGGCGACGGCCACGGCGCGATGGAGCGGGTGGTGCAGGTCCTGCTCGACAAGGCGAAGCCGGCCGAAGAGCCCGCCCCGAGCCGCACCGCCGCTGCCGGCACCAACGTCGCCGGGGGCCGCATGGACCCCCGCCTCGAGCATCGCCTGGCGATGCTGATGTTCGACACCGAGTTGCCCTACGGGCTGCAGGACACGCTCGGCCACCTCCGTCGCACCGCGTCCCTGGTTCGCGACCGGCTCTCGTTCGACGCCTGGCGGACGCTGCAGACCTTCCACGCCGAGATGGCCGAGCACGCCCAGCACGGCCGCTGGCTCGGCGGCTATCTCGATGTCGGCGCCTCCCTGGAGATGCTGGACGACGCCATCCGCTCGCTTGCCGGCTTCAGCGGCATGGAGATGGAGAACATGACCCGCAACCACGGCTGGCGGTTCCTCGACATGGGCCGGCGGGTGGAGCGGGCGAAGCACCACGCGGCGGTGATGCGAAGCCTGCTGGTCGGCGGCGATCCGGAAGAGGACGGCGGGCTGACCCTGCTGCTCGAACTCGCCGACAGCTTCATGACCTACCGCTCGCGCTACCTGACCACGCCGATCCTGCCGCCGGTCATCGACCTGCTCCTTCTCGACGAGACCAACCCGCGCTCGATCGCCTTCCAGATCGCGGCGCTGTCGGAGCATGCCGACCAGCTTCCGCGCGACGCCGACACAGTGGTCCGCAGCGACCAGCAGCGGATCATCCTGGCGCTTCTCACCGAGATCCGGCTCGGCGACATCGTCGAATTTTGCGCCGCCAGCCCGTCCGGTCGGCGGCTGGCGCTCGACGGCGTCCTCGCCAGCATCCTGACCAAGCTGCCGAAGCTGTCCGAGCTGATCGGCCGCGACTACTTCAGCCACGCCGAGGCCCGCCGCCCGGCGGAGCTTTGAGCGGGGCCGGCGCGATGCTTTACGACGTCAGCCACCGGACGACCTACCGCTACTCGATCCCGGTTTCGTTCTCCCACCACGTCCTCCACCTCGTGCCGCGGCAGTGCACGCGGCAGAACGCCCGGCGGACCATGCTGGCGATCACGCCGACGCCGACGGTGCATGCGTCCTCGACCGACGCCTTCGGCAATCCCCTGACCTTCATCACCCTGCAGGAGCGCCACACCGAGCTCACGCTCCACGCCAGGAGCGCCATCGAGGTGTTCGCGCCCAAGTGCCCTGAACCGGCGGCGACGGCGCCGTGGGACGGGCTCTACGACGCCCTGGCCCAGGACCGATCGGAGGCCGGGCTCGACGCCCTGCAGTACACCTTCGCCTCGCCGTACGTGCCGGCGTCGCTCGACCTGGAGGCCTACGCCCGGACCTCGTTTACGCCCGGGCGGCCGCTGCTGGAGGCGGCGCTCGACCTCACCGCCAGGATCTTCAGGGAGTTCGCCTACGACGCCACCGCGACGACGGTCTCGACCCCGGTCGACGAGGTGTTCGCTAAGCGGCGCGGGGTCTGCCAGGACTTCGCCCACCTGGAGATCGCCTGCCTGCGCTCGCTCCGGCTGCCGGCGCGCTACGTCAGCGGCTACCTCCTCACCCGCCCGCCGGAGGGCCGGGAGCGGCTGGTCGGCGCCGACGCGTCGCACGCCTGGCTTTCGGTCTGGGTGCCTGAATACGGCTGGGTGGACCTGGATCCGACCAACAACCTCCTCGTCGGCGAGGAGCACATCACCTTGGGCTGGGGCCGCGACTACGGCGACGTGAGCCTGGTGAAGGGGGCGATCTTCGGCGGCGGCGCCCACAAGATCGAGGTCGCCGTCGACGTCACGCCCGTGGCCGCCGGCTGAAGCGAGAGTTCGTTAATGCAAACTGGAGCGGATCGATCGATTCCGGGGAGAAGAGGGCAGCAGTCCGTAGGGTCCGCCGGATGTGTTCGACGGCCATTCGTCGGACCTGAGCCTTCAGCTAATCCAGACCTTCCTGCGGTGGTAGGCGGAAGCGCATTAACCGCAGAGTAAAGAGACGTCATCGCGAGCCGCGGAGCGGCGTGGCGATCCAGTACTCGAAGCACTGGACAGTACTTGAAGCTCTGGCCGCACTTGAAGCACTGAACCGCCGCGTCGGCTTCGCCTCCTCGCAATGACAACACGTGTTGAAGCTGAACGTTGAGACAGGGGAGACGCCCATGGACGCGCGGGTATCGCTGACGACGAAGGAGAAAGTCGCGACCATCCTGCTCAACCGGCCGGAGGCGTACAACGCCCTCGACCGGGAGACGGTGGGCGAGCTGCAGAAGCTCCTGCTGGAGGCGGCGACCGACCCCGGCATTCACGGCGTCGTCATCACCGGCGCCGGCAAGGCGTTCTCCGCCGGCGGGGACATCCGCGGGGTCATGGCGCATCCACAGGGTCCGGCGGCGGCCTTCAACGTCCTCGCCGCGTACGTGCACGTCTGCATCACCGAGATCCGCAGGATGCGCAAACCGGTGGTCGCGGCCATCAACGGCGTCGCCGCCGGCGGCGGCTTTTCCCTGGCGCTGGCGTCCGACTTCCGGGTGATGGCGCGCTCGGCGCGGCTGAAGCAGGGCTTCACCAGCAACGCGCTCTGCATCGACGGCGGCGCCACCTTTACCCTGCCCCGGCTCGTGGGCCTCGCCCGGGCGCTGGAGATCGCCGCCTTCGACGAGCCGATCGAGGCCGAGCAGGCGCTGGCCTGGGGCCTCGTCACCAAGGTCGTCGACGACGGCGAGGTCGTGGCCGAGGCGCGGCGCATGGTCCATGCCGTCGCGAAGAGGTCGCTCCACACCTTCGGCTGGAGCAAGCAGCTCCTCACCAACTCCAGCGAGACGCCGCTGGAGGCGCAGCTCGAATGCGAGCGCCAGGGCCTGCTCGCCTGCGTCTCTCACCCCGACGGCGTCGAGGGCATGACCGCGTTCCTGGAAAAGCGCCCGGCCGTCTACAACCGGTAGCGCGACTTGCCACCAGGATGACGCACGTGAACCCGCGAGCGGTGTCGTCAGCCCGGTTTTGCGCCCCCGATATTGCTTTCGTCACCCGCGGACTCGTTCCGCGGGTCCATCTCGAGGCGTAGATGGCCGTAACAAGTACACGGCCATGACGGCTGGAATGGCAACGGCGCCTTGGGGTCGGACCAACCTGATTGCATCTTGCTCTGGTGGCTGCGCTGCTGAGATGTTGAGGAACGACGAGTGGCTCGTGATTACCGTCTTGGTGAAGTTCTTCTGAACTGGTTCGGGAGTAGCTCTTCGTGCGGCTGACCTACGATCCGAAGCACAACATCGCCTACCTCCGTTTCCGCGATCGGGCTGGGTCCGTCGAGACGGTGCCTCTATCGGATGAGTTGAACATCGACATCGGTCCCGACGGCAAGATCTACGGGATCGAGCTTCTGAACGCCAATGCCCAGCTCAAAGGGGCGGACGAAGGCCGCTTCGTCATCCAGGGCCCGACTGGGGAGGAGATCGCCATCACCCTGCCAGCCTCGGTTTGATCCCGGGCCGGCATCCGCTCCGTGCTTCGGTGCACGCGGACATGAACCTAGGCTAGCGACAGCCGCCGGGCGCGGCGTCAGCGTCGCTCTTTAGTGCCGGGCACCGCGGACGGGAAGGAGAGGGACGATGAACGAGCCGATCGGGAAGCTGCGCTGGGCCATCGCGGAAGGGTACATCCCGCCGTCCAGCACCGGCGAGAGCCGGGAGATGGTCAGCCACGAGACCGTGTGCATCCTGAACGCCGCCGACAGCGACGCCGATGTTCGGATCACCGTCTACTTCACCGACCGCGAGCCGGTCGGCCCTTACCGGATGACGGTGCCGGCGCGGCGCACCCGCCATTTCCGCTTCAACGAGTTCTCCGATCCCGAGCCCGTTCCGGTCAACACCGACTTCGCCAGCGTGATCGAGTCCAGCGTGCCGATCGTCGTTCAGCACACGCGGTTGGACTCCCGGCAGAGCGCGCTGGCGCTGATGACGACCATGGCTTTCGCCGGCTGAGCCGCGCCATGTCCTTGCGGATCGAAGACTACGCCCTCATCGGCGACACCCGCACGGCCGCGCTGGTCGGCAACAACGGCTCGATCGACTGGTTGTGCGTTCCGAGGTTCGACTCGCCCGCCTGCTTCGCCGCCCTTCTCGGCAAGCCGGAGAACGGCCGCTGGCTCATCGCGCCCTCATGCGCGGTGAAGAGGGTGCACCGCCACTACCGCGACGAGACGCTCGTGCTCGACACCGAGTTCGAGACCGAGGCCGGCAGCGTGATGGTCACCGACTTCATGCCCCATCCCCACCTGTCGGGGCAGGTGGACATCATCCGCATGGTCCAGGGCCGCAGCGGCCGGGTGCCGGTGCACATGGAGATGATCCTGCGCTTCGGCTACGGCGCCATCGTCCCGTGGGTCCGGCGCCGCGAGTACGGCCTGCGCGCCGTCGCCGGCCCCAACGCTGTCCGCTTCCAGTCGCCGGTCAACCTGGTCAACAGGGACTTCACCACGGTCGCCGACTTCGACATCGAGGCAGGGCAGATGGTGCCGTTCCGCTTTACCTGGCTGCCGTCCCACGAGTACGGGCCGCGGGTCGGCGACGTCGATGACGACCTGGAGGATTGCCAGGCCTGGTGGCACGACTGGGCGTCCCGCTGCACCGTCCAAGGTCCCTGGCGCGACCAGGTGGTCCGTTCGCTGATCGTGCTGAAGGCGCTGACCTACAGCCCGAGCGGCGGGATCGTCGCCGCGCCGACGACCTCGTTGCCGGAGCAGATCGGCGGCGTGCGCAACTGGGACTACCGCTTCTGCTGGATCCGCGACGCGACGCTGACGCTCGACGCCCTCGCCGGCTCCGGCTTCATCCAGGAGGCCCGCGCCTGGCGGCAGTGGCTGCTGCGGGCCGTCGCCGGCTCGCCGTCGCAACTGCAGATCATGTACGGGGTGGACGGCGAGCGCGAGCTTCCCGAACGGGAGATCCCGTGGCTGGACGGCTACGAGGGCAGCTGCCCCGTGCGCACCGGCAACGAGGCCCACCACCAGCTCCAGCTCGACATCTACGGCGAGATCATGGACACGTTCCATGAAGAGCAGATCCATGGCCTCGCGCCGCTGGACGACACCTGGCGGCTGCAGCGCATCCTGGTTCGGGCGGTGGAGGAGGACTGGCAGAAGCCGGACAGCGGCATCTGGGAGATGCGGAGCGCGCCCAGGCACTTCACCTACTCCAAGGTGATGGCGTGGGTCGCGGTCGACCGGGCGATCAAGGCGGTGGAGACTTACCGCCGCGACGGGCCGGTGGAGCACTGGCGGGCGCTGCGCCAGAAGATCAAGGACGACGTCATCCGCAACGGCTACGACGAACGCAGGAACACCTTCGTCCAGGCCTACGGCGACGACGCGCTGGACGCGTCGCTGCTGCTGATCCCGCTCGTCGGTTTCCTGCCGTGCGACGATCCCAGGATCATCGGCACGGTGGAAGCGGTGCAGCGGGAGCTTTGCCGCGACGGCCTGGTAATGCGCTACCTGGTGGACCGCTCCGACGATGGCCTGCAGGGCGACGAGGGCGCGTTCCTCGCCTGCTCGTTCTGGCTGGTGGACGCCTTGTGCCTCCTCGACCGGCGCCAGGAGGCCAGCGAGCTGTTCAAGCACCTGCTCTCGCTCTGCAACGACGTCGGCCTGCTGGCGGAGGAATACGACGTCGCCGCCCGCCGTCAGGTCGGCAACTTCCCCCAGGCCTTTTCGCACGTCGCGCTGGTGAACTCGGCCAACAACCTGACCTACGCCTACGGTCCGGCGCGGCGCCGCTCCGGCGAGTAGGCGAAAGACGGCAAGCGTCTCGGCTCCGGGCGCCCCGGCGGTGCGCCTTCCCAGACTTCGTTTTCCGTTTCCCTGCGGATGTACATTGCTCTATGGATCCCGGCGCGCTCAACCCTGGGGCATTCGCCGTGATCTCTCGCCTCGTCAAGCTTCTGAAGGTTTTTGCCATCGTCCTCGTCGTCGGCGTGCTCACCCTCGTCGGCGTGCGCCTCTACGACACCCAGCGGGGTCCCAGCCTCGAGCTTTGGCACACCTACGTACCCAAGGAGCTGAAGCGGGCGGAGATCGAGGAGGCGGACTGGGCGACGTACCTCGAGCACGAGGAGCGCGTCTTCGCCGACGTGCGCCGCGAGGTCACCGACCGCCTGGAGCCGGAAGCGCAGGACGCCGCCAACCGCTACTACGCCGGGAGCCCGGTCTATCCGGGGAGCTTCGCCTACGACTGGAACCGCTCCTACGTGCTCGAGCCGGAGGGCGAGGCGAGGGGCGCCGCCGTCTTTCTCCACGGCCTGACAGACTCGCCCTACAGCCTGCGGCATCTCGCCCGCCAGTACCGCGACCGCGGCTTCGTCTCCGTCGCCATCCGCATCCCCGCCCACGGCACGGTGCCGGGGGCGCTGACCGAGGTGGAGTGGGAGGACTGGCTGGCGGCGACCCGCCTTGCCGTCCGCGAGGCTCGGCGCCGCGTCGGCGTCGGCAAGCCGCTGCACATCGTCGGCTTCTCCAATGGCGGCGCGCTGGCGATGAAGTACGCCCTCGACGGGCTCGACGAGCCGGGGCTGCCGCAGGCGGACCAGCTCGTCCTGATCTCGCCGATGATCGGGATCACGGCCTTCGCCCGCTTCGCCGGCATCGCCGCGCTGCCGGCGTTCCTGCCGGCCTTCGCCAAGGCGGCCTGGCTCAGCCTGGTGCCGGAGTTCAACCCCTTCAAGTACAACTCCTTTCCGGTCAACGGCGCCCGCCAGGCGTCGCGCCTGACGCGGTCCCTGCAGCAGCAGATAAACGCCCGCGCCCGGGCCGGCACGCTGGAAGGCCTGCCGCCGGTGCTGACCTTTCAGTCGGTCGTCGACTTCACCGTCAGCACCCGGGCGGTTATTTCCGCGCTCTACAACCAGCTTCCGGCCAACGGCAGCGAGCTCGTCCTCTTCGACCTCAACCGGTCGGCACAGTTCGGGCCGCTCCTGGCGCGGACGGCGGAGACCCGGCTTACCCGGCTGCTGCCGTCGCCGCCGCGGGCCTTCCGGACCACGATCATCACCAACGCGACGGGCAACACCGGCCAGATGGTGGAGCGGGTGGTGGACGCGGGGAGCACGGAAGAGCAGGTGCGCTCGCTGAGCCTCGCCTATCCGACGGACATCTTCTCGCTGTCGCACGTGGCGCTGCCGTTCCCGCCGTCGGACGCGCTCTACGGCTTCGCCCCCGACGACGCCGAGAACTTCGGCGTCAACCTCGGCACCATGGCCTCGCGCGGCGAGGTCGGGGTCCTCATCGTCAACCTCGACTTCCTGATGCGGATCGCCTCCAACCCGTTCTTCCCCTACCTCAGCGACCGGGTCATGGCGGGAGTTCCGCCGGCGGGCCTAGCCGAATCGCCTCCGGCCGCCGGTCAGCCCTGACCCGACCCCGGTCCCCTCCGGGGATGCTCGATGGCGCCCAAACGCGATTGCTGCGGGCCGAAATGAACCTGGAAAGCACCTGCGGCTTGACCATGCCGCGCGGGGCTGGAACATGCGGGTTTTCCGATCACCGCCATCGGGCCGGGTTCGGCCGCGCGCCAGGCAGGAGATGAGATGATCAGCTGGATCGACTTCCGCGACTTTTTCGAGATCAACACCGGCCTCTACGGCGCGACCCAGGCGCCGCTCCCGCCGGCGGAGATGATGGTCGCGCTGCTGACGGTGGCGCGGGCCTCGCACGCCGTCGACGTGGAGCGGGCCGACGTCGAGCGCGCCGAGGCCGACGACGCGGCGAGGCGCGAGCCGGCGCTGCAGTAGCGGCGGCAATCGCCCGTCGCGCGGGCGGAGGCCGCGCAGCGCGCCTCCGCTCCGCTGCCGGCCCGGGATCTGCGTCGCGCGAGCCCTCACCCTCCCGCTACGCGGGCCCCTCCCTCTCCCACGGCTTCGCCGCGGGCGAGGGGGCGTTGGGCGACCTCCTCGCAGCGCACCTCCCTCTCCCGCGCGCGGAACGCGCAAGTGGGAGAGGGTGGGGTGAGGGACTGTTTTTCCCTCCGGCAAGATCGGGCGGTAGCAGGAGCGGCCGGCATCAGGGCCGGGCGGTGGCCGGACGGGCGGCGCTCTCGGGCGGCACGAGGAACAGGTAGTCGTCGTCCGCCCTGGCGGCGTGGCAGGCGTGGCAGAAGGCCATTCGCGCCGGGGTCGCCCGGCTGTCGCCGAAGGTGCTGCCGTCCGGCATGATCATGACGTAGCGCCAGTCGGCGGTCGCCGGGTTCGCCTCCGCGGGCAGCTTCTCCATGAGGAACAGGGCGCCCGGATGAAGCCGCCCCTTCGGCGTGGCGGTGAAGCTGTCCTTGGCGATCACCGCGCCGGGCGGCATCAGCCTGCCGGCGGTGCCGTAGCCGGCAGCCGCAGCGGCCGGGTTGGCGTAGTTGTTGACGTAGCGGTTGCCGTGGGTCGCGGAGCGATACGGCGCGTCGTTGGACCGCGCCCAGCCCAGGTAGCGGCGGGCCGACGGCTCGGCGGAGGCAACGTAGGCCCGGGTCATCAGGTCGAGCAGCCGGTGGTAGGCGTCTTCTGCGTCGCCCTTCGCCAACTCGGCGGCCTTTTCGATGGAGAAGTGCTCTCCCGGCTCGACCGTCTCGGCCATCGCGACACCGTCGGCGCGAACGCTCGCGGGGCAACAGGCGACGATCGTGGTGACGGCGAAACATCGGCCGAGCCATTTTGCAACGGCCCCGGTTTCGCTCTGCTGGTTTCGGTCTCGAACCATGGGCGCCCCCTGGCGGCACCCTTCCCCTTTTGACGAAATTGTAACGCAACCCGTTCGCGCCGGAAAGCGAACAACGCCAGGGTTTCCAAGCGCAGCGGGAAAGGACGGCGCGCGACCGCCGCCCTCACGCGCTATCTGCCGAACGCTACTTGTCGTGGAGCCGGAAAATGAAGCTGGTGCCGAACACTCCGAGCAGGAGGAGCACCACGTGGCCGACGATGAACTGCGGCAGCCACAGGAACATGCCGGCGCTGGCGCAGAAGATCGTGGTCCACATCAGGGCCAGCACCGTCATGATCTGGAAGCGAACGATCTTGGGCAGCTTGGCGAGCGGGTTGCGCTCGGGGTTCATCACCGCATCCCAGTACGTGGCGATCATCGTAAACTCCTCTGTCGTGCCTGTTGGTTGTTCTGCGCGTTGATAGTGTTGGTTACGACCGCCGCTTCAGCGTCCCGCCTCGGCGCGGGTGCCTGCGGACCGGCGGGCCAGAGCGCGCTCGGGCGTCGTCGTCAGCATGGCCATGCCCACGGCCGCGCCGACGACCGCGCCCTTGAGCATTGCGCCGCTCAGGAACAGGTTGGCCAGCATGGTGTTGTCGCCGCTCATGAACATTTCGCGGATGGACGAAATATCGAACCAGAGGACCGCGCCGACGAGAACCATCCCGGAGAAGGATCCAACGATGGAATACATGAGGACGCGGTTGAGGACGTGAGCATCGTGCTTGTTCATAGGGCGGTCACCTTCTACGTCTTTTGTTCTTCAGAAGGGGTTACGCCCGGCTTCTCGCGCTGGATCTGCCGCGGCCCGTTACGGGGCGTGCTTTTTTGCCGGAACAGCGCGAAGTGGAGCTACGGGCTGCCGGCGCCGGCCCGCAATCGTCGCCGGCGGACCGGCAGGCGCTACTCGTACGGGTCCGCTGCGTCGCGGAGGCCGTCGCCGAAGAAGTTGAAGGCGAGCACGGTAACGATCACCGGGACCATCGGCAGCAGCAGCCAGGGGTAGAGCACCACCGCCTCGATGTTCTGCGCCTCGGTGAGCAGCACCCCCCAGCTCGTGATCGGCGGGCGCAGGCCGAGGCCGAGGAAGCTGAGCGCGGTTTCGCCCAGGATCATCGTCGGGATCGACAGCGACGCCGAGGCGATCAGGTGGCTCATGAAGTTCGGCAAGAGGTGCCGGCCGATGATCCGCCCGGGGCGCGCGCCCATGAGCCTGGCGGCGACGCAATAGTCCTCCTCGCGGAGCGCGAGCAGCTTCGAGCGGACGGCCCGGGCGAGCCCCGGCCAGTCGAGAAGCCCCAAGATGATGGTGATGGCGAAGTAGACGACGAGCGGGCTCCAGGTCACCGGCACGGCGGCCGAGAGCGCCATCCACAGCGGGAGTTCGGGCAGCGAGCGGAGGATCTCGATCACCCTTTGCACGACGCTGTCCACCCAGCCGCCGAAGTAGCCGGCGACGCCGCCGATCATGATCCCGAGGGTGAAGCTGATGGCGATGCCGATCAGCCCGACGGTGAGCGAGATCCTCGCGCCGTAGAGGATGCGCGAGGCGATGTCGCGCCCCAGCCGGTCGGTGCCGAGCAGGAACAGGGTGCCGCCCTCCGCCGGGCACATCAGGTGCAGGTCGGCCGGGATCAGCCCCCAGAACTCGTACGGGTCGCCGCGGCAGAGGAAGCGGATGGGCTGGACCTCGCCCCGGTTGGCGACGTACTCGCGCTGCAGGGTCTCCAGGTTCAGCCGGTAGTCGAAGCCGTAGACGAAGGGGCGAACGAGCCGGCCCTCGTGGACGATCCGCACCGCCTGGGGCGGGGCGTAGATGAAGCCGGTGTTGCGGCTCTCCAGGCCGTAGGGGGCGAGGAACTCGGTGATCAGGATGCTGCCGTAGGAGATCGCCAGGATGATGCCGGCGACCAAGGCAACCTTGTGCCGGCGGAAGCGCCACCACATCAGCCGCCACTGCGAGGCGAGGTAGTAGCGTTCCTGCTCGGCCGTCAGCTTCTCGACCGTCTCGACCTCGAACGGCGCGTCGCTGACGTAGTGTGGCAGCCGGTCCCCGCCCGTCCGCTCGTCCATCAGCGCCGGGCCGTCATCGCGGGGCACTCACAGGAAGGACACTCATCGGCTCGTGCCGCCCTCGAGGCGGATGCGCGGGTCGAGCACCGCGAGCAGCAGGTCGGAGAGGAACATGCCGATGACGGTGAGCACGGCGAGGAACATCAGGAACGAGCCGGCGAGGTACATGTCCTGGCTCTGCAGCGCCCGAAGCAGCATCGGGCCGGTGGTCTGCAGCGACATCACCGCCGAGACGATGACCGAGCCGGAGACGACGTTGGGCAGGAGGTTGCCGATGTCGGCGACGAACGGGTTCAGCGCCATCCGCAGCGGATACTTGGCGAGCAGCCGGCCGGGCGGCAGGCCCTTGGCCCGGCCGGTCACCACGTACTGCTTTTGCAGCTCGTCGAGCAGGTTGGCCCGCAGCCTGCGGATCATCCCGGCGGTGCCCGACGTGCCGATCACGATCACCGGCACCCACAGGTGCGCCAGCACCGACAGCGCCTTGTCGACGGACCAGGGGGCGTTGACGTAGCGGTCGTCCATCATGGTGCCGATCGAGGTGCCGAACAGCACGTTCGCCAGGTACATCAGGATCAGGGCGAGGAGGAAGTTGGGGGTGGCGAGGCCGAGCAGGCCGAGGAAGGTGAGCCCGTGGTCGCCCCAGCTGTACTGGTGGGTGGCCGAGTAGACGCCGATGGGAAAGGAAACGAGGTAGATGAACAGCACGGTGGCGACGTTCAGTACCACCGTCAGCAGCAGCCGGTCGCCCATGACCTCGGAGACCGGGCGGTTGTATTCGAAGGAGTAGCCGAGGTCGCCCTGGAGCAGGCCCAGGACCCAGACCGCGTACTGCTCCACCATCGGCCGGTCGAGGCCGTACTGGCGGCGGAGGAACTCGATCTTCTCGCCGGCCACCGCCTCGCCCTGGGCCTGCAGTTCGGCCATGTGGCTGGTGAGGTAGTCGCCGGGCGGGAGCTGGATGATGGCGAAGATCAGGGCGCTGATCGCCAGCAGCGTCAGCATCATCGTCAGCAGGCGCCGGCCGAGGTAGCTGAGCATGGCCTGCGGCTACCTCCGCCGGAACAGCGTAACGACCCTCACCCTCCCGCTGCGCGCCGTTGCCCTCACCCTCCCGGCTGCGCCGGGCCCCTCCCTCTCCCACGCTTCGCGCGGGCGAGGGCATTGGCCGGGATCTTGCCGCGCGGCTCCCTCTCCCGCGCGCCGACAGGCGCAAGTGGGAGAGGGTCGGGGTGAGGGCGCTTGCCGGTTGAGCACCGTCCTACCGCCCTCCCGTGCCGGCGGCGTCGTCGAACCAGAAGGCGTCGGGGTGGTAAACGCCGAAGTAGGCGCCGGGCTCCCAGTTGTAGACGCCCTCCTTGGGGACGTTGCGAAGCCTGTTGCTGACGACGACCGGCTGCGGCACCGCCCGGACGATGCCGATCGAGAACAGCTCCTGCGAGCGGATGGCCAGCATCTCGTGCCAGATCCGCGCCCGCTCCTCCTCACTCGAAGCCTTCCCCCACGCCTCGAACAGGCGCAACAGCTCGCTGACCGCCGGCAGGTCCACCGGTTCGCCGGCGCGCCCCTCGGTCTCGTGGTACTGGCCCCACTTCGGCCAGGAGAGCTGCTGCTGGCTGGTCGGCGCCAGCTCCCGCGGCACCGTGGTCGCCTGCGGCAGGGCGTTTTCGAGCCCGGTCCAGACGGACATCAGCGTGCTGCCGGCGAAGACGCGGTTGCGGAACAGCTCGCGCTGCTCCGGCTTGACCACCAGGTTGACGCCGATCCTGGCCCAGCTGTCGCGCAGGAGCTGCAACACGTCGACCTGGGTCGGGTCCTCGCCGGCGGTCTCGACGACGAGATCCAGGGTGCGGCCGTCGGGGAAGCGTCGCGGCCCCTTCTCGCCGCTGCGGGCGAGGCCGAGGCCGTCGAGCAGCCGGTTGGCGGCGGCGAGGTCGTGCTCCGTCCACGCCGTCGCGTACTCCGGCTTGAACAGCGGGCTCGCCGGCAGGACGGTGTCCTGCCCGCCCTCGGCAAGGCCGAAGTAGATGACCTGGCTGACCTCGGCGCGGTCGACGGCCAGCGACAGCGCCCGGCGGAAGTCGGTCTTGCGCATCAGCTCGCGCCAGGCCGCGTCCTCGGCGTTGAGGTTGGGGAACAGCGCGATCTCGGCGCCCCGCGCCGACTTCCACAGCCTCACGGTGAAGCCGTTGCGCTGCTCGCCCTGTTTCAGCACGGCGAAGTTCTGGAAGCTTAGGCCCCGCGCCTGCAGGTCGACGTCGCCGGACGCGGCCTTCACCGGGATCAGCCCGGCGCTCACCACCGAGAGCGCCACCTCGTCGACGTAGGGCAACTGCCGGCCCTCCGGATCGACCCGGTGGAAGAAAGGATTGCGGACGAAGACGAAGCGCGACGACGGCGGCGGCGTCTGAAGCACCCACGGATCCAGGCTCGGCAGGGCGGGGTTGTCGTTCTGGTAGGACCGTGCCCTGTTCAGGAACAGCGACGTCCAGTCGCGCTGGCCCTCGGCCTTCACCAGCTTCTCGAGGGTCGCCTTGTCGGCGTAACCGGCGTGGAACGGCTTCAGGTAGTGGGCCGGGAGGAAGACGTTCTCCGGCCTGGCGCCGGCCAGGGCCGGCAGGAAATCGTGGTTGGCCACGTCCCAGCGGTAGCGGACGGTGACCTCGTCGATGATCTCGACCTTCGGCGGCTTGTCGCCGGCCAGCAGGAACTGCGGCGGCCCGCCCGGCGACAGCTCCGGATGGCTGGCCACGTCCTCCCAGAAGAAGCGGAAGTCCTCGGCGGTGAAGGGCTTGCCGTCGGACCACTTGTGGCCGCGCCGCAGGTGGAAGGTGAAGACGCGGTCGTCCTCGACCTCGTAGCGCTCGAGGATGTCCGCCTCGAGGGTCCAGCTCTCGTCGTAGCCGACCAGGCGGGAATAGCCGTAGACCACCATCATCCGGGTGTCCTTGGGCACGCCGGCCAGCATGCGCAGGGTGCCGCCGTAGCGGCCGGGCTCCATCCCGAGTTCGGCCAGGGGCACGACCAGCGGCGGCTGCGGCAGCCGTTCGCCCACGGGCGGCAACTTTCCCTCGGCGACGCGGTCGGCGAGCACCGGCGGTTCCGGCGCACCCAGGGCTGCGAGCGGCAAAAGAAAAGCGGCCAACGCCGCCGGCAACCACGCTTTGGACGTCATACGAAGAGCCTTCTTGCCGGGCTGGGGTGGCTGTGGGCGCGGACGAAGTGGCCCTCGCCGAGGTCGAACAACTCCGGCGGGCCCTCGCCGTCGGTGTTGAACGGCGGCGGCCATGCCGAGGGTGTGGAGGCCCGGCCGTCCATGAGCATGTCGAAGTCGAGCTTGCGGCGGGGATCGGGATAAGGCACCGCCGCCAGCAGCGCCTGGGTGTAGGGATGGACCGGCGCGCGGAAGAGGAGCTCCCGCGGCGCCTGCTCGACCACCGCGCCGGCGCACATCACCGCGATGTCGTCGGCCATGTAGTCGACGACGGCGAGGTTGTGGGAGATGAACAGGTAGGTGAGCCCCAGGCTCTTCTGCAGATCCTTGAGCAGGTTGAGGATCTGCGCCTGGACCGAGACGTCGAGGGCCGAGACCGGCTCGTCGCAGATCAGGATCTCCGGCCTCAGCGCCAGCGCCCGGGCGATGCCGATGCGCTGGCGTTGCCCGCCGGAGAAGCTGTGCGGGTAGCGGCGCAGGTGGCGCGGGTCGAGGCCGACGGCGCTCATGAGCTCGCAGACCATCCCTCGGCGGTAGGCGTCGTCGCCATCGCCGTGGACCACGAGCGGCTCGCTCAGGATGTCGAACACGGTCATGCGCGGATTGAGGGAGCTGAACGGGTCCTGGAAGACGTACTGGATCTTGCGGCGGAATGCGGCGAGCTCGTCGCTTTGCAGCGCCAGCACGTCGACCAGCCGGTCGCCGGCGTTATACAGCACATGGCCGGCGGCGGCGGCGATCGCGCGCATGACGATTTTGCTGACCGTCGTCTTGCCGCAGCCGCTCTCGCCGACCAGGCCGAGGCAGCGGCCGCGGCGGATGGCGAAGCTGACGTCGTCGACGGCCACCACCCGCGCCGCCGCGCGCCCGCCGAAGAGCCCAGCCCGCGCCGCGAAGGTCTTGGTCAGGTTGCGCACCTCGAGCAGCGGCGCGTCGAGCTTGCCCCGCGCCGCCTCGACCCGCGGCGAGAGCAGCCTCCCCTCGTGGTGGGGGATCTCGCGGAGCGGCACCAGCCGCTCGTTCGGCTTCATGTCGAAGTGGGGCACGGCCCGGAGCAGCGCCTTCAGGTACGGGTGGCGCGGGTTGCCGTAGATGTCGGACAGGGTCCCGCTCTCGACCACCCGGCCGCGATACATGACAACGACCTCCTCGGCGACGTTGGCGACGACGCCGAGGTCGTGGGTGATCAGGAGCAGCGCCATGCCGAGCTCCGCCTTGAGGTCGACGATCAGCTTCAGGATCTGCGCCTGGATGGTGACGTCGAGCGCAGTGCTGGGCTCGTCGGCGATCAGGATCGCCGGCCGGCAGATCAGGGCCATGGCGATCATCGCCCGCTGGCGCAGCCCGCCGGAAAACTCGAAGGGGTAGGCGGCATAGGCGCGCTCCGGGTCGGGGAAACCGACGAGGCGCAGCATCTCCAGGGTGACCGCGCGGCCTTCCGCCCGGCTCATCGGCCGGTGCAGGAACAGCGCCTCGCTCACCTGGTCGCCGACCGTGTGCAGCGGCGACAGCGACGACATCGGCTCCTGGAAGATCATCGAGATGTGGTCGCCGCGGATGGCGCGAAACGCGCGGGAGTCTGGGTCGAGGCCTGCCAGATCGACGATGGTTCCGGGCGCGTCGGGGTCGTCCAGCAGGATCTCGCCGCCGGTGATCCGGCCGGTGCGCGGCAGCAGGCCGAGGATCGCCTGGGCGGTGACCGACTTTCCCGAGCCGGATTCGCCCACGAGCGCCACCGCGGAGCCGGCGCGCAGGCGGAACGACAGCCCGTCGACCGCGCGCACCACGCCGGCCTGGGTATGGAACTCCACCTGCAGATCGCGAACCCGCAAGAGATCCGTCACCGCTGCGCCTCGTGTGACCGGGACGTTGGCGCCATTACGATGCCGAGGTCGCGCAGGTTCATGACGGTTGTTGGATCGAGGCCGATCGCTTGCACCCGTGCCGCCTCGGCGGCGCGGCGGAGGAGAACGTCGAAGCCGCCGATCCGCGAGTCGACGACCAGCCTCGTCCGGGCGGCGGCGAGGGTGAGCTGCATCCAGCCGCCGGCGCCGTCGCGGCGCGTCGAGTAGTAGGCCAGGCGCAGCCGGTCGAGCTCCGACCAGCGCAGCCGGGCCGGCCGCGGGCCGCGCACGGCGATGGAGTCCTCGCCGACCTCAACCCGCGAGGTCGCGCGGCACAAGGAGGCGGCGGCGTAGAGGAGAAACACCAGGGCGATGAGACCGAACGCGACGGTCAGCCAGGCCGGCCCGTCGAGCAGGAGCGGGATGCCCGCGAGGGCCAGGCCCGCCGCGGCCCGGCCGGCGTCGGCAAGCACGGCGGGCGTGGGGTAGGCGTGGGCGCTCACGGCCAGAAAGCGTCCTGTGCCGACAGCCAGCGCACGGCCGGGTGGACGGAGCTGCGGCGGAGGAACTCCTCGACGAACCACCAGCAGCCCTCGTCGTGAAACAGGTGATGGGTCATGAGCCCGGTGGGCTCGGCGCCATCGACAGCGCCCTGGCGGCGCTGACGCAGGTGAGTGACGACCTGCCCGAGGGCCGCTGCCTCGCCGACGAAGCCGCGGTGGCCGCACCAATCGACGATATCGACGTGGACGTTGGTCTGATGCACGCCCTGCGCCGGTTCGGGTTTCGGCCGCGGACCGAGCGTGGAGATTGCGGCGAGGCCTGCCCTCGGCAGATCGCCGATCAGCCCGGGGTCCATCCGGTTCCACGGCGCGACCAGGACCGGCAGGCTGCGCGGCAGGGTGGCGATCCGCCGCCAGCCCTCGGTGAGTTCGCCGAGCATGACATCGACCGGGCGGTGCGGCCCGAACTCCTCCTGGCGGTCCGCCTCCGGCGCATGGTTGGCGTGGCTCCAGCCGTGCTGCAGCGACCACGCGGAGCCACAGCGGGACAGGCGCTGGTTCAGGCTCTCGTGGATGTCACGGGGGATGACGGCGAGCGCCACCGGCACGCCCGTCCGCTCGCTGATGGCGAGGAGGCGGTCCAGCGCGCCGCTGGCGTGCGTCGCGTCGTCGTCGCGCCACCACAGCGTCGCAACGAGGTCTGCCGAACGCCACAGGTCGAGTTCCTGCTTCAGGACCAGCCAGGGGTTCATGGGCGAGGCGTTCCGCCCGGCTCGTCGCCGTCGCAGAGCGCGAGCAGGATCCGCGCCGCCTTGCGCGCGCCGTCGAGATCGACGCCGTGGCCGAGCGGTTGCGCCGAAAGCGCCGCCTCCACCGCCTCTGCCAGCGCAGGCGCCGAGATCTCCCCGCTCGCCGCATCGGCTGCGACGATGCCCATCAGTCCTCGCTCCGCGAACGTGCGCGCCCTGAACTCCTGCTCGGTCTCGTTCTGCGACGTGAACGGCACCAGGACCGCCCGCGTCCCCGCCTGCAAGAGCTGAACCACGGTATTGTAGCCGGCTTGCGAGATGGAGAGAACGCAGTTCCGGAGGAGCACCGCCAGGTCGCTCCGCCAGCGGTCGACGACGATGCCGGGCTGGTCCGCCCAGCGGAGCTCGGTCTCGATCCCGGGCGGCAGGTTCGGCCCGCAGATGAGCCGCCAGACGTGGCCGGAGAGCCTCGTCAGCGGCCTCGCCGCGAGCGCCGCGCGCAGCAGCGGCTCGCCGACGGCGCCGCCGCCGACGCTGACGATGACCTCGTCGCGCCCCGAGGTCTGGTCGCGTGGGCGCAGCAGCGGCTCGGCGCGGTCGGCGACGTAGCCGGTGTAGGCGAGCCTGTCGGCGATCCCGGCCGCTTCGGGCAGCGTTTCCTCCAGGCGAAGCACCTGCGGGTCGCCGTGGACGAGGATGCGGTCGAACCAGGTGCCGGCAAGCCTCACCATCTCGCCGCCGCGCTCCGACGACTTGCGCACGACCGCGTCGCGCACCGAGCTTACGATCCGCGGTCGCTCCGGCGCGGCGCGGGCGGCCTGCAGCAGCGGCATCAGCTCGAAGCCGAACTGGCGGCGGCCGAAGGGGAACTGCTCGACGACGACGACGCGCGGGCGGAAGGCGTCGAACTCCGCGAGCAAACGGGAGACGCGGCGCTCCCGCCAGTCGTCGTCGATGGGCCGGCCGGCGTCGTCGAGGATCTCAGAAAAGCGCGCGTCGGCGGCGGTCGCGGTGGGCAGAGGGATGCGGGCGCAGCCGGGGAAGTCGATGCCCTCGACCGGCGGCCCGCCGACGACGACGGCGACGTCGAGGCCGGCCTCGCTCATCGCCCGGGCCAGGACCGACGCCCGCTTCAGGTGACCGATGCCGAGCAGGTGCTGGACGTAGAACATCACCCTCCGGTTCAAGCCGGGATCCCCCTCGTCAATGCCGCCAGGTGGCTTCCAAGCCGTGCCGAAGCCTGGGGGAGATCATGATGGCGCAAAACCCGTTGGCGCGCCGCCGTCCCCATGTCGTGCCGGCGCCCGGGCTCGTCGAGCATCCGGCCGACGGCCGCGGCGAAGGCCGCATCGCCTTCCGCCACCAGCAGGCCGGACCCGTTCTCGGCGACGACGGCCGGCACGCCGCCGGCCCGCCCGGCGACGACGGCCAGGCTCGCGGCCTGTGCCTCCAGGAAGGCGACGCCATAGGCCTCGCCGACGGCGGGCCAGACGTAGAGGTCCGCAGCCGCGTAGGCCTGCCGGAGCGAGGCGCCCTCGCAGCGGCCGAGGAAAAGGACCCGCTCGCCCAGCGGCGCCATGGCCGCGCGAACCTCGGCCTCCGCCGGCCCGTCGCCGGCGATCAGCAGCCGCCACCGCCGGTCGTCCAGCCGGCCGAGCGCGTCGGCGAGGCACAGGTAGGAGGCGAGCTTGGCGCCGGGGCGCATCATCGCCACCGTCAGCAGCAGCGGTACGGCGGCCGCGATCTCAAGCCGAGCCCGGAGCGCTTCCCTAGCGGTCGGTGGCGCCGGCTCGAAGGCGGCGGCGTCGATGAACGGCGGCAGCGACACCAGCCGGCCGGGATCGGCGAGCAGTCGGCGCACGCAGGGTGCATCGGCCGGGTTGAGGTTGAAGACGAGGTCGGCGCCGGCGATGGCTCGCGCGGCCGCGCGGGAGCCCTCCGCCCAAGCACCCACGTCCCGCTTCGGCGCGTGCGAGGCCTCGGCGACGACGTAGGGGATGGCCAGGGCGCGCGCGACCACCGGGCCCAGCCAGTCCGGCGCCTTGTGGTAGAGATGGTAGGTGAACCACAGGCTCGGCCGCTCGTGAAGCGGACGGCGGGCGTAGCGGCGGACCAGCCGGGCCGCGAGCCGAGCGCCCGTGGCGGCGAGGCGGCGCTGGCGGCCCGGGTCCCCGGCGTCGAAGCTGGAGAACCGGCTGGCGAGCTCGACGACGCAGCCGGCGCGGGTGAGGGCGGCGACGAACAGCCGCGCCATCTCCCGGTCGCCGGAAGGCAGCAGATGGCCGGGCGGCTTCAGCGGCGCGTAGAAGGCGATGCGCATCGCGCCGGTTCCCGTTCCCGCTCATGCTTCTGCTGTAGGCCGAACAACGCAGCCAGCCGGTCGATCGCCGGCTCCATGGCGAACGCGGTCCGGACGCGTTGCAAGCCGGCGCGGCCCAGCCGCCGGCGCAGGGCCGGCTCGCGGATCAGCCTAGCCAGCGCCTCCGCCAGCGCGGCGGGGTCTTCGGGAGGAACGAGCAGGCCGGTGCGGCCGTGCTCGATCAGCTCCGGGATTGCCGAGACGGCGGTGGAGACGCAGGCAAGGCCCTGGCTCTGCGCCTCCATGAGCACGTTGGGGAGGCCGTCCCGGTCGCCGTCGGGGGCGACCTTACAGGCCAGCGCGAACAGATCCGCCCGGCGCAGCGCCGCCAGCACGTCGGCCTGCGGCCGGGCGCCGAGCCAAGTGATCTGCTCCGCCATGCCCGCAGCCTCCGCGCGGCGGCGGAGGTCCGCGAGCAGCGGACCGTCGCCGACATGGATCAGGCGCCAATGCAGGCCCCGGGGCAGCCGCCGCAGCGCCTCGACGAGCACGTCGTAGCCCTTCTTCTCCACCGCCCGGCCGACCGAGACGATGATCGCCGGATCCTGCCCCTCGCTGCCGTCGCGGGCGCTGCCGGGACCCTGCGGCGGGGGCGGGAAGCGGGCGAGGTCGAGGCCGTGGTAGGCGAGGTGGACGCGTTCGACGTCTAGAGCGAGCCGGGCCAGGTGGTCGGCGTTCGCCTGCGAGCAGGTCACGAGCCAGCGGCAGCAGCCGAGCTTCTCCCGCTTCTCCCACTCAGGCGTGGTCCAGACGTCCTTGGCGTGCGCCGAGACGCTCCACGGCCGGCCCAGCATCAGTGCCGCGTAGCGGGTGACCGAGGCGGGGGTGTGGAGGAAATGGGCATGCAGATGACCCACGTCCGGGGCAAGCTCGGCCGCCAGCACCGTCGCCTGGCCGAAGCGGCGGACCCTGCTTGCGCTTCGCTCGCGGCCGAGGTCGCGCCGCCACGCAGCCCATGCCGTCGGGTAGCCGGGGAGCGTCCGCGCCCGGCGCCACGCGGCGAGCACGCGCTTCGGCTCGTCGCGAAGGTACTCCGGCAGGTAGACGACGGGTGCCACGATCTCTTCGTGGACGGGATGGACCGCGGCTTCCGTCGGGTGGCGGAGCGAGTAGAGGCGGATGTCCAGGCCGCGCCGCTCCAGAGCCCGGATCTCCTGGGCGATGAACGTTTCGGACAGCCGCGGGTAGCCCTTGAGGACGAAGGCGACCGCGGCCGGCATGGCCTCAGCCGGACCTGCCGACGAGGGCAATCCGGGCGCCCGCCCGCGTCGGTTCCTGCAGCATGGCGTCGACCATCTCAGTGATGACCGGAAGGCCGTCGAGCAGCGCCGGCAGGTGCACGGCCGACGGCCGCGGCTGCGCCGGCAGATCGCGGAGCCGGGCCGCCATCGTCTCCGCCGAGCGGTCGCCGTTGGCCAGCAGCATGCCAGCGAGCCCGAGGCTCTCGGCGCGGCTGGCGCGCAGCAGTTGCTCCATGCGCGGCGTCGTCCGCGGCACGATCAGGGCGGGTTTGTCGAACGACAGGATCTCGCAGAAGGTGTTGTAGCCGCCCATGGCGACGATGCCGGCGGCGTTCACCATCAGGTTCTCGATGGCGGCGTCGAAGGTGATGGCGAACACCTTGTCCAGGTGCTCGACCCGGGCGATGAAGTCCGCCTGCATCGCCGTGCGCATGAACGGCCCCAGGACCAGGAGCGCTGGGTAGGGCAGGTCCGGCGCATGCTCGTAGGCGCGCAGCACCCAGTCGACCAGCTGCGCGCCGTCGCCGCCGCCGCCGGTGGTGACCAGCAGGTAGGGGTTGCCGACGAGACCCGGCGGCACCGAGCTCGAATGCTCGGCCGGCGAGGGCGTCCGGCGGAGATAGCCGGTGTAGCGCACCTTGGCCGCCGTCGCCGCCGGCAGGTCGATGGCCGAGAGCGGGTTGCAGACCTCGGGCGGGCCGTAGATCCAGATGTCGTCGTAGAGGTCGTTGAGCGCCGGCATCGCCCGCTTGCGCTGCCACTCCACCGCCAGGCGCCGTGGCTCGTCCATGACGTCGCGCAGGCCCAGCACCAGCGTGGTGCCCCTGGCCTTGAGCGCGACCAGCGTCTCGCGCACCTCGCCGCGCAGGCCCCACGGCTCCTTGTCGACCAGGAAGAGGTCCGGGTCGAAGGCTTCCGCCGTGTGGCGGATGATCGACGCGCGCAGCGCCAGGATCTCGTCGATGCCGATCTCGAGGTTGAGCGGGGTGTAGTCGCCGCGGCGAAGCTTGATGACGCCCGGGATGCGGACGAAGTCGACGCGGTTGCGGAAGCTGAAGCTGCCGATGATCGGCGAACCGGAGAGGATCAGCACCGAGATGTCGGGCCGATGGCCGACGAGGGCGTGGGCAATGGTCCGGCATCGGCGAAGATGGCCGAGGCCGAAGGAGTCGTGGCTGTAGATCAGAAGGCGGTACTGACGCGCCCGTCGGCCCATGGTGTCCCCTTGCGGCCGTCTTGCCGCGGCCGGATTGGGCGTGCATCGATCCTCGTGCCGTGCGCGAACCCGGAACCGGAGGAACAACCACCGCCTCGGGCGGAACATTAGCCGCGCCGTCCGGCCGCAGGAAAGCTGTTTCGCGGTGCCGGCGCCGGCCCCGGGGCACGGAGCCGGCGCGGAGCGGCACGAGCGTGCTTTCCCTGCCGTACATCGCTAAGATGCCCGGCCGGGGACAGCGGCGCCGCAGCGGCGCCGGCGCGGACGGCGGCGCCGAATCGAGGCCGATGTTCGAATTCCACGCCTATGATGCGCGCTGCCACGGCGAGCGCGCGCCGGCCCCCCCGGCGCACCAGGTGGCGCACCAGGGGGCGCAGCCGGTGGCGACTTCGCGCGCGGACCTTGCCGCCCTGTCGTTCCTGTACTGGAGCGAGCACTGCGTCGAGTGCGCCGCGCCCGACTGCTACGCCAGCTGCAGCCTCTACGAGGCCCGCGCCGACGGGCGCTGCCGCCGCTTCGCCTACGGGACCTTTTGCGACCGGCGGTACGCTTCCGCGCGCGGCTACGGCGCCGACATCGCCTTCCGCCGCTGGGGCAAGCTCAAGGCCAACGGCAACACCGGGATGGAGCCGGTTTCCACGGTGCTTCGCCGCGAGCGGCTGCTTCGGCTGGCGAGCCCGCTGATGCGCGTGCTCGGCCGGATGGCGCTTCGCCTCGGCCGGCCGAACCTGTGGGCCGACCCGACCCGGGCCCTCGACAAGCACGCCCGCCGGCTGCACCGCCGGGGCGGGGGCAAGGGCACGCCCGACGCCTTCCTCATCGAGGTGGAGAACCCGGGCGACGAACCGGTGTCGCTGGAGCTGGAGATGCGGGTGGCACTCGACCTCGTCGATGCCGCGGCCGCCGCCTCGGCGCCGCCGCCGTTCCGCGCCGCGGTGCATCTTCCCCGCGGCTACAGCCGGCACGTGATCCCGAACGACGCCTTCGCCGCCGTCACCGGCTCCGGCCTGCCCTTCAAGATGTCGCTGACGCCGGTGGGGACGACGCCACGGCTCGTCTTTCTCGGCCTCGACTTCGTCGTCTGGAGCGAGCAGGGCCGCAGCCGCGTCACGCCGCAGGACGCACCGGCGCTCAAGTGCGTCGTCTTCGACCTCGACGAGACGCTATGGCACGGCGTCCTGGTGGAAGGCGGCGGAACGCGGCTTGTCGAAGGGGCGGAGCGGACGCTGCGCGAGCTCGACCGCCGCGGCATCCTGCTGGCCGTGGCGAGCAGGAACGACCGCGAGCCGGCGCTGGAGCGCCTGCGCTTCTTCGGCGTCGCCGACCTGTTCGTCGCCACCAGGATCGGCTGGGGCGCGAAGAGCGCGGCCATCGCCGAGATCGCCTCCGAACTCAACCTCGGCCTCGACGCCTTCGCCTTCGTCGACGACAGCGCCTTCGAGCGCGCCGAGGTCGCGGCCGCCCTGCCGGATGTTGCCTGCGTCGACGCCCGCCTGCTGCCGTCGCTGCTCGAAGACCCACGCTTTCGCGGCGGCGACAGCGCCACGGCGCGTGGCCGCCGTCGCCTCTACCAGGAGGCCCAGCGGCGCGACGCGGTCCGCTCGACCTTCGCCGGCGACGAGAAAGCCTTCCTTCGCTCCTGCCGGATGCGGTTGGAGATCGCGCCGTACGCGCCGGCCGATTTCGCGCGTGTCGTCGAGTTGGCTCAGCGCACCAACCAGCTCAACGCCTCGGGGCGCAAGTACGACCGGGCCGCCTGCGGCGCCCTTCTCGCCGAGCCCGGCCTGCGCCCGCTGGTGCTCCGCGCCCGGGACGTGCACGGCGACTACGGCACGGTCGGCTTCGCCGCGGTCCGCATCGCAGGCACGGGCCGGGAGGTGCAGATCCGCGTCGAGGAGTTCATGCTCTCCTGCCGGGTGCAGGGGCGGTGGCTGGAGCAGGCCGCTTTCGCCTACCTGACGACGCTGCCCGGCGCGGGCGGGGCAAGCTCGCTCTGGATCGACTTCCGCCAGACGCCCCGCAACGGCGCGCTGGCGCGGGTCCTCGACGCGCTCGGTTTCATCCCGGCCGACGGCGGCCCGCTGCTGCGGCTTCCGGCGGCGAGCCTGGACGGCGACCTCGTCCGGGTCGTCTGTCCGGCGGACGGGGACGGGGACGGGGACGGGGACGGGGCATCGGCGGCGGAGCAGCGTCGGGCGGTCGCCTGAGCCACCGGGCCGAACCGGTGGCGCTGGCGGCGCCGGATCTTGGGAGAGGCGATGGAGCCGGCGCTCTTCAAGTTCATCTTTCGCTACAGCTGGCGCCAGCAGATGGTCCTGCTGGTGATGACGGCGCTGTCGTTCCCGACGCTCTACGCCTCGCTTGAGCTGCCGAAGATGATCATCAACAAGGCGATCGGCAGCCAGGACTTCCCGAAATCGTTCGCCGGCTTCCAGTTCGAGCAGATCCCCTACCTGTTCGCGCTGTCCTGCGCCTTCCTCGGCCTCGTCGTGATCAACGGCGGCTTCAAGTACTACATCAACGTCTACAAGGGCCGGCTCAGCGAGCGGATGCTGCGCCGGCTCCGCTACCAGATGTTCTCGCGCGTCCTGCGCTTCCCGGTGCCGCACTTCCGCCGGACCTCCCAGGGCGAGCTGATCGCCATGATCACCGCCGAGGCGGAGCCCGTCGGCGGCTTCGTCGGCGACTCGCTCGCGGTCCCCGCGTTCGAGGGCCGGACCCTGATCACCAGCATCGCCTTCATGATGGTGCAGGACCCGATCCTCGGGCTGGCGGCGATGGCCCTCTACCCGGTGCAGATGTACGTGATCCCGAAGCTGCAGCGGCAGGTCAACGCCCTGTCGAAGCAGCGGGTGCGCACTGTGCGCAAGCTTTCCGAGCGGATCGGCGAGATCGTCACCGGCATAGAGGAGGTGCACGCCAACGGCACCGTCGAGTGGGAACGGGCCAACATCTCCAGCTGGCTCGGCAAGATCTACTGGATCCGCTACGACATCTACCGCAAGAAGTTCTTCATCAAGTTCCTCAACACCTTCCTCGGCCAGCTCACGCCGTTCTTCTTCTACTCGATCGGCGGCTACCTGGTGATCAACGGCGAGCTCACCATCGGCGCCCTGGTCGCCGTGCTCGCCGCCTACAAGGACATGTCCGACCCGTGGAAGGAGCTGCTGGCCTGGTACCAGCAGAAGGAGGACACCCGGGTCAAGTACGACCAGATCATCGACCAGTTCCACCCGGCGGGGCTGCTCGAAGAGGCGGTGCAGGAGGTGGGCGAGAGCGACGCGCCGCACCTCTCAGGCCCCGTCGTCGCCACCAACGTCTCGCTGGAGGAGGAGGGCGGGATCAAGACCCTGGACGGGGTCAGCTTCCAGTTCGAGCTCGAGGACAAGGTCGCGCTCGTCGGCGAGAGCGGCTCGGGCGCGGGCAGCCTTGCCAAGGTGCTGGCGAGGCTGGTGGCGCCGACGGCCGGCAGCATCCGCTTCGGCGACGCCAACCTGGCGACGCTGCCGCAGGTCGTGACCGGCCGGCGGATCGGCTACGTCGGGCAGAGCGTGGCGCTGTTCAACGGCACCATCCGCGACAACCTCGTCTACGGCCTGAAGCACCGGCCGGTGAAGCCGCCCGCGCACGACGAGGTGGCCAAGGCGGAGTGGGAGCGCTTCGTGACCGAGGCAGAGGCGGCCGGTAACAGCGTCAGCGACCTGGCGGCCGAATGGATCGATCTTCAGGGCCTCGGCGTGCCGTCGGAGGACGACTTCGAACGGCACATCGTCAGCGTGCTGTCGGTCGTGGAACTCGACAACGAAATGCTGAGCTTTGGCCTCCAGGGCGTGATGCATCCGCTCGACCACCCGGGGCTGGCCCACCGCATCCTCGACGCGCGCAAGGTCCTGCGGGCGAGGCTGGCCGAGCCGCAGTACCTCCATCTGGTCGAGCCGTTCGACCGCGACGCCTACAACGCCAACATGTCGGTCGCCGAGAACATCCTGTTCGGCACCCCCGTCGGCCCCGCCTTCGACCTCGCCCACATCGCCGAGAACGCCTACATGCTGAGCGTGCTCGAGACGGTCGGGCTGAAGGAGACCTTCCTGGAGAGCGGCGTTGCCGCGGCGCGGATCATGGTCGATCTGTTCCGCGAACTCGCCTCCGACCACCAGTTCTTCGAGCGTTTCAGCTTCATCAGCGGCGACGACCTGCCGGCCTACGAGGCGACCCTGCGACGCGTCGATGCCGCCGGCGGCGCCGTCGCCGACGCGGCGGACCGAGCCCTGTTCAGGGCCCTGCCGTTCAAGCTGATCCCGGAGCGCCACCGCCTCGGCCTGTTCAATCCCGAGCTGGAGGCAAAGCTTCTGGAGGCCCGGCGCACGTTCGCGCACGGGCTGCCGAAGCGCTACCAGGACGCCGTCGCCTTCTTCGACCCGGAGCAGTACAACCCGCCGGCGAGCGTGCTGGACAACATCCTGTTCGGCAAGCTGAACCTGGAGCGGCCGCGGGCCCGCGAGCGGATCACGGCCCTGGTTGGCGAAGTCGTCGATGAGCTGGGCCTGCGGGCGACGCTGATCGACCTCGGCCTCGGCTTCGAGATCGGCATCGGCGGCGGCCGGCTGTCGCCGGCGCAGCGGCAGAAGCTCGCCATCGCCAGGGCCCTGCTGAAGCAGCCTGACCTCATGATCGTCGATCAGGCGACGGCGGCGCTGGACCCCAGCGGCCGCGCGGCCATGCGCCGCAACCTGATCGCCGCCTGCGAGCGAAGCGGCGTGGTCTGGGTGCTGGCTGATCTCGCAGATGCCGAGGGTTTCGATCGCGTCGTCGTCATGGACAGTGGCCGGGTGGTCGAGCAGGGCTCACTGTCGGCGGTGATGGGCAGGATCGAGCCGTCCCAGGCGGCGAATTGAGGGGGGCGAAGACGATAACGGGCGGGCTTTCGACGGGAGGTGGCGGAGCATGGCGCAGTATGCCGACATGGTGTCCCTGTTGCGGTCGGTGCCGCTGTTCGCCGGCCTCGACCCGGCCAGGCTGAAGCTGCTCGCGTTTTCGAGCGCCTACCTGACGCTCGCCGGCGGCGAGGTCCTGTTCTACGTCGGCGAGGCGGCGGACGCGGTCTACATCATCGAGGAGGGCGAGGCCGAGATCCTCGTCGGCGCGGGCCGCGACGAGGTCCGCGTCGGCACGCTCGGCCGCTACTGGCTGCTGGGCGAGCTCGCCGTCTTCCGCAACCAGCCGCGCTCGGCGACCATCCGGGCGCTCGGGGAGTTGCGCGTCGTCAAGATCGACGCCGATATATTCTTGCGCATCGTCAGCGAAAACCCGCAGGTGGCGCTGAACATCATGCGCATCCTCAGCGACAAGCTGGCGCGGATGACCGAGAGCTTCGAACGCTACGAGGCCGTCCGCCACCGCGCCCCCGCCGGCAGCGACAGCTGCTGAGAGGGGTTGAGGCGGCGGCATGGCGGCGCAGATGACCAGGTCATTGCGAGGAGGCGCAGCCGACGCGGCCGTAGGTCGGATTAGGCGGAGCCGTAATCCGACGCATGACTGGCCATCCATCCGTCGGGTTACGCCTGCGGCTAACCCGACCTACATCGCCTTCGCGGCTCGCGATGACTTTGTTTTGGTTCTGGCGCATCACCTCGATCTTTAACCGCTTTACGCCTCGCTGGCCGTAACGACCAGGGCTTCGACCATGATCGTGATCCCCGGCGGGTCGAGTTCGAGCGGCCCGGACCGGGCGATCGCCGTCCGGGCGACCGCCTCGTCCTCGATACGGTGATGGACGACGACGCGGGACTTCGTATCCACGATCAGGTAATGGCGGATGGACGGCACCCGGGCGTAGTCGGCAAGCTTGGCGCCGCTGTCACGAGCCTGCGAGGACGGCCGCGGCACCTCGACGACGATGACCGGATCGACGACCTTGACCGCGTCGTCGGAGAGCGGCTCGCCGCAGCGGACCAGGGCGTCCGGCTCGTAGACGGTGGTGGCGTCGATCTCCACCGCCATGCCGTCGGGACAGGCGACGCAGGGCAACCCGGCGGCGCGGACGGCATCGTCCAGCGCGCGCCACACCCTGGCCTTGGGCATGGCGTGGCCCCATCGCTCCGGCGCCATGGCGACGACGCGACCCTCGACGAGTTCATGCCGCGGTCCTTCGGCTGCGACATGGCCCAGTCCAGGAACTCGGCGGACGTCATGCGTCCGCGTGTCGCCAGGCTCATCTTCGCCCTCAGCCCGATCGTGCGCGCAGGCCCAGCTTGCGCCAATCGCCGCAACGACGCCAGCCAGGGCGGAACGACGCGAGGGCGCCTGCGTTCCTGAACGTCCGGACCCGCCGGCCCGGACGCTCGGAAACAGGGAGGCCGATCCATGAGCGAGGCACCGTCGATCACCGACATGACGAAAGCGCTAAAAGGGGCGAAGTTTCCCGCAGACAAGGCGGCGCTGAAGAAGCAGGCGCAGGGCAACGACGCGCCGAAGGCGGTCATCAGCGCCATCGAGCACCTCCCCGAGGACGAGTTCGGGTCGATCACCGACGTCACCCGCGCCTACGGTAAGGAGGACAAGAGCGAGATTTCCGGCGGCTAGGACAGGGGCTCGACCGGGCAGGCCCGCAAGGGCGGGAGCAAGCGCTCGTCGCGCTGAGCGGCATGGCGGCGCCCGGCTCGGCCGGGCGCCTAGCCTTCCGACGGTATTCGCCTGCGGCCGCGAAGGTCGGCTATGGCCTTCAGTGCGAGGCCGTCGCGGGAAGGAACTCGAACGGCTGGGCCGGCACGAACGCGCCGGCGACTTCGCCGGAGAGGATCTCCCCGTTGGCGATGGTCAGCTTCTTCACGTGCGCCCCGGGCTTCAGGTCGACCTTGGCCAGCGAGACCCAAAAGGTGTTCGGCCGCGTCGCCGAGTCAAAGAAGTAAACGAGATTCCGGTGGTCGGCGACGGTCCGCCAGATGGTCGAGGCGATGTTCGGCTCGTTCGGCGTCGAGATGCCGAGGGGCACGCTGACCGAGCGCATGACGCTCATGACGCTGGCCACCGCCTGGTTGGCGTAAGCTTGGCCGGGAACGCTCGCGATGTAGTTCGGATCGGCCTCCTTCGGGATCGCGCCGAGCATGAACGATGCCCTGGCGAAGCGGTCGGCGGCGCGGCTGGTCCCGGGCAGGAACACCGTGCCCCCGACCTTCTCCCAGTAGGCGTTCAGCGCCAGCTGCTCGTCGTACGCCGGCGAGTTGGTCATGACCGTGTACTGCTTGCCATGATGGATCGTGAGCTTGCCGCCGACGTACTCGAAGATCGCCGAGTCGCCCGCCGCATCCGAAATCGACAGGTGCAGCGCCGCGGCGGCGCCGTTGGGCAGCGCCGGAGCGAGGATGTCGAACGGCTCTGAGCTCAGTGCGGCGACCGTCTCGCTGACGGTGGCGTAGTTGTCGAGGACGTACTGCGCCCAGGCGGCGACCGACAGGTCCGGCCGGCCGGCCTCCGGCTCGCCGTAGCCGGACTCGACCAGGTAGAGGAGGTTCGCCGCCAGCCCCTTCTCGTTGAGGCCGTCGGCGCTGCCGACATCGTAGCCGGAGACGACGACGCTGCCGTACTTCGAGGTCCAGCGGATCGAGTCCGCGCCCGCCGCGCCGTCGCGTTCCATCCCGGCGGGGAAGACGTACAGGTTGGAGGAGAGGTCCTCGCTCCAGTCCATGGTGCGGCCGGTGATGACCGTCCCGTCCGCGCCGGTGTAGAGGGCGCGCGTGCACCCGAGCGCCGGGCCGCCCAGCGGCAGCGCCGCAAGCACCGCCACTACAAGACCCGCGACCGCGCGCTTCGCCGCATCTGACTGCATCGTCTTCCACCTCTCCGAGGACACGGGCAGGCATACACGATATGTCCCCGGACGTCATCCGCCTCCGCCCGAGCGGCCCCGGGTCGGCGCGCGGTGCGACGCTGCCACGTCGCGTCAATACAGGAAGCGCACCCGCAGCGTTCCCGGGACGGCGGCGAGGTCGCGGCGGATGCCGGTGCCGGCTTCCAGCCGGCCGTCGATGTCGGTGACGACGTAGCCGATCTCGGCGTCGGTGCGCAGGTACTGGCCGGCGATGTTGAGGCTCTTGGCCGAGAACACCTCGTTGATCCGCGACAGCACGCCCGGGACGTTGCGGTGGATGTGGAGGAAGCGGGTGGCGTCGCGCTGGACCGGGAGGGACACCTCGACGAAGTTCACCGCGCCGATGGTGGCGCCGCTGTCGGAATAGCTGGCGAGCTTGCCGGCGACCTCGGCGCCGATGCTGTCCTGAGCCTCCTCCGTGGCGCCGCCCACGTGCGGCGTGAGGATGACGTTGCCGAGGCCCTGCAGCGGGCTGGCGAACGGCTCCGCACCGCCCGCGGGCTCCACCGGGAACACGTCCACCGCGGCGCCGCCGATCCGCCCCGCCCCGATCGCCGCGGCGAGCGCGTCGACGTCGACCACCTCGCCGCGGGCGGCGTTGACGAGCAGCGCGCCCGGCCGCATCCGGGCTAGCTCGCCCTCTCCGATCATGCCGCGGGTCTCCGCCGTCGCCGGCACGTGCAGGCTGACGACGTCCGCAAGCTCCAGCAGCTCCGCCAGGGACGCGGTGGGCGCGGCGTTGCCGAGCGAGAGCTTCTCGACGATGTCGTAGTAGCGCACCCGCATCCCGACCGCTTCCGCCAGGACCGAGAGCTGCGAGCCGATGTGGCCGTAGCCGACGATGCCCAAAACCTTGCCGCGGATCTCGTGCGACCCCGCGTCGGTCTTGCGCCAGACGCCGCGATGGGCGAGCGCCGACTTCTCCGGGATCCGCCGCATCAGCATGATGATCTCGCCCAGCACCAGCTCCGCAACCGACCGGGTGTTCGAGTAGGGGGCGTTGAAGACGGGAATGCCGGCGAGCTTGGCCGCGGCGAGATCGACCTGGTTGGTGCCGATGCAGAAGCAGCCGATGCAGAAGAGCTTGGGTGCCGCTGCGATCAGCTCCGCCGAGATCCTGGTTCGCGAGCGGATGCCGAGGACGTGCGCCTCGGCCAGAAGCTCGCGCAGCGTTTCCGCCGACGGGCTCGCCGGCTGCCGCTCGACGTTGACGTAGCCGTTGGCGGCGAGCATACGCGCGGCGCTCTCGTGCACGCCCTCGACGAGCACGATCCTGATCTTGTCCTTGGGAACCGAAAGCCGGGACACGTCGCCATCCGCTGCTCGCTGGCCGGGAGGCGACCCTGGGGCGGCCGGGCGGCGCGGTCAAGGTTTTCACCGCCTGGCGACGGCTCGCCGGGGCACGGTCGACGGGATTCGGACAGCGCCCGCGCACGGGGGTATCCGGCAGGAGGTCCAGCGGTATAAGCTTGATGTTCAGGAACCGATTCGTATTCGCAACTGTTGTTTGGCGGCGAGCGCGCGGAAGGTCGGGACATGAAACACCAGGCAGCGGGCGGTGGCGGTGGCTCAGAGGGGCGGTTCGTCCGCCTGTCCGCTGGCCGGGGAACGGCCGTTTACACCGACACCGGCAGCAGGCTCGGAACCGTCGACTGGTTCTCGATCGACCCGCTCTCCGGCCGCATCGCCCTCGTCATGATCGTCTCGCGCCGGTTCGGCCTGTTTGCGCCCAAGCGCCTCGCCCTGCCCTGGAACGCGCTGTCGGTCGATCCCGACAACGGGCGGTTGGTGGTGCGCACGGAGGACGGCGTCGACCAGGGGCTCGGCGGCCGCCTGCCGCCGGCGGTGCGGAGGGATCCGGCGCGGGTGGATCCGGCGTAGGGAACGAGGAGCACCTGGGGGGCGAGGAGCCTGCATCCGCCGGGGAGGGGCGGCAGGTTCGAGATCATGGATAGCGTCACTGGGAGGTGATGGTCATGTACTTGCCCCAGAGCGTGCCGCTGGCCCGGCCGCACGTCGCCGTGTGGTTCGGCGGCAGCGGGAAGCGCTACGACTTCGCCGTCAGCCGCGCCCGGCCGATATGGCTCGGCCAGCCAGTCGTGTACGTCCTGGTGCGCTACGACGGCGAGACCGCCGTCCCGCTGTTCGTCGGCCGGGCGACGGCCGCCGACCCGCAGCTGGGTGGCGCCGGCTCCGAGGCGATCGATGTCTGGGAACAGGCGATGGCCCTGGGCATGACCCACCTCCACCTCCGCTTCGAGGCCTGCACGGAAGCGGATCGCGCGTCCGAGGTCGAGGACCTGGTCGCGTCGATCCGCCCGCAGCTGAACCAGCCCGCCGCCGAGCCGGCCGCGGCCGAGGCGGTTGCGGTCGCGGCTGCGGACGTGCGGGTAGCGACGGCGCCCGAGGTGCCGGCCGCGGCGGTGACGCCGGACCGGAACCTGGGCTGGCTCGGACGGACGGCGGGCGCCCTGGCGGCGCGTTACCGGCGGTGGCGGCTGGCTGCGCCGGCCGCGGAGGCACCGGCCGGGCACGTCACGGTCCGGGCCGACGCCATCTTCGCGGAGGATCGGAGCCGCGCGGTCGCGTCGGCCGACCCGGAACCGGCCGCCGCGCCGGCTGACCCGCAGCCGACGCTCGCGGTCGAACCGACGGTCGTCATGGCTTCGAGCGAGCCGGCGGACGGCGTTATTGCGGCGGAACCGGATCTCTTGGGCGACGACCCGCGCCACGCGGTGCGCCAGCGCCTCGGTGTCGCCGACGAGGACGTCGTCGTGGTGTTCGCGGGCGAGCTGACCTGGGAGGCTGGCGCCGACCTTGCGGTCGACGCCATGGCCACCGTGCACGCCGACACCGGGGCGGTGCGGCTGCTGCTGGTCGGCGACGGGCCGCTGCGTGCGGAGCTGGAGGCTCGCGCCTCGCACGGCGGCTTCGCCCACGGCTGCCGGTTCTTGGGCGACCTCCCGGCCGAGGCCTTCGCCGAGGTCTTCGCAGGCTGCGACGCCGTCGTGATCCCGGCGCGTTCGCCGCAGACCGCCATCCTCGCCGAGCACACCCTGTCGGCCGGCAAGCCGGTTCTGACCACGCACCAGGCGCAGCTCGGCTGCGTCCGTCACGGCGAGAACGGCCTCGTCACCTACGACAACCCGGGCTCGTTGGTCTGGGGCCTGCGCGAGCTCCGGGCGCTGGTGGCGCAACGGCGGACCCCTGCGGCGCTGGCCGCGTAAAGCGGGAACGCCCTCACCCTCCCGCTCGCGGCACGCCGCTTCGCGGGCCCCGCCCTCTCCCACGCTTCGCGCGGGCGAGGGAGATCGGGGCGTCGCTGGTGCCCGCTGCACTTGCCCTCCCAACACTTCGCGCGCCGAGGGAAGTCGCGGCGTCGCCGACGCCGCCGGTCTCCCTCTCCCGCGCGCGGAACGCGCAAGTGGGAGAGGGGCGGGGTGAGGGCATACGCTTCGTCGGGATCCGCCTCGTCGCGGACGACACCCTTCTACGTCACCTCCAGGTCGGACCCTGCGGCCGAGGCCTAAAGCCAGCCGCGGTACTTGAAGAAGGCGTACGGCATGATCGCCGAGACCACCATCAGCGCCAGGGCCATGAAGTAGCCGTAGGGCCAGTGGAGCTCGGGCATGACGTCGAAGTTCATGCCGTAGATGCTGGCGATCAGGGTCGGCGGCAGAAAGACGACGGCGACCACCGAGAACAGCTTGATGATCTTGGTCTGCTCGATGTTGATCGCACCCAGCGTCGCCTCGAGCAGGAACTCGAGCCGCTCCGACAGCCGCTCCTCATAACCCAGCAGCGATTGCACGTCGCGCTGCAGGCTCTTGATCCTGAGCCGGATCTGCTTGGCGCTCGACTGGCGCAGGTTGGCGTCGAGAAAAGTCAGCACCCGGGTCAGGCTGACCAGGCTCTCGTCGGCCTTGGAGCAGCGGACCTGGTTCTGGCCGATCTGGCGCAGCTCCTCCTTGTAGTCCTTCGACGCCTGCGGGGCGCCGGAGCCGAACGCCAGGATCGTGCTGGCCAGCGTGTTGAGCTTGACGTCGACGAACTCCAGCGCGTCGGCGATGCGGTCGATGATGGCGTCGAGCAGGCCGACCAGCGCCGACTCGGCGCTGTCGATGAGCGACGGCTGCTGGCGGATCCGGTTGAGGAACGTCTCGAAGGACAGCGGCGTCGAGTAGCGGATGGAAACCATGACCCCGCCGACGATGACGAAGGTCATCGCCCGGGTCTCGGGGTCGGGGCTGTCGGAGCGGTGGAGCACGCTCGCTGTCATGAACAGCGCGCCGTTGGCCCGAAACAGCCGGCTGGACGGCTCGATTTCGCGCATCTGCTCCGGCGTCGGGATGGCGATACCGGTCGCCGCCTCGACCAGCGCCTTCTCCTCGACGGACGGCTGGAACACGTCGATCCAGACCAGGCCCTCGGGCGGCGTCGGCGCCACCGTGCTGAGCGGTGCGGCGACGATGGAGCGTCCGTCGTGGCCGTAGGCGGTGATCATGCCGGCTTGCGTCCTGCGGCAGCGGGCGCGGATGCGGGCATGGGCGGCGTCACCTCGGCCGGACCTTGAGCAGCCGCTTCAGCCGCTTCTTCAGGCCGAGCCGCTTGTCCGTCGTCGGCGCCGCCCGCTTCGGCCGCACGTAGTACATCTGCAAGGACCGGCGCTCGCCTGCGAATGGCCTGAAGCCGTGGAACGACCGCTCGGAGCGCTTGAACACCAGGAGCGTGCCGCCGCTGGGTTCCACCTCGGCGCCGAAGTCGTCGATGTCGTCGGGATCGCGCACCAGCCGCAACCGGCCGCCCGCGTGCGGCCAAGCCTCGTTGAAGTAGATGAGCGCGGTGACGACCTTGAGCTTCGAGTCGTTGTGCACGTTGCCGTCGTCGGCCTCGCTGAACCTGCGCACGGTGACCTGCAGCGGCAAGCCGTCGAGATCGATGCCGAACTTCCTGGCAACCGCGTCCCGCATGTCCACGCCCTGCAACTCGTCCAGCATGTCGGCGAAGACGGAGCCGAACCTCAACCCCTCGGGGGGGAAGTTGCCGGGTTCCGCGATCTCCGGGTAGTCGGCGTTGACGCCGGCCAGCATCTCCGGGCGGACGAAGTTGGGAACGACGATGAAGTCGCACGGGTCATGCTGAACCGGCGCCGCCTCCAGCGCTTCCAGATCCAGGACCGACATGCTCCTCCTCATCCGAGCGGCTTTCGACCCGGCGAAAGCGACCCGACGAAAGCGACCCGGCGAAAGCCCGGTCGATCCGGTAACACAGCCGCCGTTTTCGCGCAAATGGCGCCTTCGCGCGCTTCGCACGCGACCGGGGCGCGGCCTTACGGGGCGTCGCTTGCGGACGCGACTGCGTCGCAAGTTTGGCGGCCCGGCAAAGCGAGCCGGCGCCCCGGCCATATTGCAGGCGACGGCGGCGGCATAGGATGCAGGTCATCGGCCGGACCCCCGGGAGTGGGACGGTCGGACCAGCAGGGACCGAAACAGAAGAGACGTCCGGGAGCGAGATCATGATGCACGACGCGTTGGGCAACGCGCTCAGCGGCGCCAATGCCGCCGGCGTGGCCCATTACGAAACCGCCGTTCGCCAGTTCCAGTGCTATGTCCAGGATCCGGTGGCGACCGTCGACCAGGCGCTCGCCGCCGCGCCCGACATGGTCATGGCGCATGTGCTGAAGGCCTACCTGCACCTCCTCGGCACCGAGCCGGAGGCGATGGCGGTGGCGCGGGACTGCCACCGGGCGGCGACGCGCCTTCCCTCCAACCCGCGGGAGCGCGGCCACGTCCGCGCCATCGGCGAGCTCTGCTACGGCCGCTGGCACGCCGCCGGATCGACGCTGGAGGACGTCGCCGTCGACCATCCGCGCGACGTTCTGGCGCTGCAGGCGGGGCACCTGATCGACTTTTACACCGGCTCCTCGCGCATGCTCCGCGACCGCATCGCCCGGGCATTGCCGGCGTGGTCGTCCGGAATGCCCCACCATCACGCGGTCCTCGGCATGTACGCCTTCGGCCTGGAGGAGACGGCCGATTACGCCAAGGCGGAGCGGCAGGGCCGCCTGGCCGTCGAGGCTGAGCCCCGCAACGGCTGGGCGTGGCACGCGGTGGCGCACGTCATGGAGATGCAGGGTCGCGAGGCGGACGGCATCGCCTGGCTCGGCGACGGCGCCGACGCCTGGTCGCCCGAGAGCTTTTTCGCGGTGCACATCTGGTGGCACCTGGCCCTGTACCACTTGGAGCGCGGCGAGATCGACCGGGTCCTGGCGCTCTACGACGGGCCGATCTACGGCGCCCGCTCGCCCGTCGTCCTCGACATGATCGACGCCTCGGCGATGCTCTGGCGGTTGCACCTGCGCGGCGTCGATCTCGGCGAGCGCTGGCAGGCCGTTGCCGACGGCTGGGAGCCGCTGGCCGCGGCCGGCAACTACGCCTTCAACGACGTCCACGCGGCGATGGCTTTCGTCGGCGCCGGGCGGAGGGCGGCGCTGGACCGGGTGCTGACGGCGCAGGCCATGGCGATTGAAGGCGCGGACGACAACGCCGCCTTCACCCGCGACGTCGGCCAGCCGATGACCCGGGCGATCATCACCTTCGCCGACGGCGACTACGACGAAGCCGTGCGCCTGGTGCGGCGGGTACGCCCGATCGCCAACCGCTTCGGCGGCAGCCACGCCCAGCGCGACGTCGTCGACCTGACGCTCATCGAGGCGGCCTGCCGGTCCGGCCAGGTGGCGCTGGCGCGCGCCCTCGCCGCCGAACGAACGGCGCAGAAGCCGGCGAGCCCGCTGGCGCGGATGTACGCGATGCGCACCCAGCAAGTCGCCGAGGCGGCCTGACCGCCCCGGCGACGCGGGAGCTACCGGCGCTGGGCGGCCGGTTGCGAGACCGCCCGGCGCCGGTGCCGTCCGTGTGGCGCCGCACCCCGCCGTGGCAGCGGTGACGTGCGCGGCAAGTGGAACGGCAGGCCAGATCCGCGGGTTCGTTCGCCGTACCGGTCCTGTTGTTGCATCTCCGGATCAAGACCCGCCTTAGGTTAAGGAGAAGCAGCATCCGAGCGGCGCAGATTGCTCCGGCGCGAACACGGTGCCAGTCGAGAACAGCTTTCGCGTCTGGCGCCAAACCGCGTAATGTCGTTCGGCTCGTCGGGACCTAGAAGAACTGCCGGTCGGAGAACCGCATGCAAATCGACGTCGACGTCGCGTTGACGCTGGTCATCGCCATCCTTGTCCTGCTCCTCGGCCGGTTCCTCATTTCCCGTATCGCCTTCCTTCGCACGTACAGCATTCCGGAGCCCGTGGTCGGCGGGCTGATCATCGCCGGGCTGCTGACGGTGGCCCGGACGGTGTTCGACACCCGCGTCACCTTCGACATGGCGCTGCAGATGCCGTTCCAGCTGGCGTTCTTCTCGACCATCGGGCTCAGCGCCGACGTCCGCATGCTGGCCGTGGGCGGGCGCAAGCTCGTCATCTTCGCCATCATCGTCTCGCTCTTCCTCATCATCCAGAACGGGGTCGGCGTGGCCATGGCTCTGGCGCTCGACCTCAACCCGCTGCTCGGCCTGCTCACCGGCTCGACGACGCTGTCCGGCGGCCACGGCACCGGCGTCGCCTACGGCAAGCTCTTCGGCGAGGTGAACAACCTGCAGGGCGCGATGGAGGTGGCGATGGCCGCGGCCACCTTCGGCCTCGTCGCCGGCGGCGTCCTCGCCGGCCCGGTCGCCCACTTCCTGATCACCCGCTACAAGCTCAAGGGGACGCCGGACACCGAGGAGATGGCGGTGCCGGGCGAGCTCGACGCCGACGAGCGGCGGCGGCTCAGCCCCGAATCGTTCATCGAGACGCTGCTGCTGATCATGGCCTGCGTCGCCATCGGCGGCCTGCTGGCCGCCTACGTGAAGGTTCCGGGCATCACCCTGCCGACCTTCGTCTGGTGCCTGCTGGTAGGGATCGTCATCCGCAACGCCTTCAGCTTCTCCGGCGTCTACAAGATCGACGCCAACACGCTGGAGCTGCTCGGCACCATCAGCCTGTCGCTGTTCCTGGCCATGGCGCTGATGGCGCTCAGGTTGTGGGAGCTGGTCAGCCTCGCCGGGCCGATGCTGGTCATTCTCACGATCCAGATCGTCGCCATCGTGCTCTTCGCCTCCCTCGTCACCTTCGTGGTCATGGGCCGCAATTACGACTCGGCCGTCCTGGCCGCGGGGCACATCGGCTTCGGCCTCGGCGCCACCTCGACCGCCATCGCCAGCATGCAGGCGATCACCAGCCGCTACGGCCACTCGCCGCTGGCGTTCCTGCTGGTGCCGGTGACGGGGGCGTTCCTGATCGACATCACCAACGCGCTGCTCATCCAGGGATTCCTCACGCTCCCGTGGTTCGGCTTCTGAAGGACGGCTGATGCTTACCCACGCCGCACCCGTTCGCCTCCTCCCGGTTTTCCTCATTCTGGCGCTGTGCGCGCTGCTCGCGGCCTGCGGCGGCGGTCCCGGCGAGGAGGAGGTGGAAAAGGTCGTCCAGGACCGGATCAGCCAGGCCTTTCCCGAAGGCGCCGTGCGCCTGGACGACCTGCGCCGGGTGGGCAGCAGTCCTGCTGCCGGCGGCGAGGCTGCCGCGGGCGAGCGCCGCATCGTCTACTACAACGCCACGCTGGTGGTGGAGCGCGACATCGACCTGTCGTCCTGGCAGGGCCTGAACCTCGGCGCGGTGGCCAGCCTGCTCGGCGCCACCGAGAGGGGCATCTCCGGGCTGAAGCAGGGCGGCAACAAGCAGGGCGACCGGCTCTTCGTCCATGGCACCGTCACCTACGTTGAGGACGATGGCGAGTGGCGGCCGACGCGCACCGCGCACGTGCCCGTCGCCGCGCCACCGCCCGAGGACAACACCGGCCCGCCGGCGCAGGCCCGCCAGATCGTCGAGACCATCCGCAACCTGTTCGAGCAGGCCGGCCCGGCGGCCGACCAGCGCAGCATCATCACCGAGGAGCTGGAGCGGGCCTACTTCCGCATCCGCCTCCGTCTGGACCGGCTGGAAGGCTCGTTCGTGATCCTGGGCGGGCCCGAGGCGGGCGAGTATTTCCAGGTCGCGAGCCTGATCGCTGCCGGTTTGCAGCAGGCGCAGATGCCGGGAAGGGCGCTGGCCACCGACGGCAGCGTCGAGAACCTCGCGCTGCTCGCCGCCCGCCGTGCCGACGTGGCGCTGGCGCAGAACAACATCGCCATGCGCGCGGTCCAGGGGCGTCCACCCTACACCGGCGACGCCGCGGTGCCCGACCTGCGGGCGCTGGCGTCGCTGTTTCCGGAGCAGGTGCACGTCATCTTGAGCCCGCGCGCCGAGGTGAAGAGCCTCGCCGACCTCGAGGGCAAGCGCGTCGACGTCGGCCAGCCGAACTCCGGGACACGGGTCGATGCCGAGGCACTGCTGGCCTCCGCCGGGCTTTCGTTGGCCGACCTCGGCGAGACCAGCGAACTGGGGCTGGGCGGCGGCCTGGCGGCGCTGGCGCGCGGCGAGCTGGACGCGGTGATCGCCACCGTCAGCGCGCCGGCCCGAAGCGTCCAGGGACTGGCGGAGGGGAGCGGCATCCGCTTCCTGTCGCTCTCCGAGGCGGAGCAGGCGAAGCTCGCCGACGGCGACGGAGGCTACGTGGCGGCGACGATGCCGGCGGGAACTTACGCGGGGCAGGACGAGCCGGTCCGGACCGTCGCCGCCGCGGCCCTGCTCGTCGCCCGTGCCGATCTGCCCGACACGGAGGCCGAGACGCTGCTGCGCCAGGTGTTCGACGGCATCGACTTCTTCGCCGCCGGCAGCCCGGCGGGCTCGCAGATCAGCCGGGGAAGCGCCAGGACCGGCGTCGGCATCCCCTGGCACCCGGCCGCGGAGCGCTTCTTCGCCAACGCCACCCAGGGCGCCGGCGGTTAGCGCAAGACGTCGTTGCGTCGATTCAGGACGAGCACCTCGTCATTGCCAGGAGGCGAAGCCGACGTGGCAATCCAGTGCCTCCAGTACTGGATCGCCACGCCGCTCCGCGGCTCGCGATGACGCCGTTGTGAAGCCGCGCAATCGATCTCAGGCGGCGGCGTCGAGCCGCCGGCCCTTGCGCCAGGACGCCGGCGGCAGGCCGAAGAGCCGCTTGAAGGCGCGATTGAAAGCGGCCTCGGACTCGTATCCGACCTCGTAGGCGATGCGCACCGTTGGCTCGTGGCTGGAGCTGAGGCGCTGCGCCGCGACCTGGAGCCGCCAGCGCGCCAGATAGTGCATCGGCGGCTCGCCGATCAGCCGGGTGAAGCGGTCGGCCAGCGCCGAGCGCGACAGCCCGATCTGGCGCGCCAGCTCGTCCACCGTCCACGGCTCGCCCAGCCGGCCGTGGATCAGCATCAGCGCCCGGGCCACGAACGGGTCTTTCAGCCCCGCCAGCCAGCCGGACTGGTCCGGCGGCAGGCTGTCCACGTGGCGGCGAACCGCCTCGACGAACAGGAGCTCCGAGAGCTTGGCCAGGACCATGTCGGAGCCGGCGCGGCCGGCGGCGATTTCGTCGGCGGCGAATTCGAAGGAGATGCGGATCCAGTCCGCGGCGGTGCCCCTGCGGGTGTCGATCCTCAGGACCGGCGGCAGGGACCGCAGCAGCGGGTGGTCGGCCAGGTTGCTGCAGCCGAGGAAGCCGCAGACGAGCCGGGTCTGCTCGCCGCCGCCGCCGTGGCGGATGGTGGCCAGGCCGCCGTCGGTGGCGGTCTGGATGAGGTCGTGGGAGTCGGCCGGCCGAAGGCTGAGGTCGCTCCCCATCCGGTGCGGGTCGTTGCGCGGCATGATCACCGCCTCGCCCGGACCCAGCTCCGTGGCCGGCACGCCGTCGACCTGCAGGCGCATGCGCCCCGAGACGACGTAGTGGTAGAGGATGACGTGATCGACGCGGGGCAGCAGTGCGCCGCAGTCGTCGGACTTCACCTGCGACTCCAGGCACCAGGGCTCGGTGAACTCGGCGTGGAGGAACACCCCGCCGAACAGGCGGACCACCTGCAACACGTCGGACAGGGCGTCGGCCACGGGTTGCTCCCAGGCCCGGTGTCTTGGGCAAGAGTTCGGGCGGCCCGGTCATTCGGAAGGACCCCCCGAAGCTTTATACTCCCTTCGTGTTGAACGCGCTTCTGATTATCAGCGAAAGCGCAAAGCCAGGGAGGAAGGTCCAGTGTCCGCACGGGTGGCAACGAAGGAGCAGGCGACGGTCGTCAACGGCGTCAACGTCTCGGCGCTGATGGACACCATCGCGGCGGTGAAGCAGAACCCCGAGATCGCCGCGTTCCGCTTCCGCGGCACGAACACGTGGCTGGGCGGCGATCACAACCGTTCGACGTTCAAGCAGTTCTACGGCGCCGGCGAGGAGCACCGCTCCGGCCGGCAGGGCTTCGTCCTCGACAACGGCGAGCCCGAGGTCCTGCTGGGGGCGGACGAGGGCGCCAACCCCGCCGAGCATCTCCTGAACGCGCTGATGGGCTGCCTGACGACGACCATGGCGTATCACGCGGCGGCGCGGGGGATCGAGATCGAGGCGATCGACACCGAGGCCGACGGAGACATCGACCTCCGCGGCTTCCTCGGCCTGTCGCAAACCATCCGCAAGGGCTACCAGACGATCCGCGTGCGGATGCGGGTCAAGTCGAAGGCCGAGCCGGCGACGCTGCGCGAACTGGCGCAGTTCTCGCCGATCTACGACGTGGTGTCGAAGTCCGTGCCGGTGGACGTGGCGATCGAGACCTATTGAGGGGGCAGTGGGTTAGAGCGATTTGCCACAGGTCGATGGACCTGCCTCTACCACCCCGTCATCGCGAGCCGCGAAGGCGATGTAGGTCGGGTTAGCCGCAGGCGTAACCCGACGGATGGATGCCAGTCATGCGTCGGATTACGGCTCCGCCTAATCCGACCTACGGCCGCGTCGGCTTCGCCTCCTCGCAATGACGGCCTGCTTCGGCCAAGTGGCGTCTCGCCCTAAACAACCGCGGGCAAATGCCCGATCTTGACGTACAGCAGGCAGCCTTCGAGGGTGAACGGCTGGTGCTGGCTGCCCGGCGGGTTGCGGAGCCAAGATCCCGCGGCGTAGCGGCCTTCCTCGTCCTCGATGGCGCCGTCGAGAACGAAGACCTCCTCGCCGCCCGGGTGCGCGTGGACCATGAAGCGGGTCTGCGGCGCCCAGCGCACCAGCGACACCCGCTCGCTGGCGAAGCCGTGCAGCGGCAGCACGGCGATGCCCTTGGCGAGGCCGGGAAACCATTCCGCGGTGCGGGTATCGATGACGACCCGGGTGCGGTCCTTGGGGTGGAACTGGCGGAGCTTGACGAACAGGACGCAGCCTTCGTCGCTCCAGGGCGCGTGTCCCGAGCCTGGGGGATTGCGGACGTAGGTGCCGGCGGGGTAGACGCCGGCGTCGTCGGCGAAGGTCCCCTCCAGCACCAGGAACTCCTCGCCGCGCTCGTGCTCGTGGCGGGGGAAGTGGCTGCCCGGGCGGTACCGGACGACGCTCGTGGCCCGCGCCACCTCGTCGCCGTCGCGCTCGAGCATGCGCCGCTCGACCCCGGCCATGGGCGAGGCGGCCCACTCCGCCTCGTCGGCGAAGCTCACCGCCCGCACCTTCAGATCGGCATTCAGCAGCATCGTCAGAAAACCGCCGTACGCTCCGATCTTGCCGCTACCGTGGCCGCCGCGCGAGCCTAATCTTCGCCCGGGCGGGGCTCGGCGCCGGAGCCGTCCCCAGGGGTCTCGCCGACCCCTTCGGCAACCTCTTCAGCCACCTCCTCGGCCGGCTCGTCGCCGGGCTGCCTGACCTTGGAGGAGCGCTCTTGCCTGGCCTTCAGCCTTTCGGCCTTCTTCGCCGCCTTGGCGCGGTCCTTCTCGAGCCGATCGAAGCGATAGTTCGGTTTCCGAGCCATTCGGTCCTATCCTCTCAGGCGGCCGCCTGCCGGCCGGCGCGATTGCGTGACCTCGACGGGCGACGCCCTTGCGGCTGCTGCACCCGCGCCGCGGCGGCGGCTTCCGCCTTGGGTTTGCTGGCAGGCTTGGTCGCGGGCTTGGCGTTGAGGTTCGCCGCGGGCTTGGCCACCGGCTTCGCCGCAGGAGCAGCCACCGCCGTCCTCGGCGCGGCGAGCGGCCGTGGCGTCGCCATGACCTCGATCGGCTTGCGGACCAGCTTCTCGATGTCGCGCAGGTACGCCCGCTCGGCGCTGTCGCAGAAGGACAGGGCCTCGCCGGCGGCGCCGGCGCGCGCGGTGCGCCCGATCCGGTGCACGTAGGTCTCGGGGACGTTCGGCAGCTCGTAGTTGACGATATGCGTCACCGCCTCGACATCGATGCCGCGGGCAGCGATGTCGGTGGCGACGAGAACTCGCGACCGGCCGCGGCGGAAGTCGTCCAGGGCGGCCTGGCGCGCCGACTGCGACTTGTTGCCGTGGATGGCGCCGGCGGAGACGCCCCGCTCGGCGAGCTGGGCGGCGACCTTGTTGGCGCCGTGCTTGGTGCGGGTGAAAACGATGACCCGGCTCATCTGCGGGTTCTGCAGCAGCGTGTAGAGCAGCGCCCGCTTGTCCGCGGTCGGAACGTGAAAGACCCGCTGGTCAACTCGGGTCACCGCCGTGCCGGTGGGTGCGACGTCGACGCGAGCCGGGTTGTTGAGCATTGACGCGGCAAGATGCGCGATCTCCGCCGGCATGGTGGCCGAGAACAGCATCGACTGCCGTTCCTTGGGCAGCTCGGCGACGATTTTGCGGATGTCGCGGATGAAGCCCATGTCGAGCATGCGGTCCGCCTCGTCGAGGACCAGCAGGGAGACGGCGCTCAGCTTCGCATGGCCCTGCTGGACCAGGTCCAGCAGCCGCCCGGGTGTCGCCACCAGGACGTCGATGCCGGAGCGCAGGGCGTTGACCTGCGGCCCCTGGCCGACGCCGCCATGGACGACGAAGGCGCGAAGGCGCAGCAGCTTGCCATAGGTGGTGAAGGCCGCTGCGACCTGGACCGCGAGCTCGCGCGTGGGCACGAGCACCAGGGCCGCCGGCCCGTGGCCGCGCCGCTGCGGCATCGCCGCCAGCCGCTGCAGGATCGGCAGCGCGAAGGCGGCCGTCTTGCCGGTGCCGGTCTGGGCGATCCCCAGCAGATCGCGGCCCTCGAGAAGCAGCGGGATCGCGCGCTCCTGGACCGGGGTGGGCGCGGAGTAACCCGCGGTGGTGAGGGCGCGCTGAATGGGTTCGGCGACGCCGAGATCGGCAAAGGAAGTCAAGTTATTGGAGCTCTTTCTCATCGCGCCACGTCGCAGAAGGCCCCCGGATCAGCCCGGCGACGCGTCGCTTACAAGCGCTTGGGTGGGTCCCCGACATCGGGGCTTGACGCGCGACGCGGCATCGGGAGGGCGCACCGGCTCCACAAGGAAGCCGCGCGCCCGGTCCGCCGGGTCACGTCCACGACACGCCTAGGGTGGGCGGTTCGTGCCCGGAAGTCAATGACGGTCGAGCTGGCGGACAAACCGCCGGGGCCGAACGCAGGACGCGCCGCCGGGGGCGATCTCTTGTTCAGCGCCCCGCCGCGGCTTTGTCGACGACGCCGGGAATGGGCCGGGTGGGGCCGGGGAACTTGTCCTTCAGGGCGTCGACACCGGCCTGCGGATGCGCGAGGGGCAACAGGTCCTGGCGGGCCTTGCGCCGCGCCTCGGTGTCGATGCCCATCTTCCGGTCGCGCTCGTCGACCAGCGCCTGGCGGGCCTCGCCGAAGCGGCTGAACGACCAGGCCAGCGCCGGCTCGCCGAGCGGCAGCGACTGGACGTCGTGCGCGTCGTGCTTCTCGGTGTTCCAGGTGTGCCAGGTCTTGCCGTAGCTGTTCATCTTGGCTTTCATCAGCTGATGGTCGGCCGCTTCGGGAAGACCGGGTGCCACGAGCTGACCGGAGAGGATCTCGCCGTTGTGGGGATGCCAGTAGCGCTTCTCCGCCTCCGGCAGCCGCTCGAACAGCCGCTCGGAGATGATGTACTCGATGCCGTTGAGGTTGGCCTCCACCGTGTTCCCGTCGAACAGCGCGCACTGGGCGAAGTCCTCGTTGACCTGCCGGCAGAAGTGGTGCGCCTCGAGCTGGTGGTGGGGGTCGGCCTTGAGCGGATGGAAGCCGACCAGGTAGACGTCCAGCGCGTCCGGCGGTGCGTCCCGCTGCATCGCCACCGCGCCCGCCTCCAGGGCGCGGGTGCGCGGGGTCTTCGCCTCTCCCATGGGCTCGGTATCGGGTCCGCTCGCGCCGCTGCCGGTGCAGGCCGCCAGCGTCACCGCGAGGAGGGCCAGCAGGGTCGCGCCGGGAATCGTCTTCAGGGTCACCATCATCTCGCTCCGTTGCCGTCGCACCAACGGGTCGGTCGGGCGGCGGTTCCGGCCGCGGCCTACGCAGCTCTCCGCTGGCGATGGAGCCGAGACCCACGGCGCGCTATCGTCGCGCATGACCGGGCGCATCTACAGCATCGGCCACTCCAACCGCACCGCCGAGGCGCTGGTGGCGCTGCTGGAGGCCAACGGCGTCGATCTGGTGATCGACGTCCGCCGCTTTCCCCGCTCGCGCCGCCACCCGCAGTTCAATATCGAGACGCTGCCCGGGCTGCTCGCCGGGCACGGCATCGGCTACCGCCACATGGAGAGCCTCGGCGGCCGCCGGTCGTCGAGCCTGGGCGACGCCTCGCCGAGCGGCGGCTGGCGCGAGCCGGGGTTCCGCAACTTTGCCGACTACGCGTTGACGGCGCCGTTCCGCGAAGCCGTCGCCTCGCTTCTGGATCTGAGCGCGGAGGCGACGCCGGCGGTGATGTGCGCCGAGGCGCTGTGGTGGCAATGCCACCGCGGATCATCGGCGACTACCTGCTCACGTCGGGTGTCGAGGTCTGGCACATCCTTGGGCCGGAGCCGGCACGGCCGGCGACGCTCACGCCCGGGGCAATCGTGCAGTCGGACGGCGCCCTCCATTATCCGCCGGCGGAGCCGCGGCTGCTGTAGGCCGATCGCCGTTCCGAAGCGTATTCCGGTCATGACGCGCCCGCAGAGGACTTGCCGTCAGCCGCGGCCGTGGCGATGACGATGACGCCTCCCGCCTTGACCCCGACCCGCGCCGCCGGGCTCGACAGGCTGCAGGCGTTCCTGCCGCGGGCGGGCCGCACCTACGCCGAGCGGCGGAACTTTGATCTCGGCGCGGATCGGCGCGACGACGTCAGCATGCTCTCGCCGTGGATCCGCCACCGGCTCGTCCGCGAGGACGAGGTCGTCTCTTCGGTCCTGACGCTCCACTCGCACGGCGCCGCCGAGAAGTTCATCCAGGAGGTGGTCTGGCGCACCTACTGGAAGGGCTGGCTGGAGATGCGGCCCTCGGTCTGGCGCCGCTACCGGCAGGCGGTTGCAGAGGCGGTCCGCGATCTCGACCGCGACGCCGGCCTTCGGCTTCGCTTCGAGGAAGCCACCTCCGGGCGAACGGGGATCGACTGCTTCGACGCCTGGGCCCACGAGCTGTGCACCCGCGGCTATCTCCACAACCACGCGCGGATGTGGTTCGCCAGCATCTGGATCTTCACCCTGCGCCTGCCGTGGGTGCTGGGCGCGGACTTCTTCCTCCGCCACCTGATCGACGGCGACCCGGCCGCCAACACGCTGTCGTGGCGCTGGGTGGCCGGGCTGCACACGCCCGGCAAGACCTACCTCGCCCGCAGCGACAATATCGCCCGCTACACTGGCGGCCGCTTCGACCCGGGGCCGCAGCTCGCCGCCGAAGCCGTCGCCATCGCCGAGCCCCACCCGCTCCCGGGACCCGCGGACCTTCCCGCCGTCGGGGACCGGTGCCCGGACGAGCCGGTCCTGATGCTGATCGGCGAGGACGACTGCGACCCGTTGAGCCTCGGCGTTCCTCCAAACCTGATCCGTGCAGCGGCGGCCGTCGTGCTCACCGAGCGGCGCTCGCCGCTGCGCGTGGGAGAGAGCGCCCGCGGCTTCTCCAGAGGCGCCTGTGCCGATGGGCTCGCGAGAGCCGCCGCGGCGTCCGCCTGCGCCACGTCGACGCTGGGCCACGACGCGCCGCCCGTGGCCTTGCTGGACCTGGCTGCTTCTGCCGGCGTCGTCCACGTCGTCGCCGGCTACGCGCCGGTGGGGCCGACGGCCGAGTGGCTGACCGAGGTCGGACCGCCGCTGGCGGCGGCTGGGCTCAGGCTGACCCGCCTGCGCCGCCGGTGGGACGCCGCCCTGTGGCCGCACGCCCGCAAGGGCTACTTCGCGTTCAGGAAGAAGGTTCCGGGCGCCCTCGTCGGCCTCGGCATCGGCCCCGGCGAATGGCTGGATTAGACTAGACGGAGAAGGAAACGCCGCCGCCGTTGCCGATCAGGCGCACCAGGTCGGTCTGGCGGCGGCACTCGGTCTTGGCCAGCACCTGCTTCATCTGGAAGCGCACCGTGCCGACGGTGACGCCGCGCTCGTCGGCGTACTCGCGGAGGGCGGCGCCGCGCGCGACGGCCAGGGCCAGCGCCGTTTCCGCCGGCGTGAGCCCGTACTGCCGGCGCAGGCGCTTCTCCGCCGTCTGCGCGGTGCGCACCGGGTCGTGGATCAGGGCGAACACGATCGCGGCCGCCGAATCGTGACAGAAGCCGCTTGAAAGCGGCAGCGGGCGGACCTCCAGCCGATAGGCCGTCCGCCCGGAGGGGCGGCCGATGACGCAGACCGGGCCCTCGTCCGCGGTTGCGCCCGGACCCGGAGCGCAGGCCCGTGCCATAGCGGCGCGCAGCACCCGCGCGGCCTTCGGATCGGTGGCCTCCAGCCGGCCGTCGCGGACGATCAGGCCGTCGCGGTCGCCGAGAATCTCCCGCGCGATCGCGTTGAGGAAGATGACGCCGCCGTTCGCGTCGAGGACCAGTCCCGCCGACGGCATGCTGTCGAACGCGGCGGCCATCAGCGTCGCGTAGCCGCCGAGCTCCCTGAGCCGCAGGTAGAGGTCGCAGGACCGTTCGAAATGCGGGACGTAGGTGGCGAGCGTGTGGATCTGGCGTTGGCTGAACTCGCCGCGGCCCGCGGCTTGGGCGCAGGTGACGATGGTGGTGAACCGTGGCGAGCGAGCCAGGTTGACGTGGGCGAGGTAGCCCAGGTCGTACCTGGGCAGGAACTCGTGATGGAAGGCGCTCCTGCGCAACTCGTCGGCGGAGATGAGCTGGCGGTCGTCGAGGATCGTGCAGCGCAGCGCCCGATTGACCCGCGGAACCCGAACGTCCGTCTCCAGGTAGTTCTGGAGGTAATCCCGGTCGGAGCCCTCCGGGGCGCCGCCGCCGACGCCGACGAGAACCTCGCCGGCCTCCTGATCGACGATCTTCAGGTAGGCGGCGTCGCAGCCCATGAGTTTCGCGAATCGGCTCATCACGTCGTGGATGAGCACGGGCTGGCGCAAGCCGTCGTAGATGGCCTCGGTGAGCTCGGTATCGGCAACGGCGCTGTCCGGCATCGGCCCTCCGGAACCAAGGAAACTCTGGAACCGCTCCAATCTAGCGCCGGCGTCTCCCAAATGGGAGATGAATCATGCGGAAGAGCTAATAAGGTAGCTTTCCCAGCGTTTGCGAAGCCATACCGCGATGGGTGTCTTGGGGTGAGGCGGCTGCGCGCGACAGTGGGGGGTACGTCGCCCGTCGGAAGCCCGTGCTGCGGTTGGGGGTCCACAGGTCGGCGTCCGGACGGCAAGCAACCGCCTCACCCAACTCTTACTCCGGCTCACGCCGGATGGCTAGCGTTTGCACGCGTTTTTCACGCCGCGGTGTACTTCTTCGGCGGCGTCCGTGTGCGCCGGGCCGGTCGAGTTGGCGTGCCCGCCGGTTTCACCCCTTATCCACCCCAATTGCGTCGGGCCGCGCCGCCCTGCTAAACGACGCTGCCTTTCGGGTGGCTGATCCCCGCGTCGCCCGACGCCCTCCTTACGCTTGACGGCCCGGCGGGGCAGGACACCGCCATGACCTACGAGCTCGATGGCTTCAGCACCGCCACCGTGGCGATGTGCGTGTTCTTCGTCGGCCACGCGCTCGTCCGCCGCTTCGCCGTGCTGCGCGATTACGCCTTCCCCGAGCCGATCGTCGGCGGCCTCGCCTTCGCTGTCGCCGTCGCTGCGCTGTTCTGGGCGGCCGAAGTCGAGATCACCTTCGACCTGTTCCGCCGCGACCTCTTTCTCGTCTACTACTTCGCCGCGCTGGGCATGCAGACCAATCTCCGCGAGGTGGTGACCCACCGCCGGCCGCTGGTCGTTCTGGTCGGCCTCGCCGCCGTCTTCATCGTCGTGCAGAACGTCGTCGGCATCGCCATCGCCGGATCGCTCGGCCACCACCCGGCCAACGGCATCATCGCCGGCTCCATGGCCCTGATCGGCCGGTCGGGCACGACCGTCGCCTGGGCGCCCTTTTTCGCCGAACGGTTCGACCTCGGCCACGTATCCAGGCTCGGGATCGCGGCCAACATGACCGGCCTGATCGCCGCCTGCTGCATCGGCGGGCCGCTGGCGCGGACCCTGATCAAGCGCCAACGGCTTACGGTCCCAGGCTCCGGCCCGCTGCCGGAGGTCGGCGGCAAGGCGGCGGCGGACCCGCCCAAGCTCGACCATCACGCCTTCCTGCTGGCGCTGCTCCGGCTGCATATCGCCATTCTCGCCGGCGAGGTGCTGGCGAGGGGGCTGCAGGCGGTGGGTGTCGTCATGCCGCTCTACGTCACCTGCCTGATCGCCGGCATCCTGCTCGGCAACGTCACGCCCCAGATCGCGAAAGGCATCGACCTCAGGCCCAGCGACGCCTGCCTCACCCTGATCGCCTACGTCAGCCTCGGGCTGTTCTACACCATGACCATCATGAGCCAGCAGTTGTGGGCGGCCGGGGAGTTCCTCTCGCTGGTTTCGGTCAACATCGTCGTGCAGGCCGCCCTGGCCGCGGCTTGCGCGTACCTGATCGTCTTCCGCGTCTTCGGCTGCGACTACGACGCCGCCGTGATCAGCGCCGGCTTCGTCGGCATCGCGCTCGGCTCGACGGCGACGACGCTCGCGATCATGGCCGCGGTCGCCACCCAGTACGGCCGCTCGCAGAAGCCGTTCGTCATCGTCCCGCTCGCCTGCGGCATCTTCATCGACATCATCAACTCGACCCTGATCGCGGTGTTCGCGGCCATGGTCTAACCGGGTTCAGTGGCGTCGTCGCGTGCCGCCGGGCGCCGTGGCGGTCGGGCCGGTTTTCTTCCGCCACGGCCAGCCTGTCCGGGGCCTGGAAGACGTGGATCGCTGCAACGAGTGCGGCGATGACGGGTTGATAAGCGCGGCCAGAGGCGCCTCCCACCCTTCGTCACCCGCGGACTTGATCCGCGGGTCCACGTGGACAGCCGCAACACGTATCAACACGTAAGGCGAGGACGGGCGCGGTGTCTACCGCGTCACCCAGCCGCCGCAGACCGGGAACACCTGGCCGACGAAACAGTTCGCAGCCTCGCTGCAGAGGTAGGCGGCGAACTCCGCGTCCTCGCGGGCACCGACCAGGCGGCCGAGCGGCACCTCCCGCTTCAGCCGCTCCTGAAAGCGCGGGTTGGCCTGGACCTCCGGCGGGAAGTACGTCGGGTTGTCGACGAAGTTCTGGGCGATGGCGTTCACCTGGACGCCTTGGGGCGCCACTTCCGTGCCGATGGCTTGCACGTAGGCGAGCTGGGCACCCCTGGCGGCGCTGTAGGTCGACGCCCGCTTCATCCCCCGCAGCGCCGAAGCGCTGCCCATGACCAGGATCTTCCCCTGCCGCCGCTCGCTCATCTGCGGCAGCACCGCGCGGCAAAGCCGGGGCAGCGGATCGACGATGGCGGCGAACGTGTCCCGCCACTCGTCCTCGGATGCTTCGGTGGCGAGGCTGGTCGGGGCGGGGACGCTCAGGTTGACGACCAGGACATCGACGCGCCCGGCGGCGGCGATGACCGCCGCGGGGGCACCCGGATCGAGCAGCGGGCCGGCGCTGGCGATCACGTCGGCGCCGTGGCCGGCGAACACGTCGCAGAGGACCGGCCCCATGAAGGCGTCCGCCTGGGTGATGAGGGCGCGTTTGCCCTGAAGAAGCTGGGATGGCACGGCCATACCTCCATGAGTGGATCGCTTCGCGCGCCGGGAGCGACAGCACGTCTCTCGCGGGTTTCGTGGGCTCTTGCGAACGCGCGGCTTTCCCTCGCCACGCGGATTGCGTTGTTCGCCGCTATGGTCTAGGACACTTTTGCTGCAGTTGCGAAGAGGGTGGTCCTCGGAGGCGTGCGGCCAGCTCGGGATGGCGATCGCACATGGGCGAACTCCTCAGCGTTGCCGGCGACAACCTGCTTTCGCCGCCGATCCTGTTCTTCGTGCTCGGCATGGCCGCCGGGTTGCTCCGCTCGGACCTGACCATCCCGGAGGCCGTCGGCAAGACGCTGGCGCTCTACCTGATGATGGCGATCGGCTTCAAGGGCGGCTCGGCCATGGCGAACGGCGAGGCGGCCGCCGGCATGATCGGCGCCATGCTGGTCGGCATCCTGCTCAGCTTCTGCATCCCCGTCATCGGTTTCGCCCTGCTCAGGGCCACGACCCGGTTCGACAGCGACACCGCCGCCGCCGTCTCCGCCCATTACGGCTCGGTGAGCGTCGTCACCTTCGTCACCGCCGTGAGCTTCCTCGGCACCCAGAACGTCGCCTACGACGAGTACATGGTCGCCGTCGTGGCGCTGATGGAGACGCCGGCCATCGTCAGCGGCCTGCTGCTGGCCCACCTGTCGGCCCGGCGGGGCGCGGGAGGCGTCTCGCAGCGGGCGATGAGCCATCTGGTCCGCGAGATCCTGCTCAACAGCAGCGTCGTCGTCCTCGTCGGCTCGTTCGTCATCGGCTGGCTGACGGGGGATCGCGGCATGGAGCGGGTGGCGCCGTTCCTGGTCGCCCCCTTCACCGGCATCCTCTGCCTGTTCCTCCTGGACATGGGCCTGGTCGCGGCGCGCCAGCTCACCGGCAGCAAGGTGCTGGCGGCGGGCCCGCTGGTCTTCGCCATCTACATGCCGCTGATCGGCGCGGGCCTCGGGCTCGGCGCGGCCATGCTGGTCGGGCTCGACACCGGCAGCACCGCCCTGCTGGCGGTGCTGGCCGCCAGCGCGTCCTACATCGCCGTGCCGGCGGCCATGCGGATTGCCCTTCCCAAGGCCAACGCCGCCGTGTACCTGACGCTGTCGCTGGCGGTGACCTTTCCCTTCAACGTGCTCGTCGGCATCCCGCTCTACTTCGCCGCCGCCCAGTGGCTGACCGCGCCGGCAGGATCCTGACCATGGTCGAACTGCACAAACGCAAGAAAATCGAGGTCATCATCGAGACGCCGGCACGGCCGCTGCTCATCGACGTGCTCAACCGCGCCGGCTCGCCGGGCTATACGATGATCCCCGCCATCGGCGGCCGCGGGCTGCGCTCCGCCTGGGACCGCAACCAGCTCATGGACGCAGCCAACCAGGTGATCATCGTCACCATCGTCTCCGCCGAGGCCGCCGAGACGATCATGGCCGAGGTGGGCAAGCTGCTCGAGGACTACCGCGGCGTGGTGACGGTGTCCGACGTGGAGGTGCTCCGCGGCGGCCGCTTCTGAGCCGGCTGTTGCCCGGACGGGGTGGCTGAGCTAGAAGAACCACCGCGGGAACAAACAAGCGCCGCGAGCGGCTGACCAACGGCGGCACCAGTGGCGATTTCGATCGGAAGAACCATCCACCAGCGCGCGCGCACCGGCGTACGCCGCAGCGTTGCGCGCCTCGTCCTGGCGGCCCTGCTGGCGGTTCCGCTGGCCGGTTGCGGCGAGGAGGAGGTGCGCGGCCCCGAGCCGGTTCGGCCCGTGCGGGTCGTGACGGTGGAGATGGGGTCGGGCGGCGAGACCATCAGCGTCACCGGCCAGGTGCAGGCCGAGGAGGAGGTCAACCTCGCCTTCCGCGTCGGCGGCCGGATGACCGAGCGCCCGGTCAACGTCGGCGACCGGGTCGAGGCCGGGCAGGTCATCGCCCGGCTGGAGCGCGATCCGGCGGAGAACCAGCTGCGCCAGGCGCGCGCGGCGCTGGAGTCGGCGCGGGGCCAGCTCACCAAGACGCGTGCAGACTTCGGCCGGCAGCAGTCGTTGCTGTCCAGCGGTTTCACCACCCGGGTGCGCTACGACCAGGCCCGCCAGGCCATGGTCGCGGCGCAGGCGCAGTTCGACGACGCCCGCGCCAGGCTGGACATCGCCGAGGACAACGTCGGCTACACCGAGCTGACCGTCGACGCCGGCGGCTTCGTCACCGCCCGCGGCGCCGAGCCCGGCGAGGTGGTGACGGCCGGGCAGATGATCGTCCGCGTCGCCCGGGAGCGCGGCCGCGACGCCGTGTTCGACGTGCCCGAGCGGATCATGCGGGCCGCGTCCTCCGACGATCCCATCGACGTGGCGCTGGCCAGCGATCCCTCCGTTCGCGCGGTCGCCCGGGTGCGCGAGGTCTCGCCCCAGGCCGACCCGGTGACGCGGACGTTCCAGGTGCGCGCCGGGCTGGACGATCCGCCCGAGGCGCTGCGGCTCGGCTCGACGGTCATCGGCAGCGTCAAGCTGGCGGCGACCCCGGGCATCGTCGTGCCGCCCTCGGCTTTGACCAAGGCCGGCGCCGACCCGGCCGTCTGGGTCGTTGACCGGGAGAGCATGACGGTCTCGCTGCGCCCCGTTCAGGTGGGCCAGTTCGCCCTCGACAACGTGACCATCACCGAGGGACTGAAAGAGGGCGAGCTGGTGGTGACCGCCGGCGTGCAGGTGCTCAGGCCCGGACAGAAGGTGAGGCTGCTCGGGGCTCCGTCATGAGCGGCTTCAACCTGTCGGCGTGGGCGCTGAAGGAGCGCTCGATCGTCACCTTCTTCATGATCACGCTGCTCGCGGCTGGCCTCTTTTCGTTCTACAACCTCGGCCGCAACGAGGACCCCGCGTTCACCTTCCGGACCATGGTGGTCAGCGCTGGCTGGCCCGGCGCGACGCTGGAAGAGACGACGCTGCAGGTGACCGAGCGGCTGGAGCGCAAGCTGCAGGAAACGCCGTACCTCGACTTCCTCAACAGCTACACGACGCCCGGTCGAACGACGATCTTCGTCAACCTGCGCGGCGGCACGCCGCCCGGCGAGGTGCCCGAGTCCTGGTACCAGGTGCGAAAGAAGATCGGCGACATCCGCCACACGCTGCCGGCCGGCGTCGTCGGCCCCGGCTTCGACGACGACTTCGGCGACACCTACGGCATCATCTACGGCTTCGTCGCCGACGGATTTTCCGAGCGCGAGCTTCGCGACAGGGTCGAGGACATCCGCTCCGAGCTGCTTTTGATCCCGGACGTCTCCAAGATCGAGATCCTCGGCGCCCAGGACGAGCAGATCGTGGTCGAGTTCCAGCCGGAAACGCTGGCCGGGCTCGGCATCGAGCCCGCCGTGCTGGTGGCCGCGCTGGAGGCGCAGAACGTCGTCCGTCCCGCAGGCGCGCTGCAGACGGACACGGAGGCGGTCACCCTTCGCGTCTCCGGCGCCTTCGCCTCCGAGGTCGACGTCCTCGCCGTGAACTTCACCGCCGCCGGCCGGGTTTTGCGCCTCGGCGACGTCGCCCAGGTGCGCCGCATCCCGATCGACCCGCCGCAGCCGATGTTCCGGGTGAACGGCGAGCCGGCCATCGGCCTCGCGGTGGCCATGCGCGACGGCGGCGACATCCTCGTGCTGGGGCGCAACATCAAGGCGGCGATGGCCGCGATCGCGGCGGAGCTGCCCATCGGCATCGAGCCGCACCTGGTCGCCGATCAGGCGGTGGTCGTCGACGAAGCCATCGGCGACTTCACCGATTCGTTATGGCAGGCCATCGCCATCATCCTCGCCGTCAGCTTCATCAGCCTGGGTGCGCGGGCCGGCGCGGTCGTCGCCTGCGCCATCCCGCTGACGCTCGCCTTCGTCTTCCCGATCATGGAGATGATCGACACCGACCTGCAGCGCATCTCGCTCGGCGCCCTGATCATCGCGCTCGGGCTATTGGTCGACGACGCCATGACCGCGGTCGACGCGATGCTGCGCCGGCTTTCCGCCGGCGACGACATGAACGCGGCGGCGAGCTTCGCCTACTCGACGCTGGCGTTCCCGATGTTGACCGGCAGCCTCATCACCATGGCGGGCTTCGTGCCCATCGGCTTCGCCCGCAGCTCCGCCGGCGAGTACACGTTCTCGATCTTCGCCGTCGTCAGCATCGCCCTGGTCCTGTCGTGGGTGGTCGCCGTCATCTTCACCCCGCTGGTCGGCGCGGCGCTGCTGAAGAAGCCGAAGCAGCAGGGGAGCGCGGACGGCGGCCCCTCCGAACGGCTCTACCGCCGCGTCCTCGAGGGCGCTCTCCGGGCGCCCTGGCTGACCATGGCGGTGACGCTCGGGGCCTTCGTCGTCTCGCTCCTCGCCCTCGACCGGGTGCCGCGCCAGTTCTTCCCGTCCTCCGACCGCGTCGAGCTGGTCGTCGACCTCCGCCTGCCGCAGAACGCGTCGATCTTCGCCACCGAGGCGACCGTGGCCCGCTTCGACGCCATCCTCGAGCAGGACCCGGACGTCGCCCAGTGGAGCAGCTACGTCGGCCGCGGTGCCATCCGCTTCTACCTGCCGCTGGACGTGCAGCTGGCGGATCCGTTTTTCGGCCAGGTGGTGCTCCTCGCCAAGGACGTGGCTGCCCGCAAGCGCCTGGAGGAGCGGCTGAAGGTCGTTCTCGAGGAGCAGTTCCCGGAGGTGGTGAGCCGGATCGCGCCGCTGGAGCTGGGCCCGCCGGTCGGCTGGCCGGTTCAGTATCGCGTCAGCGGACCGGAGACGGGCGAGGTGCGGGCCATCGCCATGCGCCTCGCCCAGACCATGGCCTCGAGCCCGGACGCGCGCGACATCAACTTCAACTGGATGGAGCCGTCCCGCGAACTGCACATCCGCGTCGACCAGGACGAGGCCCGCAGGCTCGGCCTGAGCTCGAAGGCGGTGGCCGACGTGCTCGAGACCACGGTCACCGGCCAGCGGGTGACGCAGGTTCGCGACGACATCTACCTCGTCGACGTCGTCGCCCGGGCGGTCGGCGGACAGGCCATGTCGGTCTCGGTGCTGCGCAACCTGCCCGTGGCCCTGCCGGACGGGCGGACGGTGCCGCTGAGCCAGTTCGCGACCTTCGACTACACCCAGGACCTGCCGCTCATCTGGCGGCGCGACCGGCTGCCGACGCTCACGGTCCAGTCGGAGGTGGCGCCGGGCGTTCTGCCCGAGGAGATCGTGGACGAGCTCGCGCCGAAGATCGCCGCGCTGAACGCCGACCTGCCCAACGGCTACGCCATCGCCCTCGGCGGCATCGCCGAAGAAAGCGCGAGCTCCCGGGCCTCGGTCATGGCGGTCGTCCCGCTCATGGTGTTCCTGACCCTGGCGCTGCTGATGATCCAGCTCAAGACCTTCAAGCGGATGTTCCTGGTCCTGAGCGTCGTGCCGCTGGGCCTGATCGGCGTCGTCGCGGCGCTGCTGCTGTCTGGCCGGCCGCTCGGCTTCGTCGCCATCCTCGGCATCCTCTCCCTGATCGGCGTGATCGCCCGAGGCGGCGTGATCCTCATCGAACAGATCGAGGCGGAGCGCGGCGCGGGCGTTCCGGTCCGCCCGGCGGTCGTTGCCGCCTGCCTGTCGCGCTTCCGCCCGATCATGCTGACCGCGGTGTCCACCGTCCTCGGCCTGATCCCGATCGCGTTCACGGTGTTCTGGGGGCCGATGGCCTTCGCCGTGATGGGAGGACTGCTGGTTGCCTCGGTGCTGACGCTGATCGTCCTGCCGGTGCTCTACGTAATGTGGTTCGGGGCAGAGGACGCAGGCCTGCCGGCGGCAGGTCCTGAAGCCGTCGGTGGCTTTGCCGGGGCCGGTGCGGCGAAATCGTGACGGCCGCCTTGCAATGCAGGGCGAGTTGCGGGAGCGTTCACAATTGGTCGATCCGACCCGACAGGCCGGTCGGCTGCCGGTAACAGGGAGAAGGGAGAGGGACATGCACTGCAGAAGGTACGCGCGAGCACTCTGCCTGGGCCTCGCCATGGCCGCGTGGTCCGTCGCCGGCGCGAACGCCGAGCAAGCCAAAGGGGATCCGGACGATCCCATGGACCTGGGGCCGGCGTTCCAGAAGGTCGCCTTCGACGCCGCCGACACCGATGGGGACGGTCTGGTCAGCGAGGCCGAGTTCGTCCGCGACGCCGCCGCCGCCTTTGCCGGGCTGGACGCCAACCGCGACCGCAAGCTGACGCCGGCCGAACTCGGGCCCCACGATCCGGCGCAGTTCAAGAAGGTCGATGCCAACGGCGACGGCGTCTTGACCTTCAAGGAGGTCATGACCTTCAAGATGAAGGCGTTCGAGGCGGCCGATAAGAGCGGCGACGGCAAGCTGTCGTACGGCGAGATGGTCGAGTCGGTGAAGGCCGAGTAGGCGGAGGCCCAGTAGCGGAGGATGAAATGCGGACAATCAACATGACGATCGCGCGCCGCGCGGCTGCGGTGGCGCTGGTGGCAACCGTGGCCCTCGGCACGGCCGGGTGCGAGTCGGGAGGAGGCTCCGGTGCCGGCGTCGGCACGGTGGGTGGCGCCGCCCTTGGCGCCGGCGTCGGCCGCGCCGCCTTCGGCAACAACGCCGGGGCGATGCTCATCGGCGGCGCCGTCGGCGGGCTCGCCGGCAACATGACGGTGGATCGCGCCGCCGAGGACCGGCGCCTCCAGCAGCAGGAAGCGAGCCGCGACGCGTCGGCCCAGCGCCAGCTCGACTTCGAGCGGCAGCGGATGCTGCAGGAGGACGCCACCCAGCGGCAGATCCAGGAGCAGCGCGAGTTCGAGGAGTGGCGCCGCCAGCAGCGCGGCTAGCGTCTCGACCATCCGGCGCCGGCGAAGCGGCGGCAAAGGGCCGCCGCTTCGTCACGCGATCGTCGCTGGTCCACCCGCGCCGGGCCGGATAGGACGGGCTCCAAACGAGAAGGACGTGCGCAAATGGCCGGGGACAATCCCACGAAGACGCCTGCCAAGATGATCGCCATCGCCTGCCAGGGAGGTGGCACGCATGCCGCCTTCACCTGGGGCGTTCTGGGCGAGATCCTGAAGACCAAGCAGGCATGGGACGCGGAGCCCGACGGCGGCGCGACCTTCGACGTCACCGCCATCAGCGGCACCTCGGCGGGCGCACTCTGCGCGCTCGCCACCTTCTACGGCATGGCACCGAACATCGCCGACCCGAGCTGCGGCAGCATCGACAAGGCGATCGAGCGGCTGGACTTCCTGTGGACCACCTTCGCCGCCACCACGCCGGTCGAGAGCGCCTTCAACCAGCTGGTCGGCACCCTGCTCGAGCTTCGCGCCCAGGGCGTGCCGTTCCCGGCGTCGGATCCTTACGCCGTCTACGCCGGAGTCGGGCTGTCGGCCTTGTCGAAGCTGGGGGCGCGGCCGGTCTACCTGGAGTTCCCGGCGCTGCTCAAGGAGCTTTGCCCTCACTTCGGCGCCATTGACTGGAAGGCGGTGGCCGCGCGCGACATCCGCGTCCTCGCCGGCGCCATCGAGATCCTCAGCGGCAACTTCGAGATCTTCGACTCCGACAAGACCCTGGAGGAGATGGGCCTGCTCGGCGCGCCGCCGACGAACCAGTACGAGGAGACCCGCTGGCGCATGCGCCGGGCGATCTCCCTTGAGGGCGTCGCCGCCTCAGGCACCCTGCCGGAGGTGCTGCCGGCGCAGGTGATTCCGAACCAGAGCTTCCCCGTCTGCGGTTCCGGCAAGGCCGTGATCCGCCCCGGCTACTACTGGGACGGGCTCTACTCGCAGAACCCGCCGATCCGCGACCTGCTCGAGACCGCGAACAAAGAGCACAAGCCGGACGAGATCTGGGTCGTGCGCATCAACCCGCAGGAGTTCCGCCCGGGGGCGGAGAGGCTGAGCCTGGAGGACATCCGCGACCGGGAGAACGACCTCGCCGGCAACCTGTCGCTGAACCAGGAGCTCGACCACATCCTTACCGTCAACCGCTGGCTCGACAAGTACGCCAACGGCAACCCGCTGCTCGCCCGCTACAAGCCCATTGCGGTGCGCACCATCAAGATGACCCGGGAGACGGCCTGGGGCTTGCGGCATACGACCAAGTTCGACCGCAGCCCGGAGCACCTGGCGAGGCTGCGCCAGGAAGGCCAGGAGATCGCCCGGCAGTGGCTGCAGGGCTGGCGGACGCAGGGTTCCGACTTCGACCACTACCCCGACGACGCCCGCTACCCGGAGCCGGCGGTGGGGTAGAGGCGGGGAATCAAGTGAAGGAGCGCGAAGGAGGCAACGAAGCCGTAGGGCGGATGAAGGTCAAGCCGGCGCCATCCATTCGTCGGATTACGCCTGTGGCTAATCCGACCTACGGTCCCCAATGCCTGCGGGTCGCAATGAGCCACTCGTCGTTGTCCTCGTGGCCACAGTCGCTGCATCATCAGAGTAACTCATGATTACATTGACTCCCTTGGCGTAACAATATCGTCATCGCGAGCCGCGGAGCGGCGTGGCGATCCAGTACTGGATTGCTTCGTCGGCTCCGCCTCCTCGCAATGACGGTTATCCTTCAACATCCGTGATGACGACTTGATTTAGAAAGTTGATGGAGTTCGTGCAGCCCTTCATGGCCTGGGACGCTCATGAACAAGTTCGGCCGGGACGGCTGCAACGGTCACTCGGTTAGCAAGCGATAAAAAAAGCGGGGCGCCGTAAATGCTCGACCTGATCATCGTCCTCGTTGCCCTCGGGCTGCTCATCTACTTCGCCTTCAAGGGGATCACCCTGATCATCCTGGCGCCGGCGGCGGCACTGCTCGCCGCCGTGGCGACGGGCGACCTGCCGGTGCTGGGCGCCTACACCCAGATCTTCATGAGCAACACCGGCTCCTTCATCGTCTCGTTCTTTCCGCTGTTCCTGCTCGGCGCCGTCTTCGGCAAGCTGATGGACGACAGCGGCTCGGCGAAGGCGCTGGCGGAAGCGGTGAGCGAAAAGCTGGGGCCCGACCGGGCCATCGTCTCGGTGGTGCTGTGCTGCGGGGCGCTGACCTACGGCGGTGTCTCCGCGTTCGTCGTCGCCTTCGCCGTCTTCCCGGTCGCCGCCGCCCTGTTCCGCACCGCCGACATCCCCAAGCGGCTGATCCCCGGCGCCCTGTCGCTCGGCGCCTTCACCTTCACCATGTCGGCCCTGCCCGGCTCGCCGGCGATCCAGAACGCGATCCCCATGCCGTTCTTCGGCACCACCTCGTTCGCCGCCCCGGGGCTGGGCATCGTCGCCGCCGTCATCATGTTCGCGCTCGGCATCCTCTGGCTGAACCGGCGTGCAGCCACGGCGCGGGCCGCCGGCGAGGGCTA
>Ga0209573_1000594_pt1 | contig 72438 bp, 33 predicted proteins | sample TNRBio252014_DNA_FD_185870 | JGI IMG/M metagenome (GOLD analysis project Ga0209573, IMG submission 185870) | Wastewater treatment Type I Accumulibacter community from EBPR Bioreactor in Madison, WI, USA - TNR Reactor_6/25/2014_ DNA (SPAdes)... | ecosystem: Engineered > Bioreactor > EBPR >...
TCCCCGGAATCGCTCTGTCGTTCCCCGGAATCGCTCTGTCGTTCCCCGGAATCGCTCTGTCGTTCCCCGGAATCGCTCTGTCGTTCCCCGGAATCGCTCTGTCGTTCCCCGAAATCGCTCTGTCGTTCCCCGGAATCGTTCTGTCGTTCCCTGGAATCGCTCTGTCGTTCCCCGGAATCGCTCTGGGGTCCACCGGAAGCGCCCAGGCGCACGTCTGGGCAGAACAGAGCCACACCTGAGGCCGCCGCACGGAGAGTCGGTGGGTTCCCGGCATTCGTCCGACGGGCCCATGGCGGAGCGGCCATGGCATACCACCGCTTGAAATCAGAGCCCTGAGCGCGAAATACCCGGCTCCCATGCTCTCCTCCCTGTCTGAACTGCTTCAGCGCAAGACCAGCGGCCCCAAGATCGCCGTTCTCACCGCCTATGATTATCCCACCGGCCACATCCTTGATGACGCGGGGATCGACTTGATCCTCGTGGGTGATTCGCTCGGCATGGTGGTGCATGGCCTGCCGGACACCACGGGTGTGACCATGGAGATGATGCTCATCCACACTGCCTCCGTCTGCCGGGGCGTGAAACGCGCCCCGGTCATCGCCGACCTGCCCTTCGCGAGCTACCACACACCCGAGGAGGCTGTTTTTAACTCCAAACGCCTCATGGACTGCGGAGCTGCCGCCGTGAAGCTCGAAGGCGGTGTGTCCATGCTGCCGCAAGTGAGTGCCATCATCGCCGCAGGCATTCCCTTCGTCGGCCACATCGGCATGCTGCCGCAGAGCGTGAAGGAGGAAGGCGGCTACAAGAAAAAAGGCAAGACCAGCGAGCAGGTCGAGCGTCTCATCGCCGATGCACGCGCTTTGGATGAAGCCGGAGCCGTGGCGATGGTCCTGGAAAGCATCGTGCCCGAGGTCGCCACACAGATCACGGGTCTCGTCAAAGCCAGCACCATCGGCATCGGAGCTGGTTCAGGCACGGACGGCCAGGTTCTCGTCACACCGGACTTGCTGGGCAGCTTTCCGTGGTTCAGGCCACCCTTTGCCAAAGCCCGCGCTGATATCGCAGGCGAGACGCTACGAGCAGTGGGCGAATACATCGCCGCTGTGCGCGGTTAAGGGTCCACATCCATGTCGGGCGTGTGAAAATCCACCCCGTGAACTTTCTCCGTCTCGTTCGGCGTGGTCAGCACCTTCCAGATGCACCAGCTAAACAGCGTTGCAACGGTTCCGACGGAGAGCAGCATGACAATGAGGCCAGAAGTGGTCATAGAAGTAGATGGCTGGTGATCAGTCGTGTTTGGGCAGCCCTTGTTCCGCGCGCTGGTAGGCCCGCGAACGAGCGGACAGCAGGCCAAAGAAGAAGAAAATGATGACCACCAGCGCCACGCTGAGTTGCGCGGCTTGATTCGTCGCCACCGGCTTGCCGTCCTTCACGCCGCCGATCAAATCGACCACATAGGACGAGGCCGCGCCGAACTTGAACGTGCTCAAATCAAAACCAAACACGCTGGTGAGCACCGTGAGAGAAAAAATCGCCAGCAGGAACAGCGGGCAGATCCATTTCATGATGACGCCAAAGAACGCTGGAATGTGGATGGAAGCGCCCTGATGCGCTTCTTTGAAGCCGCGTTCGATGCCCCAGTGCCAGCCAAACACGATGATCTGAATCGTGGCGAGGATGAAGATGAGGAACGTGCCCACCCAGAAGTCCAGCGTGTCGAGCGCCTTCAAAGCGCTGGTGAAATACACCACAAAGACTGTGCCCAGCGTCGTCAACAGCCCCAAAATCGTCACGCTCACCTTCCGCCCGACGTTCATGGCCTCTTCAAGGAAGGCGATGCCCGGTTGCAGCATCGAAATCGAACTCGTGATGGCCGCCAGGAACAGCATGAAGAAGAACGCACCGCCGAAAAAGGCTCCCAGCGGCATCTTGGCGAACACCAGCGGCAGCACCGTGAAGCCGAGGCCAAACGTTCCCTGCCCTGCCACCGACGCGAGGCCCAGGAACGCCACTGCGGCCGGCACGGTGATCAATCCGCCCAAGGCCACCTCGCAAAATTCATTCGCGCTGCTCGCCGTCAGGCCGCTGAGCACCACATCGTCCTTTTTCCTCAGGTAGCTGGCATAAACGATGATCACGCCAAACCCGACCGAGAGACTGAAGAAAATCTGCGCCGCCGCCGCCATCCACAACAACGGGTTTTTAAGCTGCTGCCACGGTGTGATCGTGACCAGCTTCAAAGCGCCACCACTGGCCGCCACCTTTTGCTCGGCGGCAGCGATGGCCGCTGATCCTACCAGTTCCTCCACCACCTTCTTTTCTCCCGCAGCAGGCTCTGCGCGTTCGATTTGCACCTTGCTCGGATTCCACATGTAGCCCAGGCCATTGACCACATTGTCATGCGGCTTCGCGGGATCGGGCGCACCGAGCGTCATCACCCGCGCCAGCACCACCAGCGCCAGCACGATGAGCAGCGGCATGCCGTAGTTGCACATCTTCTCGATGCCGCCGGACAGCCCGCGATAGATCAGCCAGAAATTGAACACAAACACGATCAGCAGCCACGGCAGCGCCGCATCCCAGGAAAATTGCAAAGCCGCACCATCCGCGACCTGCCCGCTCATCGCTTTGAACATGTCCACCGCTTGATCCGTGCTGGTCAGGTGGACGCCACCTGTCCAGAACTTCACCGCGTAGCCCAGGCACCACGACTCGATGAACACATAGTACATGTAGATCACCACCGGTACGATCACGCCGATGATGCCGAGGTACTTGGCCCAGCGCTTGTTCAAAATCGCCGCGAACGCGCCTGGACACGAATTGTAGCCCCGGCTGCCCGCGTAGCGCCCCATCGCCCACTCCGCCCAGCCGATGGGCAGGCCGATGATGAGGAACGAGATTGCGTAGGCCAGCATGAAGGCCCCGCCGCCGTATTGCGCCGCGAGGCCGGGAAAACGGAGAAAATTGCCCAGCCCTACCGCGCTGCCCGCGACGGCCATGATGACTCCGAGACGTGATCCCCAGGCTTCTTTGATCTGCGACATGGTGGCGAGGTTAGGCAACCAGCGGCTCAGGAGCAAGAAGGAACTGCCGCAGCGTCATTTCACAAAGAAATGGGCGCGGAAGGCGTCGAGGGCGGGCTGGGTGGTGATGTCGGCACCGGTGGACTCGTCGATCCAGTGGGACTGGTCGTTGAGGAGATAGTTGTGATAGGCGGCGGTGGCTGGATCGGCGTCGCCACTCCAGAGACGGAGGCGTGAACCGACGCTGTGCGGCTGCGCACCGGGAGCGAGCGGCAGGGCGAGGCCGGTGCCGATGAAGCGTGTGCCTGCGGACTGCGGCAGGGCAAGCGGGCTGGTGCGAACTTCACCAAGGAAGGCGAGGCTGACATCGGTGGAGCGGATTTGGACAAACAGGCCTTCCTGCGGCGGAACGACGCGGGCGGCGGTGGATTCTGCGGCGAGCGGATGCGTCTGGAAGCCGTTGGTGGCGGTGTCGAAGGTGAGGGCGCGATCGGCTTCCTCAGGGGTGCTGCCAGACTGGAAGGCGGCGGCGGGGAGGAGGGTGGCGAGCGTCCAGTGCGGACGGATGGCGACATGGGCACCGGCCACCGCAGCGACGGAGGCGAGCTTCAAGTCAGAACCGATGTCGAAGATTTGACCGGCGAGAGGTCCGTCGAGCACTTCGAGGTAGTGAGCGGTTTCGGGCGGCAGTGAGACGGACACTGGCAGGGTGATCTGGGTGCCATTGGCGCTGGAGACGCGGCCGATGAAGAGGGCGGGCTTCAAGAGGGGCATGGAGAGAGTCTGGCGGCCCACATTGAAGGTGCGGCGGGACCAGCCTTGGGCCGGGGTGACGGCGGTGGCCTCGGGAGTGCCGTTGAGGTCGGCATCGAGCTGCACTTTGAGGCGGACGAAGCCTTGTTCGAGCGCGGTGGCGGCTTCGAGGTCGGTGAAGCGCAGCGTTTCGGTCTGGTCCGCGCCGATGGTGGTAACAGGTGTAATGGAGAGCGGTGTCCAGGTTTGCAGATCAGCGCTGGATTCGAGGACGTAGCGCAGATCGCGATGCTCGCCTACCGGGCGGGTGATGAGCGCGTCAATGACGCCGGTGGTGTCGCTGGTGGCGAGGCGGAAGCGTGAAATCTGCGCACCGCTGGCAGGCGAGGTGCCGAGGGCGTATTCAAGGAGGTTGGTGTGGCCGTCGGCGTCAGGATCGTCCGCAGGGTTGTTGAGTCCGGCGAGGTTGTTCCGTGTCTGCCAGGAGGTGAAGGTGGCGGTTTCCCCGCTGTCTTCCGCAGGGGCGGAGGAGAGATCACGCGTCATGCGCTGGTCAAGCGGCAGTCCGAGCAGCGGACGGAAGCCGAAGTCGATGGTCATGATGCCCGAGGAGTCTGCGGCGTCGTCCATGAAGGCTTCGTGGCCATTTTCACCCGTGGTGGCGGTGGGGCTGGAATTCAGTGGCATGGAGCCGTAGGCGAGGTTGACGATGCCGGAGGAGACGCCGGTGAGCAGCGGCACGGAGGGGTCCGCGCCGTTTTCATCGTAGCGATCGTCCTTGGCGGTGTTGGCATTGGTGCTGAGAGTGATGTTGCCGAGACCGAGCACGGAGGAGAGGCCGTTGAGCGGGGCACCCGATGCGAACATGGAGGCCGGGATGTGGACGTAGTAGGCCGCCGGAGAGGTGGCGTAGAGCATGTAGGTGCCGTTGGCGGCGGTGACGGCCTCGGAGACCGGTGTGGCAGTGACGGGCTGGGACTGCTGGAACAAGCGCACGGTGACGTTTGGCACCGGAAGGTCGATACCCGCCTCGAAGGTGCCGTTGTCATTCACATCCCGGAAGACGAGGTTGCCGACCATGAGGGCCTTCGGCTTGAGGCCGATGTCGAGGGTGAGGTCGGTGTCTGAGTCGAAGGCGTTGTCACTGGTCTTTTCAAAGCCGGCCTCACGCCCGTCGGCGTCGGTGGGAAGAGCGCCGGAGACAGGGGAGAAGACCGCAGTGGTCACGCCGGTGACTTCCGGCTGTGCGGCGGGCTGGGCGTTTTGATTCACGTTGTCATCACTGCCGCTGGTGGTGAGCGTGGTGGGCACGAGGAAATTCAGCGGGCCGGTGGTGCTGAACTGGGCGGCCGGGATGCGCAGCCTGTAGCCATGCGGGGCGGAAACCGGCGGGCCGTGGAGCAGGAAGGCTCCATTGGCATCCGTGAGCGTGGAGCCGACGACGGATTCCTCGCTGGTGGTGCCGTTCACATGCACGAGGTCAACGGTGATGCCCGGAATGCCCGTGTCGATGCCCGTCTGGAATTTGCCGTCCGCGTTCACATCCCGGAAGACGAGGTTGCCGAAGCCGAGGCGGGTGGCGAAGCCGAAGTCGATGCAGAGATTGACGTTGCCGTCGCTGGCGTCGTCGCTCTCGCCCTGGAAGCCGAGCTCATCCGTGCCTGAAGGCGCAGTTCCTGCTACCAGCGTGACCGGAGGCGCGGAAATGCCGACGAGCTCAGGATGCTGCGCGTCGATGCCGTCCTCGCCGAGATTGTCATCAGCCATGGTGGTCTGATGACCGAGCAGGGAGATGCAGCGGAAGAGAGGACCGGCTCCCAGAGGGCCGTTGTTGATCCTGACGGACTCTTTGAAGTTGTCCGCGGCGACATGGACGGTGTAGGTGCCTGGGCTGAGGTTGTTGAAGATGTAGCGCCCGTTCGCGTCGGTGTAAGTGCTGCGGATGGCGTTGGCGGTGCCAGCGGAGGCATCGCCCGTATAAAGCAGCATCCAGACGCCGGGCACCCCCTCGCCGAGATCGGCCACGCCGTTGAGATTGATGTCATTGAAGACGAGATTGCCGATGCTGAGGAGGCTGGGCACCTCACCGCCGCTGAAGCCGAAGTCGATGGTGAGATCAACGTCGGTGTCGTTGAAGGCATCCTGGCCTGCCAGATAGCCGGTCTCGGTGCCCTTGTCATCAGGCTCGGTGCCGTAGGCGAGTTCAAAGACGATGGAGGTGATGCCGGTGAGCGTCGGATCGGCTGCGTCAAGTCCATCCTCACCCGCGTCGTCATCCTCGCCATTATCTTCGCCGAACCCAGGCGAGGAAGAAGTGCCTGCCAGAACTCCGCCGGTCGTGAACTCGGAAGCCGGGATGTGAACGAAGTACTGGCCGGCCTCATAGGCGTTGAGGAGGTAGGTACCGTCGAGGGCGCTGGTCGTCTCCATCACAGGAATGGTGCCAGGATTGTTGGGATCATCGCCAAAGCGGAAGAGGCGCATTTTGACGCCGGGCACGCCGAAGTCGGTGGCGTCGTAGATGCCATTGCCGTTGAGATCGCGGAAGACGAGATTGCCCACGCCGAGGGGTTTTGGCGAGAAGCCGAGATCGACGGTCAAATCGACATCCGCGTCGGCATAGTCGTCGGTTTCAGAAAGGTAGCCGGTCTCCGTGTCCTCAAAGGTGGGCGCACTGCCAGGCAGCAGGGTGAAGAGCGGAGTGCGGGCGCCGTCGGTGAGCACAGAGCCGGTGGTGTAGCCGTCCTGGGCGGTGTCGTCATCCCCTGCCGTGGTCGTCGGCACATTGGCCGCAGATGGCAGTGAAGGCACGCTGCCATTGAGAGCGCCGCCTTCGGCGAAGTTCGTGGCAGGCACACGGACATAATAGCTGCCAGGGGCCACATTGAAGCTGTAGAGACCGCCGCCGTAGGTCGTGGTGGAGGCAACGGGCGCGGTGGCGCCGTGCAGGTTCGACCAAAGCTCGACGGAGACGCCATCGACGCCGATCTCGATGTTTGGATCGAAGATGCCGTCGTTGTTCGCGTCGCTGAAGATCAGGTTGCCGATGGTGACCTGCGGCACGAAGCCGAGGTCGAGGGTGAGATTACTGGCGGCGTCGTCGATGTCGTCGCTGGAGCCGAGGTGGCCGCCTTCCTGGCTGCCCACAGGGGCGTTGGTGGGTGTAAGCTCGAAGACGGCGGTCTGAATGCCGTTGAAAGAAGGATTGCCGTTGTCGATGCCGTCCTCGCCGAGGTGGTCGTCACCGTTCTGCACGCCGAGGCAACTGGCGTGGAAGTAGAGCGGCATGCCGAAGTCGAACTGCCAGGCGGGCACGCGGAGGAAGTAGCGGCCCGGGGCCAGATCCGTGAAGAGATATGTGCCATCCTCGGCAGAGACGGTGGTGGCGACGGGGGCGTCGAAGGGAATGAAGCTGTTTTCCGTGTAAAGCTCGACAGTGACACCACCCACGCCCTCACCCGAGTCGGCGCGGCCGTTGTAGTTCGCGTCGATGAAGACGAGATTGCCGACGGAGACGGAGCGGAAGAAGCCGAAGTCGATGGTAAGGTCGGTGTTGTCATCGTTCACATCGTCAGAGAACGAATTGGAGCCGAACTCACCCAGGGAGTTGGTCGGTTCCGAGTCGGGGGCGAGATTGAAGGGAGCGGAGGCGATGCCAGTGGTCGTGGGATCAGCGCTGTCGATGCCGTTTTCGTCGAGATTGTCGTCGATGCCGTTGTCGCCACCGTCACCCGGGATCGAGCGCCAGCCGGAGAGCGGCTTGCCAGGGGCAAACTCGGACGGCGGGATGAAGACGAAGTAATCTCCTTCGACTAGGTTACCAAAGATGTAATGACCGCCGCTGCTGGTGATGGTGGAGGCCAGCGGCACGGCGGAGAGCGGATCAGTCCCGCTGCCGAAGAGCTGCAGTTTCACTCCGTCGATGCCTTCGCCCTCGTCAAAGATGCCATTGCCGTTGAGATCGACGAACACGAGGTTGCCGACGCCGACGGCATCTGGATTCGACGGGGAGAAGCCAAAGTCGAGGGTGAGATTGAAGTTGTTGTCGTCCATCTCGTTGTCCTCATCAGCGCCCATGCCCGTCTCGCCAGTGGCGTCGGTGAGTTCCGCATCGACGGCCAGCGTGAAGACGGCGCTGCTGATGCCGTTGAGGAACGGCGTGGGGTCGTCGATGCCGTTTTCATTGCCCGGCACATTGTCATCAAGGGGCTCGGTGACGTCGCTGGCACCAGGGGAGGATTGGAGCATGTAAAGCGGACGCCCAGGCTCGAACTCGGAAGGCGGGATGTGCAGACGGTAGTCACCCGCAGGCAGCGAGTCGAAGAAGTAGTGGCCGCCACCCGAGGTGACGCGGGAGAAGATCGGCAGGCCGAATCCGGGTGTCTGATCGGCGCGATAAAGCTCGACGGTGACACCATCGACGCCTTCGCCCATGTCGGCGAAGCCGTTCTCGTTGCTGTCGATGTAAACGAGGTTGCCAACGCCCACCGGCGTCTGGAAACCAAAGTCGATGGTCAAATCGACTGCGGCGTCGATCTGATTGTCCGAGGTGTGCTCAAAGCCCGTCTCACCGCTGTCATCGGTGGGCGCGTTGCCGGGATAGAGACTGACGACGAGGGTGGAGACGCCGTTGACGGCCGGATCGCCGTTGTTGACGCCATCTTCACCGACATCGTCATCACCCACGAGACCTTCGAGAATGCTGATGCGCTGGAAGAGCGGCTTGCCCGCCTCAAACTCGCTCGCAGGGACATGCACGATGTAGTTGCCGGGGCGGAGGAAGTTGAAGCCGTAGCGTCCCTGCGTGTCCGTTGCCATGAAGGAGAGCGGATTGTCCACTCCAGGGAACTGGGTATCCGTGTAAAGTTCGACACGCACGCCGGAGATGCCTTCACCTGAGTCGAAGTGGCCGTTGGAGTTGTTGTCGGCAAAGACGAGGTTTCCAAGCGCGACGGGGCGGAACAGGCCGATATCGACTGTGAGGTTGATGTTGAAGTCATCCAGGTCGGTGGAGGAATCGTGGCCGGTCTCGATGCCATCGTCGGTGGGAGCCTCCTCACGCGCAAGATTGATAAGACTGCTACTAATGCCGGTGACCCAGGGTTCGTCGGAGTCCACGGAGTCCTCGCCAGTGTCATCGTCACCCGTGGTGAAGCCAGGCAGGCTGAAGAGACCGCGCAAATTGCCACTGGCCTCGAACTGCGGAGCGGGCAGATGGATGAAATACTGGCCCTGCCAGAGATTGCTGAAGAGGAACAGGCCGCCATTGGCCGTGACGGTGCTGGCGACGGGCTGCGTGATGCCGGGGATGTCACCCCAGCGGTACAATTCGATCGTGGCATCATCCCGGCCCTCGCCGACATCGAAGCGGTTGTTGCCGTTGGCATCGACGAAGACCAGATTGCCGATGCCCATGATGCCAGGCTCAACGAAGCCGAAGTCAATGGTCATGTCTCCGTTGGCATCGACGGTGTAGTTATCGAGTTCACCACCGCGCGCATGCTCCGCAGCGCTGGTACCGTTGCCCAGAGGCTCGGTGCCGGGCGTGAGGGTGATGAGCGGACTGTAAACCACGGTCTTCGGTCCGTCCGGCTGACGACCGCTGTCATCACCGTCGATTTGATCGTCAAGAATGGAGGAGATGGGGCTGCTGTAGCCGCTGCCTGCCAGCGGAAGCCCTTCGCCGAAGTTCGAGACAGGAATCCGCACCTGATAAACACCGGGGGCCTGGCCGGAGAAGTAATAATGACCGTTCGTGTCGGTGATGGTCCAGCCGACGAGGAGTTCAGCACCATCCGCCGAGAAGCCGTTGAAATCCCGCCAGAGCTCGACACGCACGCCGGAGATGCCCTGCTCGACGGCATCCTGGATGCCGTCGGCGTCGAGGTCATTCCACACGAGGGAGCCGATAGAGACGGAATCCGGCAGAGGCGCGAACGGACGACCGATGGCGAGGTCACGCGGACCGGCCCAGATTTCATTGTTCGGACCCGGTGGGCGAGGGATGGGCACCTCGTGGATGTTGACTGTGCCGTTGGGAGCACCTGTGATGTCCACAATGATGAGCGCACCGCTGATGTAGGTGCTAGGGTTGACCGGCTTGCCCCACTGGTAACCGGCGATGTAGAGACGACCGTTGGCGGGGTTGAACTCGATGTCGCGCGTATCCACATCCCCTATGCCGGCCGTGGAGAGCGTGGCGAGGAGTTGCGGCAGCCCAGGCGCGGCAGGCGTGGTGAGATCGACTCTGAAGACCTCGCCATCCGAGCGGTTCACGCCGTAGAGCGTGTTGCCGTGGATGTCGATGCCGGAGATCAGCGCGATGGGCTGCCCACCCGGCACCATGTTCACGACCTGGGTATCGCTGACGATGGTGTTGAGCAACTCGCCCGTGGTGGCGTTGTAGCGACGAACCTCACGAACCGAGCCCGTCTGCACCACGAGGTAAAGATTGCCATCAGGGCCGAAATTGAGATCCTCAATGCCCGTCTTCGTGATGAAAGTGTAAGGAGCGGAGCCTATAGGCGCTCCAGGCGTGGCACTGCCCGGTCCATGGAACCGCACGACCCGCCCTCCGTTCGCATCGACCACGTAGAAGTCACCGTCCGGTCCGATGGTGAACTGGGCGATGAGGCTGACGCCGTCAGTCGAGTTGTCGAGCACCATGCCGAGATCCACACCCGCAGGGCTGATCTTGCGGAGGTTGCTGGCACCGTAATGGGCGACATACCAGTTGCCATCCGGCCCGAGCTCGATGGCGTACGGGACATCCCCCCATTCGGCATTGCCCTGGCTCTGGCTGTTGCCAAAGGCGGCGACGAGAGAGCCGGTGTAGAGTCCGGTGGACGCGTCAAAGGTCTGCACGCTGTCCGCCTGGGTGGCGGAAACATAGATGCTGGGGGTGACATTGCAGAAGCCGAAGTCGATCGTGGTTTCGTCGTAGGTGCCGCCGCCGGTGCCCGGCTCATCCGCCGGAGTCAGAGTGATGACATGGCTGTAAGTCGCGCCGCCACTGACCTGATGGCCGTTGTCATCGTTATCCACGCCGTTGTCCGAGGAGACCGTCACGCTGCTGGAAAGAGGCTGCGCGGCAGGCGGTGTGGGGATGCGGACATAAACCGGGACGGGTGGCAGCGCGGTGAAGAGATACGCGCCATCACTGGCCGAGGTGGTGGTGCGCAGGCGCACGTCGTCCGTGCCGCCGATGCGGTTGTCCGCGCCCGTGGCCCAGAGTTCCAGCAGAACGCCGCCGATGCCCGGCTCTCCCGGATCGCGGAGGCCGTTGTCGTTGGTGTCCTGCCACACAAGATTGCCCACGCTCATGCCCCGGAAGATGCCGAAGTCGATGGTGTAATCTGTGTCGGGATCACCGTCATCGACCGTGGGTTCGCCGCCTTTGGTGAGGGCGATGACTGGAGAGAAGACCGGCGTGCCCGGACCGCTGGGCTGGGAGGCGGCGTTGTTGTCGTTGTCGATGCCGTTGTCGAGATTCACCGGATTGCCGCCGGGGATGTTCAGCTCGGTGGGCATGAGCACGCGCAGGAAGAAGCTGCCGGGCTGGAGATTGTCGAAATGATACTGGCCGAGGGCGCCGGTGACGGTGCTGCGCAGCAGGAGGTCGCTGTTCGGGCCGCTGCCGCCGATGGCGTTGTCCGCACCGGGGTCCCACAGCTCCACGGTCACGTCCTTGATACCAGGCTCGCCATTGTCCCGCAGGCCGTTGAAGTTGGTGTCCTCATACACGACATCTCCCAGGCTCAGACCTTTGACGAGGAGCGAGTAGGAGTGCGTGGAGGAGCAGTTGTAGGCGTCCGTGGCGCGCACGGTGAAGCTGGCAGTGCCATAGACCGTCGAGGTGCCGGAGAGCAGGCCGGAGGAGGACAGGGTGATGCCCGCAGGCGGCGTGCCGGCGATCATGCTCCAGGTGTAAGGCCCGGTGCCGCCGCTGGCGGTAAGCTGCTGGCTGTAGGCGGAGCCGTAATAGGCGTTGGAGAGCGTCGCGGGCGTAATGCTCATGCCGGGGCAGTTCACCACCAGCGTGTAAAGCCGTGTGGCGGCGCAGTCGAAGGCATCACGCGCCTCGACGGTGAAGGAGGCGGTCATCGCCTGCGTCGGCGTGCCGGAAATGAGGCCGCTGGAGCTCAGGGAGAGGCCGGAGGGCAGCGAGCCGCTGGCCACGCTCCACACATACGGCGCGGAACCGCCCACCGCGTTGAGCGGCGCGGAGTAGGCGCTGCCCACCGTGGCGTTCGAGAGCGAGGAGGGAGTGATCACGAACTCTGGGCAGCGCACCGTGATCGTGTAAGGCTGCGTGCCCGGCGCGCCATTGGCATCCAGCGCCTGCACGGTGAAGGAGTAGATGCCCGGAGCCGCCGTGGTGGTGCCGGAGATCACACCGGTAGAAGAAATCGTGATGCCAGCGGGCAGGCTGCCCGTCAGCCTGCTGTAGGAATACGGAGCCGTGCCGCCGCTGGCGGTGATCTGCTGGAAGTAGGGCACGAGACGTGTGGCGTCTGGCAGCGTGGGCGGCAGGATGGAGATCGGCGGATAATCGACCGCGAAGGTGTAACTCTGGGTGGAGGAGCAGCCTTCCGCGTCCGTGGCGCGCACGGAGAAGGTGCTGCTGCCAAGGCTGGTGGGAGCGCCGCTGAGCACACCGCCGCTGGAGAGCGTCATGCCCGTGGGCAGCACACCCGAGGCCAGGCTCCAGGTGTAGGGTGCCATGCCGCCACCCACGGCCAGAGTCTGGCTGTAGGAGGCGTATTGCACCGCCGCAGGCAGCGGGACCGGACCAATCGAAAGCGTCGGACAGGCGATGACGATCTGCAACGCCCGCGTGGCCGAGCAGTTCACGCCGTCGGTGGCCCGCACGGTGAAGTTGTAAGTCGCAGGAGTTCCGGAAGGCGTGCCGGAGATCTGGCCGGCGTTGCTCAGTGACAAACCAGCGGGCAAGGTGCCGCCAGCGAGGCTCCAGGTGTAAGGCGCGGTGCCTGCGGACGCGGAGAGCTGCTGCGCGGCATATTCCACGCCCTTGGTGCCGGATGGCAGGGTCGGCGCGGTGATGCTGATCGTGGGGCAGTTCACCACGATGCCGTAAATCCTCGAACCCGCGCAGCCGTTCGCGTCCGTGGCTGAGATGGTCACATTGTAGGTGCCTGGAGCGCTGGTGGGCGTGCCGCTGAGCACACCGCCGGTGCTGAAGCTCATGCCTGCGGGCAGTGTGCCGCTGACGCTCCACTGATAAGGAGCGGTTCCCGTCGAGGACGTGAGCGTCTGCGCCGGATACAACGTGTGCTGAGTGGCCGCAGGCAGGGTGGCGGGATTGAGCACCAGGGACGGGCAGGTGATATTCCAGACGATGGCGTTGTCCACCACGCAGCCGTTTGCATCCGTGGCGCGGATCACAAAGCTGTAAGCGCCGGGCGCTCCAGTGATGGTGCCGGAGAGCAGTCCGGCGTTGGAGATGGACACACCCACCGGCAGCGTGCCTGACGAGCGGCTGTAAGTGTAAGGAGCCACGCCGCCGGACGCGGTGAACTGCTGGCTCACCGCGCTGCCCTGGGTGACCGAAGTCAGGCTCGTCGGCGAAAGTGACAGCACCGGGCAGAGCACGCGCAGCGTCATCGCCTGCGTGGCGGAGCAGTTGGAGGAGTCACGCACACGCACGGTGAAGCTGTAGGTCGCAGGCGTGGCATTCGCGGTGCCGCTGAGCACGCCCGCGCTGGAAAGCACCAGTCCCGAGGGCAGCGAACCGCTGGAGATGCTCCAGGTGTAAGGCGAGTTGCCGCCCGCCGCGTTGAAGGTGGCGCTGTAAGCCGAGCCGCGCATCACATCCGCCAGAGTTCCTGGCGTGATGGAGATCGAAGGGCAGGCGCGCAGGCCGAAATCAATCGTGTTCTCCATGTTGGTGATGCCGGTGCTGCCCGGCTCTCCGCCTGCGTTGAGCTGGAACACCATGCTCATGATTTCCGAGCCGCCGCCACCCGGCTGCGAGCCGTTGTTGTCATTGTTCACCCCATTGTCATCACTGACCACGGCGCTGCTGGCCAGCGAGTAGGCGGTCGGAGGTGTGAGACGCACATAATACGCACCCGGCGTGTAGGTGCGGAAGCTGTAGCTGCCGTTGCTCTGCGTCGAGGTCGTCTGCAAGACCGTGTCCGCGTCCAATCCCGTGCCGCCGATGAGGCCGTCAGCGCCAGGAGACATAAGCTCCACCTGCACACCGCCGACCCCGGACTCCGAGGCGTCCTTCAATCCGTTGTTGTTGGCGTCATTCCACACCAGATCACCCACCGTGATGCCGGTGAAGAGGCCGAAGTCGATGGTGCCGTTGCTGCTGGTGCCGTCACCATCCACAGCGGAGCCAGGCTCCATGCCGACGGCCAGATCCACCACCGGGCTGTAGAGCGGCGTGCCAGGACCACCGGGCTGGAGGCCGTTGTTGTCGTTGTCGATGTCATTGTCCAGCGCCACCGGCACGCCACCCGTGCCGGGGATGCTCACCGGCGGGGTGACACGCACATAGTATTTTCCAGGCACCAGATTGCTGAACATGTAGGCGCCCGCGCTGTTGGTCACGATGCTCGCGCCGATCTGCGTGTCCGCGTCAAGTCCGCTTCCGCCGACGGCGTTGTCAGCACCGGGGCTGAACAACTGCACCGTCGCGCCGCTGATGCCGATCTCGCCCACATCACGTAGGCCGTTGTTGTTGGCGTCGTTCCAGACGAAGTTGCCAAGGCTGACCCATGGTGAGACGGAGCAGGGTTCCGTGGCCAGGGTGAAGACACCGGCAGGATCGGTCTCAAACACGCCCTCGGTCGTCGCTCCGGGCGTGTAGCTGAACGCGGTGAGCGCTCCGTTCGCGTCATACGTCGGCGCGGAGTCGAGATCCACCATGCGCAGCGAGATGCCGGCGCTGCCACCGGCCTGCGCGCCTTCCCAGGTGTCGGGATCGACGCCCATCGCGCTCCAGTTGACGGCGTTGTTCAGGCGGCTGACATCCAGCACGAGCTGGAAGCGGGCCGAGGAGCCGGCTTCGGTGACTTTCTTCAACAGCACGTCGCCCGCCGTGGCGCTGCCCGGCGCGGTGCTGATCATGAGGTTTGCCGCGGTCTGCCAGCTCTGATAACCCAGCGCCGGATCGTAACGGTACACGGCCACGTTCGGGTTGGCGCGGTTCAGGCCGTCAAAGTAGATCAACGCATGGTCAGCGCTGGCCGGATTGGAGCCAGTGCTTACCAGGAACCACAAGGCGTCCGCTTTTCGGCCGCTGGCTTGATTCACCGTGAGGTCCAGCACCAGGCGACTCAGGGCGGCGTCATAGACGAGGTCGGCGCTGTCGAGGTGCGCGATGGTCGGCGTGTAATTGAAGTCATAAGCCTGGCCTGGCGTGATTTCCCCGGTCTGGAGCAGCACGCCGTCGCGGTTGGTGTCCGTGAGCAGGAAGTGATAGCAGCCGGTGGCGGCCGGACCCGAGGCTTTGAAACCGAAATCGACGGTCATGTTGCCGTTGTTGTCGTCGCTGTCATCCAGCGTGTTGAACGCGCCGCTTTCACCAGCGGTGTTGATCGGCTCGTTGTCGTCCTCCAGCAGGATCAGGGCGCTGCTGATGCCGTTGACCGCAGGCTGCGCGTTGTCGATGCCGTTGTCATTGCCCACGATGTTGTCATCCAGGTCGTTGTCACCCGGGCTTGAGGGGGCGATGGAGATGGAGTTCACCAGCGGCTTGCCGATGGCGAATTCGGAGGCGGGGATGCGCACATAGTAAGATCCTGGCACCACATTGTTAAAGATGTAACGACCGCGTGTGCTGCCGCTGGTGCTGGTCGTCGTGCTGGCCACGAACACGCCCGAGCTGTTCAACAACTCCACTCGCACTCCGCCCACGCCTTCACCAGAGTCATAGATGCCGTTGTTGTTGCCGTCCTTGTAAATCAGGTTGCCGATGGAGCAGAAGGTCGGACGCAGGCCGAAGTCGATCGTGTTGTCAGTGTTGCCGCCGAAGGGAGCCATGAGATTGCCCGGCTCCGTCAGCGCGGAGAGCGTGATCATCGGCGAGTAGATCGGCGCACCGGATGACGACTGGCTGATGCCGTTGTTGTCGTTGTCGATGCCGTTGTCCGAGCTGCTGCTGGTGCTGCTGCGGCGCGGGTGCGAGACCGGCGGCGTGACGCGCACATAATGGCGGCCAGCGCTCAGGCCGGTGAAGCTGTACAAGCCATCCGTCCCCGTGGTGAAGGTCGCGCCGACCTTCACATCGTCAGCGTTGTTCACCGTGGTGTCAGTGGAGCGGAACAGCTCCACCTGCGCGCCTTCGACGCCCGGCTCGCCCGCATCCATCACACCATCGTTGTCATTGTCCGACCACACGAGGTTGCCGATGGAAAGCGTGGCGCTGAAACCAAAGTCGATGCTCATTTCCTGATTGCCACCGCCGCTGGCGCGATTGCCAGGCTCCTGGTTCAGCGTGAGGTCAATGACTGGGCTGCTCACCGCCGTGCCAGCACCACCTGGCTGCAAACCATTGCTGTCGTTGTCCTCACCATTGTCATTGGAGTCCGCAGGCGAGGCCAGCGGCCAGAGCGCGTCAGGCGCAGGGATACGCACGAAGTATTTGCCCGCCTGCAAGCCAGTAAAGAGATAATAGCCGTTAGCATCCGTCGTGGTGGTGGTGACAAGCTGGTCGTCACCCGTGTTGGCAAGGTTGTCCGCGCCAGCGCGAAGCAGTTCGACGGCAACATCCGCCAAACCAGGCTCACGCGGGTTCTTAAGGCCGTTGGCGTTCGTGTCAGCCCACACGAAGTCGCCGATGGAGAGCGTCGGCGGATCGCAAGTGGCGCTGCCTTGCAGCAGGATGTTGTCGATGTCGATGTAGCCGGAGCCATCACCGCCCCAGAGGTAGATTTCGAGCAGGAAGGGCTTACCAGCCAGCTCAGCGCCGGTGGGAACCGCCGTCGCTCCGCCGATGAAGCTGCTCCAGGGCAGGTTCATCGAGTACCACGAGCCGGTCGAAGGCAGGGTAAAGCTGTTCGTGACTGCGGTGCGATGATTGGCCCCGTCTTTCCAAGTGAGGAAGACCTTGCCCTGCACCGGCGCGGTGGAACCGACGCGGAACACGTCAAAGAAGATGTTGCCGATGTTGCCGGTGGCGGTCGGGTCCATGTCGAAGCGCACCCACAGGCTGTCGCGATTCTGCGTCATGCTGGTGCGCGCGTTGTCGTAGGCCGTGTCGTAGGCCGCGTCCCAGTCACGCATGCGGCGGGAGAGAGAACCGCCGCGGATCGGGCCGTTGCTCGTCGGCTCGCTGATGTCCATGAGGCCGTTCATGTCGTCCTCGATCTGAATCTTGGCCGCGTTGACCACGCAGCCATGCTTGAAGCTCGGCGAGGCAGGCAGACCGCCGCTGGCGGTGTTCAGGTCATACTCCAGCAGGTTCGTGAGCGAGGCAGGCACAGCACGGAGCGCGAAGTCAAGGCTGTTGTCGGCATCCGCGCCTCCTGCGACATCTCCCGGCTCACGTCCGACGGCCAGGGTGATGACCGGACTCGTGATCGCGGTCCCCTTCCCTCCGGGCTGGATGCCGTTGTTGTCATTGTCGGTGCCGTTGTCCGCGCTCACCTGTGCGCCCGAGGACATCGGATGACTGGTTGGCGGTGTGGTGATGCGCACAAAGTAACGCCCAGGGGCCAGGCCGGTGAAGGCATAGCCGCCGGTGCCGTCGCTCGTCGTCGTGCCTTGGGAAACGTCGTCGCCATTGCCGATGACGGTGTCCGTGGTGGAGAAAAGCTGCAGTGAGACGCCTGCCAGGCCCGGTTCACCCACGTCACGCGTGCCGCTTTGGTCCAGATCATCCCAGACGAGATTGCCGAGCGCCAGACCATTGATGGTGATGACATAATCCCGCGTGCCGGAGCAGGTGGCGGAGTCCACGCCGCGCACGGTGAAGCTGTGGCTGCCCACCGCCGTCGGCGTGCCGCTGATGACGCCCGCGTTGCTCAAAGTGACGCCCGGAGGCAGGCTGCCGGCGATGAGCGAGTATGTGTAAGGCCCGACGCCGCCGCTGCTGGTCACCGTCTGGCTGTAAGCCACGCCGCGATAGCCTGAGGCCAGGCTGGCAGGTGTCAGCGCCAGTGTGGGGCAGACAATGGTGATGCCCACCGAGGCGCTGCCCACGCAGCCATACACATCACGCGCCTCGGCGGTGAAGGTAAAGCTACCTGCGGCTGTCGGCGTGCCGCTGATCATGCCGGAGGGGCTGAGCGAGAGTCCAGCCGGTGCTGAACCGGTGGGAATGCTCCAGGTGTAGGGTCCTGTGCCGCCTGAAGCGGTCAGATTGCTGGTGTAACTGACGCCCACCGTCGCGTTTGGCACCGTCGCCGGAGAAATCGTGATCACGGGGCATTGCAGCGTGATGATGTAGTTGATCGTGCCGGGGCAGTTGTTTTGATCCATGGCCTGGATCGTCACGCTGTAGTTGCCGGGCGTGCTCGTCGGCGTGCCGCTGATCAGGCCGATGGGCGAGATGCTCATGCCGGTGGGGAAGGCACCGCCGGTGCGGGACCAGGTCTTCGTGCCCACACCGCCGCTGGCGCTGAGCTGCTGCGAGTAGGAACTCCCCACCGTCGCCACTGGCAGCGAGGCAGGCGTGATGGTGATCGCGGCGCAGTTCACACCGAGCGATAGAGCCTGCTGCTTGACGCAGCCGTTCAGATCGCTGGCCTGCACGGTGAAGTTGAACGAACCGACCGCCGTGGTGGTGCCGCTGATCAGACCTGCCGAGGAAAGCGTGATGCCGGAGGGCAGCGCACCACTGGCCATCGACCAAGTGTAAGGCGTGGTACCGCCGCTGGCGGTGAGCTGCTGGGAGTAAAGCTCGGTCGTGGTGGCCTGCGGCAGCGTTGTCGGCGTGATGGCGATGATCGGGCAGTCAAACGTGAGGGTGCAGTCACGCGTGCCGACACAGCCGGCGCTGTCCGTGGCTTTGACGCGGAAGTTGTAAGTGCCCGGAGCCACCGTCGGCGTGCCGCTGATGACGCCCGTGCTGCTGATGGCAAGCCCGGCCGGCAGTGTTCCGCTGTCCAGCGACCAGGTGTAGGCCGGATTGCCGCCGCTGGCGCTCATGGTGTGGCTGTAGCTCTGGTACTGCCGCGCGTTCGGCAGCGTGGCCGGTGTGACGGTGATGACCGGGCACGTCACGCGCAGGGTGTGGGCGCGTGTGCCAAAGCAACCGACGCTGTCCGTGCCGCGCACGGTGAAGGTGTAATCTCCCGGCACGGCGGTCGGTGTGCCGCTGAGCAGGCCCGAGGTGCTGAGGCTCATGCCGGAAGGCAGCGCCCCACCGTCGATGCTGAAGGTGTAAGGGGCGCTGCCGCCCGTGCCGTCCATCAGCACGGCGCTGTAGGCCACGAACTGCCGCGCATTGGCCAGTGAGGCGGGCGAAAGCGTGATCGCCGGGCAGACGACGCGCACGCTGAGCGCCTGCGTGCTCACGCAGTTGTTCGCGTCACGCGCACGGACGGTGATGGAGTAGGTGCCAGGCGCGGAACCCGGCGTGCCGCTCAAAATTCCCGCGCTGCTGAGGCTCATGCCGGTGGGCAGGGCGCCGCTGGTGATGTCCCATTGATACGGGGCCGTGCCGCCAGAGGCGTTGAGCGTGGTGGCGGTGTAGGCCGCGTATTGCGTGGCATCCGCGAGTGTTTTCGGAGTGATGTCCAGCACCGCGCAGGCCACGGTGAGCGTGTAGGCGCGCAAACCGACGCCGCCGTAAGTGTCGCTGGCACGCGCGGTGAACGGATAGCTGCCCGGAACCGAGGTGGCCGTGCCGCTGAGGAGTCCGCTGGCGCTGTCGATGCTGAGACCGGCAGGCAGGCCGTTGTTGCCGCTGGTGGTGGTGTTGCGACGCGCGGAAACCTCGGCGCTGCTGAGCGCGCGATTGTAAATCACCACTTCATCGAGATCCCCGCTCCAGTTTGTGCCTGCTGTGCTGCTGCCGCCGAGCAGAAGAGGTTGTGTGGAGTGGCTGACCGGGATGACGAACAGTTTGGCGGCGGCCTGGACGCCGTTCACATAAATGCGCAGCGCCACGTTGTCATAAGTTGCCACAACATGATTCCAGGTGTTCACGGTGAGCGACGCGTCCACGAAATCGGAGGTGAGCAGCACGGTGGACGGGCGGTTGACCCAGAACCGAACCGTGCTGGAGCCGCTGCGCTGAGTCAGACCGTAGCCGTTGGTCGGTGACCCCGGGCTGGAGGTCTTGGCGATGATGATCTTGTCCCCCGAAGGCGAGGAACTGGTCGGACGCACCCATGCCTCGATGCTGATCTGGTTCGGACGCATGACCGACTGATCCGCCACCTGCATGTAATCATTCGTGCCATCAAAGTCGAAGGCCTTGCCAACCATGCCGTCAATGAAACCGACGCCATTGAGCAACGCCCCATGATTCGCGCTAAGAAGCTCGGCGGCGCTGCTTTCCCCCGGCCACCACACGGCTGCTCCGCTCAAGGCCGAAGGACCATAACTCCAGGTGTAAGGCGCGGTGCCGCCAGAGCCGACCAGGCCCTGGCTATAAGCGACATACTGCGTGGCTCCGGGCAGCGTGGCGGGATTGACCGTCACCAGTGCGTTCATGAGCGTGAGCGTGTAGCTCTGCGTGCCGGCGCAGCCCTGGCTGTCTGTGCTGCGCACCGTGAAGTTGTAGGAGCCGGGAGCAGCAGCCGCGCCTGGAGTACCGCTGATGACACCGCCGCTGCTGAGGGTCATGCCGCTGGGCAGGCCGCCGCTGCTGATCTGGTAGCTGTAGCCGCCGGAACCACCGCTGGAGCTGAGGGACAGCGGATTGTAGGCGGCATACTGCATCGCCAGGCCCACGGTGCCGGGGCTGATGGTGATCGCGGGGCAGCCACGGAAGCCGAAGTCGATGGTGTTCTCGGTGTTAGTGGTGCCGCTGTTGCCAGCCTCACCGGCCGCCGTGAGCATGATCGTGGGGCTGATGACCGCCGTGCCGATGCCGCCGGGCTGGCTGCCGTTGCTGTCGTTGTCCTCGCCATTGTCCGAAAGATCCACCACACCGGAGGCCAGCGGATAAGCGGCTGGCGGCGTGGGAATGCGCACGCGGTAAGCACCGGGCTGGTAAACGCTGAATCCGTAAACACCCGAGCTGTTCGTCGTCGTGCTGGCGATGATGGTGTCGGCCACACCATCGAGCAGCTCGACCGCGACACCCGCGCCGACACCGTTTTCAGAGCCGCTGGTGTAAACACCGTCGTTGTTGGCGTCGATGAAGAGCTGGTTGCCGAGCTGAATGCCGGTGAACAGACCGAAATCGACGCTGAGCTCGGTGTCGGGGTTGGTGTCGCCATCGTTCACCGGCTCGGTGCCTGCGGCCAGCGTGATGACCGGGCTGTAAATGTAAGTGCCCGGGCCGCCGGGCTGGGAGCCGTTGTTGTCGTTGTTGATGCCGTTGTCAGCGGTGACGACGTTGCCACCGGTGGCAGGAATGCCGGAGGGCGGAGTGACACGCACCACATATTTGCCGTCGGCCAGACCGGTGAAGTTGTAAGCGCCGACCGGACTCGTCGTGGTGCTGCCGATGAGCAGGTCATCCGCATCTCCAGCGATGTCGTTGGTGCTGCGGAACAACTCCACGGTGACACCGCCGATACCAAGCTCGCTGAACGCGCCGGTGTCGCGCACGCCGTTTTTGTTGGCGTCGTTCCAAACCATGTTGCCAAGGGTGAGCGTGGCCGAGGTGCCGACCTGGCAGAGGTACACGAGGTCGGTGACGACCGGATTGGTGCTGCTGCCGCCGGAGAGCACGATGCTGGCGCTGTCGATCTGCGCCTGCGTGGCCGCGTTCGCGACACGGAAGCGGTAGGTGAACTGACGCCAGACCGGCTGAGAATTGTTCGCCGTGACCTCGGTCCAGCCGTTGTAGTCCGCCGCGCCAAAAGCAGGATAAGAAACCGTGCCGCCGCTGTAACCGCAGCACTGGTCCACCCCCGGTGCGGTGGCGCTCAGCTCACCCTGCGGCACGGTGTAGTATTGATAGATGCCCGGAGTGGAGCCGGTGATGATCTGGAACACATGCGCGTTCGCGCCGAGATCCCACAGGATGGAGGCGGCTCCAGAGGAGGCGTTCGCGGCCCAGACGCTCAATTCGTATTCCTTGCCCGCCTGAAGCACCGAACTCCAGGCTCCACCGCCCGCCGGACGCAGGCTGACGCAGGAGTTCGTGCCCTGCATGAGCAGCATGCGCTTGCCATGGCGGCTCTTGACGCTCTCCGTCCATGACACACGCGATCCAGTGTTCCCCGCGAGGATCTGCGCGCGCTGAAGCGGCTCCCCTACCCCGCTGGTGCCGTTCGTGCCACCCAGCCATTGATAAGCGTTGATGTTGGTGCCGAGCGCGGTGCCCGCGCCATTGTAGCCAAGCACGCTGACCGGCGTTCCGGTCGTGTTCGGCAGTCCCTGGAACTCAAAACTCGGGTTGTCGATGAGGTTGGTGACCAAGCAGGCGCTTGGATTGGCGAAACCGATGTCCACCGTGCTGTCGGCGTCATTGTCATCGCCATCAGCGCCGCTGCCGGGCTCGGTGCCTGGAGAAAGGGTGATCAGCGGCGTGACGACGGGATCGCCCGAGGCGGTCTGAAGGCCGTTGTTGTCGTTGTTGACGCGGTTGTCGAGCGCGACCTGGCTTGTGCTGACCTTTGGATAATACGTCGGCGGCGTGGGGATGCGGACGTAATAGACGCCGGGGGCGAGGTTGGTGAAAAGATAGAGTCCGTTGCTATCAGTGACGGTCGTGGCCAGCATCACGTCATCACCACCACCGTTTTGAGCGCTGCCGTTGATGCCAGGAGACCACAGTTGCAGCAGCAGGTTCGGCACGCCGCTCTCGGTGGAGTTGCGCAGGCCGTCGTCGTTCATGTCGATCCACACCTGGTTGCCGATGGCCATTCTTTTCGCGACGAAGGTCACGGAGGTCGTGGCGCTCTGGCAGTTGTAAGCGTCGGTGACGCGAAGGGTGACCGCGTAGCTGCCCAGAGTCGTCGGTGTGCCGCTGACCGTGCCGTTGGAGGCCATCGTGATGCCAGGAGGCAGCGTGCCGCTGATCAACGCGAAGGAATAAGGAGCCGTGCCGCCGCTGGCGGTGAGGGCGTGCGAATAGCTGGTGCTGAGGTAGCTGTTTGGCGGCGGCACACTTCCAAGCGTGATCACCGGGCAGGCCGGAGTCAGCGTGTGAACGCGTGAGCCGGAGCAGCCGTTCGCATCCGTGGCGATAAGCGTGAAACTGACAGGCGTGGTGCTGATGGCGGTACCGGTGAGCGTTCCTGTGGCGCTATTGAGGCTGAGCCAGGCGGGCAGGCCCGTCGCGCTCCAGGTCAGCGGCGTGGCGCTGCTGCCGCTGGCCGTGACCACTTCTGAATAGGCAAAACCGATCACTGGCGCAGGCAGCGTGGCGGGATTGACCGTGATGACCGGGCAGACCTTGATCTGGTAAGTGGAAACACCCTGGCAGCCTTCGGAATCCGTGACGCGCACCGTGACGCGCACCGTGACGCTCGTTCCAGCGCCGTTCACCGTCGTCGGAGTGCCTGAAATCACGCCAGCGGAGGAAAGACTGAGTCCGGCCGGCAGCGTGCCGTTCTTCAGGGCATAAGTGTAAGGCGCGGTGCCGCCGTTGGTTGTGATTGCTTGCGAGTAAACAGCGCCCACAGTCGCCAGAGGCAGTGTTGAAGGCGTCAAAGTAAAGGCCGGGCAGCGAGGATCGAGCGTGTAGGCCCGGGTGCCGACGCAGCCATTCGCATCCGTGGCCCGCACGGTGATGGTGGCGGCTGTGCTGCTGGTGGGAGTGCCGGTGATCACGCCTGTCGAGGCATTCAGAGCCGCCCAGGCAGGCAACGTGCCGCTGGCGATGGTGAACTGGTATGGAGCGGTGCCGCCCGTGGCTCCAATCGTCTGCTCATACTCCAAACCGACCGTGGCAGGCGGCAAAGCGGAAGGTGTGAGGCTGATGACCGGGCAGACCTGCAAGGGCAACACGCGCGTGCCGCTGCAACCATTCGGATCAGTGGCGCGCACGGTCACATTGACGCCCACACCGTTTGCGGTGGTGGGAGTGCCTCCAATGACGCCTGTGGCAGGATCAAGCGTGAGTCCTGCGGGCAGTGTGCCGCTGGCGACGCTCCACTCATAGCCGAGCCAGCCCGTCACGGTCTGCATTGAGTGCGACGGCCCGGACCATTGCAGACGGGCGACTGCGGAACCTGCGTTTTCATAATACTCCACCCGAACCGGCACCACCGTGCCTGCGGTCAGCGAGATCGTGCCGCTGTGGGAGGTCGCGGACTGGTCCACCCAGCGGTCGATGATGAGCGTGTTGTTCACCCACACCCGCACGCCGTCGTCAGACGTGGTTTGGAAAGTGTGCGAGCCGGTGGTGCTCGGGCGGATGAAGCCGCTCCAGCGCACCGAGAAGGCATCGGCAGGAACCGAGGCATGCGGAGAGCCGCCAGCCCAGTCAAAGTTGATCGAGGCGTCCTGACGTGTCACCACCAGAGTGTTGAAGTTTGTGCCGGAGAAATACTGGCCGGTCAGACCTGAGGATGGCGCGGCGGTCAGCGCCTGGCTGTAAGCCGCGCCCACCTGCGCCTTGGCCGGCACGGCGGGATCAATCGTGATGGTGGGGCAGACGGGCGGCAGTGTGTAGGTGCGTGAGCCGGTGCAGAGATTCGCGTCCGTCGCGGTGACCGTGAAGGTGACGGAGGTCGAATTGGTCGGCGTGCCTGACAAAACGCCGGTGGTCGGGTTAAGAACAAGCCAGGCAGGCAGCCCCGTGGCGCTGAACACCAGCGGCGAGGCGCTGCTGCCGCTGGCAGTGATGGTTTGTGAGTAAGGAATGCCGATCAACGGCGCGGGCAGCGTGGCTGGATCGACCGTGATGACCGGGCAGACCTTGATCTGCATGGGCTGGTCCTTGTAGCAGGTGTTCGCGTCTGCCGCTCGGATCGTGATGCTGGCTCCATTCACCCCGCTGGTGGGCGCGGTCGGAGTGCCGGTGATCGAACCGCCGCCGCTGATGCTCAAACCGGCGGGCAGCGAACCGGAAACAAGGCTCCAGGCATAAGGCGTGGCGGTGCTGCCGCTGGCGTTCATCGCCTGGGTGTAAGCCGTGCCCACCAGGCCCTGCGCCAGCGCGGATGGCGTGACGGTGATGACCGGGCAGGAGCGGAAACCAAAGTCGATGGTGTTTTCCACACTGGTGCCACCGCTCGATCCAGGCTCGGTGCCGGTGGCCAGGGTGAAAAGCGGACTGGTGGTCGCCGTGCCTGCGCCGCCGGGCTGGATGCCGTTGCTGTCGTTGTCCAGACCATTGTCTTCTGTGACCGCAGTCGTGGCAAAGGAGTACGCGGTGGCAGGAACCGGCACACGGACGCGGTAGGCGCCGGGAGCACAGCCGCCAAAGAAATAACGACCGTCCGCATCGGTGGTGGCGGTGGCCAGCACGGTGCCGCCGCTGTTGAGCAACTGCACGCCCACACCAGGAATGCCCGCGTCACCGGGGCCAAACATGCCGTCGCCATCCACATCGGCAAACACGAGATCACCCACGTTCACACCGTCACCGAGGCCGAAGTCGATGGACAGGTCGGTGTTGGGGTTGGTGTCGCCATCGTTGATCGGCTCCGTGCCGGGAGCGAGCGTGATCAGCGGGCTGAAGATCGGCGTGCCCGGGCCGCCGGGCTGCATCCCGTTGTTGTCATTGTTGACGCCGTTGTCCAGCGGAACGACCGCGCCTGAAGTCGTGGGCAGGGATGACGTCGGCGTGACCTGCACATAATAAACTCCGGCAGGCAGCGAGCTGAAGAGATAAGCGCCGCTGCTCGTCGTGGTGATCGGAGAAGCCACCTCGTAGTCCGCGTTCACCCCCGTGCCGCCACGCACACCATCCGCGCCTGGATGGAACAGGCGAACCACCGCTCCAGCCACACCTGGCTCGCCCGCGTCCTTGATGCCGTCACGGTCCAGGTCATGCCAGACGGCGTTGCCGAGGCAGAGGCGCTCATCAGGCTGCGAAACACGGCTGAACAGGATCGAATCTTCGATCTCGGCAGGATTGTTGCCATACACGCCCATCTTGCTGCCATCGGCGGAGATGCCGTCGCCGCCGTTGTAGATGTTCCAGAAGGCGTAGGCCTCGTCCTGGGCGGCATGCCCGTCGGAAACGAGCACATCCGAGATGCGGGTGTACAAATCAGCCGGTGTGTCCCACATCACGGCGAAGCTGCCGGAGGAACCCGTGCTGTAGATGGAGCCGAGGGCGCGGCCCGTGTCGCTAATCGCGCCGACAATGCCTCCCAGTCTGTCTTGCGGCAGGATGCGGGCCAGATTGGTGCGCGTGCTGGTCTGCGTGTCATGCACAAACGGCGCCGGCACTCCTGAAATGCGCTGGCTGGAGCCGACATAACGTCCATTCGGGCTGATGCGGCCGCCACGCAGCGAACCACCGGTGAAAGTGACCACCGTGGTGCCCCAGCCGCCTGCCGGACTGCCGCTGATGACCTTGCCCACGCCGCTGCTGTCGATGACGAGCAGCTTGGTGCCATCGGCGGAGGCATCAAGCACCTCGCGCACGCCGGAGATCGCCGTCCAGGCACGCGTGCTGAGATTCCACCAGCCGCCCTGCGGCATCAGCGGGCCGGAAGGACCGTCCGGGTCGGCCGTGCCAAAGGCATAAGCGCTGTCAGCCGTCAGAGCGACCGGCAACGCATGGACGCTGGCATTGGCATCGTAAGGCGTGAGCAGGCGTGTGACGGTGCCGGTGGCGTGGTTGTAGAACCAGGGGATGACGTTGAAATTCTTGCCGCTGGTCCATTTTTCATGACCGACGACATTGCCGCTGTCATTCACATCGCCGCCCATCGCATACGGATGCGAGGCGTCCACCAGCGGGATGTCCACGCTGGTGAAGGAGAGCGTGTTCATCACAAAACCACGCGTCTTGAGGCCAAAACGGATGCCGGTGATCCAACGGCCGTCTGGTGACATGTTGAAGATGCAATTGCCCTGGCTCTGCGTTTCACCGCCAAACACGTCGCGTCCGAGCCGCGTCACCTGGTAGTGACCGCCCGTGCTTTGACCGAGTGGCGAAGGGCAGTCGGAGGCGGCACCGGAGATGCTGATGACACGCGAGACCGTCGTCTGGCAGGCGCTGGTATCTGTCACCGTCAGCGTGACGGTCGAGTTTCCCGCCGCCGTGGGCGTGCCGCTGAGAACACCGCCCGCGCTCAAGTTCAAGCCCGCAGGCAACGTGCCGCTGGCGATGGCATACGAATAGGGAGAGGTTCCACCGGCAGAGATGAAGACCTGAGAGTAGGGCGTGCCGACACTGCCCATGGCGGGTGTGCCCGGACTCACGCTGAGGGGCAGGCATTGCGGTGTCAGCGTGTAGCTGCCCGTCCCCGTGCAACCGTTCGCGTCCGTGGCACGAAGGGTGAACGTGCGCGAGACCGCGCTGGTGGGCGTGCCGCTGAGAACGCCGGTGCTTGTGTTGAGAGTGAGTCCGGCGGGCAGGCTGCCGCTGTTGAGGGCAAACACATAAGGCGCGGTGCCGCCTGTGACGCCGACCGTCTGCGAATAGCTCGTGCCGACGGTGATGGATGTGGAAACCGCCCCCAGACTGAGGACCGGGCAGACTTTGAGGCTGAAGATCTGGTCCTTCGCGCAACCATTGGCATCCGTGGCGCGCACAGTGACATTGACACCCGCGCCGTTGGAGGTCGTGGGCGTGCCGCTGATCACACCACCGCTGCCGAGCGTCAAACCGGCAGGCAGTGCGCCGCTGGCGAGCGTGTAGGTGTAAGGTGCGGTGCCACCGCTGGAGGAGATCGTCTGTGAATAGGCCGTGCCGACCGCTCCGACCGAGAGCGTTCCCGGAGTCATCGTGATGACCGGGCAGACTTGCACATTGAGCGTCGCATTGCCCTGGCAGCCGTTTGCATCCGTGACGCGGAAGCTGAGGCTCGCGCCGTTGGTCGTGACTGTAGGTGTCCCGGAGATCACGCCCGTGCTGGTGTTGAACGAAAGTCCTGTGGGCAGCGTGCCGGAGGTCTGCGCCCAGGTGTAAGGCGCGGCGCCGCTGCCAGCCGCGAGTGTTTGCGAATAAAGAGTGCCGAGAATCGCCTTTGAGAGCGTGGCAGGTGTGACGCTGATGGCAGGACAGGTGGCCGACAGCGTGTACGCCTGATTTTTCACACAGCCATTGGCATCTGTGACGCGCACGGTGAAGCTGGCAGGGGCGGAACTCGCGGGTGTGCCGCTCAAAACACCTGCGGAACTCAGCGTGGCCCACGCCGGGAGCGAGCCGCTCGCGATGGAGAAAGCGTAAGGCGCCGTGCCACCGGTGGCGCTGATCGTCTGAGAATAGGCAATCCCCACCGTCGGGATGGCAAGTGTGGTGGGAGACAGTGTGATGAGCGGGCACACCTGCATGGAAAGCGTCCTGGAGGCCTGGCACCCATTCGCATCCGTCGCGCGGAAGCCCAGGCTGACGCTGGCCCCGTTTCCTGACGTTGGGCTTCCAGAGATCACCCCGGTGCTTGTGTTGAGCGCAAGTCCTCCGGGCATGGTGCCCGAGGTAAGCGCCCAGGTGTAGGGCGGGCTGCCGCCGCTGGCAGCGAGCGTCTGCGAGTAAGCGCTGGCGACCGTTCCTGGCGGCAGGCTCGCGGTGGTGACGGTCATCGTGGGGCAGCCGATGGTCAGGGTGTGATCTTCGACCTCGCCGTTCCCCAGAACTCCGGTGGAGCCAGGGGTGCTCACGGATGTCAGACGGACACGCACCCCCAAGTCACCAAAGGGGACAGAGGACGGCACCGTGAAGCTGATGCTCCGATTCGAGTTGGAAGCACCATTGGCGATGAGAACGTTGCTGGCCACCTGCTCGCCAGCGTCGGTGAGAACCCCGTTGCGGTTAAAGTCAATCCAGGCATGCAGAAACGCGGTGGAACCCGTGGTGTTGGTCACCGTGACCGTCAGCGCGCCTGTTGCTCCCGGAGCGATGCTCGCGGGCATGGACACGCCGTCTTCATCATCCACGCCATTGAGATCGTCCCCCGTGGCGCTCGCATTGGTGGAAGCGGAGTATTCTGAGTCGATCAAAGACCCCAGTAACAAACCCGGCACAATCGCGCTGCCCGCGCTGCCAAACGCGGCATTGTCCCCGTGATCCACCGCCTTCAGAAGGCCAAAGTCGATGGTGTTGTCGATGTTGCTTCCCCCCGAGCTGAGACTGCCCGGCTCGGTGCCTTGCGCCAGTGTCACCACCGGGCTGTAAACGACCGCCCCCCGGCCTCCTGGCTGGGAACCGTTGTTGTCCCCATCATTCCCATTGTCACCGGCCACAGTGCTGCTGACCACCGAGTAAAGCGTCGGCGGGGTCACCGTGACAAAGTATTTTCCAGCGGCCAGACCGGCGAAGCTGTAGGCTCCCGTGCCGTCGGTGGTGGTGGAGTCAAGCAGCGTGTCCGCCGCGGAGCCTGAGCCGCCGATCAGATTGTCAGAGCCAGGACTCCAAAGCTGCACGGTGACTCCGCCGATGCCGCTTTCTCCAGCGTCTTGCTGGCCGTTGTTATTCAAATCATTCCACACCAAGTCGCCGATGCTCAGCGTCTGGGTGATGCCAAAGGTGGCATTGACGATGCCAGCGTTGCCGATGCTGACAGCCAGGCCGCCATCGACAGTGCCGTCACTGCCGACACCGGAGCCGAGGAACTCGCCTGCATTCAGCCAGCCTGCCGGCATGGCTGCCGCTGGCGCGGTGGAACCCAGGCTGCCGTAGGAGGTGCTCAGGACGACCCGGTAGGACGTGTTGGCAGAGGCGCCGCCGAGGATGAAGGTGCCGTCGCTCTTGACGGGGAAGGAGTCCACGAGGTTGCCCGAGCCATCCACCAGCATGGCAAACAAGGTGCCGCCGGCATTGGTCCCCGTGCCGTTGACGCGGCCATCAGTCAAGCCGTTGGCATCATTGTACACGATGCCTTTCACGCCCAGAGAAGTCACAGAAGTGGAGATGCCTTCAGACAAGTCCGCGTAGGAGGCGGTGGGAAGCGGCCCCACTTTCACCGACTGGGGCGAGGAGGTGTCATAGTTGTCGATGCGGTAAAGATTGCTGCCGGTCGAGCCGAGCGCATAAAGCCGCGAGACACCGCCCACGCCCGCGATCTGCACCGAGCTGTTGCTGGAGTAGGGAATCTGCGAGTTGATGCTCGTCGTGGAGGCCGCAGGACCAGACGGATTGATCCCGTTGCTGATGTATTGGTTGAAAAGAGTGTTGGAGCTGCTGATCACCGTGGAGGTCACCAGCAGGCCGTCCTGCGGGCGGATGACGAAGTCGCCGCCGTTGAACGTCTGGGACAGATGGAAAAAGTCCGTGTGATCGGTGATGGCGGGAGATTTCAGGCCCAGACCGGTCGTGTTCAGATGCCAGACCGCCACGTTGTTGCTGAGCTGGCCGCCGGCATAATATTCGCCGTCATAAAATGCGGCGCGAGGGAAGGCGCCTGCGCCGGCCGAGGCTGAAGCAGGTGTGCCCGAGTTGAAGGGGATGTTTGACAGCGCCGAACCGGTCACCGCCTGGTAGCTCCACGTCTTGCTGACGTTGTCATAGGCCGCCGTGTACAAATTGAGGTTGTAACCACTCGACCCCGAGGAGGTGGCGGCCCAGTAGAACCGGCGGTTGAGCCAGTCGAGGGCCAGTCCGTTCATGACGGCATTCGTCGCGTTGGCGTTGAAACCCGGAGACGCCGCGTTGAGATCCAGGATGCCCGGGTTGACGGACACCGTCGGGGTGGCGGAGTTGGGGTTGTAAATGGAGATCTCATCCAGGTAGTAGCGAGTACCGACGGCGCGGATCGTGTAAAAGTAATCCCTGAAGTTGGACGAAGGCGCCACGATGGAGGTGGTGTAGTCCTCCACCTCACCAAAGCCCCTGGCACCGGTAGGGCCGGGTGTCTCTTCCGAGGTCAGGCGGAAACGCGCGCCCACCGCGCCGATGGTCGCGTTGCTCGGAACATCAAAGTAGAATGTCTGGTACTCACCGGAGGTGCCGTCGACCACCACGACATCGGAAATCACCCTCTCGGCATCGGTGAGCAGGCCGTTGTTGTTAAAGTCCACCCAGCCGTTCAGGTAAGCCTGCGCACCAGTGCTGTTGTTGAGCTTGACGGTCACCGCGACGCCTGCCTGCCCCTGCACCAGAATGGCCTGCAAGGTCACCCCGTCCTCGTCATTGTTGTTGGTGATGTCGTCCCCGGTCGCCGCCAGATTCGTGACCGCCGTGAATTCCGCATCCGTGAAATCGCCCATTTTCAAGTCGCTCGAAATCTTGCTGCTGGCATCCTGGAAGAGAAAAAAGTCGCCGTGATCTGACGGCTCCACGATGGTGATCGTGTGATCTTCGACCTCCCCGGCGCCTGCCGCGCCCGTGCTGCCAGGATTCGGGATCGAAGTCAGCCGGAAACGTGCGCCGACCGCCCCCGCCTGCGCGACGGAAGGCACGTTGAAAGTGTAGGTCATGTTGGCGCCGCTGGTGCCTGTGGCCACCGGACCGTTGATGATGATCTGCTCGCCGGGGTCCGTGAGCACGCCGTTGTTGTTGAAATCAATCCAGCCGTTCAGATAAACCTCCGCGCCGCTCGTGTTGGTGACCTTGACCGTCACGGTCTGACCGGTCTGGCCTTGAACAAGCCCCGTTGGCAGCGTCACCCCGTCCTCGTCATCCGAACCCGTGATGTCATCGCCCGTGGCCGTCGCATTGGTCACCAAAGACTCGGCGTCCACCAAAGCGCCCATTTTGATCGCGTTTGATAAAGTGCTGAAGGCGGGGTCAAACAGCGAAAAATCGCCAAAGTCAGAAGACGTCACTATCGTGGTGATGTAATCCTCCACTTCCCCGTTGCCGCTGGCCCCAGTCGGTCCCGGACTGCTGGTGGAGGTCAGGCGCACGCGCACCCCTGCCACGCCCGGGCTGGCATTGGCAGGCACCGTGAAACTGACCGTCCGGTTGGAGTTGCTGGTGCCGTTGGCGATCACTGTGTTTGACGCCAGTTGCTCACCCGCATCGGTGAGCACGCCATTGCCGTTGAAATCAATCCAGACATTGAGGTAGGCGGCGCTGCCGCTGGTATTGGTCACGTTCACGACCAATGAGCTGGCAGTTCCCTGGCTGAGATAGACCGGCACGGTAACCCCGTCTTCATCATCGCTGCCCGTGATGTCGTCACCCGTGGCGGACGAGTTCGTCGTGGCGGTGGCTTCCATGTCCACCGCCTCCCCGATCCGCAGATTGCTGTTCACCACGCTGCTCGCGGCCGCAAACGCCGAATAGTCCCCGAAGTCAGTCGGATCGATGATCGTGATGAGATGATCCTCCACCTCGCCAGACCCCACGCTGCCTGTGGAGTTGCTGGTGCCGCTGCTCGTCAACCGGACCCGCACGCAAGTCGTCCCGACACTCGCCGTGGACGGCACGGTGAAATTAATGACGCGGTTTGAGTTGGTGGTGCCATTGGCAACCGTCAAATTGCTGGCGATGCGCTCGCCTGATGCCAGCGTGCCATTCCGATCATAGTCGATCCATGCGTTCAGATACGAAGTGCCTCCCCGGTTGTTGGACACGTTGACAGTGATGGACGCGCTCTGGCCGCGAATGAGAAACTGAGGCAGCGTCACGCCATCCTCATCATCCACGCCGTTGTTGTCATCGCCAGTGGCCGTCGCGTTCGTGACAGCGCTTGATTCAGCGTCGATGAGCACGCCGATCTTCATATTGCTGTTAACGGTGCTGCTGGCGCTGCCAAAGCCCGAGTAATCGCCAAAATCCGAGGTCTGAGCATGGACGTTTCCCGCCATGACCAACACTCCAGCCAAGGCGGCCACGACTACACCTCTTACCGCCTTAAACCGGGCTGTCGCGGACACACCCCGTCCAGTCCACGACGTTGCGTGGTGACTGGAGTCAGCTGTGACTCGCTGCATCTGAGCATGCGAAGCCGGGCTGCTGTTTCCCGCGATTGGTTCCATGAATATAGGGTGAGTGATTCTAAATTAACATGTTTTACCATAATTTCAATAATAACAAGGGCTTTAATCAGGTTTTGTTAACAAATCCTTATTTTCATAGCCTTCCTTGGGCCGGAGCCGCTTTTTGCCCCTCACAAATTACCTCCGCCTAGCCCTCGACACTGCGCCTTTCGGCCCCTATCCTCGCGGCCCTTCATTCCAAACGCCCATGAGCAAGAAAATCGTCCTCGCCTATTCCGGTGGTCTTGACACCTCCGTCCTCCTTTCCTGGATCAAAGACACCTACCAGGCCGAAGTCATCGCCTTCTGCGCCAACGTCGGCCAGGACGACGAATTGAAAGGTCTCAATTCCAAGGCCAAAAAGACCGGCGCGTCCAAAATCTACATCGACGACCTCCAGGAGGAGTTCGCCACCGATTTCATCTACCCGATGATCCAGGCCGGTGCCATCTACGAAGGGCAGTACTTCCTCGGAACCTCCATCGCCCGCCCCCTCATCGCCAAACGCATGGTGGAGATCGCCAAGGCCGAAGGTGCCACCGCCCTCGCCCACGGTGCCACCGGCAAAGGAAACGATCAGGTCCGCTTCGAGCTCACCGCCGCCGCCCTGGCCCCCGAAATCGAAATCATCGCCCCCTGGCGTGACGAGCGCTTCCGCACCGAGTTCCCGGGCCGCGCCGAGATGATCGACTACTGCGAAAAGAAGAATATCCCCGTCCAGGCCAGCGCCAAGAAGCCTTTCTCGATGGACCGCAACCTCCTGCACATCAGCTACGAGGCCGGCATCCTCGAAGACCCCTGGTTCGACGCCAGCGATCCCAAGTACAAAGGCTACTTCAACACCCTTTCCGTCTTCCCCGAGGACGCGCCAGAGAAGGGCGAGACCGTCATCCTCGAGTTTGAAAAGGGCAACTGCATCGCCGTGAATGGCAAGGTGCTCAGCCCGCTCGGCGTGATGAAGCTGCTCAACAAGCTCGGCGGCAAGCACGGCGTCGGCCGCGTGGACATGGTGGAAAACCGCTTCGTCGGCATGAAAAGCCGCGGCGTGTATGAAACTCCTGGCGGCAGCATCCTGCACTTCGCCCATCGCCAGATCGAAAGCCTCACCATGGACCGTGAGGTCATGCATCTGCGCGACAGCCTCATCCCAAAATACGCCCAGCTCGTGTACAACGGCTTCTGGTACGCGCCAGAGCGCCACGCCCTGCAGGCGCTCGTCACCGAGACGCAGCAGAAAGTCTGCGGCACCGTGCGTCTCAAGCTCTACAAGGGCAACATCATCGCCGCCGGTCGCAAGAGCCTTTACAGCCTCTACGACCCGCAGGTGGCCACCATGGAGGCCGACCCGACGAAGGCTTACAACCAGGACGACGCAACCGGCTTCATCCGCCTCAACGCCCTGCGCCTCAAAACCGGAGCGATTCGCGACAAAAAGAAGTAAGCACCGCCTTCTTCACCCTCTCATCTCGGCAACGCCGACAGCCAAAGCTGTCGGCGTTGTTGTTTCACCACAGCGTGAACCCCACCTGCGCGGCTTTGCTCATGCGGCTGCTGAACAGCACAAACAACGCGCTCACCGCGTAAGCCAGGCTGCCCAGCCCCACCCAAATCGGGATCACCTCCTGCGGGATCAGCGCTCCGCGTGGCGGCTGGATGCCGGGAAACACCCGGTTGATGAAAAACACCCCTGCACCAGCGGCCCCGAGGTAAACCAGCGCCAGCAGCCACTTGTAAATGCGACGACCGCCCATGAAGCCATACATCACCATCAGGCTGACGGCATACCAGACCACCGCGCCCGCGAACCAGCGAAAGATCTCGTGAAACAGGAACATCGTGATCATCACCGCCCCCAGGATCATGTGCAGCCACATCCATTTGCGGGTGAACTGGATTTCTTCCAGGTGGATGGCACCACGATAGCGCTGCACGTCGAGCATTCTGATTCAGGGTGCGGAAGGTTGTGATTCGATCAGGTTGTCTTTGATCAAGACACCGGTCTTTTGCTCAAAGGACACCCACGCACTGTTCTTAGCAAGTTTGCGGCCACAGTCCATGCATAGATTACTCGTCACCAACACATTTTTCACCTCACCCGTGCTCCAAACCGCCGCAGTCGAGAGTCCTGAGAAGGTGTTGCCATTGAGGTTCAACCCATTGACTCCCCCTTCCACCAGCACGCCCGTTCCTTCATCAATCCCCATCGGCGTCTTGTGCTCGACCGGCCGCTTGTCTTTCCCTGCGCCGATGTAGGTGTTGCAGAAGGTGTTCGCGCTGATCGTGTTGCGCTCCGAGTCCTTGCCCACCCGCACAGAAAACTTGTGCGCGATGGTAAAAGTGTTCGCGCTGACCGTGCAGCCACAGGCGTCGCGCAGGTCGATGCCGCCCTCCAGATGATGCGCGATCACGTTCGCGCTCAGCGTGATGCCATAACAGTCGCGGTCCAGGATGATCGCCGTGCGGTTGCACTCCTCGATCATGTTGCCACTCAGCACCGAGCCATAGGTGTTCTCGATGATCACCCCGTTGCCCAGATGGTCGTCGATGTTGTTGCCGTTCATGCACAGGTTGAAGGCATCGATGCAGCGCAGCGCGTCCTGGTTCTCCTCGAAGTGGTTCGCGTTCACCACGATGTCGTGGCAGCCAAGGATCTCGATCCCGCTCTTCTTGTTGTAGGTGATGATGCAGTCCGCCACGCGTGGGTCTTCATAACAGTCCTTCAACACGATCCCGTGCCCGCCGTGATGGTCCACGGAAACGCCTTCGAGATAAATTTCCTGAATCCCCTCCGCAAAGATGCCATCGCCGCTCTTTTCACTCCCGCTGATGCGCAAGTCCGCCATCTGCACGCGCCAAAGCCTCGCCTTCTTGTCCGTGTCGAGATTCGCAGGCCGCAGAATGAAGGCGGGTGTCCCCGTCTCGCTCTTGTTGAGGATGTGAGTTGCCGCGCCACCTCCCACGATGCGCGTCTCCGCAGTCTTCACCCGCAGCGGCTCAGTGATCTCGTAATTTCCCGGCGGGATCGTCACCATCCCGCCGCTTTCCGGCACCGCATCCAGCGCCGCCTGCAAGTTCGGATGCTTCGCGGCATCGACCACCACAGGGGCGGACGTTTGTGCGTTTAGGACGACCACGGCGGACAACAACAAGCTGAGCAGAATTTTCATCCCGCAATAAACGCTCACAGGATCGCTTTTTCCGCCTGCAAAAGCATTCATGCAGGCCACGTTCACTTCCTACCATGATCAAACGCCTCACCCTGCTGCTCGCCGCAGTCCTCTCCTTCTCCTCTGCGCAGGCGGAGCCGAAAAAACTCCTCGTCGTCACCGTCACCACCGGTTTCCGTCATTCCTCCATCGAAACCGCCGAGAAAGTACTCGCCGAGCTCGGCACCAAGTCCGGTGCCTTCACCGTCGATTTCGTCCACCAGCCCGAAGGCCAGCCCAAGAACCCCGGCAAGCCACCCGTGAAGGGCGACAAAGAAACCGACGAGTCCTTCAAAGCCAAGGCGGAAGCCTTCAGCATCGCGAGCGCCAAGTTCAACGAAGACAACCAAGTCTGGGGAGACAAAATCAAAGCCTACATGGCCGAGAAAATGGCCCTCGACAAAATCAAAGACTACGACGGCTTCGTCTTCGCCAACACCACCGGCGACCTCCTCTTCCCCGACCGCGACGGCTTCATCAAACTCATCGAAAACGGCAAGGCCTTCATCGCCATGCACTCCGGCTCCGACACTTACCATCCCTTCCGCGGCTACATCGACATGCTCGGCGGCGAGTTTGAAACGCACAAATCGCAGGTCGAGATTCAGCCCATCCTGCATTCCCCCGGTCATCCCATCACCAAGTCCGTTCCAGTGGGCTGGAAGGTCTTTGATGAGATCTACATCATCAAAACCTTCGACAAGGCCAAGGTTCACGGCCTCCTCGGTCTCAACGCCCATCCCAATGACAAAACTCCCGGCTACTTCCCCGTCTCCTGGTGCAAAGAGTACGGCGCAGGCCGTGTCTTCTACACCTCCCTCGGCCATCGTGAGGACGTGTGGGATCCCACCTGGAAAGAAGGAACCAAAGACCGTAAAAACAGCCCCGAGATCGCCCACACTTACCAGGAAATGATCCTCGCCGGCATCCAGTGGGCCTTGAAGCTCACCGAAGGCCCCGCCACCCCAGGAAACATTCCCTGATCCGTCGCACAAGTGTTGCGTCCCCTCTTCGACAGCACTTCAAGGTGCTGGCGTTTTTTTGCCCGTGCTTCGGGGGCAGTTTCAAGTTTCAAGTTTCAGGTTCCAAGATCATGAAACTTGAAACTTGAAACTTGAAACGACCGCCTCATTTCTTCACCAGCGATTCGAGGTAATCCAAAAGGCTGGCGAACTCCTTCACGGTAAAGTTCATCATCAAGCCGGGAGGCATCATGCTCATGGGGAGCTTCTGGCGCTCTTTGATGTCAGCGGTTTTGAAGGTGAACTCCTGCGCGGCGATGTTGCGCAGTTTGACCTCGCTCGGGCCTTCCAGGGTGATGAAGCCCATCTGAGCAGTGCCGTCCTTCATCGTGATCATCTCGCTGGCGAAGCCTTGGGCGATGGTTTTGTTCGGGTCGAGGATGTTTTGGGCCAGATCAGGGCGCTTGTAGGTTTGGGCGATGTTGCCGAGGTAAGGGCCTTTTTGGGCTTCGGTCTCCTTCACGGTGTGACAGGCCACGCAGGTGGCCTTGGTGAAGACTTGCTCACCGAGGGCGATGTCGCCTTTTTCCTTCAAAACAGCCGCGAGGGCGTCCTCGGGCTTCAAGGTCATAAGCTTGGGCGTTTTGTCGTCGATCTTGGTGATGCGCATGGCCTTCGCCGCGCGTTCGGCGGCTCCTTTGACCTCGGCATCGGGATCATCGAGCGCAGCGAGCACTTTGGCGGAGCTGGGCATGTGCTTGGAGGCGCTGATGGCATCGATGATGAGCTTGCGGTGCTTCGGATCGGCCCAACCCTTGTCGAGCGCCTTCTGCGTGAGCTGGATGGACTCGGGACTGCCCGTCTTGCGGTTCGCGAGGTTCAACAAGGCGGCATTGGCATACATCGACACCGGCCACTCGGCCTTCTCGGCGATCTGCTCGATGAGCTGATGGTGGTTTTCGAGCTTCGGGGCGTTCAAGAAGGCGTTGAAGGCCACTTCGTAGTCTTTGCTGGAGTCCGGGAGCTTCTTGAGCGATTCGAGGGCGGCCAGCGTGGCCGAAACACCCTCCGCGCTGTCCGTTTTGGAAAGCGCGATGATCGCGCCAGAAAGTAGCCCAGTCGCGCCGCGACTGGAACCCTCAGAATCCAGTTGCGGCGCAACTGGACTACTTTTCAGCGCCGCCACCAGCATCCCCACGGCATCCGCAGGCACCTCCTCCGCCGCAGCGAGCTGCGCCACGGCATCAGGAATCGCCTTCGGGTCCGTCTTCGCCAGCGCGAGGATGCGTTGCAGGGCTTCATCGAACTGGATGCGGTTGCGGTTCAGCTCCCGCACCAAGAACGCCGCCTCTTGGGACGAAGCCTTCGCCAGCGCGTCCTTCAGTGCCACGGCGATCTTCGGCGTCTCGCTCCAAGCCTCCGGCTGGTAATACGGCCCGCGCGTATCCGGCCGCGTGCCCCACGAATCGCCCTTCCACTCGCCTTCCTGGAAATGCAGTCGGCAAAGCGCGCCTTCGATGTCCTCGCGCTCTTTTGTGCCCGAGGCCTTCGAGAGACGCTCGATAAGACCATTCACCACCTCGGGCGTGTGCATGCTCATCAAAGCCAGGAACGCACCGCGACACTGTGCCTCCGGAGCATCGTGGTTGTCCACAATAGCGAAGCAGGCTTCGTGGGCGTTGAGTATGGCGAGCGCACGGAAGGCCGTGTGAGCGACGACGGGCTCGGCATCGCTGAGTAGCTTCGCGATCTGGACTGAAAAATCACGGATCATCGCTTTTCGCTCTTCCTCAATGGTCATTCCGGGCATCGCGATTCCTTTCCATGCTTTGTAATTCAGGAGCTGTCTTGTCACAGCAACAATGGCCTCAAGCTTCGTGCGGGGATCGTTTAAAGAAAGCTTGTCGAAGTAAGGCTGCCGTCCTCCAAAGGTTTCGCTTGTATCCCAGATAAACAGCGCATCTCCACCAGCGCGAAGAACGAAAGGCGCAAGCGAAGGATCGTCGGCTAGCTTGGCTATATCCTCCATGCCGTGCCAATCGGGGAACTTCGCCAAGCGCATAGTCAGGGCATAAACCGCTGCAACACGGGTAGGCAAACCTGCTGGCTTGTTGGCGGCCAGCGCAAACAGCGCCTTGTCTGTCGCTGCGGCAGTTTTCTTGCGAGATGCCAGACTCTGACGTTGGGCATCAAGTTGTGGTCGAGTAAGACTATGCTCGAATTCGGTCAGTCGTGAAATCGAGTCACGACGCAGCAACTCCCGCTGCGCATCCAGCCTGCGGCGATGGCTCGCTGACTCCAACTGCTTCACCAGCTCCTCATCGCTCGCCTTCGCGAAATCCGGCAGCGGCTCGGCTTTGAATCCCTTCGGCTTCACCTGCACGATGTAGCCCACATCGGGGCCTTCCCAGTTGAACGTTGCGCCTTTCCAACTGGCGCAATAGACGCGGCTGTTGCCATCGGCGTCGGCGTCGGTGGGGCGGGTCATTTTGATGAAGGGCTCAGGCTTGCGGGTTTCCTCGAAGGTGGCGCCTTTGGGCTTCACCTGATGATGCCAGAGGGCGCCGCTGCCCCAGTCGGCGGTGAAGGGGGCGTTGTTCCATTCGCCGAAGCCGGGCTCGTCGATATAGACGGCTCCGCAGCCGCTGCCGCCTCCGTAGTCCGCCAACGGCTGGATGCACTCATCATTAAAATTTTTGTAGAGGCGCGGGTAGCCGTGGTCGTCGAGGCCGGTGAAATGGTGGAAGCGCACGTTCCAACCGCCGCCGTCGTTCGTGTTGTCACGGGCGAAGATGTCCATCAGCGGGCTGATGGCGACTTCGAGGATGTTGCGCGTGCCGGTGGAGTAAATTTCGAGGCCGGTGCCGTCGGGGCGCACGCGGATGACGCCGCCACCGCGATGCTGGAGAGTGCGGCCATCGGTGCCGGTGGCCTTCATGAAGCCGAAGTCGCCACCGGCGATGTAAAGCCAGCCGTCGATGCCGAGGCTGAGGCCGTTCGTGGTGTGGTCGGCGGGTCGGTCTTTGAAACCGAAGGCGATGTCTTTGACGAGGATGTTTTGTTTTTCGGCGACGCCGTCGTGGTCGGCGTCGATGAACTCGCTGAGATGCGGCGGATGCACGAGGTAGAGTCGGTCGTGGTCCCAGACGAGGCCGCGCGGGCTGTCCACCTCGCAGAAGACCTTGGTTTCATCGGCACGACCATCGCCATCGAGATCGCGCAGGCGGATGATGCGTCCGCGCTTGGGATTGCGGCCGAGCGAGCCATTGCCATCCGAGGAAACGTAAAGCGTGCCATCTGGCTCGGCGGCGACGAAGACGGGGTAGTTCGCGGCGGCGCTGTTGGCAAAGAGGATGGCCTCGAAGCCGTCAGCGACCTTCACGTCCTTGAGGATGGCGGCTTCTTGCTCGGGGGTGAGCTTGACGATGCGGGGAGGAACGTTTCCGCTCTTGGAGTAGTCGGTTTTGTCGGAGGGGTCGGACAGGTCCGACTTGTCGGACTGTTTGGCGGTGAGTGCGGTGATGCCGGGGCCTTTGAGGGTGACTTCCTTGATGCTGACCCAGCCGCCTTGATTTGTGCCGGTGCAGGTGATGACGAGCTTTTTGGCCTGTTTGGCTTCAAAGGTGTGGCTGTTGGTGGTGGAGATGTCGGCCACGAGTTTGCCGTCGATCTCGATCTTGTGCTGGTAGGCGTTGTTTTGGCTCTCCCAGATAATTTCGAGGCCGGTGAGGTCCTGCGGCTTCTCGAACTCGAGGGCGAGAGATTGCGGCTTCGACGCGTTCACGGCGCACCAGCGGGTGTTCTTGTCTCCATCGACGGCTTTCCAGGCGAAGTTTTCTTTGCCGGACTCCTCGCTGCTGGCGGTGGCTTTGATGCCGGTGGCGTTTTTCGGTGTGGGAGCCGGTTTCGGAGCCTCGGCGGGCTTTGCTGCGACAAAGGTGACTTTGTTCTCTCCTTTGAACGGCGTCAGATAGTCCGATGTGAGCTTTTCACAGGCCCAGAGCAGACCGCGCGTGATGAGATCAAGGTAACGCGCATCGGCGACGGTGTCGGTATTATGCCCGATGGTCGTGCTGAAGCTGCGGGCACCGGCTTTTTCATTCGTCCACGCGACGATGGCATCTACGGCCTTGCCTTTGACCATCTGGCGGCCCAACGCGAGCGGATGGGCGTCGAAGAGGTTCACGTTGTTATACAGCTCCTCTTTGATCGTGGTCCAATCCGCGAGCGTCTTGGTGATCGGATGCTCTTTATCGACAAAGCTGATGGCGATGGGTTCCTGCGGGCCGTGGGAGTTGGATTGCAGGCCGAGGTGGAGGAACCAGCGGTCCTCGCCAGTGCGGAAGCTGTGCATGGCGCAATGCAAATGCACGGCGGGGATGGTTTTGTGCGCTTCGAGGATGCGGCTGAGCACGTCTTTGTCCTTCTGGCTCGCGGCGCATTCGTCGTGAATGATGATGTCGTAGCCCTTGGCCCAGTCGGCCTTCTCATAGACCGGCAGCGGCGGGTTGGTGCCCTTGTCGTCCGTCCAGATGACATCGACCTGCACATTGGCACGAGACTGGATGCCTTGGCTGAGCACGACGTGCTGCTTCGCGTAGTCGTGACAGCAGCCTCCGGCGATGAGGAGGGCTTTGAGGGGCTCAGCGGCGAAGAGCGAAGAGCCGAGGGCGGAGAGAACGAGGAATGTGCGCAGCATGGGAGAAAATGGGGACGCAGAAGCCGCACAAAAAGCGGGGTTTCTATCAGAAAAGTATCGACGCATCAGCGCCCAAACCGCGCCTTGATCAGGTGGCTGCCGAGAATCCACACCTTGTGGATGTTGTTCAGGCGGCAGCGCTTGGTAAAGACGGGGAACTTCTCGCGCTTGAGCTTTTCGAGGATGCGCGAGTAAATCGCCGCCATGATCTCGGAAGCGACCATGTTTTTGCGATCTTCCGGCGGCAACGCCTTCTGCGCGGCCATGTAATAGTCGCGGGCACGGCGATACTGAAACTCCATCATCTTCGTGAAACGCGGACTCGGCCGCGCGTCGAGGATTTCGCTCTCCAGCACGCCGAACTGCCGCAGCTCGCTCTGCGGCAGGTAGATGCGGCCTGTGTCGCGGGCGTCTTGGCCGACATCGCGGATGATGTTGGTGAATTGCAACGCGTAACCGAGGTTGATCGCGTAATCGCGTGTGGCGGGGTTCGTGTGGCCGAAAATCTCGATGCTGACGAGACCGACGACGCTGGCGACCTTGTAGCAGTAGCCGAGCAGTTCCTCGAAGGTCTCGTAACGCGTCTTCGTGATGTCGCTGGCGACGCCGTCGATGATCTCGCCGAGCCAGGCACGCGGGAAGCCGTATTTGGCGGGCAGCAGCACCACTTCATCGAGCACCGGATGCCCCGGCGGTTTGCCTTCCTCCACACACTGTCTCCAGCGGGTCAGTTCACGTTCTTTTTCATCCTCACCGACATCCGGGGCATCGGCGATGTCATCGACGACGCGGCAGAAGGCGTAGAACGCGATCATGTCGCGACGGCGTTCCTTCGGCAGGCAGGCGAGCGCAAAAGCGAGGTTCGACTTCGCCCGCCGCGTGATCTGTTCAGGAGAAAGCGTGCCGCTGGTCATGCGGAGGGAGAACGTGGGAAGCCGTGGCGCAACATGATGAGAAGAGCGGTCAGCAATAGCCAGCAATCGAGCATGGCAAGCACCAAAGCGCTTAGCGGCAGCACCAGGATGCGCCAAAACGGCGAATCAGCGCTCAAAGCTTGTCCCATCGCGGCAGCATAGTGGGCGAGAATCAAAATCGCCAGCGCGGTAATGCCAAGCAGCAGCAGCGAAACGACCGAACGCATTAAGATGCGGAGCGCTGCGGCCCCTTGATGCAAAAAATGACCCGGCGCTGTCGCCACGGCGAGCGGCAGCGCCGCAAAAAGTAGCAGAAGTTCGATCCACAACCAGCCGCCGAGGCTTTGCGGCGTGCTCATCTGCCACTGACGCCAGCTCATCCACAGCAGATTGAAACCTGCGAGGCATGCGACGCCTTGCCAGCGCGCGAAGGTGTGCTCCAGCGCGGCAGTGGCATCGTGATCAGCCTCGGTGTCCTGCGGTTTCTCCCAGGCCATGACGAAACGCACCAGCCACACCTGCATACCCGCCGCCGCGAGCGCGGTGAAAACATAGCGCAGACCGAGCTTCACCGATTCGGCGCCCTCGGGCAGCATGCGCCTCAGGCTCATGCCTTCGAGCGCCAGCCAGCCGAAGCCGACCACCGTGACGACCAGCAGCGCGATCTTTTGCTCCGGCACAGGCCGCCGCTCGCCATAGCGATACGGCCAGCGCCAGATGCGAATGGTCAAAATGGCAAGCACGACAGGCATCAGGCAGGCGAGCGGCCAGGGTTGGAGAAAAACATGCGGCAACCGGGCCAGATGCGCCGCCGCATCGCGAATGAGCGGCAGGATCAACTCCCGCCAGTCTCCTAGCTGCACCAGCGAATAGGCCGCAGGCTTTGCATCGCCCAAAATGGAGGCCAGCAGCGCGGCTCCAGCCACCCACACGATCAAAGCGGGCCGCAGGCGGACGAAATCCCACGCGTCCGACAAATGACGCCGCAGCGGATGCCAGCGCAGATGCAGCGCCAGCCCGGCGATGAAGCCGAGAAGCGCGAGCGCGGTGGATTGCCAATGCGGGAGATTCAAAGGAGACGATCAATTCGCGAAAACATCTCGACATGCCAGCCCGTATTCGCTTCTCTCATTTTCCGTCATGAAACTCACCGCCGCCCTCCTTCTCACCTCACTTTCGATCCAAAGCGCCGCTCTCGCCGAAAACTGGCCGAACTGGCGCGGCCCCAATCAGGATGGCTCCAGCAGCGAGACCGGCCTGCCGGTGAAATTCAGCCCCACCGAGGGGGTGAAGTGGGCGGCAGACGTTCCAGGCATCGCCGCGTCGGTTCCTGTCATCTGGGGAGACCATGTCTTCATCACCGCGCCCATCGCGGCCGAGAAAAAGCTAGTCGGCCTTTGCTACAGCAAAGAAACAGGAAAGGAAAAATGGCGTGTCACCATCTCCGAGGGCGACGAGGTGCAGTGGGATGACAAGAGCAACCTCGCCAGCCCTTCAGCGGCGACGGATGGCGACCGCGTTTACTTCCTCTTTGCCAACGCCATCGCCGCCGCCTGCGACTTCAGCGGCAAGATCGTGTGGAAGCGCGATTTCAAAGAGACGCACGGCTCTTTCGCCACGCAGTGGACCTATGGCAGCAGCCCAACCATCGACAGCGGCAAGCTCTACATCCAAGTGCTTCAGCGCAACGAGACCTTCAAGTTCCAGGAAAAATTCGAGAAAGGCACGCCCGGCAAGGACTTGAGCAGCTACATCCTCGCCATTGATCCGGCGAACGGAAAGGACCTCTGGAAGCAAATCCGGCCCAGCACCGCGAAGATCGAATCCTTGGAGGCCTTCAGCAGCCCGGTGTTCACCACTTACAAGGATCAGCGCCTCATGCTCATCTCCGGCGGTGACACGCTCACCATCCACGATGCCGCCACCGGCAAGGAATTCTCCCGCGTCGCCACCTGGAACCCGCCGGGTGAAGGCTACAACAGCTTCTTCCGCCTCGTCCCCTCCCCCGTCGTCGGCGATGGCATGGCGATTGTCTGCGCGCCGAAGAATTCGCCCATCTTTGCCATCCCTCTCGATGCCAAAGGCGAAACGCAGCCTGTCTGGCAGACGGAACCGAAAGGCGTGACGAGCGACGTGCCCACACCCGCATTCTACAAAGGCAAATTTTACGTCCTCGACGGCGGCAAGAAAATCCTGAGCTGCCTGGAGCCGAAAACCGGCAAGGTACTGTGGACGGGTGAACTCGGCGGCAAGACCAAGTTTGAGAGCAGCCCCACCGTGGCCGACGACAAGGTCTATTGCATCAACTTCTGGGGAGAAGTCTATGTCGCCAAAGCAAACACCGACAAATTTGAGCTGCTCGGCATGAACGAGATGGGCGACGGCTCCAAGCCGAACGGCAACGCCGCCAGCGTCCGCGCCAGCATCTCCGTCAGCGACAGCAGCCTCTTCATCCGCACGCAGGACAAGCTGTACCGCGTGGGTAAGTAGGCCGGTCCGTCAGTGGGACAGTTGGTCGGTCGATCAGTGGGACAGTTGGTCGGTCGATCAGTGGGACAGTTGGTCGGTCGATCAGTGTCCTCCGACGCATGCACCGCCCAACTGATCCACGATTAACTGATCCACTGACTCAAAGCATCCCCGGCGCGTAACGCGGGCGGGAGTCGAAGCCGGTGTTCAGGCGTTGGCGCATGTTGGGATCGTCCAGGGCGCGGTCCACGGCTTCCTGGAGGGCACGGGAGGTCAGTTCACGCAGAATTGGCACCGGGGAGCCGCTGCCGGGACGGTAGGCGTTGCTCTGGCGCTCGCCCTCATAGACTTTGGAATAAACCACGGTGCCGTTGGTAGCCTCCACCACACTCACCCGGATGCGGGCGTAGCCATACGGATGCACCAGGAGTTGGGCGCGCAGGTCCTGGATGTCGCCTTTGAGAATGAAGCGTCCCTTGGAGGCTCCGGCCAGCATGCCACGGGCCTCCAGGCCGTAGGCAAAGGCGTTGCTCACGATTTCGCTGACGGGCAGCCGCGTCTGCAGCGTGTCCACCGCCGGGCCGATGGGCATGCGCACATGGCCGAGCGTCTGGGCCTTCATGCCGCGCTTGTCCTTGAACTGGCCGACGGAGAAATCCGGCGTGCCGCGCACCATTTGACCGGGCTGCGGGACGTAATCGAGGCTGATGACAGAGGAGTTGGAGCAGGCCGACAGGCTGATCACGACGGCGGAAAGGGCGAACAGGCACCGATAGTTCATGGTGGTGCATCCTTAGAGCGCCCCACAGACGAATCAATGCGCGAGATGGCCTTCGGCCCTTTCGCAGACAAAAAAACAACCCTGCCGGAACTCGGAACTCAGGAAAAAAACCCCCAAAACCTGAATCCAATTAACCCGGCAGGGTTGATTAATTAAATTTATATTCGGAAAGTGGGTGACCATGCAATACCAAAAAATTTGCCATCAAAAAAAATGCCGCGCCGCCTTCCTGCTGACCGGTCTGCTTTCCCTCCTTCCCCTTTCGGAAAGTCACGCGCAGTTAGGGCGTGCGGTCCGGCAGGTCATTGTCACACAGGCCGCCACCTGGAACTCCAACACAGCCAGCATGCAGTGCTGGCAGCGCGCCGGGGCCGACCAGCCCTGGCAGCCGGTGTTTGAAAAGGCGGTGCCCGTCCTGCTGGGGAAAAAAGGCCTCGCCTGGGGCCGCGGGGTCTTCAATCCACCGCAAAACGGCATCCAGGCCAAGATCGAGAAAGACTGGCGCGCGCCTGCGGGTGTTTTCCAGCTCGGCAGCCTGTTTGGCTACGCCCCCACGCCTCCCGGTGGAGCCAGATGGCCTTACATCCAGGTCGGCCCCTGGGATGCCTATGTGGACGACTCAAACTCGCCTTATTACAACCGCCACGTCCGCATTGACCCACGGAAGGGCATCCCGCCGTGGTTTGAGAAGCAAAAAATGCGCCTCGGCGACGCCGCCTACAAGTGGATGCTCGAAATCCGCCACAACCAGCAGCCCACAGCCCCCGGCTACGGCAGCGCCATCTTTTTTCACGTCCGTCGCGGCCCCTCCACGCCCAGCGCCGGCTGCACCACGATGGCCGAAGCCGATCTGACCCGCCTCATCCGCTGGGTCGATCCCTCCGCCGCGCCGCACTATGTGCTGCTTCCAAAGGCGGATTACGCCGCGCTGCGTGGGGCCTGGGGGCTGCCTTGAGTCGGGTACAGGTCAAGGAGTCAAGCGGCTGCGCCGTCAAGAGGGTCAAGATTCGCAGACTCGCCCAACCTTGACCTCTTGACCTCTTGACCTCTTGACCTCTTGACCATCCCTTGACTCCCCCGCCCTTCCCTGCCATCTCCCATTCGTCATTCTGCATTCGTCATTTTCACCTTCCATGGCCACTCCCGCTCCTGCGCACAATTACACTGAAGACAGCATCAAATCCCTCGACTGGCGCGAGCACATCCGGCTCCGCCCTGGGATGTACATCGGCAAGCTCGGCGACGGATCGCTGCCGGAGGACGGGATTTATGTGCTGCTCAAGGAAGTCATCGACAACAGCATCGACGAACACGTCATGGGTTTCGGCAACTCGATCGAGATCAACATTGCCGAGGATCAAACCGTCACCGTGCGCGACTTCGGACGTGGCGTGCCCCTGGGCAAGCTGCTGGAATGCTCGGCGCAGATCAACACGGGTGCGAAGTACGACAGCGAGGCATTCAAGCGCTCCGTCGGCCTCAACGGTGTCGGCATCAAGGCGGTGAACGCCCTGTCTGAATTCTTTGAGATCCAGGCCTTCCGTGAGAACCAGACGCGCAGCATCGAGTTCAGCCAGGGACTCGTCGTTTATGACATGGGCAAACCCAAGCCCAGCAACGAACCCAACGGCACGCGCATCGTCTTCCGGGCCGACGCGGAATCCTTCGCCGATGACACGCACTTCCGCGTCGATTTCGTCCGCGAGATGCTGCGCTTCTACTCCTGGCTCAATCCCGGCCTCACACTGCTTCTGCGCACACCCGCAGGTGAAGAAAAGTTCAAGTCCAAGGACGGTCTTATGGACCTCGTGCGTGCCAAGCTCACCGAAGACCCACAGTATCCGATCATTCATATCGAGGGGAAAGACGTCGAAATCGCCTTCACCCACGGCACCGGCTACGGCGAGGAGTATTACAGCTTCGTCAACGGCCAGCACACCACCCAGGGCGGCACACACATCGCCGCCTTCCGCGAGGCCATCGTGCAGGAGTGCCGTGAGTTCTTCAAAAAGCAGTTCGAGCCCGCCGACGTGCGCGGCAGCCTCATCGCCGCCGTCAGCGTGAAGGTGCAGGAGCCGGTCTTCGAATCGCAGACCAAGACCAAGCTCGGCTCCACGCACATGGAGCCCAACGGCCGCAACCTGCGCACGCACATCCTCAACACCGTCGTCTCCCAGCTCGACAATTTCCTTCACAAGCACACCGACATCGCCAAGGCGCTCCAGGAAAAAATCAACGCCAACGAAAAGGAGCGCAAGGAGATCAGCGGCATCCAGAAGGCCGCGCGTGAGAACGCCCGCAAGGCCAAGGTCCACAACAAGAAGCTGCGCGACTGCCGCATCCACTTCGACACCAAGGACAAGCAGCGCGAGGACAGCACGCTCTTCATCACCGAGGGCGACAGCGCCTCCGGCAGCATCACGAAGAGCCGCGATGTGAACACGCAGGCCGTGTTCAGCCTGCGTGGGAAGCCGCTCAACTGCTACGGCCTCACCCGCAAGATCGTCTATGAAAACGAGGAGTTTTACCTCCTCGCCAACGCCCTCCAGATCGAGGAAGACCTCGAAGACCTGCGTTTCAACCGCGTCGTGCTCGCCACCGATGCCGACGTGGACGGCATGCACATCCGCCTGCTGATGATCACGTTCTTTTTGCAGTTCTTCCCCGAACTCGTGCGCAAAGGCCACCTTTACATCCTGCAAACGCCGCTCTTCCGCGTGCGCAACAAGAAAGACACCTTCTACTGCTACAGCGACGACGAACGCCAGCGCGCCATCCACCTCTGCGGCAAAAACGCCGAAATCACGCGCTTCAAAGGCCTTGGAGAGATCAGCCCGGACGAGTTCAAGCACTTCATCGGCCCGCACATCCGCCTGGAGCCCGTCAAAATCCGCGATCACGAGCTCGACGCCGAAGGCAACGCCATCCCCTCAGAGCACAAGAGCGTGAAGGAGATGCTCACCTTCTACATGGGCAAAAACACCCCCGAGCGCCAGACCTACATCGTGGACAACCTCCGCATCGAGAAGGAGCTGGAGTTCAACGACAAGGGCGAGGTGAAGGAAGATTTGAAGCTGGCTGCGTAAGCTGTCTCAACAAGTCCTCTCGGCGGATCAAAGGCGCATGTGCAGTCATGCGGCGACAAGACCACGCAGTCATCCAGCGTACGTCTTTTTATGAAACGTGTCGTCCTTCTCGCCTGCCTGCTCACTTTATCCCTGCGGGCCGATCCGGCATCGGAGTGGTCACTTTGGTCGCCGCGTGACGAGGCGGCCCCAAAGTCGAGCATCAGCCAGAAGGACGGCCACGAAGGCAAAGAAGCGCTCATTCTCGAAACGGGTGCCGGGGAGCATTGGATCGGCTGCTGGACGCGCACACTGCCGGTGGAAGGCGGGCAGCATTACCAGTTCAGCGCATGGCGGAAATTCACCAACGTGCCGCTGCCGCGCCGTAGCGTGTATGCGCGGGTGATTTGGGAGGATGCGGCGGGCAAACCGGTCACCTGGGAAGAGCCTGCGAAGCAAGGCTATGCCAAGGGCACCGTTCCACGCGCGGAACCCGAGTATCCGCACGATCCAGCGGGCGAAGCCGGCCAGTGGGCGCGTTGTGAGAGTGTTCTGCGTGCTCCAGCCAACGCGAAGCAGGCGAAGATCGAGCTGTATCTTCAATGGGCGGCAAACGCGCGTGTGGCATGGAGCGATGTGAGCCTCACTGCCGTCCCCGCGCCCGCACCGCGCAAGGTGCGCCTCGCCACCGCGCATCTCCAGCCACGCGAAGGCAAAAAACCCTCCGACAAGCCGCCGCAGTTCGCCGCGCTCATCGCCGAGGCGGCCAAACAGAAGGCCGATCTCATCGTGCTGCCGGAAACGCTCACTTACTACGGCACTGGCAAGCGAATGGACGAATGCGCCGAGCCGGTGCCCGGCCCCAGCACCGAGTATTTCGGCCAGCTCGCGAAGAAACACGACCTACACATCGTCGCTGGCCTCGTTGAGCGTGAGGGCAAGACGCTCTACAACACCGCTGCGCTGATTGGCCCAGATGGCCGGATGATCGGCAAGTATCGCAAGGTGACGCTGCCTCGCGGCGAGATTGAGGCGGGCATCACCCCCGGCCATGAGTATCCAGTGTTTGAGACGCGCTTTGGCAAGGTCGGCATGATGATCTGCTACGACGGTTTCTTCCCCGAGGTCGCGCGCGCCTTGAGCATCCAAGGGGCCGAAGTCATCGCCTGGCCGGTGTGGGGCTGCAATCCGATGCTGGCGAAGGCCCGTGCCTGTGAAAACCACGTCTATGTCATCAGCAGCACCTACACGGACACCACCAAGCATGATTGGATGATCTCCGGCATCTTCGACCATTACGGCGATGTGCTCGCCAAAGCCGTCGAATGGGGAACCCTCGCCATCACCGAGGTCGATCTCAACGCACCAGCCCACTGGAACAGCCTCGGCGATTTCAAAGCGCAGATCCCCAGCCACCGGCCACCGAGTTTGAAGGAGTAAATCAACACGCCGCAAGCCCGGCAGACTTGCGGCGTGAGTTCACAGCACACCACACACTCAAATTGTGCCCAAAAACTCGATGAGCTGATCCATCTGGCGCTGGTTCAGCTTCAGGTAGCGATCCTTCGCGGCCTTTGCTTCGCCATCGTGCGCCTTGATCGCCTCATCCACCGTCGCGGAACGACCATCGTGCAAATAGGGAGCGCTTTCACGCAGGCCCCAAAGCGGCGCGGTCTTCATGTCACGCACATCAGCGGTGCCTTGGGCGATGCCGTCGCCGAGCGCTCCCATGTCGTGCAGCAACAGATCAGAATAGAGCCAGACCTCCTTGTTGCGCAGGGAAGCAGAGCGGTTCTGACCCGTGCGCATCACGGGCACATGGCAGTTCGCGCAGCCGGTGCTTTGAAACAGGCCCCGGCCAGCAGTCGCGTTCGGCGTCAGCGGCAGCCGCGGTGGCGCGGCGAGCCATTGCATGAACTCGGCGATGCGGTCGATGTCTCCGCGCCCCCGCGCGTCCAGTGTGTCCTCAGGATCGGCCACAGTATCATACTGGCTCAGCAGTTGGGCATTGCCGTTCGGCGCGTTCTCCACTGGGAACAGGCGGTTCGTGATGCCCATCTCATTCACATAGGCCTCGGCGGAAAACGTCAGCAGCGTGGCGATCTGCGCCTTCCAGCCAAAGCGGCCGATCATCGGGCGGCCCGTGGCCACATCCTGCACCTGCGAGACTTTGCCCAGCACCCCATCCACCGGACGCCGCTTCACATGGCGCAGAATTTCCGCGTCAGGAATGGCCTCGATCAATCCCAGACCAAAGAGCGGCGTGGTGTTGCGCTGCGCGACCACATTGGCCTCGGGCGGCACGACTTCATGCACGGCGCTGTTGATCTCCCGCTCTTGCAGCAGCGATCCTCCGAGCAAGGTCAGCGGGTTGAACACACCGTTCGTTGTATGTCCGAAGCGCGTCACGTTGAAGACGCTGCCACCGCCCACGGCGGGCGCTGAATGGCAGATCACGCAGGAAAAGCCATTGAAGATCGGCCCCAGGCCGCTGGCCTCCGTCTCCACGTTTTCGAATTCAACTTTGCCGTCATTGAACTCCTGCAGCTCACGCCGCGTGAGTCCGGGCAGTGGATCGCCAAACTGCGGCGTGCGCGCATTGGGCGGCGGTGTTTGCGGGCGCTGCTGCGGCTGGGGCCGCTGTGCGGGTTGCTTGCGTTGCATCGGCGCAGGCGGTGCTGCGGGAGCATTGCGGGATGGCGGCGGTTGCTTTTTCGAAGCCTGCGCGAACACCTGCGCCCCAAAGGGACAGGCGGCGGCAAGCGTGATGAAGATGGAGGTGCGGAACGCGTTCATAACGGTAGCGGGTTGTGATGGCGATCAGGCGAGTGCGTGATCTCGTTGACCCGGAAAAGCCCTCGCGCTGAAAATCGTTACTCCGAAAAGTTTCAACCCCTCACAGCATGACTCTCAATCTCCTTCTCAAATACCTCCTCAGCGCCGGCATCATCACGCTCGTCAGTGAATTCGTGAAACGCAGCGACAAGCTCGGCGCTCTGCTCGCCGCGCTGCCGTTTGTGAGCATCATCACGCTCTTCTGGGTGCATTATGAGAGCGCTCCAGAAGTGCGCGCGCAAAAGACCGCCGATCACATGTGGTACATCTTCTGGTATGTGCTGCCCACGCTGCCGATGTTTCTGCTCTTCCCCACCTTCCAGCGCTGGTGGGGCTTTTATGGCGCTCTCGGTGGCAGCGCCGTGCTTACCATCGCTCTGTTTGCACTGCTGCGGACCGTCAGCGCCCGCTTCGGGCTCATGCTATAAAGTCGCGTCAAACCTCGAACTTTGAACTTTGCCTCATGAACCGCCGCACCTTTCTTCACACCACCGCCGCTCTTGGCGTCGCCTCGCTTGCCAGCACCAACTCCCGCGCCGGACAGTTCACCGGCAAGATTCGCAAATCACTCAAATGGAGCATGGCGCAAAAGGCAGCGAAGGACATGACGCTGACCAATGCCTTCAAAAAACTCCGCGCCTGCGGCTTTGAAGGCGTCGAGCCGAGCCTGCTCGGCCATGTGACGGAACAAAATGCCGCCGAGTGGATCGCGGCGAGCCAGGACAGCGGTTTGATCATCGACGGCACCGTGGGCGGACGCGCCGAGACCTTGAAGGCAGGCATCGACCTCACAAAAAAACTCGGTGGTGACTCGATGCTCGTCGTTCTCGCCTATCCGCCTGATCAGTCGTTCCAGAAGACGTGGGATGAGTCCGTGGCACGCATGAAAGCCGCTGCCGTGCATGCGCAGAAGCAGCAGATCAAGATGCTCATCGAAAATGTCTGGAACACCTTCCTCATCAGCGCCTCGGACATGGCGCGTTTCATTGACGAGGTCGGCAGCCCGTGGGTGCAGGTGCATCTCGACATCGGCAACCAGATGCGCTGGGGCGTCGCCGAGCATTGGGTGGAGGTGCTCGGCAAACGCAGCCAGAAACTCGACGTGAAAGAGTATGATCTCGACAAAGCGATGAACGAAGGCATGCGCAAGGGTTTCGACAAACCGCTCGGCGAGGGCAGCATCCACTGGCCCGCCGTCCGTGCCGAGCTCGCCAGGCTCAACTTCACCGGCTGGGCCGCCGCCGAGGTGAAAGCGGGAGACTGGGACTACCTGGCCGATGTCGCGAAGCGCATGGACCGCGTGCTGGACCTATGACGCGCTGCGAAAACGCACTTTTTTGTCCAAAACATGCCGTTCCTGCTCTTATAAAGTAACATCCGTCATGAATCCCATCCCCCATCACGAACTCCTCACCAACCGCCGTGACATCCTCCGCCGTGGCGGCGCGGGTTTCGGTGCGCTCGCACTGTCCGCTCTGATGGGCGAATCCTCTCTCATGGCCGCGCTCGGCGACACTGGCGGCAAGCCGGGCACGCCACAGTCCTCCAAGCTCGCGCACAAGGCCGGCAAGGCGAAGAGCGTGATCTTCCTCTTCATGGAGGGCGGCCCGAGCCACATCGACCTCTTTGATCCTAAACCCCTGCTGCGCGAACTCGCCGGGCAGTCGTTGCCAGACAGTTTCGGCACCGTCATCACCGCCATGGGTGAAAGCCGTGCGCCATTGCTCGCGGACAAACGCGAGTGGAAACAGCACGGCCAGAGCGGCCTGTGGATCTCCGACTGGCTGCCGCACACCGCGCAGCTCGCCGATGATCTCTGTGTCGTGCGCTCCTGCGTCTCCAACGGCATCAATCACGCCGGTGGTGTGTGCCAGATGAACACCGGCAGCATCTTTGGTGGTCGTCCTTCACTCGGTTCGTGGGTGAATTACGGCCTTGGCACCGAAAACCGCAACCTGCCCGCCTTTGTCGTCATCAAGGATACCGAAACGCAGGTCGTGAACGGCGTGCGCAACTGGGGTTCCGGCTTCATGCCCGCCACCTATCAAGGCGTCGAGTTCGAGGGCGGCACCACGCCGATCTCCAACCTCGCCACGCCCAAAGGCATCTCTGAAGCACGCCAAAAAGGCAAGCTCGGCTTCCTCAATCAATTGAACCGCGAATTCGGCGCTGGCCGCACCGACAACACCGAGCTCGACGCCCGCATTCGCGCCTACGAGCTGGCTTTCCGCATGCAATCGGAGGCACCCGAGGCTGTCGATCTGCGCGGTGAATCCGAAGCCATCAAAAAGCTCTACGGCATCGACGATCCAAAAACGGAAGTCATGGGCCGCAACTGCCTGCTCGCGCGTCGTCTCGTCGAACGCGGTGTGCGCTTCGTGCAGCTCTACCACGGCAGCGGCAGCAAGTGGGACGCGCACGACAAGATCGAGGCCAACCATACCAAGTACTGCGGCGAGCAGGACAAGCCCGTCGCCGGTCTCCTGCGCGATCTCAAATCTCGCGGCCTGCTCGATGAAACGCTCGTCATCTGGGGCGGTGAGTTTGGCCGCACGCCGATGAGTGAGAAAGGCGACGGCCGCGACCACAACCCCACCGGCTTCACGATGTGGATGGCGGGCGGCGGCGTCAAAGCCGGCTCCACCATCGGCACCACCGACGACCTCGGCCTCCGCGCCGTCGAGGACAAGCTCCACGTCCACGACCTACATGCCACGATTCTCCATCTCATGGGCATCGACCACACCCGCCTCGTGTACACCCACAAAGGCCGCCCCGAGCGCATCGACATGAACGAGGGGAATCCGTATACGAAAATCAGAGCGTGAAGGGGCATGTGAGAAGTTAGATGTTAGATGTGCCAGAGCACTTCTGACCTCTGACTTCTCACCTCTAACAACTCCCCCCTCAAAGCCCCTTCGCCAGGGTCTTCACGCGCAGCAGAAACATGTCCGCCGTGATGTAGAGCGTGTCGCGATTCGAGCCGCCAAAGGCACAGTTCGCCGTCGCCTGGCCGGTGAGGATGCTGCCGAGGTGCTTGCCGTTTTTGTCGATGATCAACACACCACCGGGGCCGGTGGTCCAGATGTTGCCGTTCGTGTCCACCTTCATGCCATCGCAGCCGCCTTTGCGCTCTGCGCTCTTGAGAGGTTGCGCGTTGAAGAAGACACGGCCGTTCTTCGCGCTGCCATTACCTTGCAGGTCATAAGCCATCACGCGGGTGTTCTCCCTGTCCGACACCGCCACATACAGCGTCTGTTCGTCCGGGCTGAGGGCGATGCCGTTCGGCCATTGGATGTCTTGAACGATGAGACTCACGATGTTGGGTGCCGACGGATTCACCGCATAGACACCATGAAACGGCAGCTCTGGTTGCACGCCCTTCTTCAGGCCGTAGGGCGGATCGGTGAAGTAGATCGTGCCGTTCTTGGCGATCACGAGGTCATTCGGACTGTTGAAGCGCTTGCCCTCGTATTTGTCCGCCAGCGATGTAAAGCTGCCGTCCTTCTCCAGACGCGCCACGCGGCGCTCACCATGCTGGCAGAGGATCAGGCTTCCCTGCGCGTCCACCGCCAGGCCGTTTGAGCCCTGCCCGTCGTTGCTCAGGCTGCCGCTCGGCTTCAGCACCACCTTCGCCGCTGTGTCGCCCTCCTTCCAACCAAACACCGTGTTCTCCGGCACATCCGAAAACACGATGCAGCCCTCCCGCCACACCGGTCCCTCCGACCAGTTGAAGCCCGTCGCCAGCACCTCGATCTTCGTCCCCGGCGCGATCAGCGCGTCCAGCGCCGGGTCGAGCCGCTCGATCGAGCCGTTGAAGGAAGGAACCGGCTCCGCCGCGAAAGACGCGAGGGAGGAGACAAGCAGCAGAGGGAAAACGCGATGGATCATGGTGAAGTAGTTGGAGCACGATAAACGAACAGCACTCGCCAACTTGCGAGAAAACTGAAGAACCAACCAGGAGAACGGCTCAAAGGAAAAAACTACGGCAACGAGTGTGGTCTGCAACAAACAGCTCACACCGCCCGCGTCACGCGCTTCCAGAAGAAGTCCAGCTCACGCGCCAGCACACCCATCACCTGTGCGGGGGTGGCCTGGAGCACGCCGGTTTCGGATTCCTTGATGATGCGCTGCATGGCGTAGAGCGAGGCGACGCCGGATGGGTCGAGATGGATGGCATCCACATTCGGGCGCAGCACTTCGGGAAAAACGGCGCCGTGTTGCAGGATGGCCCAGCTTTGCTGCTCGCGGTCGGATTTGAACGTGGCGATCTTCAGTTTGGGCGCGGTATCGACCGCGTTCGTCTGCAATTCAACCATGCGCCCGGCCGCGAAACCAGCCAGTGTGCGCCAGTAGGGGCCGTCGGCGAAATTCGCCAGACCGAAGATGATTTCCATGCCCTGCAACGACCAGCACATGGCGTAGCGACCGGTCATGCCGGGCAGTTCATGCTCGTTGAAACGCACGAGGGGGAAACGACGGCCCGCGAGGCGGATCAGGTCCGCCAGCCGGGAGTAATCCAGCGGCAGCGTCGCCGCCTCCGCGTTCATTTGCAGCCGCAGCGCCTCGTAGCGGCCCAGCAGCGCGTCGCGCTCGGCCTCCTGCGGTGTTGTCTGCGGGGCTTCGATCACTGAAGCGGCGGCAGCCACCGGCGCGGTGGTGCTGATGGCACTGGCGAGACGCGAGGCCACGGCATGAGCCGCAGGCTCGGGCGTGGCAGGCGCGGCCTGACGCAGCTTTCCCAGCATCTCGCGCAGATTTTCAAACGCGCCCGCCGAACTCGGTGAGAACTGCGTCTGTGAAGAAGCCTCGGCATCCGTGGCTGCCGCTTCCGGCTCCACGTCCTCAATCAGCAGGCTGGGCGGCGGCAGATGCGTGCCGTTGGTGCCTGGCAGCGGCTTTTCGAGCTGCTGCGGCAGCGCAGGCTGCGGCTCGGCGAGTCCTTCGGCGATGAGTTTCATCTCCGAGGTCGTCTGCGCGTCGAAGATCGACACATCCTTCGGCGCGTCTTCTTCTAACAGTGTTTCCGTCAGCAACGGCAACGCACCCGGCTCCTCTGGCTCGGATTTGACCGGCATCATCGGCGCAACCAGCGGTGGCGAGGCCAGCGTCTGCTGGAAGAAGTCCCACTGCTTCGCCGCATGGCGCAGGAAGGTGCGGGCCGAGACCGAACCCAGCGGCCTGCCGAGGAAATAGCGCTTCACATCCACGAAGGACTCGAACTCACTCAGCTCATCCCCCTTCACCCCGGCGTGGTCCAAACGCATGCGCAGCATGGTCGCGGCCTCGTTTTCTCCAATGCCGCGCAGCAGCATCTGCGAGGCGGTGAGGCGATCCTCCATCGCGCTCGGCAGATGATGGCCGAAGGTCGCCTGCCACACGTCCTGGTTCAAACTCAGCACCACATGCACGCCGTCCATCTCGGACATGTCCAGCAGCAGCGAGGCGATGCGCAGCCCCGCCTCGGGATTGCGGTAATACGCGTCCAAATGATCCACCAGCAGCACCACCGGACGCCACAGGCCGAGCAGCCGCAGCCAGGTCACAGGGCCTTCGTTCGATTCATCCGCCGCCAGCATGCGCAGCACGGCCATCTTGGACATGCCGCCGTCCAGCGCGTGGTTAAGCATGGCGTGCACCCAGGATTCCAGCGCGGCAGGGATCACCGGCACGCGCTTCATCGCCTGCTCAATCATCGGCTTGCGCAGTTGCGCCTCATGCCGCCGCACCCAGTCACCGATCAGCCGAGCGCCGCCGCTCTCATCAAAGACATCCACGGGATCTCCGCTCAGCACACGCAGCGCCTGCTCCGGGTTCGCGCATGGCAGCGCACCGCTCTCGATCAAACGCCGGAGCAAGGATGCACACACACCCGCGCAGGCCTCGCGCAGCTTCGTCCAGCCCTCACGCGGCGTTTCCGCCCGCGCCATCGACTCCAAACCCCGCACCGCCACGGCGGAGATGCCAATTTGATCCTCCAGCCGGAACGCCAGCGGCACTAGCACCACCTGACCGCCAGCAGCGGCGGCAAGGCGGCCCAGCAAATGGGTCTTGCCGTAGCCAGCGCGTGGAGCCGTCAGCAGCAGCAACGGCTGCCCGCCTGCACGCCCCACGCTGCTCTGGCGCTCATCAATCGTCGTCGTCAATTGCCCCAGGATGTCCGCGTTCAAGCCCGGCACAGAGCGATTCTCTTCCACGCCGAACGGTCCCGCACAGACATCGTCTGCGAAGGGGTTCAGCCGCTCCGGCGCGGAGAGCGCGGGAGCTGTTAAAATAGAAGCCCGGGCGGGCATTTCTGAGTTTTCCACAATGAATGAGGTTTCAGCGTTCTGAATCGGGATAGTGAAGCTGATATTTATGCCAGACACCGGCTTCCACAAAGTAAGTTTTTTGCATGACTGGCTTCTTTTCTGATACGGATAACTTGCCTAGTTCAGACGCGTTAAGCCTGCACACTCATGAATCTCGCCCTCCGCCCTGCCACGCACGAAGCCCTCGAACGTTTTCGTCTGCGCCGCCGGCAGCTCCTGCAAACCCGCGCGGTTCTCTGCGGCCTCGCAATTGCCCTCGTCGCCTTCACGCTCATCGCCTTGCTGGATCGCGTGTGGTTCATGCCAGATGCGATTCGTCCGTGGGTTTCGTTGCTCGTGTATGCCGGGGCCGTTTTCGCCGCGTGGAAGGTCGCGTGGCGCTTCATCGCGCATGCGGGCGGCAAAGCAGGTGCCGCAAAGTTGATCGAGGCTGCCGAACCGGCGCTGCGTGAGCGCATCCTCTCGGCCGTCGAACTCGCCGATCCTCGCGATGGCGTGAACGTGAAGGACTCCGTCGAGTTCCGCGAAAAATTGCAGGACGATGTCGCTGCGTCTGTCGAAGGCATCGACTGGAAGGCCAAACTGCCCACGCGCGCGCTCAAGCCGTGGTTCTTGGCCGCAGGTGGAGCCGTTGCAGTCATTCTTGTGCTCAGCTTTGTTCCTGGCCTACACCTCAGCGGTTTCCTCGCCCGTGCGGCGCTGCCATTCGCCAATCTCGAACGCCCCGCATCGCTCAAGATTCGCATCCTCGAACCGCTGCAAGCCAATGCGCTCGCCCCCATCGGCTCCGAAGTGCCGCTGATCATCGAAACCGAGGGCGCGAGCACCGAACTCGCCACTCTCGAACTGCAAACCGAAGGCTCCAAGCCACGCCGCAATGAGCTTTCCACGGTTGGGACGAATCGCTTTGAAGGTGTCGTGCCTGTCGGTCAAAGCGACGTGCGTTACCGCATCCATGCCGCCGATGCCATCACGCCCTGGCGCACGCTCAGCGCCCGCGCTCGGCCCCGCATCGTTGAGTTCAGCAAAACGATTGTCCCGCCTGCTTACACCGGAGCCAAAGAAACACAGCTCACCGAGGATCATGGCGACCTCGAAGCACTCGACGGCTCCACGATCAAACTCACGCTCAAAACAAACCAACTCGTCTCACAGAGCGACATCGTCATCAATCCCGACCTCAGTGAAAAAATCAGCATTGCGGCCAAAACCGACGACAGCGGCCTGCTCACCACCGAGATCCCCGTCAAGGTCGCGCACGGCACCTGGCAGATCGCGCTGAAGTCGCAGGAAACCGGCTTCACCAACGAGGAAAGCACTCCCTGGCGCATCACCACTATTCCCGATTTGCCGCCTACCGCGCAGATCAACGAACCCGCCGAACAGATCGAACTCCTCGCCGATGAAGCCGTGCGCCTGGCCGGTTTGACCACCGACGATGTTGGTCTCAGCGGTGTGAAGCTCTCCCACGCCATCAACGGCGCGAACTGGACCGAGCGCGACCAGCCTTTCACCAAAGGAACGAAGGAAGCGCCGGTTCAGACTTTGCTGCCGCTCGCCCCGCTCGGTGTGAAAACAGGTGATGTGTTGCTCATCAAGCTCATCGCCATCGACCTCAAAGGTCAGAAGGCCGAGTCACCACCCGTTCGCGTCATCATTCTCGAACAAACCATCGACCCGCGTCAGCGTGAGTGGGCCGAATCACAACGCCGCCTCGCGCAACGGGCCGAGCGTCTCAACGAGCAGACCCAGGAATTGCGCAAAGACCTCGACAAAGTGCGCAAGACCGAGCGCGAAGCGAAAAAAGACCCCGACAAGGCCAAGAACGAAGCCGAGAACGCCCTCGCAAGTGCGCAGGAGAAATTCGAGCAGGTCAAAGCGCAGTCAGAGGAGCTTTGGAACGCCTTGAAGGAAGCCTCACGCGACGCGCCAAACCAGCTTGATGCCTCCGAGGCCCAGCTTCTTGGCGAACGACTCGCGCAGATGCGCCGTGAGCAGTTGAAGGACTTGGAAAAGCTTAACAGCGACACCATTGAAAACCCTGAGCTGCTTAAAAAGACCGCCAGCGAGGCCGCCTCCAACGCCAACCTGATCGCCGATGCCGCGCGCGCCTTCGCGGCCGAAGACACCGCTAAAATCGCCGCCAAAGAATCTCAGCAGCTTCAGCGCCAGTCCAAGCTGCTCACCGAAACCGCCCTGCCCGCGAATCGCGATGCCGAGCAGCGTCCGAAGTGGCAGGAGCAGCAGCGCGCGCTCATGGCGCAGGCCAAGACGCTGCAAAAAGACCTCCAGCAGCTCGATGAAGCGCAGAAGGGCCGCAGTCGCGGTCAGTTGCAGGACATCGACAAAAAACTCACCGAAACCTCCGCCGACCTCGCCAGCAGCCTCGACAAGCCGGATCAAACCAAGAGTCCTGAGCATCTCTACGGAGCTTCTGACAACCTGCGCAATCGTTTGCAGCAAGCCGCGGATGTGAGCCGCGGCATCGCCGAACAAACCGCCAACGAGGCCAATCAACGCCGCGAAAACCTCGCCCGTCAGGACAATCCAGCGCTCGCCAAGCTCGAAGAGGCCAAGAACAACCTCGCCATGGCCGAGAATGCCGCGCGTGATCCGCGCCAGAACAAGCGCAACGACCGCGACGGACTCACCCCTGCCGAAAAAGCCGAAAAGCAGCTCGCCGAAGCTGCCAAACAACTTCAGGACCAGGCCGAGCTGCGCGAGCAGAACCAAGCCACCAACACGCAGGCCGCGCTCGACATGAACCGCTCCAGCCGCGCTGCCGATGAACTCGCCCGGCAAACCGCCGAGGCGAAGAAGATTCCCCTGCCCTCGAAGGAAGAAGCGGAACAGGCCCGCAAGACCAACGCGCCCCCTTCCGAAGCGCAGAAGGCGATGACCACCTTGAAACAGCAGGCCGAGCAACTCGCCCAAGCCACGCGTGCGCTCGAAGCCGATGCGCTGGCGCAAGACGCGGCTCAAGCCCTCGAAGCCGCGCAGACGGAGGCGATGCAGCCGCAGAATCAGCAAGACCTCGCGCAAACCGCCGCTCAGGCCCAAGCCGCCGCGGAAGCGCTCCAGCAGATCCCGGACAAGATCAATCGCGCCCGCCTTGCCGAGGCAATGCAGAAAACCGACCCGCAGGCCGCCAACAACCTGCGTCAGGCCGCACAGCAGGCCAGCGATACCTCACGCAACGCTTCCGAGCAAAGCAAACAGCTCGCCAATCAAGCCGCGCAGCAGCAGGCCGGTCAGGAACTGAACGCCCAGCCCGCGCAGCAGGCCACCGCCGACGCGCAGGTGAAGGCGAACGAGCTTGCCGCGCAGTTGCAGCCGCAGATCGACGCCGCACGCGCGCAACTCGCCGCCATGACGCCGGAAGTCAGCGAGATGATGAAACGCGTGGCTGAAGATCTCAAAAAGACGCAGCAGGAAACGCAAACCGCCGCCAACGATGCCAAGGCAGAAAAGCCTGTGGAGGAGGTCGCGCAGAAAGCGCAGGAACTCCGCCCCGAGGCCACCGAGAACGCCGAAAAAATGGCCGCGCTGCAAGCCGCGCTGCGTCAGGAGGCCAACGCCGCCAACCTCACGGAGAAACCCGAGGCCCAGCTCGCCCGCACCGCCGATGTCGCCCTCGCGCAGATGCAGGAGAAGACCCCGGAGATCGCGCAGAATTTGAAACAGGCCGCTCAAGCCACGCAGAGCAAGCCGCAGGAGCAGGCATTGCAGGCCGCCGCCAATGCGCAGCAGCAAACCGCGCAGGCCTTGGAGCAGATCGCGCAGAACATGCAGAAGATGGAGCAGGGCCAGCAGCTCAGCGAGGCCGAGCAGGCCGCCATGCAACAGATGGAGCAGGAACTCGGCGTGCAGGAGCCGCTGGATGAAGCCTACCAGCGCGCACAAGAACTCGCCGAGATGGCCAAGGATGCGCAGCAGAATCCGCAGGCTGTGCTTGAGGCTTTGGAAAAAGAACTGCCGAAAAATCCCTCCATGCAGAAGGCGCTGGCCGAAACCGCCAAGACCACCGCGCAGCAGGCCGAACAGGCCGTTGCCAAGGAAACGCAGCAGGCCGTGCAGAACGGCATGGCGCAGAAGCAGGCCGCGAATGATCTCGCCCGCGTCTCACGCCATCAGCAGCGTCTTGGCGACAAAGAAGCCGCGCAGCAGGTCGCGCAGGCCAGCAATCAATTACAGCAGGCCGGTCAAAAAGCCGAGGCCACCCAGGCCAATCCCGTGCCAAATCCACAAGCCGCGCAGCAGAGCCAGGCCAACGCCGCGCAGGCAGCCAAAGCCGCCGAAGCCACCGCCAGCCAGACCGCGCCGCCGATGTTCGCCTCCCCGCTGGCACAACTGCAAGGCCAGATGCTCGCCCAGGCGCTTGATCAGCTTGATGCGCAGCTTCATCCGATGCAGGGCGCTCAGCCCTCGCAAAACGGCCAGCAGCAGCAAGCTGGACAACAGCAAGGCCAGCAGGCCCAGCAGGCCCAGCAGTCCTTGAACAACGCTCAGCAGGCCCAGCAGCAAAGCATGGCCGACTCCCGCAACAGCGGCCAGACACCCGGATCAAAGCCCTCCCAGCAACAAACGGCGCAGAATCAGCAGCAGGGTCAGAACTCCCAGGCCCAGTCCGCCGAGGGCGGCAACCAGTCCACCGAACTCAAAGACGGCGTGCTCGGCCAGATCACCGTCCTCGTGAACGGCGACTGGGGCCACCTCCCGCAAAAAATGGCCGACGACCTCACCGAAGCGACAAGAAGCGAAGCCGCCCCCGAATACCGCGCCGCCATCGAAAGCTACTACAAGGCGATTGCGACGAAGGCGAAGCGGTGAGCCTCTCCAAGTCGGCTTCGCACGATTCACACAGTCGATTGGCACTCCTATATGCGTGCAAACCGACCTTTTTGTTACCCGGCAACGGCATAGGAGTGTAAATCGACACCCATGAGCGCTCCAACCCGTACTTTTCCCACAAAACTGTCGGATATAACGTTGCTGACAAACAAACGAATCATGTAAATGATCCACAATGTTAGGCGGCACTACGCGCACCGTGAACACACAGCTCCAGAAGGACCCGTCCATCATTCGCGTTCTCGACGGATTGAGAGCGCGACTCGGCCAACAATCATTTGATGTTGTGGACCATTGGGAGGCTGACTCTTGCGCCGTCGGCCTTGCCCGCCCCGACAATCACAGCGTCTTGGTTTACATCTCCACCAGCGGCCAGGTAGACGAGCGATGTTCAGTCAGCTTGGAGTTGCCACCGCAGCCCGGTAGCGATATTCCGTACACAGCAGCGGGCGACCACGACGCTGCGAGTCTTGACGAGTTGGCAGAGATTATTCGGAGACATTTTCAGTATGACCGTGCCGCCTAACAAAACTCAAGCGCTGCTCAGTTCCAATACCAAACCGCGCACGCCAGATTTCTGTGAGAGGCATCCAATCGAAACGGTCGGTGCTTCAAGCGCTAAGAAATAGTCAGCACGCTCCGCTTCGCCTTCAGGCGCCAGCACCACGCCAGGCAGGTCCAGACGCCTCATCAATTCTGCCAGGAACAGACGAATCGTTCGTCCATTGAAATTCTGAAACGGATGGATCGTCAGAAAGCGTCCTTCAGCAAAGGCTAGGAACTCCAGGGTCAGCTCGTTCATCTCCCCGGTTGCCGCCTGCCAGCGGGCTTGAAGATCGAGACCCTACTCCCGCATCAGCACGGGCACCTGATGTGGGAGCGGGGGTTGCAGATTGCCGACACGCACCTCGATCTCTCGCCAGCGTCCGGCCCACTCGGGCACCAGATCGCCGCAGATGCGGCGATGCAGCTCCATGAGCAGGCTGTCATCGAGAGAGCGCTGTTCAAACCCACCTGCGGCAAGCATGGCTTCGACCCGTGCCACGCGCTCCGCCAGCAGTGGAGCGAGTTCCGTGTAGCTCAGGATGCCTTGCGTGGTTTCAACAAAGCGGGTGGCTCGATCTGGGCGAGTATCGCGCGAATCTTCTCCACCGGCACCGGTTCGCCCTCGAAGGCCATGCTCCGCGCCACATTCAGCGGGATCGCCTCCCACCGGCTGCGCAGCTTCTCCTCCGGCGACAGGCTGCGCCAGCGGGCGATGTTCTCCTTCCAGTTCATGAGGCATATCCTAGTCTCAGACTTCCCATCAGGCAAGGCAAGCCATCTCACACGACCAGCGACCGCGTGAATCGACCCTTCCACCTTGCGAGGTCTCCGCGCTCCTGTCGCTTTTCCATGCCCCCTTCCTTCAACTCGCTCAAGCCCGCACGCCCAAGACTGGGCTTTCATCAGCCCGCCATGCCCATCCGCCGCAGCACACGCGAGAGACGATTGTAATGCGGAGCCTGCGAACCGGTGAAGGACGCGGTGATGAGGCAGTTGAGGGACGCACCGGGTGATTCGAGCAGCTCGACCTCAAGATCGCGCAGTTCCTCCGGGCGCATGAGTTGCAGCAGCGCGGCGCGGAGGTCGGATTTCAGGCGCTCCACGATGGCCTGCGACGCGGCGGCTTCAGGATCGGCGGGCAAATTGACGGTGACGCTGCGGGTGAAGCCAGCGCTGAGAGAGGCCACATCCATGGTCATGAAGGTCGCGGTCGGTATCCAGCGCTTCAAGCCGCCGTCGTAGCTGATCTCCACATGGTCCGGCGTGATCTCCGTCACCTGGGCCAGGATGCTGCCGTTGAGCGCGGTGGCATTGAGCAGAATCCAGCCACGGTTCTCACACGGAAACCACGCCTCATCGAGCTTGCTGGGGCGGGAGGTCAGGCCCGCCAGCATTTCCAGTGGCAGGCGCAGCCCGGTGCCGCCCATGGCCGGATTGGTGAGCTGGGTGAACATGTAGATCGCGCCCACACGCCAGGGCACGCCCTGGATGATGACGCGCTCCCCTTCCCGCACCGGCCCCAAATTGAGCAGAAACTGCAACTGCGTCAGATGCCGGGCGATGCCGCTCTTCGCCGTCATCAGCAGACCGCCGAGAGCCAGCAACGCCAGACCGCCGAGCAGCCAGTCCCCCCGCGCATACAGCACCAGCAGCGCGGCGGAAATGCCGAGCAGCAGGCTCACACCCTCATGCCCCACATCCAGCACGCGCAAGGTGAAGCCGAGGCGTTGGTATTTGCGCACCGGGACGACCTTCAACACATACGAGTAAGCCGTGCGCAGACCGAAAAAGACCACGATGAACACCAGCAGCGCCAGAATGATGTTGGTGCCGCGAATGAACACAAAACGCTTCACGTTCGAGCCCAGTTCCGTCCAGAAGTCGATGCCAGTGACCCGCAACTCGGTGAGTTGATGCTGGAGCGCTGCGATGCGGTTTTTGGACTCGTCCAGACGGGCCTGCCAGGTCTTGCGCGAGTCGTTGAGGGCCGTGCGCAGGCCAGCATCCGGTGCCTTGGCGGCTTTCACCTCGGCCAGCAGCTTGTCGATCTCCGCCATGGCGCGAGTGGCTTGGGTTTCGCGATCCCGGAGCTGGACGATCTCGTCCTCCAGCTCCTGCACACGACGCGCCTTCTGGCTGAGCTGCCGCAGATCGGTAAAAACGGGGGTGAGGAGCTGGCTGATCTCCTCCTGCAACGAGGGAGGTGCCGCCGGGCCGCTTTTGTCGCCACGCGTCTCCTGCGCCTGCAAGCCGGTGGCCAGCACGGCGAAGTCCCGCTCCACCTGCTGCCGCTGCTTGTCCAGCGCGTCGATCTGCTCCTGCACCTCACGTTTGGCGGAGTCGCTGGTTTCAGCGAGCAGACGCTTGCGCAGATCATCGAGTGATTTGCGCAGGCCGTCGCGCGTGTTCAGCAGCCCGCGCAGGGTTTCCTTCTTGTCCGGCGGGCCGGCTACCACCGGGGCAGGCGCGGGTGCCACTGGCGGCACAGGCGTCTGTGCAAGCAGGCCGCCGAAGCTGAGCGCCAGCAGCAGGCACAGCAAGCATCCATTGAAGCATTGTCTCATGCCGCCAGTACAAGGCGGGGCCGCAGGTTTGGCAACTGCGGCGCTGCCTAAGCGTGATCATGGATGTGGTCAGCAGCGGTATTTGAATGATCAAGATTTAAGTGCCTGCCGAGCGTGCTCCGAGCTTGCGGAAAGAATCCTCCGCTCTCCTGTCCCCGCCGTGGAAGCAACTGGCTCCCGCTGTAGCTTTTCCATGAAACCCTTCCTCCAACTCGCTCAAGCCCGCACGCCCGAAGGCGCGGAACTGACGCTGCATGCGCATGACACGCACTTTTACCTGCGTGTGAACCGGCAGCCCTTGATGGGGACAAACGCGTCCGAGTCGGAGAAGGTGCTGGCGCAACTGGCGTGCGCCCATTTGAGCGGCAAACCGGAAGTGCGCGTGCTCATCGGTGGGCTGGGGTTTGGCTTCACGCTGCGGCGGGTGCTGGAGCTGGTGGGCGCGGACGCCCGTGTACAGGTGGCGGAGTTGCTGCCGGAGGTGGTGGCGTGGAACCGTGAGTTTTTGAGCACGGTCAACGGCCTGCTGCTGCAAGATTCACGCGTGGAGGTCAGCGTGGAGGATGTGTTTCATGTGATCGCCCGCGCTCCGGCGGCGCATTACGACGCGATCCTGCTGGATGTGGACAACGGCCCCATCGCCATGGTGCAGGACGGCAACGCGCGGCTCTATCAGGCCCAAGGCTTCCAGGCGATCACGCAGGCGCTCAAACCGGGCGGGCGTGTGACGTTCTGGTCGGCCAGCACGGATCACGCGTTTGCCAAACGCCTGAACAAAGCCGGCTTCAAGGTCGAAACGGTGGCCGCGAAGGCCTACCCGCAAGCGAAGCGCTGCACGCACACGATCTTTGTGGCGGATCGGAAGGGGTAAGAGAAGGAGCCGTCAAGAAGTGGTCAAGTCTGGTCTAGGGTCGTGGCTTCATCCTTGACCGTCACTTGACGGCGCAGCCAGCTTGACCTCGCCCTCAGCAGCATCCTGCTCCTGCGTTCCCACCTTCATGTCCGGCAGCGAGTCGAGATACAACGCCTCCACCTTGTCCCGCGCCCAGGGGGTGCGGCGGAGGAAGACGAGGCTGGACTTGATGCTGGGCTGCCAGTTGAAGCAGTTGATCGGAATCATGCGCCCGAGCATCTCCCAGCCGTAGTGCTCGACGAGCTGGGTGACGATCATCTGCAAGGTGATGCCATGAAGAGGATTTTTGGGACCGGCGGCGTGCATGGGGAAGAAAGTCTTGGCGGCGTTAAGCTGTGCCGCGCCCCCATCTAAGCACCGTCTGCCAGCGCGTCCACGCGTTCGCTGGAAATCTTGGCGAACTTCGTGCGGAGACTCGTTTCTTGATCGCCCGAGGTCCGCGTCTAGCGTGCGTCTTCTCTGATCTGACACTTCTCATGAGCCTCTACGAAGAATTTATCCAATGGGCTGGCAGCCTGAACGCGCAGCAGGCGGCGGACTGGCTGCGGAACCTCGAATGGCAGCGCGTGGTGCCGGAGATCACGGGAAAGTTCATCGGTTTCCTGCTCGGCTTCTTCGCGAGCTGGCTGCTGCTGTTTCGCCGCCATTTGAAAGCGCTGGACCGGCTGCGGCGTGGTGATTCGGACGATGTGCTGTTTCAGGCGCACTTCCTGACCCCGGTGCCCGGCACGGGCGAGTGCGTGCTCATTTTCCGCAACCTGATGCCGAGCACGACGGTGAACGAGCTCTACGACAACCCCGCCGCGCGAAAAATCGTGCGCGAGATGGCGGACATGACCAGCCTGAAAGACCCCGTGCTGCGCACCGAGGCGCAGCTCGGTTTTGAAGTGCTGAACGATGCCTTCAACCACATCGCCGGGCATCTCGCCACGACGCCGTTTTCACGCGAGACCTGGCTGTTTGCCATGACCTGCGAGGACCGCAAGGTGGTGCGCCGCAAGTGCGTGCGCTGCTTCCTTATCCGGCCCGGCGAGCTGGAGCAGTTCGCCAACTGGCGCTGGTGCCGCGACAACGTGCGCTGCGAGCAGCCCTGGCACTGGTACCGCGTCGTCGCGCTGCATCAGATGGCCAAGCAGTGGCAAAAGGAGGAGCAAGCCGCGCAAAATACTGAACCGAAGGCGCAAGGCATGCCGCTGGTGGACAAACATGCCACGCACCGCCGCATCCGCGCGCTTTCCGCCGGCATTTACACGAACGAAAAAGCGGTGGGCACGCCGGTCTCGATTCCCTGGGAATCGCAGGAGTGGGAGCTGAAGAAACTTGGCCTTGATCTCAACGATCCCGCGCCCGCCGCGTAGGAATCGAGGAGCAGTGCAAATTCATCTTGTAGGCCGCCTTCGCTTTCATGTAATCTGCTGAGGAACAATCCTCACCCGCCATGAATCCGTCGCAGCCCGGCACTCCCGCCAATCCATCGCAGCAGCCACCGCCCCCTGGCCATCCGGGAGCCACGCAGCCGCTGCCGCCGGGTTACGCGCCGCCTCCGGGCTATCCGCCGCAGATGCCAGGCTACCCGCAGGGTTATCCCATGCCACAGGGCTACCCGCCGCAGATGCCGGGCTATCCGCAGGGTTATCCCATGCCGCAAGGCTACCCGCCGCAGATGCCGGGCTACCCGCAGGGTTATCCGATGCCACAAGGCTACCCGCCGCAGATGCCGCCGGGTTATCCTCCGCAAGGCTACCCGCAGGGCTACATGCCCAGCGGCATGATGCCGACGATGCCCATGCCTGCGGTCATGCCGCCTCCGGCCCCGACGACCGGCGCGGTCGCTCCCGCCAATCCGCAGCCCCAGCCCGTCAGCGCGCCGATGCCTGCCATGCCCGCTCCGGCGGCGGTGGCTCCTTCAGCGCCCATCCCCTCCGGTGTGGCCCCCGCCATGCCCGCGCCGAGCACCCCGATGGCGATGGCATCAGCCGCGCCCACCGATGAGGCCGTGGCCGAGGCCGTCGTGCCGCATCTTGAAGGCGAGATTTTCCATCCGCCTGCCTTGACGCACATCGAGACCGGACCGCCGCCCAACAAGTTCGTGCAGATGTGGCGCAAGGCCGGTGGCAGCGCGTTGCTCATGAGCATTCTTATTCACGCCGGGCTGGGTGTGCTGGCGTTGTTCATCGTGTTCAGCACCGGGGTGATGGACAAGCAGGTCGATTTCCTGCCCGGTGGCGGCACGGCGCAAGGAGCGAAGGCCAGTTCTGACTTGCAGCACAAGGTGCAGCAGAAGAAACGCAGCTCGATCAACAAGACGATGCCGATGAAGAAGCTGGTGAGCACGAGCATGAACTCGTCGATCACGCTGCCGGAAGCGCCGCCGGACGCGTTGGACATGCCGGACGTGAGCGCGATGCTCGGCGGTGGAGCCTTGGGCGCGAGCGGTGGATTTGGCACGGGAGGAGCTGGTGGAGGATTTGGCAAAGGCATGGGCATGGGCGGAGCGGCGGGCTTTGTGACACTGCCCCCTTCGATGCGCAGCCGTTGCTCGACGCAGGAGCGGTTGGAGAAGCTGAGGCAGAACGGCGGCACTCCCGAGTGCGAGGCGGCGGTGAGCGCGTCCTTGGAATGGCTAAAGGGCAAGCAGAACGCCGACGGCTCCTGGGGCCGCAACAACAAGGCCGCGATGACCGGACTGGCCTTGCTGTGCTATCTGGGTCGCTGCGAGACGCCGGAATCCCCGTTTTATGGCGACAACGTGATGAAGGGCATCCTGTTCCTGATCGAGACCCAGAAAGCCAACCCTCACAAGATGTTCAGCCAGGCCACCAAGGGCAACGCCCCGGCCTACGAGCACGGCATCGCCACTTACGCGCTGGGTGAGATGTACACCCTGGCACGTCTCGGCAGCAAGAGCCTTCCCGGCATGCGTGAAGCCTTTGAGCAAGGCGTGAAGATCATCATCGACAACCAGGGCAAGCACGGAAGCTGGGTGTACGACACCGACAAAGGCTCCTACCTCAAGGAAGGCCGCGAGGATCTCTCCGTGGCTGGCTGGCAGTTCCAGGCGCTCAAGGCCGCCAAAAACACCAGTCTCAAGATCGACGGCCTGCATTCCGCCATCAGCAAGATGACCGACTACCTCGAAGCGAAGCAGACCAAGGACGGCGGCTTTGGCACCGCCAACCGCGACGCGCACTACAACCAGTGGAGCCTCTCCGGCGTCGGTATCCTCGGCCTGCAAACCATGGCCAAGGGCAAGACCACCTCCATCAAAAAGGGCATCAAGTTCCTGCGCGACTTCCTCACCGCCGAGCCGCTGGACTGGAACAAGAACTGCAACCTCTACTGCTGGTACTACTACACCCAGGCGTTCTTCCAGCAGGGCGGCGACGACTGGAAATTCTACAACCAGCAGTTCCTCCCTCAAATCCTCGCCGCCCAGCAGGCCGACGGCATGTTCAAACGCGGCCGTCCGAACTGGCCCGCGGGCGATGCCGCCGACGACATCTACCGCCAGACCCTCTGCACACTTCAGTTGGAGGTCTATTACCGCTACCTCAAGGTCGCCGACCGCGAGGAAGACTCCTTCTTCGACAAGTGAGTCTTCTAGGGTGGCCGGGGGCTGATGTTGGTCACAACTCATTCTCGGCAGCACCGCGTGTGCCGCGTTGATGACAGCGGACAGATCAAGGCGAGCGAAAGCAGCAGGCGGGGCATCATAGACGGCTCTGAACATGGCCGCAGACGCCATGCTTTTCGCAAACACTCCTCTCCCGCCTTCGTATTGTCAGCCACATGGACCCCTTCCTCGAATTTCACCGCAGCCAGACCCGCCGTCAGTTTTTCGGCCAGACCGGCCTGCGCGCGGGCAACATCGCGCTCGCCAGCATGCTCGGTTCTGAGCTGGCGCAGGCGGCGGGCACCGCCGTGCATCCTTCCCTGCCCGCGCTGCCGCATTTCGCGCCGAAGGCCAAGCGCATCATCTACCTGCACATGAACGGCGCTCCCTCGCAGCTCGATCTGTGGGACCACAAGCCGAAGCTTCAGCAGTATTTTGACAAAGACCTGCCGGAGAGTGTGCGCAACGGCCAGCGCATCACCGGCATGACCAGCGGCCAGGCGCGGCTGCCGGTGGCGCCTTCCATGTTTAAATTCGCGCAGCACGGCCAGTGCGGACGCTTTGTGAGCGAGCTGCTGCCGCACACGGCGAAGATCGTCGATGAGATCGCCGTCATCAAAACCGTCAACACCAGCGCCATCAATCACGATCCGGCCTGCACCTTCGTGATGACCGGCAGCGAGGTGCCGGGCAAGCCCAGCATCGGTTCCTGGCTGGCCTATGGTCTCGGCAGCGAGAGCAACGACCTGCCCGCTTTCGTGGTCTTCACGCCCAGCTTCCCCGCTGCCAGCCAGGCGCAGGCGCTTTTCACCCGCATGTGGAGCAGCGGTTTTCTGCCCACCAAATACAGCGGCGTGGCACTGCGCGGCCAGGGCGACCCTGTGCTGTATGTGAAAAACCCACCCGGCGTCGATCCCACCGACCGCCGGACGATGCTCGACGCGCTCAACAAGCTCAATCAGATCAACCACTCGCGTGTGGGCGACCCTGAAATCCAAACACGCATCGCCCAGTACGAGATGGCCTTTCGCATGCAAACGAGCGTGCCGGAACTCACGGACCTGAGCAAGGAGAGCAAGGCCACGCTCGAAATGTACGGTGAGGACGTTCACCGCAGCGGCAGCTTCACGCACAGCGCCATCATGGCCCGCCGGCTTATCGAGCGTGGCACCCGCGTGGTGCAGATCTTGCATCGTGGCTGGGACCAGCACAGCAACTTGCCCAAGCTCCTCGCCGGTCAGATCAAGGACACGGAACAGGCCTGCGCCGCGCTGGTGAGAGATTTGAAACAACGCGGCCTGCTGCAGGACACGCTCGTCATCTGGGGCGGCGAATTCGGCCGCACGGTCTATTCCCAGGGCACACTGACGAAGGACAACTACGGCCGCGACCACCATCCGCGCTGCTTCACCATGTGGATGGCAGGTGGCGGCGTCCAAGGAGGTGTGGAGCACGGCGAGACGGATGACTTCAGCTACAACATCGTCAAAGACCCCGTCCACATCAACGACCTCAACGCCACGATCCTCCAGCTCATGGGCATCGACCACCGCAAGTTCAGCTTCAAGTTCCAGGGCTTGGATCAACGGCTCACCGGAGTGGAGGAGCATCATCCGGTGAAGGCGGTGCTGGCGTGACCTTCATCCTAGGGAAACACTGATTTACACCGCAGAGACGGAAGCGCCGCAGAGAATGCCCTTCTGAATCAAACCTCTGCGGCGTTCCAATCTCCTGAATAACTTCCCTCCAAAGTCGCGGCGACTCGGTGATAGCTATCGAATCCCTTCCAAACGAGCTGACAGCAAATGGGGGCAAAAAAATGAATCTATTTTCTGCCCCCCATTTGCT